>Ga0306920_100011449_pt1 | contig 11985 bp, 9 predicted proteins | sample flu12Cox44000170_FD_204666 | JGI IMG/M metagenome (GOLD analysis project Ga0306920, IMG submission 204666) | Lab enrichment of tropical soil microbial communities from Luquillo Experimental Forest, Puerto Rico - flux4day.12C.oxic.44.000.170 (v2)... | ecosystem: Environmental > Terrestrial >...
CAAATGCGCAGGCCGTATTCAAGACGGTGAGCGCTGCTCTCGGGCCGCATCTCAACCGCATTCCCGACGGTGAGACCGGCGAGCGCAGTGACTGGATCACGTGGCTCGAGCCGATCTTCGCAAACCATCCCGCATTTGAGAAATCAGGTGAATTTTTTCGGGTCCATGAAAGCGGAATCGAGCGCGAGCGTTATCGGCTTAAGCCCGGCTTTGAGGTGAGGAAGCTGCAGTTCGGGAGCCTCTCCTATGCCGAGGTCGCAAAGGCGTCCTATTCCATTTTCAGACGCCTCAAGGAAGCCGGCACAATTCGCCCAAATACAAGATTTCAAGTCGACCTCGTGCCCGCACATTCGGTGATCTGGCTCTTTCTCGTTGAAGGGCTCCATGGATCCACCGATCCAATCTACAATGAGGCGCTCAAGCGCGAGATCGACGAGATCTCCGCCGCGATCCCGCACCATGATCTGGCGATCCAGTTCGATGTTGCCTCCGCCGTGTTTGCGCGTCTGGAGCGCAACCAAGCAAGCCACTATGGCCGCGACAAACAGCAGACACTGGAGACGTTTTGCGACATCCTTGTCGATCTCGGCAATCACGTGCCGGCCGGCGTCGATCTCCTTTATCACTTCTGTTATGGGGACTCGAACCATCGTCACGTGGTCGAGCCGACGGACATGGCCGACATGGTCGAGCTTGCAAACCGGATTTCGCGGCGACTTGGTCGAACGATAGAGCTCTTCCATATGCCGGTTCCGCGCAACCGGAACGATGATGCCTATTTCGAGCCGCTCAACCGGCTCGAACTGGAGCCTGCCAAGCTATGACTCGGGCTCGTTCACTTCACCGACGGTGTCGAAGGCACCCGCAAGCGCATTGCAACAGCGCGCAAATATGCGCCCGATTTTGCCGTTGCCACAGAGTGCGGTTTCGGCCGGCGTGATCCCCGCACCATCCCCGAACTGTTGCGGATTCATACCCAAGTCGCGGAACTGTGTTGAGCGGCTTGCGATTTTAGCAGCCAACTTCGCACCGGCGACCGGAGCATCTCTCAGCTGGAGAGGTTCCCGAGCGGGGGAAAGGCATCTCCGGCACGCGCGAGGATCGCTCGGGCCTGCCGAGCATCATCATCCATCTGCCGGACGAGTTCCTGTGTGCTGTCGAATTTGAGCTCTGGCCGAATCCAATCGATAAACGCGACGTCAATCGCCTTGCCGTAGAGATCAGCTGAAAAATCGAACAAGAACGGTTCCAGCAGCGTGGTGCCCTGATCGAACATCGGGCGGCGCCCAAAGCTTGCGACGCCGTCATAACGGCGGCCCTCTACTCCCACGCGCACCGCATAAATCCCGTGCGCGAGGCGACAGGCCGGATCGAGCCGCAGATTCGCCGTCGGATAGCCAAGCTCGCGCCCGCGCTTGTCGCCGTGAATGACTTCACCGCTCACGAACCAGGGATAGCCGAGAAGCTCGTTCGCCTGTTCGATGCGTCCTTCCGAAAGCGCGGCGCGGATCCATCCTGATCGCACCAGATGCCCCTTGTGCTCGAACCTGGGCACGATGTCGACCGCGAATCCGAGCCTGGCGCCTTGCTCGGCAAGATAGTCCGGCGAGCCGGCACGATTTAGTCCGAAGTGAAAATCGAATCCGATTGCAACCCCGCGCAGCGCAAATCGACGAACGAGAATCTCGGAGATGAAATCATGCGCCGACAAGCCCGCGAGCGCGGCGTCGAAGCGCTGCACGATTGCGCCATTCAGCCCCGTTCCGGCCAAAAGGCGTAATTTGGCTTGCGCATCCGTAAGCCGGAAAAGACTCTCGTCGGGACGGAAAAAGCTGCGGGGATGCGGCTCGAACGTGAGCGCGGCCGCGGGGCACCCGAGCGCCTGCGCGCGCTCGAGCGCGGCAGCAATGACGGCGCGGTGGCCACGATGCACGCCATCGAAATTGCCGATGGCCACGACCGCGCCCCTTAAGGCCAAGTCGCCTCGCCCTTCGCCGCCAACGACGACAAACGGCTCTGCCGGCTTGAATTGGTCGTTCATCACGAGACTGATCCGTAGCCCGGATTGAGCGCAAGCGAAATCCGGGAAGATCCCGGGTTTCGCTTCCAGCGAAACCCGGGCTACACGCTCCGCGCAATTGGAATGCTCAATCGAGCCTGAGTCCCATCATCTTCACGATCGGACCCCAGCGCGCAAGTTCCGCCTCGACATAATCCTGATACCGCTGCGGGCTCAAGCCGGATTGCGCTCGAAAGTATCCTCGATCAAGAGCTGCCGGTACGCTTCATCCGCCAGCGCGGTGCGATTGGCTTGCGCGATCTGTTCGATGATGGGCGAGTGTTTAGCAGGTGAAGGCGAGCGGCTCTCACCAGGATGCTTTTGCAACTTTACTGCCCGCGCGCGCCGTTTGGGAGGCGGCATCGGCGGCACGCAGCCGCGTCTCCCGCAAAGCGAGCGCGAGCTTGTGCCAGTCCCCGCGCGATTGCACGTGGGCGGGGTCCGGCCCGGGGATGGGACGGTGAAGGCCGAACTTGGCGCCATTGGCGTCGATCCAGCGCCAGACCGCGTCCGCTTCGCCATCGGCACTTGTGAGATCGACCGCGCGGCCATGGCCGTAGCCCCCGGTCGCCCGAGTGCCGCCGTGCAGCGAATTTCCAACACGCGCCTTGAACCCCTTCGCCAACCCCTGGCGGTAATCGTCACGGAAAGCGCTCAGCATGGACCACTGGATTCCGGCCGCATCCATTGCACGTCCCGCATGGTAGAGCTGCTCGCGGAAATCGGGATCCATTCCGCCAATCGCATATTCTGGCAATGAAAGGCCCATGCGCTGGGCGGCAGCCGGGTCTTTCCAGGTGAAGTCGCCGGAGCCGTCACGTTTGACCGGCGCACGCTGGTACACCTCCCACAGATACCGGTCCACCTCGTCCATGTTGGCAGCACCTTTGCGGCGGCGATTGGCGGGCCAATCGGCGGCATCGCCAAGGGAGAGCTCTGCGTTGTGTTTCCCCGGAAAAGCAACGAAGGCCCCCACTCTTGCGATGATTGTAGAGCCGCGCGCCCCGCTGCGGTCATTCGCCTCCGCGTTAACAAATCTGATGGTTCGAATCGAGCGTGAATAGGCCAGGACATTTGCCTGATCGGCCGCTGTGTCCTGCTCATCCTCGGCAACGGCCGGCTGCGGCGACTGACGGAAGACGATCGTTTGATTACGCGCCGAGGCCAACTTGAATTCGTTACCCGCAGAGGCCACACCAAACAATTCTGCCTTGCTGCGTTCATTGTTGACGTAGGCGAGAGTCGCAATTGCCCCGGTTATCCCCGCGAGCAGAATGCTCACGCCCGTCTTGGGCGTGACAGGCAATCTTGATGTGATCGCGCACAGTCCCGCCAGATTGCGCAGCACAAGATCAGGCGTGGCGGCGAGATGCTGGAGCGCAACTCCGAAGGCATCGGGTCGTCCATGGCGCAGCACCGGCCGCGAAGCGGCACCGCGCGCCCACCGACGATAGTGGTCGGCAGCGAACGCCCTCGCCTCTTCAAAAAGTGCGGATAGAGAAATTGCGCGTTGGAAAGCGAGAGGCGCGTGCGCGCGTCGCAGCACAGCCGCGTATGCGTTCATGCAAAATGTCCTCCGTGCGGATCACTGTGCCGGCACACTCAAACCCGGCTGGCGTCCGCCCATAAGGCGATCCCAACGCGCCGATACGCTACGCTCAGATGCGTGAAAGAGTGCCCCGATCCGACAAACAGTAATCCCCGATGAACGGGGAGTAGGGTTGATAAATAAGGAGAAATATTGACGTCACCGGCACCGATTGACGGCAATCGCTCATTTTCCTCGCGTGCCTGGGATGTTCGCGCCCTCGGAATCCCCGTCCCGCATCACCATGCGAGCTGCCGCATCACCATTTTCGGGAACAGACCGGCAGCCGCAAATATCTCGGCCAGCGCGGCCGAATCGGGGCTATCCCGCCCGCCGAGTTCTTCAGCGTGGATTCCCGCAGTTACAAACAGGCAGTCGATTCCGAAGGCGGCAGCCCCCTTGAGATCCGTGCGCACGGAATCCCCGATCGCCAGCACGCGCTCAAGCGCGGGCAGCCGGCGGCGTGCCGCGATGCGCAAAGCTTCCTCATAGATCGGCCGGTAGGGCTTGCCGGCATAAATCACCGTGCCGCCCGCAGCGGCATAAAGATCGGCAATGGCACCCGCGCAATAGACAAGCTGTTCGCCGCGCTCGACAACAATATCGGGATTGGCACAGATCATTGGCAGCGCCCGCATGCGCATGTGTTCGATCAGACCATGGTAGTCCTGCGGAGTTTCCACCGTGTCATCGGTCAAACCGGAGCAGACGACATAGTCCGCCGTCGTGATGTCCGCCATCGGAGCATCGAGGCCATCGAAGATGGCGATGTCGCGCTTGGGTCCGATATGAAAGACACGCAGCCCTTTTCGCGCGGCAATGAGCGCGTGGGTGACGTCGCCTGAACTCACAATGCCGTCGTAAGCGGCACGCGGCACCCCGAGGCGATCGAGCGTGGTGCGCGCCACGACGTCCCCCGGCCGTGGCGCGTTGGTGATCAACACCACGGCGCCGCCCCACCGGCGAAAGTGCACGAGCGCATTGCAAGCATCGTCGTTTGCAGCAATGCCGTTGTGAACGACGCCCCACACGTCGCTGAGAATGATGTCGTAGTCGTTCGCCACGTCAGCGAGGTGCGCGGTGATCGGGGGAGGCAAGACAGACATCAATGTCAATTGTGCCCGCTGGCTCCGGTCGCCATTTGCGTCAGAGCACTGAGCTCGACATTTGCCTGCTGTGGAACCGCACTTGGTGCGTGTCGTGGTGAATCGCCGGTCGCGGCATCGGTATCAGCACCGCTGCGCTCGCGGGCAAGCTCGGCCGGGCGCTCGGGGATCGCTTGTAACGCCTCGGCCCGCACCGGACGCGGCGGCGAGAACAGCAGACCCTGCCCATAGCGTACGTCCAGATCGAGGAGCTCGACGACGGTGTTTTCGGTCTCGATCCTGTCGGCAATCAGGTCGATGCCAAACCGGCCGAGCAAATCGGCGAGTTCGGAAGGACGGGTCTCCGATGCGGAGCGGGCCCCTCTGAGCAACAGACTGGAATTGGCCTTGACGAAACGAAAGCCGCGTTTGGCGAGATCCGCGGGCTCAATGCGCAGATCGAGCAGTTGGTCCATGGAGAACCGAAAGCCCTGGTCGAACAATGCCGCGAGATGCTCGTACTCGATCTGGCCCATTGCACGGACGGCGGCATGGGTGAACTGGAGCACAAGCGAGGGCGCAATAACGCGATTGGCTGCGAGAAACTCGACAATTCTGGAAAAGAAGCTCGCATCAGCCAGCGTTGCCCGGGAAAGATTGCAGAACAATCCGATCTCATGGTTCTTGAGCAGCAAGCGTCGCACTATTGCAACGCAACGGAAGAGCACAAGATTGTCGATTTGAGGCATCACCCCCGCGCTTTCGGCTTGCGGGATGAACTCGGCCCCCTGCAGAGGCTCGCCTTTCTCGTCGCGCAGCTGCGACATTGATTCGTAATGGCGAACCTTGCGTTGCGGCAAGCTCACGACCGGCTGCAGATAAAGATCGATCTGGTTCGCGTCGATGGCCTTGCGAATGGCAGCCAAGACCATCTCGACGCTGCGGAAAGGAGGCTCCTGCGCTCCGCCCGGCGACAGCAATGGGGACATTACCCGGTCAGGCGATTGCGCCGCATCGGTGGGGGGCTCCGCCGTGGCCGCAACCGCGGCGTTGCGCTGCAGCGCGTCCAGTCCGGTCTGCTGTATTGCGACGGTTTCCGCGAGCGTCTTCATCAACGTACCGAGCTCTCCAATCTCGGCCGTGAGGGGATCAGTGAGCGCACGGGTCTGGTCGAGCGCCGTGTCAACCCTGCCTTCCAGGGCAGCCAACCGCCGTCCCATCTCAGCCACCTGGCGCGCAATGTCGGCGCTGGCGCGCGCCAAATCGGTGAGTTGACGATCCACGACCGCGCGAAAGCCGATCCGGCCCGATATGAGACTGTAGAGAATAAGGACAATGAGAGTGGCCGCCGAGGCCGCTGCCGCCTGCGGCAGGCCGAGCTCAAGGTAGAGGTAGACGATCGCGCCGGCGGAGCCCGCGATGATCAACATGCACAGCGCGATGAAGATGCCGCCCAAGCGCATTATCGGGTTTGTCCAGCAGTGCCGATTGTACAGCGTGATTCGCTATTATGCCTCACCCTGCATGGCATGCTCCCCGACATTCACGCAAGCCGACCTAACCTACCGCCACTGGCGATGCAATGATCTACGCCACCGCCCTGATCGCATTGGCGACTTTGGCGAAAATCTGATCGATCTCGCTCTCGGTCACGATCAATGGCGGTGTGACCGCAATCGTGTCGGCACTGATCCGGACGACCAGATTCTCCTTCCTGAAGGCATGCTCCATCGCCTCGTAGGCGCGCCGCCCTACCGCGTCCGGCCGCGAGGCAAGATCAATGCCCGCGGTGAGCCCCACGCACCGGATATCGAGCACATTCGGCAATCCCTTGAGCCGCATGGCCGCGTCCGCCCAGTACGGCTCAAGCTTTCTCGCCCGTTCGAACAGCGCCTCATCGCGATAAAGGTCGAGCGCTGCAAGGCCGGCCGCGCAGGCGAGCGGATGCGCCGAGTACGTGTAGCCGTGAAAGAGCTCGACCATGTGCTCGGGTCCGCGCATGAACGCGTCATAGACGCCCTTGCGCACAATCACTCCGCCCATGGGAACCGTGCCCGACGTGATGCCCTTGGCGAAGGTGATCATGTCGGGGACGATGCCGTAGCGTTCGGCAGCGAAGCTATAGCCCAGCCGCCCGAAGCCGGTGATAACCTCGTCCAATATCAAGAGGATGCCGTGGCGGTCGCACAGTGCGCGCAGACGCTGCAGATAACCCTTCGGCGCCGGCAGCACGCCGGTTGAGCCTGCCATCGGCTCGACGATTACAGCCGCGATCGTGCTGGCATCGTGCAGCGCGACAATGCGCTCGAGATCGTCCGCAAGATGAGCACCCCATTCGGGCTCGCCTTTGCTGAACGCCTGGTGCTCGCGGCTATAGGTGGCCGGCAGGTGATCGACGCCCGCCAGCAGCGCGCCAAAGAATTTGCGATTGTTGACGATGCCGCCGACCGAAATGCCGCCGAAGCCGACGCCGTGATAGCCCCGCTCGCGTCCGATCAGCCGCGTGCGCGTGCCCTCGCCGCGAACGTTGTGGAACGCAAGCGCGATCTTGAGCGCCGTATCGACTGCCTCGGAGCCGGAATTGCAGAAGAACACGTGATCAAGGTCGCCGGGCGCCAGCACCGCGACCCGGCTTGCCAGCTCGAACGCTTTGGGATGGGAAAATTGAAAAGCGGGCGCATAGTCCAGCGTTTCCGCCTGGGTACGTATCGCCGCCACGATGGAGTCGCGGTTGTGGCCAGCGTTGGTGCACCACAGCCCGGCGGTGCCGTCGAGGACCGCGCGTCCGTCCGGCGTGTAGTAATACATGTCCTTTGCACGCGCGATCAGGCGCGGCGAAGCCTTGAACGCGCGGTTGGGCGTGAAGGGAAGCCAATAGGCTTCAAGATCGTTGGGAACGGCGGTCGCTTTGGTTGCTGCTGCTGACGGCATTGTTGCTTCCCTTGCCGCTCTCGGATGCGGCTGCTACTTCCGGCTCCCGATCAAGCCATGCGCTTGCGGGGTTGTGATTGCAACCAATAATGACCGTGAAGCCCAACAAAGCCAACAAGCTCAAGGCGCGTCTGCCACGCGGTTTTGCCGATCGCGGCCCGAACGAGATCGCCGTTACGAGGCGCATGCTCGATCGCATCCGCACCGTGTTCGAGCGCTACGGTTTCGAGCCGTTGGAGACGCCCGCGGTCGAATATACGGATGCGCTGGGAAAATTTCTGCCCGATGAGGACCGGCCTAATGAAGGTGTGTTTTCGTTCGAGGACGATGACGGTCAGTGGCTGTCGCTGCGCTACGATCTCACCGCGCCGCTCGCGCGCTATGTCGCCGAGAACTTCGATTCCCTGCCGAAGCCCTTTCGCAGCTATCGCGTGGGCTCGGTGTTCCGGAATGAAAAGCCCGGACCCGGCCGGTTCAGGGAGTTCATGCAGTTCGACGCCGACACGGTGGGTTCCGCCTCGCCAGCTGCCGATGCCGAAATCTGCATGATGGCGGCGGACACAATGGAGGCGCTGGGCATTGCACGCGGAGACTACCTGATCAAGGTGAATAGCCGCAGAGTACTCGACGGGATCCTGGAAACGATCGGGCTGGCGGGCGATGAGAACAGCACGCAGAAACTCAGCGTCCTGCGTGCGCTGGACAAGCATGACCGGTTGGGGATTGCCGGCGTCAAGCAGCTGCTCGGAGAAGGGCGCAAAGATGAGTCCGGCGACTTTACGAAGGGCGCAGGTTTGAGCGAAGCGGCGATTACGACCGTCTTGAACGTGTTCGAGCCTGCAACCGACAGCGCAGACAAGATTGCTCACCTGGACCGCCATCTGAGCCACAGCAAGACAGGACAACAGGGCCGCGCGGAATTGCAGCAAATCGATGCGCTGGTGAAAGCCTGTGGATACGATGATAATTGTGTCGTGATTGAACCCGGCGTGGTGCGCGGGCTCGAATACTACACCGGGGCGGTCTATGAGATCGATCTGACGTTCGAGATCAAGGACGAGGACGGGCGGCCGGTTCGCTTCGGCTCGGTTGGCGGTGGCGGGCGCTATGATGGATTGATCGCACGCTTTCGCGGAGAGCAGGTTCCCGCCACCGGCTTCTCCATCGGGGTATCCCGGCTGATGGCGGCGCTCGCTCACCTGGGGAGAGTCGAGGGCAAAGCCGAGCCGGGTCCGGTGGTGGTGACGGTATTCGATCGCGACCGCATCGCCGATTATCAGAAAATGGTTGCAGCTTTGCGCACCGCCGGTATCCGCGCCGAGCTTTATCTCGGCTCCGGCAAAATGGGCGTGCAGCTCAAATATGCCGACAGGCGAAGCTCGCCGTGCGTGGTCATCCAGGGCGGCGACGAGAAGGCCAAAGGCGAGGTTCAGATCAAAGATCTGATCGAGGGCGCCAGGGCCGCCAGCTCCATTGCAAGCCATGAGGAATGGCGCGAGAGCAGGCCTGCGCAATTCTCCGTTGGCGAGGAGAAGCTCGTCGACGCAGTGCGGGAAGTGCTAAAACGGCACAATATCAGTTATCGGTAATCAGTAGTCAGTAATCAGAGCAGGATCTGATTTTCTGTTTCTGATTACTGGCTACTGATTACTGACGCCTGGTCAGTCGAGCACCCTTAGGGGCAACCCATAGCCGCAAGCCGAGCGTGTGTGCACGGCGGGCAGCGCATAGCGATTGATGTAGGGCGACCAGACGCAATTGAATGCGATGAAATCGCCGTAGTGCCGGTGCACGCTGGTGATGCGGTGATATTTGTCCCAGCGGGCGCAATAGGCAGCCGCAATCTCATGGGCGGCCGCCTCGTTCTCGCAGGACCACCGGATGATGCCGCCGGTATCGTTGGCGTGATAGATCTGCGCCTGGGCGCTTACGGTCGTAAGCATCAAGGCGACACCCCACAACAGAATGCGCATAGCGGCCACCCCTCACCCGTCCATCCGCAAGCCTAAATGCACGTCTGCGATGGAGGAAGAGCTCTTGCTCGATTACGGGAAGGTGTTGCAGATCAGCACCGTGTGATGCTGGACCGGCAGAGAGGTGATCAAGTCCGGGTTTCCGGGCCCTTGGAAATTGGCGCTCGCCCGCTAGCCGGCCGTTAGGGTTGACCTGCACCCTCTCTTTATTCTCTTTTTGTTCTTGAAATGTCCACGTAAGTGTTATAAACTGGTTTTGGTCGTTCCGAGGGTCGCTGTCATGAAGCTGTGTATCGGACCTTCTGCCGCGCTCGCCTTTGCGCTCCTGCTCGCCCCCTCTCCCCTCCCCGCACAGGACCAACGCCAAAACGCACCGGGACAATTCGATTTTTATGTCCTCTCGCTCTCGTGGTCGCCATCGTTCTGTGAGGCCGCCGGTGAACGCGGTACGCCGCCGCAACAGCAGTGCGGCGCCCGGCCCTACTCCTTCGTCGTGCATGGCTTGTGGCCGCAATACGAGCGCGGCTTTCCGGAATTCTGCCAGGTCCCGGCACCGCGCCTCGATCGCGCTACGGTGTCGTCCATGCTCGATCTGATGCCGGCGCCACGATTGATCTTTCAGCAATGGGACAAACACGGCACCTGCTCCGGGCTTTCAGCTGCGGCCTATTTCGAGACTGTTCGCAAGGTGCGTGCGACTGTGAAAATCCCGCCTGAATTCATCGATTTGAAAGAGATGCTTGCGGTCAGTCCCGGTGAGGTGGAGGACGCGTTCGTGAAGGCCAATCCCGGACTTGCTCGCGATGCCATTGCTGTCACCTGCGATAGCAGGCGCCTGGGCGAGGTGCGCATTTGCATCGGAAAGGATCTGCGCTTCCGCTCATGTGGCGAAACGCAGTCGCGGACATGTCGCCGCGATAAGGTCGTAATGCCGCCGGTCCGCCAGGGTAGCGCCGCCCTGACCCGTTGACCGAACGTTCACGCTCGCGCCATCACCTGTTTGCCTCCAGCGATCGCGGCTGCGTTCTTTTTCCGCGATTGCTCGATAACCTCGCCAGGGCGGCTGCAATCTCTCACGGTTTGAATCTACAATCGCCTTCGGCGAGCCGCTCGTCGCGGCGGAGGAACGATAATGGACATGCGTCAATTCGGCCGCACCGGAATGAAGCTGTCGCTCCTGGGTTTCGGTTGCGGCGCGGTCGGTGGGCTGATGGTGCGGGGGGATCGGCTCGATCAGGAGCGCGCGATTGCACGCGCGATCGCCGCCGGCGTGAACTATTTCGACACCGCGGTCCAGTACGGCGACGGAGAATCGGAAAAGAATCTCGGGCGCGTTCTCGGCACACTCAAGCCGGCTGGCGCGATCGTTGGCACCAAGGTCCGGCTGCCACCCGCTGATTTCGCCCGTATTGCGCAGGCCGTGGCAATCTCGCTCGAGGGCAGCCTGAGGCGGTTGCAGCTCGACCGGGTCGACATCTTCCACCTGCACAATGCCATCACGGCGAGCGGGGGCGCAGAAGCGCTCAGCGTGCGCCAGGTCCTGGATGAAGTGGTGCCGGCATTCGAGCGGCTGCGACAGCAAGGCAAGATGCGTTTTCTTGGCCTCACGGCAATCGGCGATACGGCAGCCCTCCATCAGGTGATCGACTCGGGCGCCTTTCACAGCGCCCAGCTCGTCTACAACTTGCTCAACCCTTCCGCCGCAATCTCGCTGCCGTCGAATTACCCGGCGCAGGACTACGGACGGCTCTTCGATCACACCGCGGCCGCCGGCGTGGGCGTGGTCGGAATCCGGGTGCTTGCCGGTGGCGCGCTTTCCGGCTCGGCCGAGCGTCATCCCATTGCAGGTCCTGCGCCCGAGCCGATCGGCTCGGCCACGGCCTATGAGGCCGATGTCGCCCGCGCCCGCCGGCTGATGCCGCTGGTTGACGAAGGGTTCGCCGCGACCCTGACCGAAGCGGCCATTCGCTTTGCTCTGTCGCATCCCGCGATGGGCACGATCCTGGTCGGCATGGCAACGCCGCAACAATTCGATGGAGCGCTCGCCGCGGTTCTGAAAGGCCCGCTGCCAAAGGCAGCCCTCGACCGCCTGTCGGTGCTGCGCCAAGGATTTTCCGGCGAGCCACGGTGAAGGGGCGTCGCGCCGGCAACCCCTTCATCCGTTTTCCGCGCTTTACGTGCTGGGAGAGATCGCCCTTGACGGCGCAGGCGGGACGATCGGCTGTGCCGATTTCGAGCGCAGCGCCGCGAGCCTGGCGTGTGCGGTCTCGATCGCCACGGCGCTGACGTCGTTCCTGTACGGTGACCGCGATGACAGCGCCTTCTCGAACTCCTGCCTAGCGCGATCAA
>Ga0306920_100011450_pt1 | contig 11985 bp, 11 predicted proteins | sample flu12Cox44000170_FD_204666 | JGI IMG/M metagenome (GOLD analysis project Ga0306920, IMG submission 204666) | Lab enrichment of tropical soil microbial communities from Luquillo Experimental Forest, Puerto Rico - flux4day.12C.oxic.44.000.170 (v2)... | ecosystem: Environmental > Terrestrial >...
CGTGGCTGGGAGCACATCGATCACGGACGCGTGCAGCTCTTCCGGCTCGGCGAGGCGCAGCTCTCGCTCGTGGACCTGGGGCCCGTGACCGCCGAGGCCATGGCGCGCGACCTCGATCGCGCGCGCGGCATGTGGCTCACGGGCCGGCGGCTGGACGCGTTCGAGCACGTGAGCGAGCTGCGCTCGCCGGCCCTCCAGTACGCCTCGCGCGAGCAGCAGGCCGCGTTCTGGCGGCCGTGGAACGATGCCGTCTACGCACCCGTCGCCGCCGACAGCGCTGAGATCGGGACGGCGTTCGCCGCGTTGATCCGCGGCACGGACGCGTTCGCGCCGCCCACACCAGAGCTGCTCTTCCAATACGTCGCCGACCACGCGTTGGACGGACACGGCCAGGAGATCGCGTCGCGCAAGCGCCGGACGGTCATGGGCCGCGACTGGATAGTCTACGACCTCTGGAATCGCGTGAGCCACGACGGCCACTCGAGCGTAGCGTTCAACAGCGACGACGGCTACCTACTCGCGCTCACGATGGATCGCGGCGTGTTCGAGCAGCTCTCCCCCGCGTTCGAGTCGCTGCTGGCCTCACTCGAGGTCTCGCCCGAGCCCTCGAACCGCGACGTGTTCCCGCGCTGACCGGGGTCAGCGCCCCGTGCCCACATAGCGCAGCACCACCTGCGGCAGCCGGCGCGCGCGATGGCCCGCGGCCCACGCGTGATCGCGGTCGAGCACGAACAGGCTCCGCAGCTCCTCGCCCGGCTCCACGTGCTCGGTCGACCACGAGGCGCCGCCATCCTCCGTGCGCAGCACGACCGACTCGGCGACGTCGGCGTAATAGCCCACCGCCCATCCATGGCGGTTGTCCGCGAAACGGATCGCCGAGACGCAGAGCCGGTCCGGCTCGGTTTCGAGCTCGGGACGCACGTCGTGCGGTCGCGACTCGCCCTTCGCGAACGGACGCACGACCGGGACGCCGTTCTCCTGCCGCGCCCACGTCGTCCCGCCGTCGGAAGTGTGAAAGATCGCGCCGCCCTCGCCGGCCACCCAGCCCTGGGCGCCGTTCACGAACGTGATGTCCCAGAGCGCGGGATGCTCGTTCGCGCGCAGCGGCAGCTTCACCGCCGACCAGTCGCTGCCGCCGTCGTCGGTGCGCATAAGCGTGCCGCCATGGCCCACGAGCCAGCCGCGCCCACTGCCGTTGAACTGGATCGCGTTCGCCGTGACGTAGCCGTTTTCCGACGCGCTCTGGAACAGCAGGTGCCAGGTCTCGCCTCCGTCCTCGGTGCGGGCGATCTGCGTGCCGGCGACCCAGCCATGCCAGCCGTCCTCGAACTGGATGTCGACCAGGGACCCGCTGCGCGCTCCCGGGAGCCCGACGGGTCGCCAGCTCTCGCCACCGTCGACCGTGAGCATCACCTGGCCATCGGCGGTGGCCCAGCCGCGGAGCGAGTCGCTGAACTGGATGCGGCCGAGCCCATGCCCGCGCTCGGAACCCGGGACGATGCCGCTCTCGAACCGCCAGGTGCGGCCGCCGTCCCGAGTTCGGCCAAGGATGCCCCCGTCGATCGCCCAGCCGCTCCCGGCGAGCCAGCCGTTCAGCGAGTCGCTGAACCAGATGCCGGTGAAGTCCGCGTCGGTCGGCACGTCCACCGGCAGCCACGGCCCGATGGGTTTCGCAGGCGCGCAGCCAAGGCACCACAGCATCGCGACCGCGGCCACGAGCCGGCCCGCGGGCGCGCGTGCGCCCAGGTGTCTCAAGCGCTCGCCGCCGCCGCCGCCGCGCCGGCGCCCGCCGCGTCGTCGCGCATCTTGACGATGAGGTAGAGGCCGAGCGAGATCAGCCACGGCAGCTCCGCGAGCCTCGCGCCCGCGGGCTCCACACGCACCTCGCACGAGAAGTGGAACATGCCCGCCACCCTCGTGAACCGCACCAGCGGCTCGTCGTTCGCGTTCGTGAACTGGTACGCCGTCTGCCAGAAGTTGGAGTTGGCGCGGAAGACCCGCCCGTTCGCGAACTCGAGCGCGCCGCCGGCGCTCCAGGTGTTGTTGCGGAACACGGCCAGATCGGTCTCCCGGCCCGCCTCGCGCACGGTAACGTGCGACCTCCAGAACCCCACGCGCTTGAACGTCCAGCTGCCCTCGTCGGTCTGCGCGGTGGCGAGCGAGCCGAACGCCGAGCGGAACGCGAGCGTGGCGATCGTCGACTCGCCCGAGCGGAGCTCGAACTCGCGCTTGAGCGCGTGGGGCTGGACCCATTGCAGCTCGGTCCCGATCGCTTCACGGAGCTTGATCATCGGTCCTCCCCGGAATCCGACTGCGGTCCGATCGCACGCCCGCGCGAGATCACCGGCGCGGCCGGCGCCAACGTACCATGCTCGTCCCCCGGGTCAGGGCCTGGTGACACACGACGGGAATCTGCATCCACCTAGGTCGCATCCGACCTGTCGTCCGTTGGCGGGGACCGGGCCCGAACCCGTTCCCCGGTCAATGGCTGGCACGCACCCCCGGCACCCGTTTACGCTGGCCGACCACGAAGCAGCCGCGTCGGTTCGAACGAGTTCTCCATGAGGTTCCCCATGAGAGCCCTGGCTTTCGTCATCGCCTGCACGATTGCCGCGGGTGCCGCGCTGGCAGACGACGCGCCCGCACCCCGCGTCGGTGTTCGTGGTGGACCGGAAGGGCCGCATCGCCTACGAGGACTTGGCGTACAGCCCGCGCGCCTCGGTGTCGTTCGGCAAGCTGCAGGGCGCGCTCAAGACGCTGGCGGCCGCGCAGCCATGACGGGCCGGACCCGGGCACGACGATGAGCACGGAGCGGGCCGCACCGGTCGACGCCGAAACCTCCCGGCGCGTGCCGCTGGCCATGGACGCGGAGGCGTTCCGCCATGCCGGGCACCGGCTCGTGGACCAGCTCGCCGAGCTGCTGGCGTCGATCCCGTCCCGGCCTGTGACGCACGGCGAGGCACCGGCCGCCGTGCGCGCGGCCCTGGGGCTCGGCGGGCCGCTCCCGGAGCACGGCACCGCAGCCGCCCCGCTGCTCGAGGAGACGGCGAAGCGGCTGTTCGATCACTCGCTCTTCAACGCTCACCCGCGCTTCTTCGGCTACATCACGTCCTCCCCCGCGCCGATCGGCGTGCTCGGCGACCTCCTCGCCTCGGCGCTCAACGCGAACGTGGGCGGCTGGATGCTGTCGCCGGCCGCCACCGAGGTGGAGCGTGAGACCGTGCGCTGGATCGCGGAGCTGATCGGCGTCCCCGGCGACACGGCCGGAGTGCTTGTGAGCGGCGGCAACATGGCGAACCTGGTGTGCTTCTTCGCCGCCCGCGCGGCGATGGCGCCATGGAACGTGCGCGAGCAGGGCGTGGGGCCCGCGGGCGCGCAGAAGCTGCGGGTCTACACCTCGGCGGAGACGCACACCTGGATCCAGAAGGCGGCCGACCTCTCCGGCCTCGGCACCGACGCGATCCGCTGGATCCCGACCGATGCGCAGCAGCGGATGGACATGGCGGCGCTCGTCCGCCAGCTCGACGCGGATGCCGCGGCCGGCGACCGCGCGCTGATGGTGATCGGCACCGCCGGCTCGGTGAGCACGGGAGCCGTGGACCCGCTCCCCGCGATCGCCGCGCTGTGCCGCGAGCGGAAGCTGTGGTTCCACGTGGACGGCGCCTACGGCGCTCTGGCGGCCGCAGTGGACGACGCCCCCGCCGACCTGCGCGCACTCGGCGCCGCCGACTCGGTCGCGGTGGACCCGCACAAGTGGCTCTATGCGCCCATCGAGGTGGGCTGCGCGCTGGTGCGCGACGCAGAGAAGCTGCGCGCGGCGTTCTCGTACCGGCCGCCCTACTACCACTTCGAGGAGCAGGAGGTGAATTACGTCGACTTCGGTCCGCAGAACACCCGGGGCTTCCGCGCGCTCAAGGTGTGGCTGGCGCTCAAGCAGGCCGGCGCCGAGGGCTACCGCCGCATGATCGGCGACGACATGCGTCTGTCGCGCGCCATGGCCGCCGCGGTCGCGGCGCACCCCGAGATGGAGCTCTTCACGCAGGCGCTGAGCATCGCGACGTTCCGCTTCGTGCCGCAGGACCTCAAGTCCCGCGCATCGGAGCCGCGCGTGGCCGAGTACCTGGACGAGCTGGGCCGGGAGCTCCTGGACGCGAGCCAGAAGCGCGGCGAGGCGTTCGTCTCGAACGCCGTCATCGGCGGGCGCCATGTGCTGCGCGCGTGCATCGTCAACATGAACACACGGCTCGCGGACGTCGAGGCCCTGCCCGGGATCCTCGTCCGCCACGGCCGCGAGCTGGATGCCCGGATGCGGCCCGGCTCGCTGCGCTGAAGGCGCGCCGCGCACGCCTGGGCTTTCGCGAACCGATGGGAGAGTCGATGGCCGCCGAGCACGACGACACGCTCCGGCTGATGGCGGTGCTCGCCCACCCGGACGACGAAGCGCTCGCGATGGGTGGCATCCTCGCCCGCTACGCCAGCGAGGGCGTCGAGACCGCGGTGGTCACGGCGACACGGGGCCAGCGCGGGCGCTACAAGGGCGTTCCCCCGGGCGAGGGCCATCCAGGCGCCGAGGCGATGGGCCGCATCCGTGAGGCCGAGTTGCACGCCGCCGCACGCACGCTGGGGGTCCGCCACCTCGAGATCCTCGACTACATGGACGGCGCGCTCGACCAGGCGGATGCGGTGGAGGCTGCCAGCCGCATCGCGGCGAGCGTGCGGCGACTGCGGCCGCACATCGTGGTCACGTTCGACGCCGCCGGGGCCTACGGACATCCCGACCACGTGGCGATCAGCCAGCTCACGACCGCCGCCGTGGTGTTGGCCGCCGACCCGCACGCCGCCCGCGTGGACCGCGCGCTCGTCCCGCACGCCGTCTCGAAGCTCTACTACATCGCGCCGGTCGAGGCCTGGTGGGCCGGCTATCGGGCGGCGTTCAAGCAGCTGACGTCGAACGTCGACGGCGTGGAGCGCGTCATGCACGCCTGGCCGGAGTGGGCCGTCACCACCCGTATCGATACCCGCGCGACATGGACGACCGTGTGGCAGGCGGTGTCGTGTCACGAGTCGCAGATGGCGGCCTACGAGCGGCTCCGGCACATCCCTCCCGAGCACCACGAGGGGCTCTGGGGATCGCAGACGTTCTATCGTGCGTTTAGCACCGTGAACGGCGGCCGGCGGCGCGAGGAGGACCTGTTCGAGGGATTGCGGGTCGGACGGGCCGTTCGCTGATCCCGGCGAGCCACCGCCGCGGTCAGAGCCCTCGAGTCGCCGCGATCAGCGGCGCGATCGCCGCGTCGAGGTGCGCATCGGAGAGGTAGGGCGCCGGCCCGAATCGCAGCACGCCGCCGCGGTGATCGGTCCACACGCCGAGGCTCCGCAGCACGAGCGCGATCTGGGCTGCGCGCTCCGCACGCAGCGCCAGGAACCCGCCGAGCGCTTCCAGCGGCACGCTGCGGTCGCGCGAGATGAGCCGCGGGTCCAGCGACAGCGCATCGAATCGCTCCGCCAGCCGGCCGACCTGGTGCTGGCTCAGGCGGCGCAGGAGATCGGGCGTGAGGCCGCGTTCGTCGAAGAACTGGAACACGCGCGCCGCGCGGTAGTGGCTCACGGGGTCGTACGTGGCGCCCGCCCAGCGCGCGGGCCCGTCGCCGAACGGAACGACGCCCGCCGGCCGTTCGGAGAGCTCCGCGAACTCGCTGAACCAGCCGGTCACGACCGGCTTGAGCGTGCTCGAGGGCGGCACGCGCAGGAAGCAGTTGCCTTCGCCGAGCTGGCAGTACTTGTATCCCCCGCCCGTGACGAACGCGCTCCCCAGTCCCTCCCGCGCGAGGTCGAACGGCACGACGTTCAAGCGGTGGTAGGCGTCCACGAGCAGTTCGGCGCCGGCGCGCTCGCACGCCGTGGCGAGCGCGCCGAGCCCCGGCACGATGTGGGCGCTCTCGAACAGCACGGACGAAACGAGCACCGCAGCCACGCGATCATCGACGGCGTCCGCGAGCCGCTCGGCGAGCGTGGCGGCCGGTTCGGCGGCGACCTTCACCACCTCGGCCACGCGCGCCTCGCCCAGCCGGTCGAGCTGCCGGCGGAGCGTGTGGAACTCGCCGTCGGTGGTGAGGAGCCGCCGCCTGGACCCAAGCGGCAGCGCGGACAGGAAGCGCACGACCAGCTCGTGCGTGCTGGCGCCGAGCGCGAGCTCACGCGGGGCGCAGCCGAGCAGGCGCGCGAAGCCCGCCCGCACAGCGTCGGCCTGCGCGAACGCCCGCTCCCACTTCTCGTCCGCGTGGAGCGCCGCGTCGTCCCACGCCGCGAGCTGCGCCTCGCGCGCGACGTCGGGCCAGGCCTGGTGTGAGTGACCGGTGAGGAGCAGCCGATGCGGGATCAAGAACCGCGAGTAGTCCGGAGCGATCGCGTTGGGCATGCGCCGCAGCGCCTCGAGCGTGGGACCCGCGGCGGTCACAGCTCGGTGCGGATCTGCCACAGGTCCGGGAACAGGGGCTGGTCGAGCGTGGTCTTCAGGTACCCGGCGCCGGCCGAGCCGCCGGTTCCGCGGCGCGTGCCGATCGTGCGCTCCACCATCTTCACGTGGCGGTAGCGCCACTCCATGAGCCCCTCGTCCAGGTCCACGAGCCGCTCGCACACGCTGCGCGCCTCGCCGTCGCTGCGATAGAGCGAGAGCAGCAGAGGGTGGAGCGCGGGGCTCGCCGTGACCGGCTTCGTCACGTCGCGGCCGAGCGCATCCGCGGGCACGGCGTGGCCGCGCGCCACCAGGTAGCGCAGGAACGCGTCCCACAGCGTCGGCTCGGCGAGCCGGCGCTCGAGCCGCGCGCGCGCGGCGCTGCCTTTCTCGTAGCGCGCCAGCGCCTCGGGGCGCTTCCAGCCGAGGAGGAACTCCAGCTCGCGGAACTGGAACGACTGGAAGCCGCTGCCGGATTCGAGCCGCTCACGGAACGACAGGAACTCGAGCGGCGTCATGGTCTCGAGGATGTCGATCTGGTGCACGAGGACCTTGAGGATCGTGAGCACGCGCTTGAGCGTGTGCTGGGCGCGGGCCACGTCTCCCCCGCGGAGCGTGCTCATGAGGAAGTCGATCTCGTGGAGCAGCTCCTTGAACCACAGCTCGTACACCTGGTGGATGACGATGAACAACATCTCGTCGTGCTCGGGGCCGTCCGAGAGCGGCTGCTGGAGCGAGAGCAGCTCGTCGATCTTCAGGTAGCTGGAGTACGTGACCGACATGGGCGTCCTCGTGCGTGAGCGGTTCAGGTGAAGCGCGGGCGGTAGCGGTCGAGCGTCGCGTACTGGCCGGGCCAGCGGAGCGGCCAGCCCAGCTCGTACGCGGCGTGCCGCGTCCAGTACGGGTCCCACAGGTGCGCGCGCGCGAGCAGGCACAGGTCGGCACGACCCGCGGCGAGGATGGTGTTGACGTCCGCGTACGAGGAGATGTTCCCGACCGCCATGGTGGCGATGCCCGCCTCGCAGCGGATGCGCTCGGCGAACGGCGTCTGGAAGAGCCGGCCGTAGACGGGGCGCTGGTCGTCCACCGTCTGTCCGGCGGAGACGTCCATGACGTCGCAGCCGTGGTCGTGGAACGCGCGCGCCACCTGGACGGCATCGTCGGGGCCCATGCCGCCGGGGAACCAGTCCACGGCCGAGATGCGCACGCTCATCGGCTTTTCCGCCGGCCACGCGGCGCGCACGGCGTCGAACACCTCGAGCGGGAAGCGGAGCCGGCGCTCGAGCGGCCCGCCGAAGCCGTCGGTGCGCTGGTTCGTGAGCGGCGAGATGAAGCTCGCGAGCAGGTAGCCGTGCGCCATGTGCAGCTCGAGCAGGTCGAAGCCGGCGCGCTCGGCGAGCCCGGCCGCGCGCACGTAGTCGGCGACGATCGCGCGCATGTCGGCGGCCGTGAGCTCGCGCGGCACCTGGCTGTAGGGCTTGTACGGGATCGGCGACGCCGACACGAGCGGCCAGTTCCCGGAGGGGAGCGGCTCGTTGTCGCCCTCCCACATGCGCTGGGTCGAGGCCTTGCGGCCGGCGTGGCCGAGCTGCATGGCGATCCGCGCCGACGAGTTCGTGTGCACGAACGTGACGATGCGCCGCCAGGCGTCCGCCTGCTCGGGCTTCCACAGACCGGTGCACCACGGCGAGATGCGGGCCTCCGGGCTCACGTCGGTCATCTCCACGTAGACGAGCCCCGCCCCGCCGACCGCGCGCGAACCGATGTGCACGAGATGCCAATCGTCCGGCATGCCGTCCTCGGCCGTGTACTGGCACATGGGGGAAACCACGACGCGGTTCGCGAGCCGCAGCCCGCGCAGCTTGAACGGCGTGAACATTGGAGGTGGCGGCGCCTCCGGCGCCGCCTTGGATGCCAATGAAGTCGTCGGCGGGTGCGGACGCTCCGCTCCCGCCGCAACGTACGCCTTGTCCGCGAACCATGCGTCCACGCGCGCCACGAACGCCGGGTCGCGGAGCTTCAGGTTCTCGTGCGTGACGCGCAGGCTGCGTGTCAGCAGCGTGAACGCGAACTGCAGCGGCTCGAGCTGCATGTAGCGCTCGGTGTCCTCGAACCATTGCAGGCTCACCTGCGCGGCCCGCTGCAGGCTCTCCACCGCCGGGCGGCGCGCGGCCTCGTACGCCGCGAGCGCAGCGCCCACGTCCGGCTCCGCCTGGAGCGCGGCGACGAGCGCGATGGCGTCTTCCATGGCGAGCTTCGTTCCCGAGCCCACCGAGAAGTGCGCCGTGTGCGCGGCATCGCCGAGGAGCACGACGTTCCCGTGGTGCCAGCGCGCGTTCCGCACCGTGGGGAAGCGCCGCCAGATGGAGCGGTTCGAGAGCAGCGGGTGCCCCGCGAGCTCGTCGGCGAACAGCGTCTCGCAGAAGCGGATCGTGGCGACCTCGTCGGCGTGCTCCAGTCCCGCGGCGCGCCAGGTCGCCTCCTTGGCCTCGACGATGAACGTGGAAGCCCCTGGTTCGTACTGGTAAGCGTGGACCCGCCAGAGGCCATGGGGGTCGGACTTGAAGTAGAACGTGAACGCCGGGAACGGCCGCGTCGTGCCCAGCCACACGAACCGGTTCGGCCGCTCGTCGATCTCGGGCGCGAACGTGGCGCGGTACCGCTCGCGCACGACCGAGTGGACGCCGTCGGCCGCCACGAGCAGGTCGGCGCCGCGATGCTCCTCCGGGTCGCGCACGTCGTGGCCGAAGCAGAGCCGCACGCCGGCGGCGCGGCAGCGCTCGTGCAGCAGCGACAGCAGCGTGCGTCGCGACAGGCCCGAGAAGCCGTGGCCGGTGGACGTGAGCGTCTCGCCACTGTAGTGGATCTCGATGTCGTCCCAGCGGTGCGCGTGCCGGCCCATCGCCGACGTGATGAGCGGGTCCGCCTTGGCAAGCGCCTCCTCGGTGGCGTCGGAGAACACGACGCCAAAGCCGAACGTGTCGTCGGGCCGGTTGCGCTCGAGCACGGTCACGTCGTGCCGCGGGTCCGCCTGCTTCAGGAGCGAGGCGAAGAAGAGCCCCGCGGGCCCGCCGCCGAGGCACACGACCTTCACGGAGCTTCCTTGAGCAGCAGCCCGGCGATCACCAGGTGCTGCACCTCGCTCGTGCCCTCGTAGATGCGGAGCGCGCGCACCGAGCGGTAGAGCCGGTCGACCGGATGCGACGCCATCACGCCGGCGCCGCCCAGCACCTGCACCGCGTCGTCCACGATGCGCTGGGCCGCCTCGGTGGCGTGGAGCTTGGCCATGGCGGCCTCGAGCGTGACGCGCTCGGCGCCGGCGTCCGCGGCGTGCGCCGCGCGATAGACGAGCAGCCTCGCGGCCGTGAGCTCGGTGGCCATGCGCGCGAGCTTCTCCTGGACGAGCTGGAACTCGCCGAGCGGCTTGCCGAACTGGCGGCGGCTGCGGGCGTGCGCGAGCGCTTCGGCGAGCGCGCGTGCCGCCATGCCGCACGCCGCGGCGCCCACGGTGGCGCGCAGCCGGTCGAGCGTCTTCATCCCGAGCGCGAAGCCCTTCCCTTCCTCGCCCAGGCGGTTCGCGGCCGGAACGCGGCAGCCCTCGAGCGCGATCCCGCCGAGCGGGTGCGGGCTCGACAGCACCTGCGGGCCTGTGAAGCGAAGCCCCGACGCGTCGGCGGGCACGACGAAGCAGCCGATGCCGCGGCTGCCGGCCGCGGGGTCGGTGGTCGCGAACACGGTGTAGTAGTCCGCGATCCCGGCGTTCGAGATGAAGCACTTGACGCCGTCCAGCACGTAGTGATCGCCGTCGCGCCGCGCGCGCGTCGCGAGCGCCGCCACGTCGGAGCCGGCGTCTGGCTCGGTCATGGCGAACGCGGCCATGGCCCGGCCCTCGAGCGTCAGCGCGACCCAGCGCTCGCGCATCGCGGCGTTGCCCGAGAGCAGGATGGGCACGAGGCCGAGCCCCTGGAGCGCGAACACGGCGTCGGCGAGCGGCGAGGCTGCGGCGAGCGCCTCGCGCGCGAGACAGCAGCCGCGCCAGTCCATCGCGCCGATGGGCGCGAACACGCCTGCCTTCCCCATCGCCGCGAGCAGCGTGCGCGCCTCGCGGCGCGCGTCGTCGTCGTCCTCGGGCTCCGGCCGCGGTCGCAGCTCGCGTGCGGCGAACGCCGAGACATCGGCGGCGAGACCGTCGTGGTGCGCGGCCAGGAACGCGCGGATCGGCGACAGGTCGGGCGCGGTCACTGGAACGTGGGCGCGCGCTTGGCCTTGAACGCCTCGTACGCCTCGCGGTAGTCCGGGTGCGTCATCAGCTCCGCCTGCACGCGCGCCTCGTGGTCCAACGCCTGCTCGAGCGTCATGTGCGCTTCGAGCGCGATCGCGCGCTTGGTCACGGCGAGGCCCTCGGCCGGCCCGCGGGCGAGCGCTTCCGCGAATGCGCGAGCCTCGGGAAGCAGCATTTCCTGGGACAGCACGCGCTGGTAGAGCCCGATCTCGTACGCCCGCTGCGCGGTGATGAAGTCGCCGGTCAGGAGCAGCTCGCTCGCGTTCCCCTGGCCCACGAGCCGCGGCAGCAGCCACGACACGCCCATGTCGGCGCCGGAGAGACCGACTTTCACGAACAGGAACGCGATGCGCGCCGACTCCGCGGCGAAGCGCACGTCGGCCGCGGCCGCGAGCACGGCGCCCGCGCCGGCGACCGTGCCGTTCAGCGCCGCGACGATGGGCCGGCGGCAGCGGCGCATGTGCTTCACGACGTCGCAGGTCATGCGCGTGAACTCGAGCAGGCCCTCCGGGTCGCGGCCGAACAGCGCCCCGATGATGTCCTCCACGTCGCCGCCCGAGCAGAAGCCACGGCCGGCGCCGGTGAGGATCACCGAACGCACGCCGGGCGCGTCGTCGAGCGCAGCGAACGTGTCGCGGAGCTCGGCGTAGACCTCGAACGTGAGCGCGTTCAGCCGCTCGGGCCGATTCAAGGTGATGGTGACCACGCCGGAGACGTGGTCGTGCTCGAAGAGGAAGGACTTGGGCGCGAGGCTCATCGCTTGCCTCCCGCGAGCACGGCCATGGCCTCGATCTCGACCTTGGCGCCGCGGTCCACGAGGCCCTTCACCTCGAGCAGCGTCATCGCCGGGTAGTGACGGCCGAACCGCGCGCGCCAATGCTCGCCGAGCGCCGGGAGCGACGCGCGGTACTCGGCGAGATCGGTCACGTACACCGTCATGCGCGCGATGTCGGACGCCTCGCCTCCGGCCCGGCTCACGACGGCGAGCACCTGGTCCAGCGCGCGCGCGAACTGGTCGGCGAATCCGGGCGGTTCGCCCGGTGCGCCGGTGCTCCAGCCGGCCATCCCGGCCACGAACAGCAGCCGGCCCTCGCGCGGCGCGAGCACGCCGTGGTTCCAACCCTTCGGCGCGCCGAGCGACTCCGGATTCACGATCTCGAGATGCATGCGTCTCCCTTGGGCATCAACACGATGGCTCTCCCGTTCGTTACGGCGCCCGCCTCCGTGCACAGCTCGAGCGCGGCCGCCG
>Ga0306920_100011451_pt1 | contig 11984 bp, 12 predicted proteins | sample flu12Cox44000170_FD_204666 | JGI IMG/M metagenome (GOLD analysis project Ga0306920, IMG submission 204666) | Lab enrichment of tropical soil microbial communities from Luquillo Experimental Forest, Puerto Rico - flux4day.12C.oxic.44.000.170 (v2)... | ecosystem: Environmental > Terrestrial >...
GCGGCGAGGATCGCGGCAAGGCGACGGGTCTGGCTCATGTCGTCTCGTCCATCGCCAGACGCAGGCCCAAGACAAATAATTCGACATGCTCAGGGTCGCGGAACGGATTTGCCGTCGGCACAATTATTGGGGTGAGTGCCAGAAGCCGCTTGACCGTCGTTCGCGCTTCGTCGAGCCGGCCCATATGCGCATAGCAGGCGGCCAGAGCACGATGTGTTGGTGTGAACGAAGGAACCGCCTCGAGGGAGACGCGCAGCGCTGCCAACGCATCCTCGAAGCGATGGCTAATGAAATGAGCACAGCCAATCCCGGACAGATGGAAACCCCTCTGACCACCCGGATTGAGGCGCATCGAGGTCTCGAAATGCTCGATCGCCGAATTTGCCTGGCCGGCAAACAGGCGCAGCCAGCCGCTCCAATACCAGCCAAAAGCAAAGCTCGGATTGAGCACGAGGGCGCGATCGATCAAGGCAAGGGCCGCATCGATATCCTCGCCGAAACGAGCGAGCACTATGGCTGCGCGACCGAGGACACCCGGGTCGTCGTCGGCGACGCGCAGGGCCTCACGGGCAAGATCAACCGCCGCGCGCCGGTTTTCCTCTCCAGCGCGATGATCGGCCCAATCGTAGTTTTCGAGGTCGACCCGGTGGGTCGCCGCCACGGCAAGGGCCGGACCGTAGCGGGGCTCGCGGGCGATCGCCTGATCGAGCAGGTCGAGCGCCTGAGTTAAGTGCTCGCGCTCGTAGCTGGAACCGACTGCCCGCGCCCGCAGGTAAAGATCATAAGCGGTCAAATCTTTCGTTGGCCGTTCGACCGAATATCGGATTTCGGCGGCCTGCAAGGTCGGTTCGATGACGCCGGCGATGCTGTGCGCCACCTTATCCTGAAGATCGAAGATCTCGTCGAGGGAGCCGTCGAAACGGTCGGCCCAAAGATGAGCACCGTCGAGGGCATTGCGCCGTGATGCGCGCGCGGCCGCCGGCTTTCCGCACCGAACCTTCGAGGACATAGCGCACACCGAGCTCGCGCCCGACCTGATTCACGTCCACGTTCTGACCTTTGTAGGTAAAACTCGAATTGCGGGCGATCACGAAAAGCCAGCGGATACGGCTCAGAGCGGTGATGATCTCCTCGACCATTCCGTCGGCGAAATACTCCTGCTCCGGGTCGCCGCTGAGATTGGCGAACGGCAATACCGCGATCGATGGCTTGTCGGGCAGCGGCAAGCCAGCCGGCGCCGCCGCCGGCTCAGGCGTCGATGATGGGCCGACGCGATAGACCCGCAATGGCCTTGCGATGTTCTTCAGACTCTGCTCGCCGATATCGGCAAACCCGGCCTCGACCTTGCCGCGCACTTGGCGGAATGCGTCCTCAGAGATGCAGATGCCGCCCGGCTCGGCGATGCCCTCGAGCCGTGCTGCGATGTTGACCCCGTCGCCCAGGATGTCGGCGCCCTCGACCAATACGTCGCCGAGATGGATGCCGATGCGCCATTCCATGCGGCGTTCGTCGCCGATCCCGGCATTGCGTTCCGCTGCGAGCTTTTGCAGGGCCACGGCGCATTCGACGGCGCCGACGACCGAGCCGAACTCGATCAGCACTCCATCGCCGGTGGTCTTGACGACACGCCCGCCATGCCTGGCGACGTGCGGCTCGGTGGCGGCATGATGCTCGCGCAATGCTTTCGCCGTGCCCGCCTCGTCGAGCCCCATCAGCCGCGAATAGCCCGCCATATCGGCGGCGAGAATCGCGGTGAGCCGACGGGTCACGGTCATTCTTCCGGCACTCCGGCCAAGCGGAGGCCGGCGAGAGCGAACTCGGTGTATTCGGGATCGAATGAGGCGGTCGTCGGACGGAATGTGGCGATCGTCAATCCGGGGTAGAGCGCGAGCATCCGGCCGAGCTCAGCGTGCGCCTCGTCGAGGCGGCAGAGATAGGCCAAGGCGATGATCTTGACCCGGACCGCAGCGATGAAACGCGGCTGGTCGGGCAAAGCACGGTCGGCCCATTCTATCACCTTCTCGAAGCTTCGCGCGGCAAGGTGAGCCTGCGCGAGCCAGGTAGCGTTGACAAAACCAGGCGGATCGAACGGGCTCAAACGCAATGCCCGCTCAAGTGCCTCGATCGCCGGCTCGGGCTGATTGCGCCCGGCCGCATGGACGAAGCCCCTGACCATCCAGCCAGGGGCCGCGTTTGGGTTGAGCGCCAAGGCGCGATCGAGAACCGCCTCCGCCAGCGCCGTCTCGCCGCCGCCGTAGAACAGTGTACATGCGGCCGCCACGATCGTATCGGGATCGTCGCGGCCAGCCTCAAGAGCCTTATGCGCTAGGCGAATGCCGGCGCCGATGTCGTCATCCGATACTGTTCCCCATCCTTGAAGTCGCTGGATCAACTGACACCAGCCGATCAAAGCCGCCGGCGGTCCGTAGGACGGGTCGATTGCCAACGCCTGCCGTAACAGCGCGACCGCCTCGGCATAGTTCAGTGTAGCGATAGTAGTGCGCAAGCGCGCGCAGATAGAGATCGTAGGCATCCAGGCTCTGTGTGGGCTTGCGTACCGCGCGCTCGATTTCGGATTGGCGCAGCCGAGGCTCGATCGCTCCGACGACACTCGATGCCACCCGGTCCTGAAGCTCGAAGATGTCGTCGAGCGCGCCGTCGAAGCGGTCGGCCCAGATGTGGTTGCCGGTGATGGCGTCGACCAATTGCCCAGCGATGCGCACTCGGTTACCGGCTTCTCGTACCGAGCCTTCGAGCACGTAGCGCAACCCAATTCGCGCGCCACCTGCTTCACGTCCACCGCCTGGCATTTGTAGGTGAAGCTCGAATTGCGGGCGATCACGAAGAGCCAGTGGATGCGCGAGAGCGCGGTGATGATCTCCTCGACCATCCCATCGGCGAAGTATTCTTGCTCGGGGTCTCCACTCAAATTGGCGAACGGGAGTACCGCGATCGAGGGCTTGTCGGGCAGCGGCAGGGCCGGGGACGGGGCCTTTACCTGCTCTGGGGCCGCTGCCGGACCGATCCGATAGACCCGCAATGGGCGGGCGATGTTTTTCAGGCCCTGCTCGCCGATATCGGCAAACTCGGCCTCGACCTTGCCGCGTACCTGGCGAAAGGCGTCTTCCGAGATGTAGATCCCGCCGGGTTCGGCGATGCCTTCAAGACGCGCCGCAATGTTGACGCCGTCGCCAAGGATGTCGTCTCCATCGACCAGTACGTCGCCGATATGGATGCCGATGCGCCACTCCAGGCGGCGGTCGCCCGCAATTCCTGCATTGCGCTCCGCCGCGAGCTTTTGCAGTGCCAGACTGCATTCGACGGCGCCGACCACCGAGCTGAACTCGATCAGCATCCCGTCGCCGGTGGTCTTGACGATCCGCCCGCCATGCTGGGTGACGAGAGGGTCGGCGGCGGCTCGATGCTCGCGCAATGCGTGCACGGTGGCCGCCTCGTCTTCGCCCATCAGCCGGCTGTAGCCGACCATATCGGCGGCGAGGATCGCGGCAAGGCGGCGAGTGGCGGGCATGTTCGACACTGCGCTGGGTTGTTCGCGCCGAGATTAACCCATAATCGCCGCCGCTCCCCTACCCTTCTTCAGGTCAGCGTGCCGACGGTGCGCCCTCTACCGTCTGGAGGACCTCGAAGCCCTCGAACTCAGGATGGCCGAGGTAAAGCGGCTTGTTGGAGCCGGCGTCACGATGCGCCCGGCGGAAAGCCTCCGACCGGGTCCACGCCTCAAAGTCCGCACGGCTGCGCCAAATCGAGTGCGACGAGTAAAGGGTGTGATCCTCGCGGTCGGGTCCCCGCAACAGGTGAAAGGTAATGAAGCCGGGCACGTCGCGCAAATGTGTGTCGCGTGTCGTCCAAACCTTCTCGAAATCCGCCTGTGACCCGGGGACGACCTTGAAGCGATTCATCGCGATAAACACGGGATACCTATCGGTTGTGAGTGCTCGACCCGCCGGATGACTGCCCGGCAGCGTAGAGCCTGGCACCGATCCCGGAAAGCGGCAAATCGCAATTTGATTGACCCCGTTCACCTTACGTGCTATTGTAGCAAATAATTTCTTTTTCACAAAAAAAATGGTTGCCGGCTTCGGACGCTGTCCCGCTGTTCACTGCCTCGCACGGCCTCCGACAATCGAGGGTTCCCGCGGCGAAGGTGAGGTTCGCCGCTGATAATTTCCTGCAAAAACAGCAAAAACAACGGGGACTCTCTGCACAAGGGCCCGGTTGGTCCAGCACTCTGTCGTCGCGATCTTACAACTTCGAAGAGAGATCTTGCTGCAGATTTGCTGCAGATGCAGCAACGCGCAATGAACGGCACAATCGGAGATTGCAGCCGGGATCCGTGGCAGCCGAAGGCTTTCCGTCGCTGTTCGGCTGATCTACGATTGCCGGTAACGGGTGATACCGGAGCGGCAGCGAGATGAGCGACACCTCGGACAACATCATCGTCGACACCGCGACCCGCATCTTCCAGGATTTGTGCGAGCCGGCCACGATCAACGACGCCGAGAAGGGCGCATGGCCGAAGGCGTTATGGGACGCGCTCGAGGAGTCGGGGTTGCCGCTCACCTGGGTCCCCGACGAACTCGGCGGCGCCGGGGCGACAATGGCCGACGGCTTCGCCGTACTGCGCGTCGCCGGTCGGTTTGCCGCCCCGTTGCCGCTCGCCGAGACCTTGATGGCCGGTTGGCTGCTTGCCCGAGCCGGGATCACCGTGCCGGGCGGGCCGATGACCGTGGCGCCGGTCCATTCCGACGGTAAAATAGTGCTGCGGGACGACGGCAAGCTCGCCGGCCGCGCGCGCCGTGTGCCGTTCGCCCGCAACGCTGGTCACATCGCCGTTCTGACGCACCGTGGCAATGACGCGGCTGTGGCATTGGTCGCGGCCGAAGGTCTGCCAATCAGACAATCGACCAGCCTTGCCGGCGAGCCGCGCGACGAGGTGTCCTTCGATAACGCTGTCCCCGTGGCGATACAGCCGGTTGCGCTCGACCAGGGCCTGCTGGTCGGCTTTGGTGCCGCCGTGCGATTGCAGCAGATGGCCGGAGCGCTGGAAAAGATCCTCGAACAGTCGGTCCAGCACGCGCTCGACCGCTCGCAGTTCGGCCGCCCGATCGCCAAGTTCCAAGCGATCCAGCACAACCTGGCGACATTGGCGGGCGAGGTGGCTGCGGCGAGCGCGGCGGCCGATGGAGCCGCGGAGGCCTGCTCCGGCCCGGAGATTGGCCTCGCCGAGGTGGCGATCGCCAAGGTGCGCGGCGGCGAGGCGGCTGGCACGGGTGCTGCGATCGCCCATCAGGTGCACGGTGCGATGGGGTTTACCTACGAGCATTCGCTGCATCATGCGACGCGGCGGCTGTGGGCCTGGCGCGAGGAGTTCGGCAACGAGGCGGTTTGGGCCCAGCGCCTCGGGCGGATGGTCGCCCGACATGGCGCCGACCAGCTGTGGTCCTTCATCACCCAAGGCTCATAAAGATACTGCGATCGCGAGGCACCGATGAATTTCAGCTTCCGCTTCGACCCGATCGAATTGCCGCCCGAGGCCAAGGAATTGCGCCAGGAGGTGCGAGCGTTTCTGCGCCAGGAGGCGGAGACGGGAACCTTTGTCCTGGGTGACGGCAAGGGCTCGTTCTCGCGCGAGTTCAGCCGCAAGGTCGGCGCCAAGGGCTGGATCGGCATGACCTGGCCAAAGAAATACGGCGGGCACGAGCGCTCACAGCTTGAGCGCTATGTTGTGACCGAGGAGATGCTGGCGGCGCGCGCGCCGACCCGCGCGCATTCGACCGCCGACCGGCAGAGCGGGCCGGTCATCCTGCGCTACGGCCAGGAAGAGATCCGCCAGAAGATCCTGCCCCGGATCGCGGCCGGCGAATTGTGCTTTTGCATCGGTCTCAGCGAGCCGAATTCGGGCTCCGACGTGTTCGCCGCCTCGACCCGGGCGACCAAGACCGATGGCGGCTGGCTGGTCAACGGGCGCAAGATCTGGACCAGCGGCGCGCACCACGCCGACTACATGATCGCGCTGCTGCGCACCTCGCCCAAAACCAAGGAGAACCACCGGCACGGGCTGACCCAGTTCCTGGTCGAGATGAAGACACCGGGCATCACTACCCGGCCGATCATCAACCTGACCGGGGGCCATGATTTCAATGAGGTTGTGTTCGACGACGCGTTTCTGCCGGACGCCCATCTGATCGGCGAGGTCGACATGGCCTGGAAGCAGGCGACCGACGAGCTCGCCTATGAGCGCAGCGGTCCCGACCGCTGGATCGAGACCTTTCCGGCGCTGGTCGAGCTCGTCCGCCGAGCCGGTGAGGAACCGAGCGAGCGTCTGGCCGAGGGGATCGGGCGTGAGGTCGCCCATCTCGCCACCTTGCGGCGGATGTCGCTGTCGGTCGCCGGCATGTTGCAGGCCGGCAAGACGCCGTCGGTCGAAGCCGCGGTAGTGAAGGATCTCGGCACTAATTTCGAGCAGGCACTGCCCGACAAGGTGCGCCTGCTGGCGCCACAGTCCGGCGATTCTGAGCCCGACAGCAACGACGATCGGTTCGAAGAGGCATTGCGCTACGCCACCTTGATCGCGCCCAAACTGACGATCCAAGGCGGCACCCGCGAAGTCCTGCGCGGCATCATCGCCCGCGGCCTCGGGTTGCGCTGAGCCGATGCCCGACCTGAAGCCGCTGTTGTCGCCCGACAGCATCGCCATCATCGGCGCCTCCGGCGACACCGAGACCTTGCGCGGCCGCCTGACCCGGGCGCTGATCGGCCACGGCTATGACGGGCGCATCTACCCGGTGACGCGCAGCCAAGCCGAAGTGCTCGGGCTCAAGGCCTATCCCGGCGCGGCCGCGCTGCCGGAGCCGGCCGATCTCGCGGTAATCCTGGTGCCGGCCGCGCACGTCGTCGAGACCCTCGCGCAATGCGGCGAACGCGGGATCCGCGCTGCGGTGGTGATCAGCTCAGGCTTTGGCGAGGAGAGCAACGAGGCGGCCCGCGCCCGCGACGGCGAATTGCACGCCGTCGCCGCGCGTTTCGGCATGGTCGTCTGCGGTCCTAATTCCGAGGGCGTCGTCAACCCGCTGAAGCCGCTCGTCGCGACCTTCAGCCCGGTGTTCCACGACCCGAACCGCAGTTTTCCGCCAGTCTCGGGCCAGGCCCGGCCGATCGCTGTGAGCTGTCAGAGCGGTGCGCTCACATTCTCGTTTCTGAGCCGCGGCCGTGACCGGCAGCTTCGCTTCACGCACCAGGTCAGCGCCGGCAATCAGACGGTTCTCGAGGCGCATGACTATGTCGATTGGTGGCTCGACGAGGGCGATGCCGACATTTTCCTGCTCTATCTCGAAGGGATCCGCCGGCCCGAGCGCTTTCGCGCGGTCGCCGACAAGGCGGCGGAGGCCGGCAAGCCCCTGATCGTTGCCAAGGTCGGCCGGTCGGTCGCCGGGCGGCGCGCCGCCGCCTCACACACCGGCGCGCTGGCGCATGCCGGCATCATCGACGATGCGATCTTCCGCCATCACGGAATCATCCGCGGCGAGGACCTCGACCACATGGTCGATATCGCGAGCGCCTTCGCCTTCTGCCGGCTGCCGCGCGGCAATCGGGTCGCCGTCATTACCGGCTCGGGTGGCAGTGCGGTGTGGATGGCCGACATCCTCTCGGCGCACGGCCTTGAGCTGCCGGTTCTCGAAGACGACATCCAACAGCGCGTCCTTGCCCTCCTGCCCTCCTACGCCTCGGCGCAAAACCCGGTCGACGGTACCGCCCAGGCGATCCACGAGGTTGGCTATGCCCGCCTGGTTGAGATCGTCCGCCAGTCGAAGCGGATCGATGTGATCCTGCTGATCGGTTCGCTCGCCAACGAAGCAACCGCGAAGCAGCGCGCCGTAGAATTGGCGGCGGTCACCGGCGACACCGAACAGCCGATCATCCTGTCGACCTACACGACGGCCACACCGGGCGCGATGGCGGCGTTCGCCGAGGCTGGCATCCCCTGCTATACCTCGATGCCGAGCTGCGCGCGGGCGATCCGCGCATTGGTCGACTACGCCCAATTCCAGGCTCGGCGCCGCCGACCGCAAATGGCCGAGGAGACCCCGCCGGATGTGCGCCAGGAGGTTGGCCGAACCCTCACCGCCGCCGGTCGGGTGCTGACGGAGGCCGAAGCCAAGACTCTGCTTGCGCTCTGCGGTGTGCCGCGCCCGCCCGAGGTGCTGGTTGCGAGCGGCGAGGCGGCGGCAGCAGCGGCGGTCGAGATCGGCGGGCCGGTCGCGCTCAAGGTCCAATCACCGGACATTACCCACAAGACCGAGGCCGGCGCTGTCGCCCTTGGCGTCACGGGCGATACGGCGGTGCGTGAGGCTTATCAGCGCATCGTCGCCAACGCGGAACGAGCTCACGCCCGCGCGGCGATACATGGCGTGCTTGTTCAACCAATGGCATCGCCCGGTCAGGAGATCATCCTCGGCGTGACCCGCGACCCGGATTTCGGCCCGATGCTGATGGTCGGGCTCGGCGGCATCCACGTCGAAGTATTGCGCGATGTCGCGTTTGCGCCGGTGCCGATCGGTCGGGAGGAGGCGTTGTCGCTGCTCGGCGAACTAAAGGGTAAGGCACTGCTCGACGGAACGCGCGGCGCCTCGCCCGCTGACCGTGCGGCTCTCGCCGAACTGATCGCGACCTTATCGCGTTTTGCCGCCGACCATGCCGAGTTGATCGAGGAAATCGACCTCAACCCGGTCATCGTCCACCCGGAGGGGCAAGGGCTGACCGTGGTCGACGCGCTGATCGTCAAACGCAAGCTCTGAGGAGACCTGCAATGAGCGACATCCGTGTGAGCCGGGACGGCTTCGTCGCCACGGTCGAGATGCAGCGGCCGCCGCACAATTTCTTCGACAGCGAGCTGATCGCCGAGATCGGCGAGGCCTTTGAGCAGCTCGATGCCGACGCCGGATGCCGGGCCATTGTGCTCGCCGCCGAGGGCCGCTCGTTTTGCGCCGGTGCGGATTTCTCCAGGCGCATGGAAACCGGGACCGTAGCCGAGGGCAGCCGCAGCGGCGCCGGGCGCCATCTCTACAAGGAGGCGATCCGGCTGTTCCGCACCCGAAAACCGATCGTCGCCGCGGTGCATGGTGCCGCGGTCGGCGGCGGGCTGGGGTTGGCGTTGGTCGCGGATTTTCGCGTTACCTGCCCGGAGGCGCGGTTCAGCGCAAACTTCAATCGGCTCGGCTTTCATCCGGGTTTCGGGCTGACCGCGACCCTGCCGCGGCTGGTCGGCGCCCAGCAGGCGGCGCTGATGCTCTACACCGGCCGCCGCGTTCCCGGCGACGAGGCCGTGCGGATCGGGCTCGCCGAGATGCTGGTGCCGCTCGCCGAAGTGCGCAGCGCCGCCCAGGCACTCGCGCTCGAGATCGCGCAATCGGCGCCGCTCGCCGTCATGGCGACGCGCGAGACGGTGCGCCGTGGGTTGTGCGACGCGATCGAAGCCGCCACCGAGCGCGAGCTCGTCGAGCAGGACTGGCTGCGCCGCACCGAGGACTTCAAGGAGGGCATCAAGGCCATGGCCGAACGCCGCCTGCCGGATTTTCAGTGCCGCTAATACCGCTTGCGCAGCGAGGCAATCGCGAGCCGCCAGCTCTGCATCGTGTCCGGGGCGGTGAGCGCCGGGTCGAACGGGTCATTGCCGGCGCGCTTCAGCCGCGCCAGCGAGCGTTCCGCGACTATCGCCGGCAACAGCGCCGGAAGCGCCGCGGGCGGAACGGCGCCCCGCCGCGCTCGCGCCGCGGCCAGGTGCCGCGAGGCCGCGGCGGCGATCTCAGCCGGGACTAGGGCGGGGCCGATGCGCGTTCGATAGGGCATGGCGCGCAACAGCCCGGCGAGCGCATAGGCAATACCGATGTGGAAACCGGCTTTTTCGGCCAAGGGGTCGCGGACACCGAGGGTCTCGAGGGCCAGATAGACGAGCCGCGCCGAGGTCGCTTCGGCATATTCCTCCAAGGCATCGAGGCTGGCCAAAGGCTCCTCGACAAGGTCCTCCTCCCGCGCATCGACCAGCCGGTTAAAATGAGCTCGCGTCAAACAGTATGCCCGGATCGCAGCGGTCAGCGCTTCGACGACGGCGTGGCGGCGCACCGCCCCGCCCTCGAAGGCGGCGGCGATATTCTCGCGCCACCATTGCAGTCGAATTTGGCCGAGCATCGGCTCGCGGACCGTTTCGCGCACCCGGGCAATCTCGTAGTTGAACGCGTAAAGCGCGAACAGCGCTTCGCGTCGCCCGGACGGGGCGAATATTGCGGTCTGGAAGCGGTCGTGGTCGTGACGATGAACCAGAGCGGCGACAGGGGAAAGGCGCCCAGATCCGGGGGAACAGCTTTCCCCTTCCGCCGTTTCCCTGTTAATTAATCCCCGCAAAACGCAACGCTCACCATAACCCGGAGAGGTCGCCATGGCTTTTGAACTGCCCGCCCTGCCCTACTCGAAGAACGCGCTCGAGCCGCATATCTCCGAGCGAACGATGGACTTCCATCACGGCAGGCATCACCAAGCCTATGTCACGAACCTCAACAACCTCGTCAAGGGCTCCCCGGCGGAGAGCCAGTCGCTCGAAGAGCTGATCAAGTCGAGCTATCGGGACACATCAAGGACCGGCGTGTTCAACAACGCCGCCCAAGTGTGGAACCACACCTTCTTCTGGAACTCGATGAAGCCGCGCGGCGGCGGCTCCCCGAGCGGGCAGGTCGCCCAAGCGATCGACCGTGACTGCGGCGGGCTCGACAAGTTCAAGGAGCAATTCAAGGCGGCGGCGGTCGGACAGTTCGGCAGTGGCTGGGCGTGGCTGATCGCCGACGGTGGCAAGCTTAAGATCACCGCCACCCCGAACGCGGTCAATCCGCTCGCCGAAGGCCAGGCGGCGCTGCTCACATGCGACGTCTGGGAACACGCCTATTACCTCGACTTCCAGAACCGCCGTCCGGATTTTGTGCAGGCGTTTCTCGACCACTTGGTGAATTGGGATTTCGTCGCGCAGAATCTGTCGAAAGCCCGCTGACTTCGGCGGTCGTCCGAAGAAAGGCCTCGTTCGAGCGGGGCCTTTCTCATAAGTGGACGCCGCGATCCAACAACACCCCAGTGTACTGCCGATAGGTCATGCCGAGAGCCTGGGCGCGAGCCAGCCGGGCGAGCACGACCTCGCGCGGTGGCGTCCGCCAGGCAAGCGCATGAGCCTTCCGCCAGCAGAACCTGCGCCAGTCGACACCCGGATCGATCGGCGGTCCGCCATTGTGGCCGATCCCGGGAGCCGCCCGAAACACGCTCGAACCGTCTGCCGCCATGCTGAGCCACCGGTTTTTCTCCGTAAGCCTCGCAAAAAGCGCGCCTATAGGGCTTCGGAGAGGGGGAGCAGCGCTGCGGCAGCGCGGCGGTCTTCGGCGACGAGGACGTTGTAGGTGCGGCAGGCGGCTCCGGTGTCCATCGGCTCGAGGACGATGCCGGCGGCGTGCAAAGCACTACGCAAAATGGGCGGCACGGCGCGCATCCCGCGGCCGAGGCCGAGCAGAAGAATTTTCACCCCGCCATGCTCGACGACCGGCGCCAGGCTCTCCCAAGTGACGTCGGAGACTCTGGCTGCCGACCATGGCAGGGTCCGCTCGGGGAACACCAGGACCGAGCCGCGGTAGATTATCCCCGCGACCCGAAAGCCATTCTCTCCATAGCGCTCAATGACCTGACGGCCGGCCGGGACGAGCGGGGTCAGCTCCATAAGATCCTCCGAGCCAGCGGAACGCGATTAGCTTAGGAGGCCCCGCTTGCGCCGGCCTTTGCGGTTTCAGCTGAGCGGGCGACCGCGGCGCGATTCGGTTGCACGTAGTAGAGGACGGGAGCCGCGATAAAGAGCGAGGAATAGGTCCCGATCACGATGCCCCACAGCATCGCGATGCTGAACCCGCGCAACACCTCACCGCCGAGAAACAACAGCG
>Ga0306920_100011453_pt1 | contig 11983 bp, 9 predicted proteins | sample flu12Cox44000170_FD_204666 | JGI IMG/M metagenome (GOLD analysis project Ga0306920, IMG submission 204666) | Lab enrichment of tropical soil microbial communities from Luquillo Experimental Forest, Puerto Rico - flux4day.12C.oxic.44.000.170 (v2)... | ecosystem: Environmental > Terrestrial >...
ACGATCATCGCCAGTTCGATAATAGTCACCGAGAGGGTGAGCACCAATGTCCCATAGGGCTCCCCCAGTCGCAGCGCTACCAGTTCGGCATGATACACCGCGGCCAGTACACTGCCGATCAGCAGTGCTGCCAGCAGCAGACCTGCGACTAATCCTCCACCCTTGCCGATCCCGGCCCAACCCAGCAGACCCAGCACCGGCAGAATCCAGAAGCCATACGGTATCCGGTTCCCGTGTAACGCCGCCATATTCCCAGGTTCTGCTCCGTTGCGTTCAGCATGGCGAAAGCTAATTGTGGGCCAGTAAGCCTACGGTAGAGATCGTAGCCTTTGCTCCGGTTTGAAGGCAACGATGCGGCCGAGCCGTTAAATTGGAGCCTCGGCTCACCGCGGACGCTTGCTCTATCCTGTCGCACAAATGAGATATATCGTTACCCTCCTCGGATGGTGGAGAAGGCCAAGCGGCGGTATGAAGGGCGCTAAATCGCCAGGTTATCGGCCAAACCCATCATTCCCGCGTAAGCGGGAATCCAGGGCGGCAGGCTTTTGCGCGGGGCGTCCCCCTGTTCAGGCCAGAGGCAGGCTCTGGACCCCCGCTTCCGCGGGGGTGATGGCGGCCCTCGTTGTTCTAAATCATGTGCACTCGGACACTCGGTGATGTCGGACACCCCCGATACGGTGACGGTAGCCGGCGAGGACGGGGCAGTTCGTCTCGATCGTTGGTTCAAGCGGCACTATCCCGCACTCGGCCACAGCCGTCTCGAAAGGCTGTTGCGCACCGGACGCATCCGGGTCGACGGCAAGCGCGCGCATTCCGGCGACCGGGTGGCACCGGGTCAGGCGATCCGCATCCCGCCCCTCGACGAGATGACGGCGCCGGCGCCGCAGATATCGCGACACGTGTCATCCGGCGACGAAGCCATGCTGCGGGACGCGGTCCTGCACCGCGACGACGCGGTGATCGTGTTGAACAAACCCCCCGGTCTGGCCGTCCAGGGCGGCAGCGGCACCGAACGGCATCTCGACGGGATGTTGGACGCGCTGCGGTTTGGCTCGGAGGTGCGGCCGCGCCTCGTCCACCGGCTCGACAAGGAAACGAGCGGCGTTCTTGTTGTCGCGCGCACCGTCGCGGCAGCGGCTTTCTTGACCCGCGCCTTCCGCGAAAAGACGACGCGAAAAATCTATTGGGCCATCGTCGTCGGGCTGCCCAAATTGCGGCAGGGACGCATCGACTTGCCGCTCGCCAAACTCCCCGGTCACGAGGGCGAACGGGTCCGCGCCGATACCGAGGAAGGCAAGCGCGCCATCACTTATTACCATGTGGCCGAGAGTGTCGGCTCGCAGGCGAGCTGGCTCGCTCTGTTGCCGGTCACTGGCAGGACACATCAATTGCGCGCGCATTGCGCCGCGATCGGCATGCCGATCCTCGGCGATGCGAAATACGGTATTGCTGCCGCGCATCTCACCGGTGTCCCCGATGCGAAGCGGCTGCACCTGCACGCGCGCTCTCTGTCGATCCCGCACCCGCTCGGCGACACGTTGCGGGTCACGGCACCGCTCCCGCGGCATATGCGGCGGAGTTGGGAATTCTTCGGCTTCCCGGTTGATATCGCGGACCCGTTCGCGGATCTTTCGCCTTGAAGCGCTTCTACAAGAAGGCCGAGCCCGTACCGGCCGCCGGCGGTCATGGCATCGCCCTCGACGGCAGGCTCGTCGAGACTTCGGGGAAGCACGACCTTATCTTGCCGAGTTTGGCACTCGCCGCGGCAGTCGCTGCGGAGTGGGACGCCCAGCAGAGCGAAATTCGCCGAGAAGCAATGCCGCTAACGCGGCTCGCCGGTGCCACGATCGACCGAAGTTCCGCACAGCGCGATGTGGTCGTGCAGCAGGTCGCAGACTATGCCGGGACCGATCTCGTTTGCTATCGGGCGACTCACCCCCCGGCGCTTGCCGCCCGCCAGCAGGCGGTCTGGCAACCGCTGATCGATTGGGCATCAGGGCGCTATAAGGCGCCTTTAGTGGTCACGACCGGGATCGTCCCGACGCGCCAGCCGGCAGCGAGCCTCGCCGCTTTTAGGGAGGCGGTAGCCGAGCATGACGATTTCTCGCTGACCGCACTGCATGCCGCGACCGCCGCTTGCGGCTCCTTGGTGATCGCCTTGGCCTTGATGGAAGGGCGTCTCGACGCAGATCAGGCTTTCGCCGCCTCGCAGCTCGACGAGAGCTTTCAGATTGAGGCCTGGGGCGAGGATGCTGAACAGGCCTCCCGTCGCGCTGCACTCGCCGCGGACATCGAGGTGGCGGCACGGTTCGTTTCACTGCTTGGCGCGTAAGGCGGCGTTCGCGCCCCATAGCCCTGCCGCTCGAGCTTTGGTGCGAGTGCGGGCTCGTCCCGGTTGCGGTTTAATATTTACCGGTCGCGCCGGTGTACGGGTCAAGGATCAGCGGTCTCGTATTCGGCTTGTCGTCAAAGTCGAACATGTTGAGGATCGACCCGGCGAACTGATCGAACGAAAACGATCCCAGCGGCTGCCCCGGAGGCAAGGTTGTGCCGTCGATAAAGCCGAGAGTTCCGGTTGACCTCGATAAACCGCAGGCTCGAGGTCTGGTCGGTTATGGTGTGATCGATGAAATTCGACTTGGCCCAGGGCGAGATCACGATGAACGGCAGCCGCTGACCGTAACCGCAGCGGCCCGCACCCGGTGGCGCGTTAACCGGAGCCGGTCCGCACACCCCGGAGGTCGTGATGTTGCCGGGAGTTGCCGGCGTGGTGGATGTCGACAGCGGTAAGGTCGGGATGAATGAGTCGTTGGCGTTTGTGTCATTGTTGTCGCCGCCTATGCCGGGAATGCTCGAGTCTGTCGACCCTAAATTCGTCGAGTTATTAACGATGGGTCCGAGCGCGTGGTCGTACCAGCCGTCAGAATCGTCGTAGTTGATGATCACCGCCGTCTCGCGCCAGAATGGCGATCTTTGCAGCGCATTGAGCACTTGGACAACAAAGACTTGCTCAAGCAGCGGGTCCGAGTTGCCAGGATGTGAATCCTGGTATCTCGCCGCCTTCAGGTAGGAAACTGCCGGCAAATTGCCGTTCCGCAAACCGTTGTAAAAATCACTGATGTCGTACTGGTGGTTTGCTTGGTCGCTGTAGCCGATCTGCGACGGCGTATCGGGCGATGGGCGCAGATGGTGCGGGTTGCGGGTCGAGGGGTAGTATTGGAATGGCTCGTGGTGCGGGGAGTAGTCCGCCCCCAACGTGTGGATATTGGTCGTGGGGGTGCCGCCGTTTATCGGGGTCGGGTTCGGCACGACCAGCGCCGGCTGCGACGCGCCCGGCGAGGTGTATTGATGCTGGATATGCATTGAGTTACAAACCGCCGGGCTGGTTGCGGTCGCCGGCGTGGTCGGCAGAAATCCGCCTTGGAACCAGCCCCAGGTGACGCCTTTAGCGTTCAGCAAATCGCCGACATTCTTGCCGGACATGATCTCCACTGTTCCCTGGCTGATTTTGGTGCCGCCCTGGTCGGCCCCGCAATCGTCGAGCGCCGGGTCCGGATCGCCGGTAATCGTCACCAGCGGACTCGTCGAGGTGACGGTGCCGTTGGAGAAGGTCAAGGCGACGACGGCATTGCCGGTCTGCCCCGAGACTAGATTGATGGCGCCGGGTGTCGACGGGCCGAACATGGTGTCATCGGAGTTGTCGTCCATCGCGAAGCGCTGGGCATAGTTCCATAACGCCGTGACGGTGTTGCCGTCAAAATACGCCATCACCGTGGAGCCGTCGCTTCTACAGCCGACGCCAATATTCCCGGTCGCCTGGACAAACTTGTCCATCAATCCGCCGTCTATTGCCTTTTGCTCATCGGTGTAATCGTGATCCATGTCACAGGTATAGGCCTCGGATCGCATGAGCCGGTAGGGCTGCAGAAGGTTTGGATTATTCATCAAGAGTCCGGCACTGAGCAGCGTGTTGCCCCAGGGCGTATCGTCGCGAGCGGCAAAACCCGGTTCGCCGGACGGGTTCGCGGCGAACGGATAGGTCCCGAGATAATGGTCGAAACTTTCGTTCTCTCCGAAAATGACAACGACGTGTTTGATCGGCGTTACCGGGGTCGGGCGATCAGCAAAGCTCGGGGCAGCGAGCGTGGTCAGAATGGCGCTCGTCGTGAGAGCGGCGAATTTTATTCTTTGCGTGCCAGAATATTTGGATTTGGTTGGCGCTAAGTTTTGTCCGCGAATGCCATGAATTTTCATGTTTCCCCCGCGAGCTGGTGCGCGCGCCCCCTTCGTCGTTTTGGATAGCGCCGCGCCGCCAGCCGCTGATCGTAGCGGACCGAATGGTGCGCGCCGGTTGAAGCTAGCCCTTTCGGGTTACAGTTTTGTGCCACATTTATGTCAATTCACCGACGGCGCTCGATGACCGAACCGTCATAAAAGTGTCAAGTGCTGTCGTTAAACATGCCACTCTTGACGGGCGCTGCCGATACAGTCCTGTGGGTGGGCAATTCGGGGGGAGAATGCTGGACTCAAGGCAGCTGAAGCGCCGGTCGATCAGCGTTGCACCGTGGGATGCGCTATTAAAGAAAGCCGCACCATCGAGGCAGAGGCCGCTAGCTGTCTACACGCGACGTCACCTTCCGACCAGCTTGGCGCTGACCGCCAGCATCTTACTTGTGGCCTCGTGGCTTTCGCCGGCTCGGGCCGAGGCACCTGCCGACACGGCCGAACATTATCGGCCCCTCATGGCCGAGCAGATCGACCAATCGCTCGCCGGCGCGCGCCTGTTGCGCGAGCGTATTGCCGCCGGTGATCTCGAAGGGGCAAAAACGGCCTGGATCGAGGCGCGCATCGGCTGGGAGCGTGCGGAGGTGTTTACCAGCGGGTTTGTCCCCGACCTCGATCGGGAGATCGATGCCTGGCCTCTAATGCGCTATTGGGCTTTCACGCGATCGAGGCGAAGCTGTTCGGCGCCAAGCAGACCGATGTCCAGCAAGAGACGGACGCGCTGATCTTCCATCTCGAAGACTTGTACGTGAAGGTCCAGCATCTTCAGCTGCTGCCGCAGCGGCTGCTCAACGGCATGGCGCGGCTTGCCTACGAGATCGGCGAGAGCAAAGCGGATGGCGGCGAATCGAGTTTCAGTGGCACTTCGCTCAACGACATGCGCAACAATGTCGATGGGATCAAAGTGGCCTATCAGACCATTTTTGCTGGGGCCTTCGACTCACGTGATCCGAAGCGCGCGGCGGCGATCCGAGAGAAGATCGAGCAGCTGAAGGCGCTGGTCGACGTCTCCGATTTGAAGAAACTCGAGCCCGAGAAGCTTCGCATTGCGGGCGAGGGGCAGATTGTCGTGCTGCAGACGGCAGCGCCCACGATCGGATTGCGATCGCCCTCGCTCGAGGAAATTGTCCAGTAGTGGCGAAGGACCGCCTGCGCAGTCGGCGTACCTCGTATGCCGCCGCTACCTGCCGCGTCGTCCACGGCAGCGCTGCTGCTGTTTGCTGCAATCCCTCGTGCGCCCGGGTTTCCCGTGCACGGACAACAAACGGTCCTGCCGGTCGAAACCGAGCTCAATGAGGACGCGCTTTCACAGCCGCGCGAAATATTCAAATCGGAGGCGATCGGCGGCGCCAAATCTTATCTGGTCAATTTGGGCGATCTGGCGTTCAGCTCTCCGACGATCCTGGGAGGGCTAGCGCAGCTGGCCGGCATCAGCTGCAGTACTTGCCATGTCAAGGGTGCCTCCAATCCCAAACTCTACATTCCCGGCCTGTCGACCCGGCCAGGCACGTTCGACACGACGGGCGGCTTGTTCAACGGCAAGGCCGACAACCATGCGCTCGATCCGGTCAGGATCCCAAGCCTCCGCGGTGCGCGCTATCTGGCTCCTTACGGTCATGACGGGCGGATGGCGTCGCTGCGTGATTTCGTCCGCAACGTGATCGTCAACGAGTTCGCCGGCCCCGAGCCCTCTGCAATGCTGCTCGACGCTATCGTCGTCTATATTCAGGGCATCGATTTCCTGCCGAACCCGAGGGTCCGACCAGCAGGGCGGTTGACGGCGCAAGCGAGCGCCGCCGAACGACGCGGCGAAATACTGTTTTCTAAGCCGTTCCCGCACGATCCGGGGCTCAGTTGCGCCGGCTGTCATGTGCCCTCGGCCGCTTTTGTCGATCATCGGCAACATTATGTCGGCTCCGGCGGGTTGTATAAAACGCCGACGCTACTCAACGCCGATTTCAACGCCCCTTACTTTCACGACGGGAGGTACGACACCTTTGGCCAGGTAGTGGCGCATTTCGACCGCGTGTTCGCTCTCTGTCTGTCGCCCGAGAATCAGCGCGATCTCGTTGCCTATCTGACCGCAGTCGGCGACGGTCAACGCCCCTACGAGAACGACGGCGTGGCTGCCGATCTCAAAGAGATCAGCGATTTCGCCAGCACCTTAGACACGGCGATACTGGCTCATGACAAGGATATCATCGGGCTTGCGGTAAACACGGTCGGCCCAGAGCTGCGCGAGCTGACCGAGGCTTTCCCCAATGCTATGGACACGTCGGTTACCGGCGGCCAGCAGGAGCGCGCGCCGGCGCGCATGGCGCTGAAGGAACTCGCGCTGGAGCTGCGACGAGTCGATCTAGCGGCAGCGGCGGACCGTTTTGACGAGGCAGCTACCGAGTACCGCAATTTCCGTAAGCTGATGGCGACTGCTGTGTCGATGGTGCTGACCAACGCGCAGCCACGGTCGCTGTTCAACCCCGCGATCCACGAAGCGCATTACACTGCACTGAGACAAATGATCCAGACCGCGAACCGTCCCTCGCCCTAACCTGACGGCGGCTGCTCTCGCGAGGGCACCAACGCCATTACCCGTCTCCTCGGCAAGGACAAGACGGTGGTCTGGCGCCGGCAAGCGCGCTTCATGCACCAAGGGGTCGCAGGGTTGACCCGCGACAAGACTCGGCCGTCGCGGATCCCGCCGCTGCCGGCTGCGAGGGTCGATCGGGTAGTCGCGCTGACCAACCAGTCGCCGCCGAATGCGACGACCCATTGGACCGCGCCGGCGCTGGCCAAGGCAGTGGCGGTCAGCTCTTCCTCGGTGGGCGGTCTGGGCGGGGCAAGGGTTGCAGCCGCATCGGGTGCGAAGCTTCAAGATCTCCAACGATCCCAAATTCGCCGACAAGCTGAAGGATGTCGTCGGTCTCTGCGTCGATCCGCCGGCTCATGCCGTGGTTCTCAGCATCGACGAGAAAAGCCAGATCCGGGCGCTCGACCGCTCGCAGCCCGAACTGCCGATGAAGAAGGGGCGCTGTGCCACCATGCCGTGATTACAAACGCAACGGCACCACCACACTGTTCGCGATTATTGTCATGGCCCGAGTAGCTCATCCGGCGTCGGTTATGCCCGCGGGAAACATTCAGCCCCAAAACCTTCCCCGATCGGCTCGACTGAACTTGACGAACGCAACCTCCCGGCTCCAATCAATCGGGGAGATGCCATCCGCCACGGTCGACACGCCGAGCAGGTCACATGATCGAAAACGGCGCATGGTAGGGCCGGCCGAAACGGGACACCCGCGGTCACCGTTTGGAAACGGTAGGGCGGGAAGCCATCGGGGAGGCTCATCTCAAGCCGATCGTGGTGAGCACCCAGCACCCTTAAACAAGGCGTCTCCCTTTTGAAGGTCGAGCGAGCAATTGCGAAATCTTTTCTTGCATCGGTTCCTCGGATCTCGAATCATTCCGGCGCAATCCACCTAGTATTTCGCTGATGTTGATTCTAAGCCTTCACCATGGTCCTCATGATTCCGCCGCCGCTATCTTCGACGATTACTCAATCGTCGCTGCGATCGCAGAAGAACGCATGAACCGGTCGAAATGCTCTGGGGGCTTCCCGGAGTTGGCGATAGCCGAGGTATTTCGCATCGCATCGGTCAGGCCACGCCAAATCGATGCGCTCGTCTGTACTCGCTCGTTTTTTCGACGGCGCTACTATACTCACGTAAGCGGGTTCGAGAAGCTGCGGCAACAGGCGCGGCGGTTGAGAGGACGCGAGAAACCGCTCGAGATGAACGTGGTGCTCGGCGCCGACCCGAGCCGGACCGCCTATGATATTTTCGATGCCGACACCTTTGTCGCTTCCCTCGGCTTGCGCCCCGGCACCCCGATTTTCTTCACCAATCACCACTTCAGTCATGCGCTGCCGGCGCTGTTCTTCACCGACTGGGACGATGCACTGCTTTTTACCGCGGACGCGGGAGGCGATCAGGTTTTCTACAGCCACAACCTCTTTCGTGACGGCCGATTAACCAATCTCTATGGCGACGATCGCTGGCTCGGTGTGCCGCATCACGCCGGCAGCCTAGGTCTTGCTTTCAGCTATTTTACCCAGGCGCTCGGCTGGAAGATGGTGCGTCACGAAGGAAAACTGACCGGCTTGGCGGCTTATGGCGAGCCGACGCTGTTACCCAAGTTGCAGCGCCATTTTTCCATCACCGACGAAGCGCGAGTGGAGATGGATTTTCCTGATCACGGCGCGCTACGCGAGTGCTTTATAGCGCTTGCCAAGTCGGAAACCCGCGAGAATGCCGCCGCGTCGATCCAGGCATTATTGGAGAACGGCATAAGCGAGGCGGTCGGCCGCCTCGTAGAACGGCACAGGACGCGGCACCTAGGCGTCGGCGGAGGCGTCTTTTCCAACGTGCGGCTCAACCGCGTGCTCGCCGAGACGTTGGCGATAGATGAAATGTTCATAGTGCCGCCAATGGGCGACGACGGGCTGGTTATCGGCGGCGCATTGCAGTTTCTACTTGAACGCGATGGGCTTGCCAGATGGTTGAGTCAACGGCGGCGGCTGGGCGAGGTCTATTGGGGCGGAGCCCACGATGACCGCATCGCCCAGATGCTCGATAGGGCTACCGGGGTCACGCCCATTGACAGTAACCCCGTCGAGCTGACCGCCGATTGGCTCGCCGCTGGACGGATCGGTGCAATCTATCAGGGTCGTATGGAATACGGCCCGCGTGCGCTGGGCAACCGCTCGATCCTTGCGAGCCCTGCCGATGCTCGGGTCAACCATGCGCTCAACGAGCGGCTGGAACGAAACGAGTTCATGCCCTTCGGGCCGGTTGTGAGCGAGCAGGACGCGGCGCAGCTCTTTGACATCGGTGGCGTCAATCGCTACGCGGCGCATTTCATGACGATCGCTTGCGCAGTAAATCGCGAATGGCGCGAGCGCATCCCAGCGGTCGTCCACATCGATGGAAGTGCGCGGCCGCAGATCATCGATCGTGACGCCAACCCGTTCTATTTCGACATTCTGGCAGCATTCAAGGCGCGCACCGGCCTTTCGGCGTTGATTAATACCAGCTTCAACGTCCACGAAGAGCCAATCGTCAACCGGCCTGAGGAATGCTGCAAAGCGTTGGAAGACGGGCGCGTCGATTTTGTCGCCACTGCCGATGCTGTGTGGACAACAGCTGTTGCGAAGCGGTCAGTTTCCTAGCATTGCTCGCGGGTTATAGCCGAAGGCGTCACAGCATCGAAGGATCGCTTTGGCGGGATCGGGCACGGTGCTGAACCGCGCCGCGAATGCGAGCAGCGCATAGCGCAGCTGGTTCTTTCCGTGCCCGTGGCGCTTCGTCCACAACATGGCTCGCATAGCAGCCCGCTGCAGGGCGTAAGCCTTCAGGCGGGTAGGGAGTTCGGGGTGACACGCGACGAAATGCCCCAGCGCCATCGTCACGTCATGAAGGATGCGGGCCTGATTGTCGGTCAGGCGCCGAGGTGCAGAGACCGGCTGAAGCGCGACAATTGTCGGCACACAGACAAAATCGCCGAGTTGGGACAACCGTAAGGCAATACTGTAGTCCTGACAGCACACGTCCTCGTCGGCGCCGCCGACACGCAGATAGTCGTCGCGCCGCAGCAACATCGCCGTCGGATTCATCAGCGTATTACTGTGAAGCATGCGCTTGAGGGGCTTGTGCAAAAGCCTCCATTCGACCGGCTCGTCATGCGACGTCCAATTGCGCGCTTGCCCAAGTTCGTAGTGCGCGCCGCGTCCGATCGCCAGAATCGCGCCGCTTTCGGTAAGTGCGTTGTAGAGCCGCAGGGTGGCGTCGGGCGCGAGAATGTCGTCAGCGTCGACAAGTTTAAGGTATGGCAACGTCGCGGCGGCCACCGCCGCGTTCATCGCTGCGCTCGCTCCGCGGTTCCGCTGAGCGATAATCCGGCAGCTTTCCCAGGCCGTGGTCGCGCGGCGAAGGAAGTCGAGCGATCCGTCGGTCGAGCCGTCATCGACGAGGACGTACTCCCGGGCAAAATCCCCCTGCTGCGCGCGTATCGCCGCCAGGACGTCGGATAGGAACGGCAGTTTGTTGTACACAGTCACGATGAATGAAACGCCGCTCAAGCCGGCCTCCGCGTCAGGCGAGCAGCCATTAAATACATCGGGAGCCGACACCAGAACTGTCGGCTAGGAAGCGATGCCGCGGGGCGGCCTTCCGATCTGAGGCGCAGCGGCGAGGGCGATGCCATAACCGCCGTCAAGCCCAGCACCGCGAGAGCGTCAGCGCTGCCGGCTTCGGTTCAACCTCTCACCGGCCTCTGCTGCTTTTCGGCGCGGAAGTCGGCAAACGCTTTGCTCGCCACCATCATCGACTCGCGGATGATCGGGGCGCCGACATAGCCCGAGAGGTGCAGCAACACCTCGGTCAATTCCTCTTCGGTCCATCCCTGGCGCAACGCCATGCGCAGATGCAGGCCCAACTCGGGCTCGCGCCCGGTGGCGGCGTCGGAGACGACGCAGACCAGCGCACGGGTCTTCAGATCGAGGCCGGGTCGGGTCCACAGCGCGCCGAACACCGTTTCGGTCGCCAAGTCGATGAACTTCTTCATGACCGGGTCGCTGTAGATCTCACGAGCCGAGCGTTCGACCGCCGCGTCACCCATCAGCTGCCGCCGCATGGATGCGCCTTTTTGATAAAGCTCGCTTTCCGCCATCGGTCCACCTCACTTTCGGGAAACGTCTGGCATTCTCCCTGTGTCGCCGGTGGTAAACAAGCGCGGAGCGCCGGCACTGGCCTTGGCCCATCGGTCGATGCTATCTCGCCGCGATTGGTCGCGAGGTGCCATGAACGACATTCTCGGTCGCCTGGAAGAAAAGCGGGCGGCGGCGCGGACGGGCGGCGGAGTCCGCCGCATCGAAGCCCAGCATAGCCGCGGTAAGCTCACCGCGCGCGAGCGGCTCGAAATTTTGCTGGATCCCGATTCCTTCGAGGAGTGGGACATGTTCGTCGAGCACCGCACTCATGATTTCGGCATCGACGCGCACAAGATCCCGGGCGACGGCGTCGTCACAGGATACGGCACGGTCAACGGCCGACTGGTCTTTGTCTTCAGCCAGGATTTTACGGTCTTTGGCGGCTCGCTCAGCGAAGCGCACGCCGAAAAGATCTGCAAGATCATGGACCAGGCGATCAATGTCGGCGCCCCGGTGATCGGGCTCAATGATTCGGGCGGGGCGCGCATCCAGGACGGGGTCGCCTCACTCGCCGGCTACGCGCAGGTCTTCGAGCGCAACGTGCTGGCCTCGGGCGTGGTGCCGCAGGTCTCGCTGATCATGGGACCGTGCGCCGGGGGTGCAGTTTACTCGCCGGCGATGACCGATTTCATCTTCATGGTCAGCGACACCTCTTATTTGTTCGTGACCGGGCCCGAGGTCGTGAAAACAGTGACCCACGAGGCGGTGACGCAGGAGGAATTGGGCGGAGCACTCACCCATACGACATGCTCCGGTGTTGCCGATCTCGCCTTCGCCAACGATGTCGAGGCATTGATCGAGCTGCGCCGGTTCATCGACTTTTTGCCGGCCTCGAACCGGGCAAAACCGCCGTTGCGGCCCCCCACCGATCCGCGCGACCGGGTCGAGCATTCGCTCGACACGCTCGTTCCACATAGCCCGAACCGGCCTTACGAC
>Ga0306920_100011457_pt1 | contig 11981 bp, 10 predicted proteins | sample flu12Cox44000170_FD_204666 | JGI IMG/M metagenome (GOLD analysis project Ga0306920, IMG submission 204666) | Lab enrichment of tropical soil microbial communities from Luquillo Experimental Forest, Puerto Rico - flux4day.12C.oxic.44.000.170 (v2)... | ecosystem: Environmental > Terrestrial >...
AACATCGCCACGCCGCAAGAGATTGGAATCATGACCGAGCTGGCGCGCCTGACGTTCGACATCCTCTCGCACGCCTGGCGCAAACGTGACGTGCTGCTCGTCGATCTAAAAGTTGAGTTCGGGCGGCTGGCCGGCGGCGAGAATCAAGGCCAGCTCGTGATCGCCGATGTGATCGACAACGACTCCTGGCGCATCTGGCCGCAGGGCCGTGAAGAGCTGATGCTCGACAAGCAGATCTACCGGAACCTCCAGGCGGTCGACGAGGCGGCGCTGGAGAACGTCAAGCGCGCTTACGAGCGCGTTGCCGACATGGTCGGTACGTTTCCGGTGATGCGCCCCGGCATGGTCGCGCTCGTCGCCGATTCCGCGGAACAAATCGAGAACGCGAATGAAATCGGCAAGTCTCTCGGACAACTCGGTTTGCCGACAGTCCGGCATGTGGCCAGCCCTACTGCGACGCCCGGTTACGTGTTGCAAGTCGTCCAACAGCTCGAAGCGAGCTTCACGCGCCTGATCGTTATCGCGGTCGGTAGTGACGATCTGCTTCGCGCGATGCTCGATGCTACCTCATCGGCGCCCGTCCTCGACGGACAACTCGAACCATTGAGGCTAGCAATGGAGTGTGCCAAGCTCCTGGGACTCGAGGATACCGTACTCTACGGGCGGACGCTCTTGATGCAGGCCAATGCGCGTTCAAGCGTTTTGCATGCCGACGCCTCGCTGCAACAGCAGGCACAAGTTCCGGCTGGAGCCGCCCTTGGTTAGTTCCGGACTCTCCGGAACTTCGAACGTCGCGCTTCGCGACGACGAACTGCAGCGGATCGTCGAGCATCTCGGGCGCGAACCCTCGAAGGTCGAGCTGCACGCCTTCGATGCACAGTGGAGCGAGCATTGCAGCTATAAGTCGAGCCGCCACCATCTGAAGCGGCTTCCCACCAGCGGCGGGCGCGTAGTGCTCGGGCCGGGTGAGGACGCCGGCATCCTCCATCTCGGTGTCCACGATGGCGAGCGCTATGCTATCGTCGTCGCCCACGAATCGCACAACCATCCTTCGCAAGTCGTTCCATTTGAAGGAGCGGCCACAGGCATCGGCGGCATCGTACGCGACGTGCTCTGTATGGGCGCCGAAGTGGTTGGAGTCGCCGATCCCTTACGCTTTGGAACGGTCGACGATCTAGATAGTCACCAAGCCTCGGTTGCGCTAGGCGTCGTCGACGGAATCGGCGCATACGGCAACGCGATCGGCGTTCCAAACATCGCGGGCGACGTCTACTTCGACTGTGGATTCGACGAAAACGCCTTGGTGAACGTCGTAGCGCTGGGAGTCGTTAAAGAAAACGACATCATCCATTCATACGTACCGAAAGGCGCGGACGGATGGTCGATCGTGCTCGTCGGAAAAGCGACCGATCCGAGCGGTTTCGGCGGCGCATCGTTCTCGTCGCTGACGCTCAACGCGGAGGATGCCGAACTCAATAAAGGTGCGGTACAAGTCCCGGATCCGTTTTTGAAAAACGTCTTGATGCGCGCGAGTTACCGCGTCTTCGCGCTGTTGCGCGGGCTCAAGATTACCGCGGCCTTCAAAGACTTAGGTGCAGGTGGAATCATGGGGTGCTCGGCTGAGATCACCGCGCAAGGCGGATACGGCGCGGAGATCGATCTCGATCGAGTAAACGTTGCGGTGGACGGCATGACGCCCGAAGTCGTCGCGGTCGGTGAGACGCAAGAACGGCTTCTTTGGGTCTTGCCGCCGGAGATCGTGCCCGAGGTGCTGCGCATCTACAACGAGGTCTTCACGTTGCCGGAGGTCGCCTACAACGCGCGAGCCACGGTTATCGGACATGTGACCGAGCGGCGTCGCTACGTCATGCGCCATCGAGGCGCCGTCGTGATGGACGTCCACAGCGAGTTTCTCACCGGCGGGATCCGCGACGAGCTGCCATACACCGAGGTTATCCATCACGGCGTGGCTCGCGAGGAGCTGCCGGCCGTCGACGTCGAGCGCCTCTTTCCGCAAATTCTCGCTCACCGAGACGTCTGCTCGCGTGAGCCGCTCTACCGCCGTTATGACGGCGTCGTGCGGGGTGCGACGGTGCTCGTGCGCGGGCGCGCAGATGCTGGCGTGTTGGCCCCGATTCCAGGTTCTCGCTTGGGCGTGGCGCTGGCCGTCGCCGGAAATCCGCGCTACGGGCGGATCGATCCAGGCTATGCGGCCGAACATGCGGTGCTCGAAGCGATGCGCCGCGTCGTTGCGGTCGGAGCCAAGCCGATCGGGTTGACCGATTGCCTCAACTTCGGTAATCCACGCAAACCGGACCAGTACGGCGAGTTCGTTGCGGCAGTCGAGGGATTGGCACGTGCGGGAACTGCGCTCGATCTGCCTTTCGCCTCCGGAAACGTCAGCTTCTATAACGAAACGCCGAGCGGATCGGCGATCCCCCCGTCACCGATCGTTGCCTGCGTTGGGGCCGTCGAGGACGTCGTAAAAATCGTATCGCCAGGTTTTCGTGCGCCGGGATCGGCTCTGCTTTGGATCGGCAGCCGCGAACTGGTCGTAGGTGGCTCGGTGCTGGCAGAACTGCTTGGCGTCGAGGGATCGTTGCCGAAGCTTTCATTCAGCGCAGAACGCGCGGCGGTTGCAATCGTGCACGATGCGCTCGCGCGCGGCGTGCTGAGATCCTGCCGGGCGATTCGCGACGGCGGGATGTTAACAGCAGTTGCACGACTTGCGTTCGACGCAATGCTTTCGGGACGAACGATAGGCGCGGAGATCGACTTTGGAAATCCGCTCTGCGAGGCCGGCGGATTCGTCTGCGAGGTGAGCGACGAAAGCGGCATCGATCTTACCGGCGCACTGCGAATTGGTGAGACGACCGACCGCTCCGAGTTGGTCGTCAACGCTGTGCGTTTCGAGATCGCGAAGTTGTTTGACATTTGGTCTCGACCGCTTGCGGAGCTCTATCCGTGAGCGGACGAATCGCAGTTCTGGTCTTTCCCGGCACGAACTCAGAAGATGAAACGGTGCGGCTGCTGCGGGACTGCGGTGGTGACGCCGAACTCGTTCACTGGTCCGAGGCGCAGCATTTGGCTGAGTATGACGCGTTCGTGCTGTCGGGAGGCTTCGCGTACGAAGATCGCGTTCGCGCCGGGGCGATTGCTGCGCACGACCGCATGATGGATCACGTCGTTGCCGCAGCGGCTAAAGGAAAGCCGGTGTTCGGCATCTGCAACGGCGCTCAGATTCTCCTAGAAGCCGGGCTTGTTCCCGGAACCGGCCCAACGCGCAAGCCGACCGCCGCGTTCACCAAGAATGCGCCGGAGCCGCACTTTGTCTGCCGCCATGTCCATCTCAAACTTGCAGTGGAACCTTCGCGCTCCGCGATCACCGCAGCGTTGCCGCCGGGCACGCTCGTTCCGGCGTGGGCCGCGCACGTCGAGGGGCGCCTCGCGGCGACGCAAGAGCATCTCGATGAGATCGTCGCCGGTGACCATCTCGCGTTCGTCTACGCCCATCCGGACGGCAGAGTGGACGCGGCCGCGATTCCGAACGGATCGGCGCTAGGGTGCGCCGGGCTCGTCAACCGTGCCGGCAACGTTCTGGCGATCATGCCGCATCCCGAGCGTGACGGATGGAACTTCAATCATCTCGAGAGGCGCGAGGGTAACGATGCGCTCGCGCCCTCCGGCGGCGCGAGTATCTTCCGCAGCTTCGTCCAAGCCGTAGCATGAGGAGAGGAGTCGCGATCAGCCTCAAAATCCCCGACAACACGGCGTATACCGCGCTGGTCGCCTTGCGGCGGCTCGATGTCGCTGTAGAGCACATCGAACGTAGCGACATCTACTTCTTCGACGACGGCGGTGACGTCGAAATGCTGAAGCAGCGGATCGAATCCGACGAGCGCATCTTCAATCCGAACAAACACCGCCTGGCGATACTAGATTCAGAGAAGCCCGGTCCCGGCGAACTTTGGATCGAACCCCTTTGTCACCCTGAGCGCTTCGACTACGCTCAGCACAGGCTACATCGAAGGGTGACAGGGTGGAGGCTCTACGATGCAAAGAACCGTCCCGTCGGCCACAGTGTGCTTGCAGTGGCAGCGGAACGGCTCTTGTGCAATCCCGCGATCGATCGCCCGATTATGGAGGACCGTGCCGGATGATGATGACCGGCGGAGGCGCGTAGTAAACCGGGAGGAACGGTTCGTAGGCGGGGAAGTACGAAACCTGCGACTGCACATAGTGATACGGTGTGTCGATCTCGTCGGCAGCGAACGTGTCGCCGCTCTGGCGGCCGTAAATCGTAACCCGGAATCCGGGTTGGAGTGTAATGCCCGTTGGGTTGATGATCGTGCCGTCGTGCAGCGTTACATTGTCGAGGTAACCGCGGCGATCGCGGACCTGGATTTGATACTTGCCGAGGATGCTCGCGATCGCTCCCTTGATCTGCGGGCCGGGCCCCTGCGCATATGCTACGCCCGGCTGGGCCAAAGCGGCGGGCGGACTCGCCGTCAGCGCCGTAACCGCAGCGAACGCCGCCAAGCGTCCGATCGAGGTTCTAAGTTGTGTACGCATGATGTATTAGATAATAGCGCACGGTACGTGGAGTGTCGCGCAGTAAGTTGGTGCGAGCTTAGTGCGCTGTTAGCAAAAGGTGAAAAAGCTTGAGGCAAGTAGAGGAAGGGGCAGCATGAATCGCCCCTACACGATCGCGACCTTGGGCTCGCACTCGGCGCTGCAGATTCTCAAAGGGGCGCACGACGAAGGCTTCCGGACCCTCGCCATTTCGAACCGTGACACCGAGCGGCTCTACCGCTCCTTCGCCTTCGTCGACGAAATTATCGCATTAAACGCTTATTCCGAGTTCATGACGCTGATAGACGAGCTCGAACGACGGAAAGTCATCATTGTGCCGCACGGCTCGTTCGTGGCGTACCTCTCGCTTGAAGAGCATAAAAAGATGACGATTCCCTACTTTGGGAACAAGGCCGTCCTCGACTGGGAGGCCAGCCGCGAGCTGCAACGCGAGTGGCTGTCGCGCGCCGGCCTGAAGCTGCCCAGACAGTTTCGCAGCGGGGCGGAGATCGACAGGCCGGTCATCGTCAAGCTCTATGGCGCGGCTGGCGGAAAGGGGTATATGTTTATCCGTGACGCCCACGACTTCGAAGCGCGCGCCGCTCATCTCAAAGCCGCCTACATCATTCAGGAGTACATCATCGGCGTTCCGCTCTACATTCACTATTTCTACTCGCCGTTGCAGAACAAACTCGAGATCATGTCGATGGACCGCCGCTACGAGACTAATGTGGATTCCCTCGGAAGAATCCCCGCAGCTGCGCAAGAGGGTATGGACGTGAGCCCCTCCTACGTCGTGGTCGGCAATCAGCCGGTCTCGCTGCGCGAGTCGATGCTCGCAGAGGCACTGCGGATGGGCGACGACGTGGTTCGCATCAGCCAGGAGATTTGCGGACCCAAAGGGCTCTTCGGCGCCTTCTGCATCGAAACGATCATCGCGCCCGACATGCAGTTCTACGTCATGGAAATCTCCGCGCGGATCGTGGCCGGCACGAATCTTTTCATCGACGGTTCACCATATTCTTATCTAAATTACTCCGAGCCGATGTCTACCGGGCGCCGGATCGCAAGGGAGCTGAAGAACGCCTTGCTAACCAATAATCTTCGTTTGGTGTTGGATGACTCGAGCGTTCTCTAGGGCAGTTGCCGCACTCGCGATGTTTTGCACGGCAATCGTCGTCCCGACAGTCGCGCAGGCGACCTACGAAGCCGACCCGGCAGTGCTCTATCAACAGATGAAGGATGCGTACGCGAAAGCCGAAGCTGAGAGCTGGAACTTTCGCGGTCAGGCGACCTATCTTTCGACGATCTTTAATGCCGGTCGTGCTTACTCGCTGCAGTATCCAAATGATCCGGCTTACGGTGAGCTTGCGACGCTCACCGTCCGCATCGGCACGGGTCTACACTACAATCCACTGACAAATCACGACGGCGCGGTCTGGTGGGTGCGCGAGGCGGCCGATTGGGTCACGAAGCACTCCGACGACCTCGCCCTAATTTCTCAGGCACGCGATCTGCTTGCGCGCGTCAACTCTGAAGACGACGCCGAGCTGCTCGCGCGCCTCGCCGACGAAGACGCCACCGCGAATGTAAAGACGTATCCTGGCGACCTGGACGCACTGCTCGTTCGCGTCGAGGCAAACTGGCGCGGGTGGCTGCTCACGCACGATCCGCAGTGGCGTTCGCTGGCGCTCGCGCGCGCTGCGGCGCCAAACTTTCCGGTCGCCCATTTGCCGACGAATTGGGGTAACGAGCTGGTCAACGCCGCGAACCAGGCCTCGACCGACCGCGGGTATACCGCCCAGGACGTAGAGAACGCGCGAGTTTTTCTGGCGCGACTGCGGGCCGTTGATCCGCTGCGCGTGATCGCCTCGGTGACGGCGCTCCCGCACGACGTGTATCTTACAACGCTGGCGCCCGCCGACGAATACTTCGGACAGATGGGCATGTCGATTCTCGAGATCGAGAACCGCCTCAAGCACGTCAACTTCATGCTCGACTACAATTACGGTAATCGGGAAAGCGATGAAGCGATGGGCGTGGCAAACTCCATAGTCGCCATGCAGAAGGTTTATCCGCGCGACCGCGATCTCCCGATGCTGCTTTACTGGTGCATCACGACTTTCCGGCGCATGACCGACGCGCAATCGCGCGAGGGCGCGCGTCAGCTCAAGGCGATCTTGACGATCGAATACCAGGACAGCCCACAAGCTCGAAAACTCCTCGGCCCAAACTAGTGACGCCATGGCGAGAGGGATAGATGGATCCCATTCTCGTTGACCGCCTGCAGTTCGCCTTCACGATCATGTTCCATTACCTCTTTCCGATAGGAACGATGGGCTTGGCGCCGTTCGTCGCAGCGTACACATGGAAGGCCGCACGAGATCGTGACGAAGAGTCAGCAGCCATCGCACGCTTTTGGACGCGGATTTTTGCGATCAATTTCGCAGCCGGCGTCGTCACGGGTATTCCGATGGAGTTTCAATTCGGCACGAATTGGGCGGCGTTCTCGCGGCGCAGCGGCGGCGTCATCGGTCAACCGCTGGCGATGGAGAGCGGTTTTGCCTTCTTTCTCGAGTCGATCTTTTTGGGCGCGCTGCTCTACCGCCGCAGCGGTGTGCCCACGACGTTCACCGCCTGGGCTGCAGTGCTCGTCTGTGCCGGTTCGTGGCTTTCCGGATTCTTTATCGTCGCGACCAACTCGTGGATGCAGCACCCGGTCGGCTACAGCGTTGCGCCGGATGGGACGATCCACCTCGAGAACATTTGGGCGCTGCTCTTCTCTCCGTTCTTGGGCTGGCAGTTCGCGCACGTTCTCACCGGCGCGCTACTCGCCGGGGGATTCATCGTCGCGGGCGTCGGCGCATACTATCTGCTCGCGCGCCGTGACGAGGCGATCGCGCGAAGGTTCGTGCGTGCGGGAACGATTGTAGGCTTCGTTTTTGCGTTGCTCGCGGTCTTTCCGACCGGCGATCGCGACAGCAGCGACGTGACGAGATACGAGCCCGTCAAATTGGCGGCAATGGAGGGTCTCTTCGCATCGACGCACGGCGCGCCGCTGGCGATCATCGGGATGCCTGATGACGCTAAAAATAAACTCATCGACCCGATCTTCGTTCCGGACTTCCTGAGTTTTCTCGCCTACGGGAACTTTAACGCCAACGTAAACGGCCTCACGGCTTACGCGCGCGAGCTGTGGCCGCCGGTCGACCTGACCTACTACGCCTACCACGTGATGGTGGGACTAGGAACGATCTTCGTCGCGATCATGACGCTAGCCATGATCTTTCTTGTGTCGGGCCGGCTATGGCGCGCCCGTTGGCTGCTCTGGATCGTGATGCTCGCGATGCCGTTTCCATATATCGCGAACGAAGCGGGCTGGACCGTGGCCGAAGTCGGGCGACAACCCTGGATCATTTATGGCCTGATGCGAACCGCGCAGGCAGGCTCACCGACGGTGGCCGCCGGCGAAGCGATATTCACGTTGATCGGCTTTTTGGGCATGTACTTCTTGCTCGGCGTGCTTTTCTTGTACTTAGTGCTGAGAGAGATCGGAAATGGGCCTCGTCACGGGACATTTTCGTTTTTCGGCTCCGCTCAGGATGACGTTACTCCGCTCCGCGCAGGCTCCGGCGAAGGGTGACGAAGCGATTCCCATGAGCGTCGCGGGGTTTATCGTAATCGCGTTCATGCTCACGATGTACGTGCTGTTGGATGGCTACGATCTCGGGGTGGCCGCGATTGCGCCGTTTATAGCGCGTAGCGACCGCGAGCGAGCCGCGGCAATGGAAAGCATCGGTCCGTTCTGGAACGGCAACGAAGTCTGGCTGATCGCTTCCGCCGCAGCGCTCTTTGCGCTCTTCCCAATAGCCTACGCCTCGTCGTTCTCTGGTTTCTATCTTCCTTTTATCGTGGTGCTATGGTTGTTGATGTTTCGCGGAATCGCGCTTGAAGTGCGCGATCACTTCAACTCGGGGCTTTGGCATCAATTTTGGGACGCGGCGTTCTCGCTTTCGAGCGCGCTCCTGATCGTTGTTTTCGGGATTGCACTCGGGAATTTGCTTCGCGGCCTTCCACTCGACGACAGCGGATACTTTAGAGGAACGTTCGCCGTTCTTCTCAACCCCTACGCGCTACTCGTGGGCCTCTTCGCTCTGGCTACGTTGGCGATGCACGGCGCGGCGTTCGTCACGCTGCGCGTTGAAGGCGAACTAGGCGCGCGAGCTACAACGTCGGTGCTAGACCTTTGGTGGGTCGTCGGAGCGCTATATTTAGCGGTGACGGTGGTGACGCTGCGCGTTCACGTGCCGGCGAACGTGTCCTGGCTACCGGTGATGCCGGTCTTCTCAATCGCCGCGCTCGCGCTCTTGCGATGGGGCGCGCTCAAAAAAAGCGCGGTCCTTGCGTTCGCCGCATCGTTGTCTTTCATTGCGACCCTCATGGTCGCCTCGGCGAGAACGCTCTTCCCGTACTTGCTACCGGCCTTTCCGGCCGAGCATGGCGGAATCTCGATCTTTACGGCCGCACCGTCGAGCGTAGCCCTGAGCTGCGCGCTTTCCGTTACGATCGCGGGCATAGCGCTCGTATCGATCTACGGTTCCTTCGTGTGGCGCCGCATGGCGGGAAAGATTCGCGTCGAATGACGGGCAGGTGAGCACCGCCCAGGCCGATCGTGCGCTACGCGACTACGATCGATCGCGCCTGACGCTATGCTCGATCGGCAGTCATTCGGCCCTTGAGGTCGCCTACGGGGCGCGCGCGCAAAAGCTGCGCAATCTGGTCGTGACCGCGAAAGGACGCGAGCGGACTTATACGTGCTACTTCGCAGTCCGCGAAGATCCGGTGCGCATAGGCTGCGTCGACGAGGTTCTGGAGCTCGAAGCCTTTCCTCAGGTGCTGCGCGATGACGTACAGCGCCAACTGCTCGACCGGAACGTGATCTTCGTTCCAAATCGCTCCTTCGAAGTCTACCTGCACGAGAAATACGACTACAATGAGATCGAGCGACGCATGCTCGTGCCGTTCTTCGGCAATCGGTATCTGTTGAAAGCCGAGGAGCGAACCGGATCACGAAGGGCTGCGGGTGATAGTGGGAGCGCTCACGGTAACAATGCAGATCAGTATGCGCTGTTGGAGCGGGCAGGGATTCGTCATCCGCGGCAGTTTGCGTCACCTGACCAGATCGACCGGCTCGTCATGGTGAAAGCCGCACACGCGCGCGTCACGTTCGAGCGCGCTTTCTTCCTCGCGTCGTCACCGCAGGAGTACCGCAACACCAGCCAGCGTCTAATCGAGCAGGGCGTGCTGACGGCGGACGGACTCGCGAACGCGCGCATCGAGGAGTATGCGCTCGGACCGTCCGTCAACTTGAACTTCTTCTACTCGCCGGTCTTGGGCGAGCTCGAGCTCATGGGAACCGACACGCGACGTCAGACAAATCTCGACGGCTTCCGCAACGTCCCGCCGGCCGCGCTCGACGCCCTGCGCGGCGTTGCGATGCGTTTGGAAGAGGCCGGGCACATTGCCACGACAATTCTGGAATCGATGCTCGAACTTGCGTTTGAAATGGGCGAACGTTTCATAGCGGCCGCGCGCGAAGCTTGCCCGCCGGGCGTAATCGGCCCGTTCGCGCTGCAGTGCATCGTCACGGCCGGCCCGCCGAAAGAGCTCGTTTGCTACGACGTCTCGTTGCGCATCCCGGGCTCGCCCGGAACGCGCTATACGCCCTATTCGGCCTATCGCTGGGGCCGCGACGTTTCGGTCGGCGAGCGTATCGCAATGGAGGTCGTGATGGCGCGCGACACCGATCGCCTCGCGGATGTGTTGACATAGCAAAATCATCTTTCCATTAACGGAGGTATTCGATGGCCGTCAACAGTGTTGGAGAGCGCACCGGCGCCGTGACCTTCAAGGGTCAACCGATGACGCTGCTCGGCCCGGCGCTGCGCGCGGGCGATCCGGCGCCGGAGTTTAACTTAACCACGGGCGACCTCTCGGGCGTCACGCGCGAGATTCTGCTCGATGAAGGGAAGCGGGCCGCGCTGCTGATCGTCGTACCGTCGCTAGACACGAGCGTCTGCTCCCTAGAATCGAAAAAATTCAATCAGCGACTCGGCGAGCTGCCGGAGACCGTACAGGCCGCCGTGGTTAGTTTGGATCTACCCTTCGCGCAGGCCCGCTGGTGCACCGAACAAGGCGATATCAAGCTCAACATGCTCTCCGACTATCGGGATCGGAGTTTCGGGCGCAACTACGGGCTGCTGATTGGGGAACTCGGTCTGCTCGCGCGTGCAATAGTCGTCATCGCGAAAGGCGGCACCGTCTCTTACGTGCAAGTCGTGCGGGAAGTTGCGGACGAACCCGATTACGATGCCGCGCTGAAGGCAGCTGCGGCTGCCGCCTAGCATGCCGGAGACGCCGACCGTCTTCATCCTCGACTTCGGCGCGCAATACAGCCAGCTGATCGCGCGCCGCACGCGCGAGCTCGGCGTTTATTGCGAGATCGTTCCTCACGACGCGCCCTGGAGCACGCTCTCGGCGCGCCGGCCGGCGGCGCTGCTTCTCTCCGGTGGCCCCGAAAGCGCTTTGGTCGACGGCGCGCCGGATATGGATGAGCGGATCTTGGATTCGGGTGTGCCGATTCTCGGAATCTGCTACGGGATGCAGCTCTTGGCGCGCGAAATCGGCGCGGAGCTCGTCAAGCTCGATCACGCTGAATACGGCCCCGCAACGCTCATAGTCTCGAATCGCGAAACGTCGCTCTTCGATGGCGTGCCGGACGAATCGCGGGTGTGGATGTCGCACGGCGATTCGGTCGTTTCGCTTCCGCATGGCTATCGCGCTCTGGGCTCAACGGTGCGCTGCCATATCGCGGCGATGGCCAACGCAAAAAAGAAGATCTACGGCGTGCAATTCCATCCCGAAGTCATACACACGCGGTACGGAAGGGTCGTGCTCGACAACTTTCTCCACGAGATTGCAGGGCTGGGTAACGATTGGGAAATGGAATCTTTCATCGAGCGCTCGGTGGACGAAATTCGCGCGCGGGTCGGTGAGGATAAAGTCATTTGCGCGCTCTCCGGGGGCGTCGACTCGGCCGTAGCGGCGACGCTGGTCGCGCGCGCGATCGGTCAACAGCTTACCTGTATCTTCGTGGATCACGGGCTGCTCAGGGAGGGCGAAGCGGAGCAGGTGCTCGCGGCATTTCGTGATGTGCTGCACCTTAACGTGATTGCGGTGGACGCGCGCGAGCGGTTCCTCCAAAAGCTAAAGGGTGTCGAGGATCCCGAGCGCAAGCGCATCATCATCGGCCACGAATTCATCGACGTTTTCGAAAAAGAAGCCGCGAAGATTGTGGGTGTGAAGTATCTCGTGCAGGGCACGCTCTATCCCGACGTCATCGAGTCGAA
>Ga0306920_100011458_pt1 | contig 11981 bp, 9 predicted proteins | sample flu12Cox44000170_FD_204666 | JGI IMG/M metagenome (GOLD analysis project Ga0306920, IMG submission 204666) | Lab enrichment of tropical soil microbial communities from Luquillo Experimental Forest, Puerto Rico - flux4day.12C.oxic.44.000.170 (v2)... | ecosystem: Environmental > Terrestrial >...
GATGTTCCTCTACTGCCTAGAGCGGGGTGGTGCCGGCGCCATGGTCACGCTGCGAAATTCCTCGGTCCTGTTCGCGCAGCTTTTCTCCTGGTGGTTGGGAGAGCGGCCCACCATGCCTCGCGTCAGCGGCGCCGGAGCGATTGCCGCAGGAGCGATCTTGCTTGCGGCGTGAAAACGTGGCGCTGTTGCACCCGGGTGAGCGAATGCGGACAAATCCAACGCTGATCGCCGTGCTGCTTCTAACTGGGTCCGGTCAAGCTCTTGCCGAGCCGTCGGAGTTGCTTCGCGCATGCGCTCATCGAGCAGAGATCGCGGCTGCTCCTGTCGATCCCACAGGCCCTTTTGATCCCGAGCTCGCTACCCGCGCGTACCTCGCGACGATGTCGCCGCAGGAGAAAGCGCGCTCCGACGCGTATTTCGAGGGTCAACAATGGTTGCACCTCTGGCAGTTTTTGCTGGGCGCGGCTCTTTCCTTGGTGCTTCTGGTGACCGGGTTGTCGGCATGGATGCGCGATCTCGCCGAGCGACTGACCCGCTGGAGACCGCTGCAGACCGCGCTCTACTGGGCGCAGTACCTGATCTTCACCACCCTGGTGTCATTTCCCCTCGCGGCGTACCGCGGATTCATCAGGGAACACCAATATGGGCTGGCCAATCAGACTTTCGGTTCCTGGCTGAGCGATCAAACCAAAGGCTTTGCCGTCGGGCTGATTCTGGGAGGCGTTTTCGTGACCGTGCTCTACGGCGTCGTTCGGCGGCTGAGGCGCAGCTGGTGGATCTGGGGCGCGCTGGTGAGCTGGTTGTTCGTGATCTTCACGCTGCTGATCAGCCCGGTCTTCATCCAGCCCATTTTCAACAAATACACCAGGCTCACCGATGAGCCGATCAGAAGCTCGATCCTACGTCTCGCCCGTGCCAACGGAATCAAGGCGAGCGAGATCTACCAGTTCAATGCGTCCAAACAGAGCAAGCGAATCAGCGCGAATGTGAGCGGATTTTTAGGAACCGAGCGGATCGCCCTCAACGACAACCTGCTCAAGCGTGCGTCGCTTCCAGAGATCGAAGCGGTGATGGGACACGAGATGGGCCACTACGTGCTCAACCAACTCTACAAAGCACTGCCGTTTTTCGGCATATTCCTGCTGATCGGGTTCGCGGCGCTTCGCTGGGGGTTCGATCGGTCGCAAACGCGCTGGGGTTCGAAGTGGCGGGTGCGCGGGATTGGGGACGTGGCTGGCCTCCCGCTTGCCGTGCTGATCGTCTCAACCTACCTATTCCTGCTCACGCCCCTGGTCAACACTTATACCAGGACGATGGAGTCCGAAGCAGACCTCTTCGGGTTGAACGCGGCGAGACAACCCGACGGTATGGCGAAGGTCACGCTCAAACTTGCCGAGTACCGCAAGCTCGAACCTGGTCCTTTCGAGGAGTGGATCCTCTATGACCATCCGAGCGGGCGTGCTCGAATCTTCTCCGCCATGCGCTGGAAAGCCGAGAATTTGGCGCTGTGCCCCGGAACCAGCTCAACGGGCTCGGCAGCAAGCGCGGCACCGCAATGAGCACTTGGTCCCGCGGCGGCAGCCCTGGAACGCGGAGAAGGGGGCGGCACGCCAAATGTCCTGCGCAGCACGCGGCGAAGTCCACTGGTGCGATTTATAAGCAGCTCAGGTAAGCAGCCAAAATGCGCTTTCGACAGCTGAGTATCCGTTACCACGAGCTCGTCCCCGAGGGTCCGCGGTTGTTCGGCGACCCCTGGGTCCTCGTCTTCCCTGTCCCGGTGGCTCGCCCTGAATGGCGGCCTCCGGTCGACTACTGGGAGACCGGCGAGGAGCTGGGTGTCAAGGTGGAGATCGCCGGGATGTCCGAAGAGGATTTCGACATCGTTCTCTACCAGGACATCCTGGTTATCGAGGGGGAGCGGCGCTGGCAATCCGCCGAGGCCCGATTTCTCCTGGCAGAGATTCGCTACGGCCCCTTCCGCCTCGAGGTGCCGATCACAAGCGACATCGATCGCGAGCGGGTGACGGCGCGGTACGAAAAGGGCTTTCTGTGGGTCGTTTTGCCCAAGGCGAGGGCGAAGCGATGAGGCCCGCCCCGCCCAGCCCCCCGCGCACCGTTTCCGTGCCGGAGATCCCCAACAACCTCCCCATCCTGCCGCTGCGCGACTCGGTGCTCTTCCCGCTCGCGGTGATGCCGATCAGCGTTGGGCAGGAGCGATCGCTGCGGCTGGTGGATGACGTGATGAAGACCAGCCGGGTGATCGGCCTGGTCGCTCAACGTCGTCAGCAGGGCGGTCCCCCCGGCCCCGAAGATCTCTATCGGTTGGGCACTGCAGCGGTGATCCACCAGCTCCTTCGCAATCAGGACGGGACGGTGCAGCTGGTGGTCCAGGGGCTGGAGCGATTTCGCGTCCGCGACTTCGCGCAGACCGAGCCGTACCTCATCGCCCGGATCGAACCGGCGATCGAAGTCGAATCCTCCGGGGACGAGGTGGAGGCCTTGGCCAGAGCGGTACGCTCGCTCTTCGAGCGCCTGCTCGCCCTTCGCACCGACATCCACGGGGATCTGGGCGGCGTGCTCGACCACCTGGGAGGAAACGTCCAGGTCGCCTACTTCGTGGCCGGCTCAGTTCCCTTGGCCAGCACCGTGCGGCAGGAAATCCTCGAGGCTGATACGTCCGTCGCCAAGCTGCGCAGGTTGGTGGAAGTGTTGCAGCACGAGATCGCCGTACAGGAGCTGCAGCGGAAGATCACCACCGAGACCAGCGAGCAGCTGAACAAGTCGCAGCGCGAGTTCATGCTTCGCGAGCAGATGCGAACCATCCAGAAAGAGCTCGGCGAATCCGACTCCCAGAACCTCGAAGCGCGCGAGCTTCGCAAAAAGGTTGAGGAGGCAAAGCTTCCTGCCGAGGCGCGCAAGGAGGCGGAGCGCGAGCTAACGCGGCTGGATCAAATGCCGCCCGGTTCTCCCGAGTTCGGCATCGTGCGCACCTTCCTCGAGTGGATGGTCTCCCTGCCGTGGTCCAAAACCAGCGGGGGAGCCATCGACATCGCCAAGAGCCGCGCCATTCTCGACGAAGATCACTACGACTTGGAGAAGATCAAGGAGCGAATCCTCGACTACCTCGCGGTGCAGAAGCTTCGTCAGGAGCGCAAAGTACAAGTCTCCGCTGGCGGTGGCGACTCATCCCCTTTGCCGACGACGCCCGAGGACGAAGCCCGGCGCGAGCCGATCCTGTGCTTCGTCGGCGCGCCCGGGGTGGGGAAAACTTCGCTCGGCCAGTCGATCGCCCGGGCCATGGGGCGCAAATTCGTGCGGGTGAGCCTGGGCGGCGTTCACGACGAGGCGGAGATCCGCGGTCACCGCCGCACCTATATCGGCGCGTTGCCCGGGCGGATCATCCAGGCACTCCGCCGCGCCGAGACGCGGGATCCGGTCTTCATGCTCGACGAGGTTGACAAGATGAGCGCCAGCTTCCACGGCGATCCGGCCGCCGGGTTGCTCGAAGTCCTGGACCCGGCTCAAAACCAGGCATTCGTCGACACCTATCTGGGGGTGCCGTTCGACCTTTCCCGGGTGCTCTTCATCTGCACGGCGAACACCGTCGACACCATCCCCGCGCCTCTGCTCGACCGGATGGAGGTGCTGACCCTCTCCGGGTACACCGAGGAAGAGAAGCTGCACATCGCGCGCCGCTATCTACTTCCCAAGCAAGTGGCGGCCAGTGGCTTGCGCGAGGGGGAGCTGAAAGTCGACGACGAGGCCATCCGGCGCGTCATCCGCGACTACACGCGCGAGGCGGGCGTGCGTAGCCTGGAGCGCCAGCTCGCCACCATCGCTCGCAAAACGGCGCGTCGCATCAGCGAGGGCACCCGGGGGCCGATTTTGGTCGGCGCGGACCAGTTGGTGGACTACCTCGGCCGGCGCCGCTTCTACAACGAGCTGGCGGAGCGAATCGACCGGCCGGGGGTCGCCACCGGGCTGGCCTGGACGCCTACCGGCGGCGAGGTGCTCTTCGTCGAGGCGACGATGGTACCTGGCCACGAAGGGCTGTTGCTCACCGGTATGCTTGGGGAGGTGATGAAGGAATCGGCGCAGGCGGCGCTCTCCTTCGTGCGCTCCAGCGCCGAGCGGCTGGGGGTGGACCCGAAGTCCTTCGAAGGCAAATCCATCCACGTGCACGTGCCCGCCGGAGCGATCCCCAAGGACGGACCCTCGGCAGGGGTGACGATGATGACCGCGCTGGCGTCTTTGGCCAAAGGCGTCCCGGTGCGAAACGACGTGGCGATGACCGGGGAGATCACCTTGCGAGGAAAGATTCTTCCGGTGGGCGGCATCAAGGAGAAGGTGCTTGCCGCCTATCGCACCGGGGTAAAGGTGGTCATCCTACCTCAGCGCAACGAGGATCAGCTGGAAGACGTGCCGGAGGAGACGCGCCGCTCGATGCGATTCGTGCTCGCCGATTCGGCCGAACAGGTGCTCGAGGTGGCGCTCTTGCAGGGCAAGTCGCAGGCCGGCAAGCCGGAGGGCGACGCGCGGGCCATGCACTAAAGCCAGCCTCGGTTCCACTGTCGGCTTCAACTTTCACCGCTCTACACCTCTCTTGGTGCGACGGCGCGGTCGGCGTTGACCCCGGCTCGGATCGGCCGCGCGATATCACCGGCACTTGAACGCCGAGGCGGGTCGCCCGCGACCTTCTTGTGTGCTCGTTGACCCTCGTTTTTCCGAAGTGGCGACTGGCTACAATCGAGTGACCCCCAGCGCTTGCGCATTTCGCACCATGCCCGAAGCCATTCCCGGTAAACCCACTGCTGCCGCCTCAGAGTCGACGACTTCCGACGTCGTCGAGCCGCTCTGGAAGAAAGTGCTCAACGATCGCTTCACCCTTCTCGAGCCGGTGGGCATCGGCGGAATGGGGAAAGTCTACAAGGCCATCCAGGCTCCACTCGATCGCGTGGTGGCGGTGAAGATCCTCACGCCCAACGGCGGAGCAGATCCGGGGTTTAGACAGCGCTTCTTCCTCGAGGCTTCACTCACCTCGAAGCTGCGCCATCCCAACACGGTAACGGTGATCGACTACGGTGAGACGCCGGACGGAATCTTCTTTTTGGCGATGGAATACCTGGATGGCCAGCCGCTGTCGCAGGTGCTGAAATCCGGGCCGCTGCACTGGACGCGCTGCATTCGCATCGGCCAGCAGATCTGCCGCTCGCTGCGCGAGGCACACAAGCTCGGAATCGTCCACCGCGATCTAAAACCGGGCAACGTGATGCTGCTCACCGAGGATCGAGATCAGGATTTGGTGAAGGTGCTCGACTTCGGCTTGGTGAAGTCATTCATCCGAGAGAACACCAGCGATCAGTCGGAGATCACCAACCCGGGGATGCTTTTGGGATCGCCGCGGTACATGGCTCCCGAGCAGCTTAGAAATCAGGCGGACCCGCGAAGCGACATCTACTCCTTGGGTGCGGTGCTGTACGAGATGCTGGTGGGCCACCCGCCGTTTTCGGCGAAGGACGCCATCGACGTGATGTTCATGCACATGAACGAGCCGCCCAAGCCCTTGAGGGTGGCGCGACCGAACATCGAGGTGCCCAAGGAGCTCGAGGCAGTGGTGATGAAGTGCCTGGAGAAGCAGCCGGCCTGGCGCTTCCAGTCCATGGACGATGTGCTCGAGGGGATGCGAAAGGCCGCGCACGCAGCCGGCGCGAGCGGCATCGCGGGAGAAATTCCTGCCGCTTTGGATCCGACGCCGCCCCCCCGGTCAAGCCGCGAGATCCTCAACCTGACTGAGCAGGTGCCTGAGGGAACGCTGGCGATCGACATCGACGTCGTGTCCCCCCGCGAGCGCGCGGTGGCTCTGCTTCAGCCTTATCTGGCAAAGCTCAAGTCGCACAAGGTCTGGACCATCGCGGCCGCAGCGCTGTTGATTGTGCTCGTGGCCTATCTGGGTCAGCGCCGCCACGCGTCCGCCGCGCGGTCCACTGCGTCCGAGGAAGCCACCGCCGAGGCAGCAAAGGCGCCCCCGGTTCCATTGGAAGCAGCGGTCCAAAAAGCGCCGCCAGCGACGCCGGCCGGAATAAAGACGGTGATGTTCAAGATCGCCAGCGTGCCGAGCGGCGCTCGAGTGTTGGTGAACGGACGTGCCGCCGGCCACACCCCGCTGTCCGTCGAGGTGCCAACCGGAGCCGATGGCAAGGCTTACGCGGAGCTGGCTTTCAGCCTCCGCGGCTATCAGCCGCTGACGGTGAGCACTGGAGGCTTCGGTCCGGAGATGGCGCTGTCCCAGACGCTGCAGCCACTTGCCGCGTCACCGCCACCGCCGAGATCAATCCCCGAGCCGCGCCGGAGAGAAGTCTTGGTCCGTGAAACAAGGGAAGCCAGGCGTGTGAAGGAGGTCGCGGAGGCAGCTCCTGAGAGGACGGCCGAAGGCGATGCGCCCAGCCTCAAGGGACAGCCCGAGGAAGCGGCGCCCCAGATGCTCGCGATGGCCGAGATCAGCAAACCGAAGCCGGCGACCGAGGCATTTCCTCCCCCACCGCCACCACCACCCGCGGCCAAGGCGGTGCTCACCTTCCGAGACGGCATGACTCCTCCTGAGCAGCTGGAAGGAAACCCGATCGTCTATTCACAGGCGGCGATCGAAGCCGGTGTTCAGGGGACCATCGAGGCCAAGTGCATCATCACCGTTCGCGGCACGCTGGAAAACTGCCGCATCGTCAAGTCGCTCCCCTACATGGACAAGCCCGTGCTTCAAGCGTTGTCAACCCGCAAGTACACGCCGGTTTTGCTGGAGGGCAAACCGGTAGCGGTCGAGTACGTGTTCGCCATCAAGTTGGTGCTCAAGGAAAAAGAGCGAAAGTGCGTCGGCAGCCGCTGCGACGAGTAAAGATTAAGTCCTTTAGCTATCCCTTGAGCGGCTCGATGGAGACGAAGATCGGCTGACTGCCGGCGGGTAGCTCCGGCCGGCCGCTAAAGTCGAGGCAGAACTCCGGCGTTGGGCCCAGCGTCAGCTGCCGCTGCCAAAGGGCGGCCCCTCGTTGGAGCACCAGGCCTAAGACCTCATCCAGCTCGGGGTAGGTCATCGCGGGCGGTTTGCTAAACCAGATGGCGCCGCGATTGACGCTCGATGCGGCATCTCCTAACCTCAGCCGATACAGGCCGCCGATTCCGCCCGATGCCTGGCGGGCGATTGACTCGTGCGGCGCGGTGAGCGGGGCCGACACCGCGGCTTCGTTGAGCGTGCCGAGCGCCGCGAAGCTTTCGACGAGGTAGCGGTCTTCGTAGCCGCGAGCGCCGGGAATCCAGGGCGCGCCCGCCACGCGGGCGGCGGTGCAGCAGCTAAATCCATCCGGGTGATGAGCTCGAAGAGCCGAGTGAAACGCAAGCAGGTCGCGCTCGTAAACATCCAGCGCTTTGCCGCCGGGCCAGTGCCAAAAGAAGTAACCGATCATGTTGTCTCCGCCGTTGCCGGGCTGGCGGGTGGCTCAACAGATGAGAGCGCAAGGCGGTGAGCCAGGCAAGCGTTTCTTCACTTTCCGTGGATTTCCGCAGGTGGCAACGCTTAAAAGGGACGCCCCCATCGAAAGCGATGCGGCCGGCGCCGCCGTGTTAAAAGGCCGAAGCTGCAGCAAAAGGAAACCAGATGCCTTAGTTCGCGGAGGAGCGCCATGAAGCGAGTGTCGCCAAAAGAGGCAAAGGCGTTGATGGACGAAGGTTGGACGTACCTCGACGTTCGCTCCGAGCCCGAGTTCCAGGAGGGGCATCCCGCCGGCGCGCTCAACATCCCGCTGATGCACGCCGGATCGGTAGGCTTCGTGCCGAACCCGGACTTTTTGCGGGTGGTGGAGGCGGCGATTGCCAAGGAGACGAGACTCGTGTGCGGCTGCCGTTCCGGCGGTCGATCGATGCAGGCGGCGCAGCTGCTCGAGCGCGCCGGCTACCTGCACGTGGTCGATCAGCGGGCCGGCTTTGGAGGGGCGCGCGACCAGGCGGGCAAGGTGATCGAGCCCGGCTGGACGGCGGAGAAGCTGCCCGTCGAGAACGGAAATCCAGCGAAGCGCTGCTATTCAGACTTGGCCAAGCAGCGCTAGGCCTACTGCGGAAGGAGATCCACCTTCGCGGCGAAGATGAAGTCGCTCTCCGTGAGGCCGTTGATCTTGTGCGTCCAGACCGTGACGGTCACCTTCCCCCAGGCGAGCAGAATGTCGGGGTGATGCCCCTGTTGCTCGGCGAGGTTGCCGACCTGGTTGGTGAAGGCGAGCGCCGTCTTGAAGTTGGGGAACTTGAAGGTCTTCTCGAGGTGGTGCTCGTTGATGACGTTCCAGGAGGGAAGCTGGGAGCGGTAGCGGTCGAGCTCAGCACCTTTGAGCGGAGGCACCCCGCCGCGGCAGGGCACGCAAGTCTTGGAAGCGAGGTCGCTGGAGGCCGAGGCTTCTTGGTTCATCGTCATTCTTTAACACGCGCGAGCACGCGCGCCACCGGGCACCCGAGATCGTCAGCTCCAGCCTCAGGACACATCGATCACGGCGCCGCTGGAATACGGTCGTTCGCCCGCAGTTTCTTCCAATACTCCTGAGTCTCCTCGCGGGTGCGTTCTGTTTCGTTTTTGGCCCGACATATTTTCCTCGGAATGTGCGAGCCCACAACATCCTCGTACTCACAGGTGACCTCCTCGCCTTTGGGGGGTGGCGGGATATTGTTGGCGGCGGTGATCACCTCATTGTCTTGTTCGGGAGTGCTCTTCTCCACGATTTTGTAATACTCGGGATCTCGGTCCGTGTTTTGCGACGATGTGACGCACGCTCCGGCGATGACAAACAGAAGGGGTGACGTAAAACAGAGCTTGATTTGGCAGTTCATCGGGAATCCTCTCACTTCGAAGCCCCCCAGACTTCGAATCCGCGAGCGCCGCGCTGACGCTGTGCGGTGACCCTCTCTGACCTCGCACCAACTGTCAACCTGCGGACGCGTCCAAGCCAGCCAGCTTCGTTGCCGTGGCAGCGTTGCCCTCCAGTGCGCTCGGGAGTAGGTTCGAGCAGTCTGACGCAGCGTGGCAGGAGGGGAAAGCATGCCCGCATTCGCTCCAGAGCAGTGGCGCGCCCTCAGCCCCTACTTGGACGAGGCTCTCGAGATCGCTCCCGAAAAGCGCGCGGCTTGGCTGGAGACGCTCCGAGAGGAGAATCCATCGCTCGCGACGGATTTGCAGGCCCTCCTCACGGAACACGACGCGCTCGCTGAGGACGAATTCCTGAAGACGGGCGCGGCAGCTCAACCAAGTCCGGCGGCGCTGATTGGACATACCGTGGGCGCCTACACGCTGGAGTCACCCATCGGCCGGGGTGGAATGGGAACGGTCTGGCTGGCGCGCCGCAGCGATGGCCGGTTCGAAGGGCGCGCGGCGGTGAAATTTTTGAACGTGGGGCTTCTCGGAGGCGCTGGCGAGAAGCGATTCAAGCGAGAAGGCAGCATTCTGGCGCGTCTGTCGCATCCCAACGTCGCGCACCTAATTGACGCGGGTGTCGCCGGCGACGGTCAGCCATACCTGATTCTCCAATACGTCGAGGGGATGCGCATCGACGCGTATTGCAACGAGCACGCGCTCGACATCGAGGCGCGCATTCGCCTGTTTCTCGATGTCTTGGCGGCGGTTGCGCACGCGCACGCCCACCTGATCGTCCACCGCGACATCAAGCCTTCCAACGTTCTGGTCACCGAGGATGGGAAGGTGAAGCTGCTCGACTTCGGGATTGCCAAGCTGCTCGAGGACGAGGCGGTAGCGGCCGCCGGCACGAAACTCACCCGCGAAGGTGAACCGCTCACCCTCGCTTACGCAGCGCCGGAGCAAGTCAGCGGAAATGCTGTCGCTACTGGAACCGACATTTATTCCCTCGGGGTTTTGCTTTATCTGCTCCTGACAGGGAAGCACCCCGCCGAATCCGCGCTGCGTTCTCCCGCGGATTTGATGAAAGCGATCGTCGAAACCGATCCGCACCTCCCATCCGATCTGGTGGCTTCGAACAAGAAGCTGCGGCGCGCGCTCCATGGCGACATCGATACCATCGTCGCCAAGGCGCTCAAGAAGAAGCCAGCCGAACGTTACGCGTCGGCCACCGCTTTCGCGGACGACCTTAGCCGGTACCTGCGGCAGGAGCCGATCACCGCCAGGCCCGACACACTGACGTACCGCGCCGGCAAGTTCATCCGCCGGAACCGGACCGCGGTCGCGCTGGCCGCAGCGGCCCTGATCGCGACGGGCGCGGGCATCGTCGCTACGGCGATTCAGGCGCGGACCGCGCGGATGGAGCGCGATTTCGCCCTGCGACAATTGTCGCGCGCCGAGGCGATCAACGCTTTCAATTCCTTCGTTCTCAACCATGCGGCGCCCTCGGGCAAGCCGTTCACCATCAACGACCTGCTCGGGCGCGCCGAAGAGCTGCTGGAGCGCGAACGCAGCTCGGATGACGTCAATCGCGTCCATCTCTTGATCTCTGTCGCCTTGCAGTACCAGGCTCAATTCGAGCAAGGAAAGGCACGCCGATTGCTAGAGAAGGCGCACACGCTCGCCGCGGCGCTGCCAGATCGCTCGACGCGCGCCCGCGCGGCTTGCGCGCTGGCCCCCATCCAGACCGACCTGCGGGAGGCGGAGAAGCTCATTCAAGAAGGCCTCAACGAGGTCCCCGATGAACCGAGATTCTCGCTCGATCGGGTGTATTGTTTGGAGGAGGGCAGTGAGGTCGCGATGCGACTAGGCCACCCGCACGATGCAGTGGATCGCGCGCAAAGGGCGCACCTTGCATTGCAGCAATCGCCCTACCGCTCCGAGTTCCTCGAGCTGGACAACCTGATGATCCAGGCCAGCGCGTATCGCCATGCCGGACAGGTGCGAGAGGCCCGCGCTGCGTATGAACAAGCCTCAGCACATCTCACTTCGCTGAGCCACGATGACACGCAGCGGGCCGGTATCCTCTTCAACAACTGGGGCATAGCGCTGTGGGGCTGGGGACAGCCGCTCGAGGCCGAGCGCGTGCTTGCACGCGCGATCAAACTGAGTGAGGAAAGCCGAACTCCATCGTCGATGCTGCTCCTCAACTACGCTCGTGTATTGAACGAGCTGGGAAGGTTGGACCAAGCTGCCGACTACGTGGAACACGCTACCGCCACAGCGCGGAGCTCGGGCGACTCGCTGGTGGTCAACCAGTCGCTCCTAGTGCAGTCCGCCATCTATCGCGCGCAGGGCGACCTTGAGCGCGCCACGCACTCGCTGTCGGAGCTCGAGCCGGTCTTGAAGAGCAGTCTTCCGCCCGGCCACATTGGGTTTGCGTCCCTAGCCTCAGCGCGGGCGCTCATCTCGCAGGCGCAGGGCCAGCCGCAAGCAGCCCTCGAGTTGGCCAATCAGGCGGTGGCGATCGCAGAAGACTCGCTGAAGAAGGGGCGTGAAAGCACTGGGTACCTGCCGGTGTTCCTCACCCGGCGATCCGAGCTCCAGTTGCAGCTGAGCCACCAGCAGGAGGCTGTGGAGGACGCCAGGTGGGCCTTGAGGTTGTTGTTAGAGCAGATTCAGCCGGGAACATTCTCTGTCTACCTCGGTCGGGCCTACCTGGCGCTAGGGCGCGCCCTTCAGGCGCAGGCCAAACGGGACGAAGCGCGGGAAGCGCTCCGGTCCGCGGTCGAACACCTGCAAACAACTGTCGGTGCCGATCACGCCGAGACGCGGACGGCACGCCAGCTGGCGGAGCTGGAAAACCAGGTTCGATGACGCAGACTACGCAAGCCGCTAAGCCCAATGAATCAACGCCTGTGCGATTAGCTCAGTTGGATAGAGCGTAGGCCTCCGGATTCGACCGGGCTGATAACAGCGACCCAATTGGGTGCTATCACCTGTAATCATTTCGAGCAGTCCTGCTGCGCGATACTTCGTTGAGATTTCAACCAATGCCGTCGCCTGCGTGTGGCGCGCCGCGCTCGCGCGAACAGATGAT
>Ga0306920_100011461_pt1 | contig 11978 bp, 6 predicted proteins | sample flu12Cox44000170_FD_204666 | JGI IMG/M metagenome (GOLD analysis project Ga0306920, IMG submission 204666) | Lab enrichment of tropical soil microbial communities from Luquillo Experimental Forest, Puerto Rico - flux4day.12C.oxic.44.000.170 (v2)... | ecosystem: Environmental > Terrestrial >...
TCAAGCTGCTCGCCAAGCGCCCGCAAGACCGCTATCAAACCGCGGCGGAATTATTGAAGGATCTGGAGCGCGTCGGCAAGTTCGCGGGCGTGGCGGTGTAAGTACATGATCAAAATTGCTATGCACTGCATTTGTGCCTGCAGTGTGCAGCGAAATTGTTGAGGGAGCGACGGAACAATCCATAACATTAGTCTAAAAAAGTAGTTATGACTGAATCATCACTAATATGATCATCTTAATTCACTGCATTTGGCAACCGATTCATGCAGCGAATCCAACTAAGTCATTATTCCACATGGACTTATGATAGTTGCCTTATCCTATTGATATTACCCTGGTTGTGTCGAAAGCCGTTTCTGTGCATTGGATAAATGCGTCCTTGCAGCGATATGCAAAAGGTGCCGGGGTACGATGCGGGGACGCCGATCGCCCCCGGCAAGAAAGAATCAGCATCACGACTTCTTCTTCAGTCGCTCCACCGTGGCCGACATCTGGCCTTCTCCGGCCTTGAAAGACTTGGGCCGCTCCTTGCCTTTGAGGTCGAAGCACACCCTCATCTTATCCCCTTTAAATTCGTAGATGCCCAGCATCTTGTTGCCCTTGTCTTCGCCTTCGGTGACCAGCGCATCGAGGTGGCCAGGCTTCTTCGTGGGATCGAATTTATGCGTCCCGGCCTGGACCACCTTGTCGCCTTCGCGCACGGCCCACTTATCGCCCTTGAACGTGATGGTCATCTTTTTCAATTCCTCGGGCGTAGCCTCTTTGCCGTTCATCTCGTGCGTGATGAACTGCCATTTCCCCTGAATCTTTTTCAGTACCTCCGCGCCCGGATCCTTGCCGGCGCCGCCCGGCGACATGCTGGCGGCGATAAACAGAGTGACGGCGACGATACACAGAACCGTTGCACGCATGGGAGTCCCTCCGAGTTGGTGACAAAATGCCAATTACTTCTATCAGTGTGTGGGAATCTATGGCGGTTGGCAAGGAGGAGAAAGATTAGGATGAAGATCAAGAGTATGAAGAGGATTAGGAGCAAGATGAAGAGCAAGAAAAGGAGAATCCTAACCCTAGCCAAAAAGGAAACGCTTGTATTCTAAATCATCTTGTCCTTTCAGGTAGTGCCACCGCTCTTGATCGTTGACGACCTCTGCTTCCCACAGTGGGTTCGGGACACTGAGCTTGAGGCCATCGGGCATCATGTGGTGTTCAGCCTCCAATTGGCTCGACGGCCTGTATACGTAACAATAGACGGTTGCACCGGCGCGGCAAAGGGCGCCTAATTTGACACCAAGCCGGCGAGGGATGGCGCGATCGTATTTTGCTTGAGCAAAGGCAAGTGCCTGTTCGCGAGGCAATGGCGACAGATAGAGCCGGCCTTGGACCCAAGCAACTTCTGTGAATTGCACCCAGTGGATATCATCGGGGGCTCCGCAATCGCGCAGGAAAGCTTGCAGCCGAGAAACGGCATCAGGAAAATATGGATAGTCCACGACAAGATACCGAAGCTTGCGTCTAGCGTTCGGAAGCTCCCGCTCGAACGCTAAACGTAAACAAGCAATTTGAACCTGACGACCAAACTATCCTTCTCAAATCAACTCCTCAATCGGCCGGCCCTCGCTCAGAATCCGCAGCGGTCTCTGGGCGGCGTCGTGGAATTCGTGGTGGTGGTCGATGCCGAGGACATGATACATGGTTGAGAGGATATCGCCCGGGCTGGCGCGGCGGGAAGTGGGGTATTCGGCACGGGAATCGGTGGTGCCGATCATCTGGCCCATGCGCAGGCCGCCGCCGGAGAAGACAACGGACATGGCGCCCGGCCAGTGATCGCGGCCGGCAGTGGTGTTGATCCGCGGAGTGCGGCCAAACTCGCCGTAGCTCATCACCAAGACGCGCCGGTCCAGGCCGCGGTTGTGGAGGTCTTCGATCAAGGCGGCAATGGCCCGGTCGTAGCGCGGCAAATTATTGGTGCGCAGGGACTGGAAGTTGTTGTTGTGGGTATCCCAGCCGCCCATGTTGACGGTGACGTAGGTGACGCCGGCTTCCACGAGCCGGCGGGCCAACAGGGCGCTCTGGCCCCAGGTATCCCGGCCATAGCGATCGCGCACGCGCGGATCCTCGCGGTGAATATCAAAAGCCGTCCGGCAATTCGCGCTGGTGACGATCTCGAATGCCTCGCGGTAAAAGCGATCGTAACCCTCGGCAGAGCCCATGATGTCGACATCGCGGCGGAGATTGTCCAGGCCGCGCAATAAATCCCGGCGATTGCGGAAGCGATTCAGGTCCACATTCGGCATGAGTCGCAGATCGCGCACCTGGAAGCCGGGGCTGTTCGGATCGCTGGAGGGCGAGAAGGGATTGTAGGCGACGCCCAGGTAAGCCGCATTGGCGCTTGGCGGCGGATTGGGCAGGCACACATAGGCGGGCATGCGGGGAGCATTGGCGCCGCGCATGCGAGCGACCACGGAGCCGCAGCTCGGGTTCAGATTATCGTTGATTTCGATGGTGGGGACATAGCCGGTGAGCATCCAGTGGGTGCCCATGCCGTGGCCGGCGTTGGTATGCGTACCGGAGCGGACCACGCTCATCTTGTCCATGAGCCTGGCCTGGCGCGGTAAATGCTCGCCGATGTACGTGCCGGCGACATTGGTGGCGATGGGCCGGAACTCGCCGCGGAATTCGGCCGGGGCATCCGGCTTGAGATCGTACATGTCGATGTGGCTCGGCCCGCCGCCAAGCCAGAGAAGAATGACGGCCGTATCGCGCGTCTGCCGCCCATTTTCCTGGGCCCTTGCTTTGAAGCGCAAATGATCGGCCAGGGTCAGTCCCGCCAGACCGAGAAAGCCGACTCTCAAAAAGCTGCGCCGGGAAAGCCCGTCACAGCAACGATAATCGGGTCCGCGTACTTCGAGCATTGGAATCCCCCAAAAATCTTTCAATCAATCTTAGCAGCATTTCCTGTTTAGACCACATTCGATCCTTGGCGAGCGGGGGGCGTAAGCCCCCTGTTGTTGCCCGCCGCAAATTTGATTCGTCTCTCAACAGGGGGCTTACGCCCCCCGCTCGCCACCTCACGCCCCCCGCTCGCCACGCTAATGATTAAACATGAACTCCTTGCTATTAATCAGTACCCACAAAACGTCTTCCAAACCGCGGCGTAAATCGGTTTGTCGGCTCAGATACTCTTGAGCCCGCTGGCGTTCGGCTACGGTCGGATAGCGGGAGAAGGTCGCCAGGTATAATTCCTCCACGGCCTGGCCCGGCGCGGTCTTGGCGGCGGCCAGCTTGGCGACCCGGCCGGAGCCGGAGCTGACCTTGTTTTCGACTTCCGGCGAGATCGACAGGTGCAGCACCTGCGTCAGGCTGGCACCGCGATGGCTGTCGCATTCGCATGCCGAGCTCCGCTGCGGACGGCTGAAGACATCAAGGAAATACGAGCTGAAATTCTCGTGCGGCAAATCCACGGCGCGGGCCTGCTTCGACATGCGATTGAACTGCGTGCGCGTACCGCAGGCCTGATCGACGATATCGTGAAACACTTCGGCCATCAGCCGCCGGCCGTAATAGCGGGCATGGTTTTGCTTGTCGTGCTTGTTGAATTCGTTAGGCGAACTGCTGAGCTGATACGTCCGCGAGTTGCAGATGGTCCGCGCCAGGTGCTTGACATCGAACTTGTGCTTGATGAAGTCTTTGGCCAAAGCGTCGAGCAGCTCAGGATTGGATGGCGGGTTGGTTTCGCGCATGTCGTCCACGGGATCGACCAGTCCGCGTCCCATGAAATGGCCCCAGGTGCGATTGACCATGGCCTTGGCGAAGAACGGATTATCCGGCCTAGCCATCCAGTCCACCAGCTTGTGGCGCGGGTCCTGGTCGGGCGGAATTTTCAGTTCGGGGCCGTCGAGCAGCTTGGGCTCAATCGGCTTGCCCGTGCGTGGATTGATCTCGCCGGTGGTGCGGGTGCGGGAGGAATAATACGGCGGCGGCTCGCCCAGGCCCTTGCGCCCCAGCCGGCTAAAGAAACCCGCCAGCCCGTAATAATCTTCCTGGCTCCAGCGCTCATAGGGATGATGATGGCACTTGGCGCACTGCAAACGCAAGCCCAGGAACAGCTGGGCCGTGTCCGCGACAGGCTGGTGGAGCTGGTCGTCGCGCATCTGCCAGTACCAGTTGACGGCGGGGGCGTCTTGCCATTCGCCGGCGGCGGCGACGATGCCGCGGACAAACTCGTCATAAGGTCGATTGCGGCCGATCATGTCGCGCAGCCAATCGTGAAAGGCATAAGCCGCTTGTTCCGAGCCCGCCAGGCTGGCATTCCGCAGGATGGTGCCCCAGCGCAGGGCGGCGAAGGCGGCGTAGTCGCGATCCTCCAGCAGTCGATCGATCAGCTTGGCGCGCTTGTCCTTGCTTTCATCCTTCAAGAAAGCGCGAACTTCGTCGGGGGTCGGCAACTTGCCGCACAGGTCGAGCGTGACCCGGCGAATGAATTCGCTGTCGCTGCACAATTCGGAAGGAACGATGCCCAGCTTTTTCCAGCGGGCCAGAGCCAGGGTATCGATGTAATTGGCTTGGGGAAAATCAGGATAATTGGCGATGGCTTTACCGAGCGGCACCAGGGCGCGGAAGGTGGCGACCTGGCCCAGGTAGCGGGCCATGATAGTGGCGTCGCCGGCAAGCTCGAACGTGCGCACCAGGCCGTCGCTGTCCACTGATGCCACCGGCATCTCGTTGCTCTGAAACTGAGCCTGGCGGGTGACATCGCGGACCGAGCCATCGCTGTAATGAGCCAAGACGGCAATCTGCTGCTGGCTGTTGCGTTCCAGGATGCGCAGGTCGGGTACCATGGTGATTTTGTCGAGCGTGGGAGCGCTGGCATCGCCGAGCGGCGTGCCCTGCATGATCCAGCGTTTGATGATCTGATAATCTTCGCTATCCGGATCGATGCGTTTGCCGCCGCCGTGAGGAACCCGGCCGCTGGGCTTGGCGAGGATCAGGCTATTATCCGGCGCGGCGGGAAAGACGCGCCGGCCACGGGCTTCCTTGACCAGGGCGTCATAGTCGAAGTCAGCATCGAAGCCGAAGAGAGAGAGTTTGAAGCCGTTCTGTCCGCTGGCCCGGCCATGACAGCCGCCGGCGTTGCAGCCATGCCGGGACAAAAGCGGCACGATGTCGTTGGCGAAATGCAGCGGCCGGCTGTCATCGAACTTTTTGACCGCGACCGGCACCTGCCGTTTTTGTCCCTGGAATTCGATAGTGATTGTCGTTTCGCCCTTGCTCACCGGCCGGACATAGCCCTGGCTGCTGACGCGCACGATCTTCGGGTTTTCCACCGTGACGGTTGCTTGGCGGGTGACATCACGGATTTTGGGCTCGGCGGCGGTGACGATGAGCTGCCGGCCCTGGTGCACCCCCATCAGTTCGAGTCGAGCCGGGAACACTTCGAGTGAACCAGTTTGTTTCTCCTGGCCGCGAGCAAGCCCCGGCGAAACAAGCAGAGCCAGGCCCAGCAAACTCAGCTTGAATGGATTTCGCTTCATTGGCACACGCGTCGTTGGGTAGGAATGTTGGCGACGCAACCGGGGGGCTTAATGAAAGTATACTTTTAAACCGGGAGTGGAGCAAGAGGATAGCGGATTTGGTAGTGTCTCAAGGGTGTGCAGCTGTTACTTGGGTGGGAAAAGTTTTGTTCCACATTTTTGATTTCGGGCCCTATTTCGCCTGTTGTCCCAGCAAATACGCCACAAGGTGATAAAAGTCCCGTTCCGGTATCTGCTCCGCGAAATTGCCCGGCATCGGTGACATTGGCGACACCGAGCGCCGTTCCACGCTATCCTCGGGGATGCGTACTTCCTTGCCTTTGTCGTCGGCCAGCACCAGGATTTTGCCTTCCTGCCGCAGAAACAGCCCGGTCACCAACTTGCCGTCTTTGAGGTTTAGCACCGTGGAGCGGAACGCCTGATCGACATTGCGATTCGGGTCGAGGATGTCTTCCAGTAAGCGCTCCAGGCCGCGGCCGCCGATGCCGTCGAGTTGCGGGCCCAGCTTGGCGCCTTGATTTTTGATCTGATGACAGTTGCCGCAATGAGTTTGAAACAATTTGGCGCCGAGGGCCGGATCGGTCTTGGCGCTTTGGTAACCCTGGCTGCGCCGGGCGATCAGCTTGTGCAAGCGTTCATCGGCCTTGGGCAAGCCGCGCGTGAGCTTGGCCAGCGTCTGGGCCAGTTGCGGGACATTGCTTTGCCGCAAGCGCGCTTCAATCGGCTGCTCAACGAGCAAGCGGGCCGAAGCCTTGCCTTTGGCCACCGCATCCAAAAGCACTTTCGCTCCTTGCTGGCTGCCGGCCAGGCCAAGGGCAATTAGTTTTTGCATGGCTGCCGGCGATGTTTCGAGTGCTTTGAGTAGTTCGGCATGTGCTTCCGGCAGATTCGTGCCGGCCAGGGCCACCGCCGCCTGTTCGCGCACGCCCAGTGGTTCCTCCGGATTCAAGAGCATGCGTCCCAGCACGCCGACGGATTTTTTGGGCTGGATGGCGACCAGGGCAGTAATGGCGCTGCGCCGCGGCACTTCTTTGATATTGGCGTTGCCGGCCAGATTGGCAATGACATCTGTGACTGCTTCCAGCCTCAGCGACCCAGCCAAGTCGATGCCGGTTTGCAGATCGGCCGCTCCGATCAGGCGGAGGACCAGGTCCTTGGCCCAGGTTTTTTCGACATCGCCGAGGGAAGCGCCTCGTTCCTGCAAGCCGCGCTGGACTGCCTGGAACAAGGCGGCCTGCGTTTGCAAATCATCCTTGTATTTTTCGCGGACGAGCTTGAGGGCATCTTTTCCGGAACCTGCAGCACCATAGCGGGCAATATGATGGCCGTAATCTGTTAAGGGTTCCTTTGCTTCCTGCCAACGTTTGATATAGCCGAGCAGGAAGGCGGCCGATTCGGCTGAGCGTAGTCCAAGGCAAACATCCGCAATTGCCCGCGAATCCTTCTGGCTCCATGATTTTGTTGGAAGCGTGTCCAAGGTTCCGGCGGGGATCAAGGTATCACGCAGGGCCATGCGGACGACATGCAACAGGTGACTATCCGCTGCCGGTACCTTGTGCCGCAGTTCCAATAGATGGGCGATGTTTCCCGCATCGGGATGCCGGCCAAGAGCATCGGCCGCGGTTCGCTGGACGAAAGCGTCCGCATCTTTCAAGCCGGCAACAGCGAGGCCATGTTCTTCTTTGCCCCAACGCTCGCGCTCGGCCAAGATCCGCATGACATGGACCCGGACCAAGCGGCTCTTGTTACCCGCATGATGGTTAAGGGTCTTTGCGACGAGTTTGCCCAGTCTTTCCAAGACCCAGAGACTATGGGCCTGTTGAAAAGCGGATCCGTCTGCCAACGCCTTCGCCGTTTGTCGGACGACCGCATTGCCGCCACGCGAAACTAGCAGGTGCATGGCCTGCATGCGCACCGACAAGTTAGGACTAGCCATCCGGGCAACCAGTTCCTCCGTTTTCAATCGGGTCAAATCCTCGATGGCCGGCAATGGTTTCTTGCCGTCGCCACGATAGACGATTCGCCAGATTCGGCCGCGCTCCCGATCGCGGCCGGGATGTTTCAGGTCTACCTCGTAATGGCCGATGATGCGGTTGTAAAAGTCGGCCACGTACAGGGCGCCGTCCGGTCCCAATTTGATGTCCACCGGCCGAAACCATGGATCATCGCTCTTGACGAAATCCGGCATCTCAATCGCCTTGTACGTCGAGCCATGCTTTTCCGGCCGGTCGCGATTGATGCGATTGGTGACAACATTGCCGATGAAGATGTTATCGCGATATTCCTTGGGGAATTTGTCGGCCGCATAGTAGGTGATGCCGGCGATGGCGGTCGAGCCGTGATCGTGCTGCAACATTTCCGGGCCAAAGCCCAGGCCGTCGTGGGGCCGGCCGAAGCTGGGGTAATAGGCTCCCCGCAGAAGCTGGTAGATCGGCCGGCTGTGGCAATCGCACGAATACAGATTGCCCAAGGGATCGAACGTCAGGCCGAAGGGGTTCACTTGCCCGTGCGTGAAATGCTCCAGGCGCGAGCCGTTCGGCTTGAAGCGATAGGTGTTGCCGGAGGTCATGGTGATCGTGTCCGGTCCTTTGCCCTTGACCTTCGAGGTGTTGGAGAATCCGTGACAAGCGTAAATCCAGCCGTCGAAGCCCCACTGAAATTCGCCTGTCATGCCGTGGGTATCGCCGAACCCGTAGGTGCTGAGGAGGACTTCGCGGCGGTCCGCTTTGCCATCCTTGTCCGTCATGTAATAGATGTTGGGAATGCTGTAAACGATGGCGCCATCGGACATTGGCAAGACACCAATGGGGATATTGAGGCCGTCGGCAAAAGTGGTGATCTTGCGCGCTTCGCCGTCAGGGCCAAAGTCTTCAAGAATCTTGACCGTGTCCTTGCCTTTGCGGCCGGAGGGCGCCGGAAATGGATATTCCACCGATTCGGTCACCCACAACCGGCCCATGGCATCGAAGGCGATGTTGATGGGCTTTTTGACCTTCGGCTCCTTGGCCACCAGCTGCACGATGAACCCCGGCGGCACATGCAGCCCTTTCAATTCCTCCTCCGCCGTCCGCGGCTCGGTGGGCGCAATCAGGGGCGGCGGCGCCTGCGCCGCGCCCATGCCGGTCAACAAAACAATTCCGAGCGTCCCGCATACTATGAACATCAAGCGCATGATTGCTCCAAAGAATGCATCCCGCTTGCCATTATTGCGTACCACCAGAATAAACTCCGGCGTATTGCTTTCGCAAGGACTTCGTGGATAATCAGGGAATGTTCCGCGTGGTCGCCCTCGCTGTGGAGGATCAATCATGGAATCAGCCAGCAACAATCGCCGCGAGTTTCTGAAAACTACTGTAGCGGGGGGCACCGCCCTAGGCCTTGTGTCGCTTGCGGAAAGCGCCCAGGATCAGAAGACCGGCTTGCCCACCCGACCGCTGGGGCGAACCAAGATCAACGTCTCGATCCTGTGCCTGGGAGGCTGGCACATTGGATCGGTCCAGAACCAGAAGGAAGCGATCCGCATCATGCACGCCGCCATCGATGAGGGGATGACCTTCTTCGATAACGCCTGGGACTATCACGACGGCGGCAGCGAGACGATCATGGGTCGCGCCCTGGCCATGGGCGGCCGGCGCAAACGCGTTTTCCTCATGACCAAGAACTGTGCCCGCGACGCCAAGGGCACCCGCCAGCACCTTGAAGACAGCCTCCGCCGCCTGCAAACCGACGTCATCGACCTGTGGCAATTCCACGAGATCAATTACGACAACGATCCGGATTGGATTGTCGAGCGCGGCGCCCTGCGCGAGGCCCTGCGCGCTCAGAAAGAAGGGAAGATCCGTTTTCTCGGTTTTACCGGCCACAAATCGCCGCACATTCACCTGCGCATGCTGACTCGTCACCAGTGGGACACCGTGCAGATGCCGATCAACGTCTGCGATTACCATTACCGCAGCTTCACGCGCGAGGTCATCCCCGAAGCGGTCAGGCGCGAGATCGCGGTCATCGGCATGAAAAGCCTGGCGGGCGGCAGCAACAATCGTGGCCGGCTGGTCGCCGAGAAAGTCTGTTCCGTCGAGGAAGCCCTCAACTATTCCCTCAGCCAGCGCATCGCTAGCCTGGTGGTCGGCATCGATTCTATGGAAGTGCTCAAGCAGGACCTGGCTATCGCGCGTCGATTTCCATCACTGAACGCCGAGGCGCTGACCAAGCTGATCGCCCGCGTCCGGCCGCTAGCCGGCGATGGCCGACACGAGCGCTTCAAATCCACGCAGTTCTTCGACGGGCCATACCACCGGCAGCAGCATGGCTTGACACAGAAGGAAGTGGAAAGGTAAACAAGGAGTCGTGATCATCGCAGAATTATTGGTGATCTTCCCCGGTCTTAACACTAAAATAGGAGGAGCGAAGCCTACCTTATCCCGCCGAGGGAAGATCACCATGGTATTATCTTCGAGAAAACAGAGTTGGATCTGGTTGGGGCTTTTTTCATTTCCCATTGCCCTGACCGTTTTGCAATTCGCCTCCGGCGATCAGCCCGATAAATCCAAAACTGACCGGATCGATTTTGCCCGCCAAATTCGCCCCATCCTTTCCGAAAATTGCTTCCGCTGTCACGGTCCCGATCACGAGGAGCGCAAGGCCAAGTTGCGGCTGGATATCAAGGAAAGCGCGTTCGGCAAATTGCGCAGCGGCGGGCGGGCCATCGTTCCCGGCAATTCCAAGAAGAGCGAGTTAATCGCGCGCATCACCGACCAGGATCCTTCGGTGCGCATGCCGCCGGCCAAGATCAACAAACATCTCACGCCGGAGCAGATCGAGCTATTGCGGCAGTGGATTGATCAAGGTGCCCAATGGCATGAACACTGGGCCTTTGTGCCGCCATCCCGTCCGGCCTTGCCCACAGTCAAACAGAAGGATTGGTCGCGAAACGCCATCGATTATTTCATCCTGGCCCGGCTGGAGAAAGTGGGTTTACAGCAGTCGCCAGAAGCAGATCGGACCACACTGATCCGCCGACTGTCTCTGGATCTGACCGGCTTGCCGCCGACGCCGGCCGAGGTGAACGCCTTTCTGGCCGACAAAAGCGCCAATGCCTACGAAAAGGTCGTCGATCGGTTGCTGAATTCGCCTCATTACGGCGAGCGCATGGCCCTGGAATGGCTCGATGCCGCCCGTTATGCCGACACGCACGGCTACCACATCGACAGCGGCCGGGATATGAGCCGCTGGCGCGAGTGGGTCATCGACGCCTTCAATCGCAATCTGCCTTTCGATCAGTTTACCATCGATCAGCTTGCCGGAGATTTGCTACCCAAGGCCACAATGGCCCAGAAAGTGGCCAGCGGCTTCAATCGCAATCACATGATCAACTTCGAAGGCGGGGCGATTCCGCAGGAATACCATGCGGCCTACATTGTCGATCGCGTCAACACCACGTGCACGGTCTGGCTCGGCTTGACCGCAGCCTGTGCCCAGTGCCACGATCACAAGTACGATCCGATTTCGCAGAAGGAATACTATCAGCTGTATGCCTTCTTCCATAACGTGCCGGAGAACGGCCTGGACGGCTCCCATGGCAATGCCGCTCCGCTCCTGAAAGCGCCCACGCGTTCCCAGAAGGAAAAGCTGGAGTTGCTAGCAAAAGAAGCCAAGGACATCGACAAAAAGCTCGCGGCACTAAAACCTCCCGCGGACAAGGACCTTCGCGCCCGCCTCGCCAAGATCCAGCAGGAAAAAGCACAGATCGAGAAGACCATTCCCACCACGATGGTCATGGAGGAGATGGCCAAGCCACGCGATACCTTCGTCCTGATCCGCGGACAATATGACAAGCCGGGGCAGAAAGTGCATGCCGGCGTTCCCGCCGCCCTGCCTCCAATGCCAACCGGCGCCCCCGCCAATCGCCTCGGCCTGGCACGCTGGCTGGTCAGTCCCGACCAACCCTTGACCGCGCGGGTCATCGTCAATCGCTACTGGCAAATGATCTTCGGTACCGGCCTGGTCAAGACGGCCGAGGATTTTGGCTCCCAGGGCGAGCAACCCAGTCATCCCGAGCTGCTGGACTGGATGGCCGTGGAATTCAGGCAGCCTTCGAGCGCTCCGCTAGGTATCGGCGGCAAGGAACCCTGGAACATTCGTGGCATCATTCGCCTGATCGTGACGTCATCCACCTATCGGCAATCGTCGCGGGTTACGCCGGAGCTTTTAGCCAAGGACAGCGATAATCGCCTCCTGGCCCGTGGTCCGCGTTTCCGCTTGCAGGCCGAATTCATCCGCGATCAGGCCCTGGCGGTCAGCGGCCTGCTCAATCGCGAGATCGGCGGCCCCAGCGTCTTCCCATACCAGCCCGCCGGACTCTGGCAGGAGCTTGCATCCCGCAGCGACAGCAAGAATTGGAGCGCCCAGTTCTTCGTGCAGAGCCACGGCAAAGACCTCTACCGCCGG
>Ga0306920_100011462_pt1 | contig 11978 bp, 9 predicted proteins | sample flu12Cox44000170_FD_204666 | JGI IMG/M metagenome (GOLD analysis project Ga0306920, IMG submission 204666) | Lab enrichment of tropical soil microbial communities from Luquillo Experimental Forest, Puerto Rico - flux4day.12C.oxic.44.000.170 (v2)... | ecosystem: Environmental > Terrestrial >...
CCGACATTTACGCGATCCAGGTAGGCGGCGATGTAACAAAGAAAGAGAAAGGGAATCAAGCGCCAGGCGATCCTGGCGTAGATGGCATCCTCGCTGAGCGACGTTGATTGGCTGGGGGAAGCGGTGGGCATGGCGTCCTGCTATATGCGAAAATTCCCGCACTTTCGCGAGGACTTTTCATTTGCCGTCACCTGGGGCTTACGCCCCAGGCTATCATATGACGCGCCTTTGGCGCTGCAGATCTAAGCACCAAACGGTGCGAAAGATTTTAGCCTAGGGCGAAGCCCTAGGATTTGGCCAAATTAGTCATTTCCGGTCTGAAGGACCTCCGCAAATCAAACCAGGGCTCAAACAAGATTCGCCCTACCAATCGCGCGCCTGAGCCAAGCGGTCTACAGACTTTTGCCCCTACTCGAAACTGACGCCATTCTGGCGGCACCACTCAATTGCTCGCGCATTGCCAGCTTTTGCGGCCTTGCGATACCACTCCGTAGCGGTCCGTACGTCCCGCTGCACACCAATACCCTGGGCGAGGCAATTCGCGTAAAAGAGCATGCCGACAGAGTCGCCTTTTTCCGCACCTTGCCGGAAGAGATTTGCTCCCGCCTCGGGATTGCGTTTCACGCCTTCGCCGTTCATATAGAGAACACCAAGGTTGGACAGGGACAGCGCATAGCCGTTGGCCGCTGCTTCCTCGTAGTAGTGGCGCGCCTGTTCATACTGCTTTTGGTGCCGGTAGTAAGTCCCCAGCAGGTCCATCGCCCTCGGTTCGCGCAGTGCAGCGGCTTCAGTCAGGTAGCCGACCGCTTTCTTCTCGTCTGTCGGCACACCTTTTCCGAAATAGTAACACTCTCCGGCCAGGTATTTGCCCGTTGGATCTCCGCTGTCGGCCGCCCTGGTAAAGTAGTCAACGGCTTTTCGTTCGCCTTCCGGATTTTTGTGAGTGGCATAGAGCAACCCGGCCTGGTCCATCGCCTGAACATTGCCTTTTTCAGCAGCCTGTTTGTACCACTCCAGAGCCTTCTCCGGATTCGATTCACGCCAATATTCGCCAAGAGCCATCATCGCCTGGACGACTCCGGCTTTGCCAGCACGCTCGAGCTCCGGCTCCAGCTCAAAAAAATTCGCGTGATTCAGCCTGTTTGTGTCGGATCGCGCCTGACCAAGCAGGTTCTCCAGCCTTTGCCGCGGCTCATCCTTCGAGGGATCGCTGTCGAGCAGATTGAGATAGGATTTGAAACCACCTGTCCAGTCACCGTTACGGACCAGATCCTGGGCATGATCCAGCGACTTGGCGTAAGCCTGCTCCTCGCTAGGAACAGTCGGGGCCGGGGTCGGGGTCGCCTCAGGAGTCGGCAGAGGAGTTGCAGAAACCTCGGGAGTCGCGATCGGGACGGGCGTATTCTGCGGGGTCGGCGTAGCCTCGGGAGTTGGAAGCGGGCTGGCCGTGGCCTCCGGCGTCGGTACCTGAATTGGTGAAGCCGACGGCGTTGCCTCAGGGGTCGGCGTGGCCGACGGCACCGGTTGAGTCGGGGTCGACATGGGCGTAGGCGTCGGCCGCAACCCCTGCAGCCAAGGGCCCTGGTGAACAAAAAACTGGTAGGCCGTGTAGCCACCGAACACGGCAACAGCCAGTAGCGCCGCGACAAGGGTGAGGATAAGAATTAAACCCGATACCGAAATTTTCTTCCGAGTCCCCGGTGTCGAGGCCGGCGTCACCGGCGGAGCCGGGCGTGGTTCGGGGGAACCCTTTGACGGACCGCCCGGCGGAATCGGGGGTGGCGGCGGGGCAACGCCTGGATGTGCGCTCGTGGGACGCAAAGATTCCTTCGCGACTACCGACCGGCTCAATTGCGCGACCAACTCCGTGACGGAGGAGAATTCATCGACAAACCCTCGATGCAGGACACTATTGCCCTCCTCGGATAAGGCTGCCACGGGCGTGTATCGCCCCGTGGTTTCAACCGTTGTCCTGGGTCCACCAAGCAATTCGTAGCCCAAAAGGCTCAGCAGGCGGACATAACTGCCCCGCGGGCCACCTCCGGTCGCGGATTGAACGAGCGTTGCCGACTCGGCCCAGTCAGACGTCTCCGGGGGCGCGAGAGAGAAATCGATCGCAGCGACTTTCGCAGTCAACAGATCCCAAAAGCCCAGCGGCCGCAGCAGCAGTTCGGCATTGACGTTGTCTCCGGACAATCCCGGATAGGTTAACTGAACGCCGGACAGCGTGAAATCGACGTATTGCTGCCCGTTGATTCGCGCGTGATCCGCGATAGGTGCGAGCAAACCCAAAACACGGACGACTTCCGGCGCTGAAAAGACGCTGCGAACCCGTAAGATGTCGAGGAGACTCGGGCCGATGACGTGTTCTTCGACCAGGAAGCTTGTGCGATCTATACTTTCGAGCGAATAGACCTGGCGCAGCGCCGGATGGGGTGCGTTACGGAGTTGATCGATGGCCTGTTCCAGAGCCGTGTATCGTTTAACATCGGAGAGAAACTCGCGGCTCAAAACGAGCAGGATGACCTCCCGATTCTGGCGAAGATCTTTTGCTAAAAGCCTTTGTCCCTGCGGTTCGTCGCCGAGGTCTTTGGTCAGTTGATAATTCTGAGCAATGATCGAGCCCGGAACAAGAGGCGACTGGAGCGAGGTGCCAAGGTCAAGGGTAGCGAGCGTTTCGGGAAGTTCGCGGCTGGATACGGCACCGCTCTTGCTGCCGGGGTCGGGTGCCTGGATTTTTTCCAGACAGGAAAGCAACGCCTGGCGAAGCTCCTGGGGCGTTTGAAAGCGTTGCTCCCGGTCCTTGTCCATCATCCGCTGGATCAACGCCGTGACGCAAGCGGGCTGGCCTTGGAGTGGTTCCAGAGGGATCGGTTTGTAGAGATGCTGGCTCATGATCTGGGCGACCGAGCCAGAGAAGGGCGGGCGCCCGGTGAGCATGTAATAAAGCGTTGCTCCCAAGGAATAGAAGTCGGACCGGATATCAATATCCCGCTCTTCCAACTGTTCCGGACTGGCAAAATGCGGAGTGCCAACGAACCCGCCACCGTGAGTAAGTGTTCCCGAGTCTTCGCCTTCCCGGTTTGCGCTCTTGGCCAGGCCGAAATCGATCACCTTGACGACTCGTTCTCCATCCTGGTCGACCAACATCAGATTTGCCGGCTTCAAGTCGCGGTGAACCAGCTGTTGTTTTGCGGCCGCAGCCAGTGCGCGCGACACCTGTAGCGCGATATTGAGTGCCTCCGCGGGATCGAAGCGCCCCTTCCTTCTCATGCAGGCATCGACGGTCTCACCGTCGATGAATTCCATCGCGTAGAAATAACTATCGTGATCGGTTCCCAAGTGGAAGACCGAGGCCACATTCTGGTGACGAAGCGCCGCCGCCGCCCGCGCTTCGCGCAGGAAGCGATGACGAGCAACCTCGCTCTGCAAGTAAGCATTATTGATCACCTTCAAGGCGACCGGGCATCGCAAGTTAGTATCGAATGCCTTGTAGGTGATGCCCATTGCACCCCTACCCAATTCCCAAAGACTGCCATCTTCCCGCTTGAGAACCTGATAATGCTGGTAAGATTCGGCTTCCGCCATGTTACGAGTTCCCAGTAAAGCAGAGGGTCACGGTGCAAGCAAATGGGAAGCGCTTCACCCGTTCGGGTGATGGGGGCAGCGTTTGGTGTTTGGCGTTCCGAGTTTCGCGTTCGAGTGCAGGCACTCTCTTCAAACCTGACACTGATCCGAAAGGATGGTTTGTTGGCTCATGGCCCAGCAGCCTAAGTCGAACCGTCTCGTACACGAGAAGTCCCCCTATCTGCTCCAGCACGCGTATAATCCCGTGGATTGGTTTCCCTGGGGTGCGGAGGCCTTCGCAGCGGCTCGCGCGCAAAATCGGCCCATCTTTCTTTCGATTGGCTATTCAACCTGCCATTGGTGCCACGTGATGGAGCGCGAGTCCTTTGAAAATCCGACCATTGCCAGTCTTTTAAATAATTACTTCATCAGTATTAAGGTCGATCGGGAGGAGCGGCCGGACGTGGACCGCGTGTATATGACTTTTGTTCAGAGCACGACGGGTTCGGGAGGATGGCCGATGAGCATTTTTCTGACGCCTGAACTAAAACCGTTCCTCGGCGGCACTTATTATCCGTCCGAGGATCGTTACGGGCGCCCCGGATTCGGCACCTTGCTTACGCGGCTGGCCGAGATTTGGGAGAAGAGCCCCGAGAAAATCACCGGTCAAAGCGAGCACTTTGCCCAAGCCATCCAGGCGCATCTTCTGCAGGCACAATCAAAAGATGCTGCCCCGCTCAATCACGATTGGCCGGCGCTCGCCTGCCGCCAGCTCGCTTCCGGATACGATCCTGAAGAAGGAGGCTTTACTTCGGCGCCGAAATTTCCCCGGGCGGCGGTCTTCGCCTTCCTGTTTCGCTACTGGCGAAGAACGCGAAGGGAAGCACCGCTCGACATGGCCCTGTTTACCCTTCGAAAGATGGCTGCTGGCGGAATTTACGATCACCTCGGAGGCGGGTTCCATCGCTATTCCGTGGATGGCCGCTGGCACGTTCCGCATTTTGAGAAGATGCTTTACGACCAGGCACAGCTGGCCGTCGTTTACACCGAGGCATTTCAAATCACGCAGGATCGTGATTTCGAGAGCGTAGCCAGAGAGATTCTGGACTACGTCCTGCAGGACCTCCGGGCCGGCGAGGGCGGATTTTACTCAGCCGAAGACGCAGATAGCCTGCCGTCTGCGGGCAGCAAGGAGAAGCGGGAGGGCGCTTTTTACGTCTGGACCCGGGACGAGATCGACGCGGTGCTGACTCCGGACGAAGCAGTGGTGTTTCGCCGGGCTTACGGCGTGGAAGCCGCCGGCAACGTGAGCGACGCCTCGGATCCCCAGGGCGAGCTCCGGGGAAAAAATGTTCTGAATCTCCAGCACGATCTCGAGACAATCGGAAAGCTCACCGGCATAAACCCGGACAAGGTCGAGTCCCTGTTAGCCGCGGCGCGGGCGAAATTGAAGGAAGCGCGGAAGCGGCGGCCGCGCCCGCACCTGGACGACAAAATAGTGACTGGTTGGAATGGAATGATGATATCGGCCCTGGCCAAAGGCTACCAGGTCTTCGGCGATCAGTGCTATCTGGAAGCAGCCGAGCAAGCCGCGCTCTTCCTCAAGACAGAGATGTTCCCCGGACGCCTCCTGCGCAGTTACAGGGAAGGCCCCGGCGCGACCCCTGGATTTGCGGAAGATTACGGGTTCCTGATCCAAGGTTTGCTCGATCTGTACGAGGCTGATTTTCAGATTAAATGGCTTCAATGGGCCGGTGAACTGCAGCTGCAGATGAACAGCCTGTTCGGGGACCCAAGGGGCGGATATTTCAGCACCGAAAGCGCAGCGCCCGATATTTTGTTTCGGATGAAGGATGATCACGACGGCGCCGAGCCCTCGGCCAACTCCGTGGCCGCGTCGAATCTGGTGCGCCTGGGTCGAATTCTTGATCAGCGAGAACTGCAGGATGCAGCCGCGCGCGTCATCGGGTGCTGCGCCGAGACTCTCGATAGAATGCCGGTCGCGCTACCCCAGATGCTGGCGGCGATGGAGGCCCTGATGGCCGAACCCATGCAGATTGTTGTCGCGCCAGGAAACGATATTCACGGAGCAGCGCATCTGCTAGGTGTGATCCGGCGGTACTTTTTGCCCAATAAAGTTGTACTGCTCGTTGACAGCGGAGACGGACAGGCCTGGCTTGGACAACGAGTGGAGGTGACTCGAAACATGAAGCCGATCGGCGGGAAGCCCACCGCATATGTCTGTCGCGGCTTTGCCTGCGATCTGCCGGTGACGGATCCCGACCTGCTGGCCGAACGGCTAGATGCCTTATAAACGTTTGGCGTTTCGCGTTCCGAGTTCGGAGTTCCGAGTTTCCGGGCGAGAACTTACTGGAGCCGCTTTGTGGCTGATCATCTTAACATCAGCTTGAACGGACCTGACTAATCCCGAAAGCCGGCGGCGATAAAGCGCCGCCCTCCGGGCTATTCAGGATAAATTGCGCCCAACTCGAAACCCGGAACGCCAAACCCCAAACGCCGAACGCCAAATGGATGCCCCAACGCTGGAAACCGATGTCCGTGTGATGTTCTTCGATACCGATGCCGGAGGCGTCGTCCATAATCTGGCTTATCTTCGATTTATCGAGACTAACCGCTCCTTGTTAGGCGAAAAGTTAGGCTGGCAACTCGACGAATTGATGGTCACGCGGCTTTGTCCGGTGGTTGTCCGAACCGAAATCGAGTATCGCAGCCCCGCCCGCCTCTGGGACCGACTCAAGGTGAAAGGTTGTCTGGAGAAATTCGGACGTACCCGGTTCTGGTGCGGCTTCACGATCACAAAGGCGCCGGATGACGCGCTTCTCGTGACCTGCCGCCAGATGCTCGTCGTAGTGAAACTCCCGGAATTCAAGGTCCAGCGTTTGCCCGAGCACTGGAGCCGGGAATATGGAGGATTACAGGAGGCTTGAAGGCTAGACAGACGGCCCGAAGGGCGATTCCGAAAAGTAGAGTCAAGATCTGACCGGACGTCCGGATTTCCCGCATCCGGCTTTTGGACACAGGCTCTAGCTGTTCGCCCACACAAGCTGCGCTCGCGCCGCACTGTTTCGCTGCGCATACAGAAGTTCCGTACCTCCGAGTGTGCTATTGGGTATGTTAGACGACGAGGTCCGCAAGGATTTCGGGACAATCTCCCACACTCTAGGCATTTCCTTCTTGACTTTGAACCAGGGTCCCTTCGCTCCACGGTCGTTCCTCGCTTCGACGCTATTAACTGTCTCTCTCCCATCTGCAAGCTACTAAGACCGCAAATTGAGCTCCTATTCCCCTTGCAGTGCTTCGGTGGCAAAGGCTAATGCTAGCCAGACCTCGGGTAACGGTAATGACGGCTTCTACCAACCGCCACGGAGCCCAGGATTTAACGATTTACCTGGCAGCTAGCTCCCGCGCGGGATTTTTCTTCCAGCCAAAAATTCCTTCGAATTCCTGACACTTTGGCTGCTGTAATCCGTGAGTACCTAGATGAAAGCGCGCGTAATCTAAATCTCAAAAACTAGAACGGTACAACCCGGGGCTTTCTAAACCGATCGATATGAAGATGCCAATCCCAGATGAAGTTCCCGGCGATTTAAAGCTAGCTGACGATTTGATAAATGCTGGGCAGGACGTTGTCGACAAAATCGCGTCTTTCATACCTCCTGAGACACGGGGAATTGTAATTCAGATCAGCAATATGACCGGTTTGACGCTCTCGCTGAAAACCACCGACTTCTCCAGCGGGGGCCTGGACCCGTCGGTGCTGCCTGCGCCGGCGATCGGGCCTTTCTCCCAGACCGTATTTGGAGTTAAGAGCCCCAGCATGGCGATAGGCGTGCTCGGCAACCTCACTTACGAGAGCGACGGCATAGATGAACTGCTTTGCAGCTTCAACAACCCTTTGATCGGCAGCAACGCTGTCAACGTTATACTGTCCGGTTCACGGGCGTCGACCCACAGCTGCCGGGCCGTGATCGGTGGCGGCAACCGCACGGCAGCAAATTTTGTATTGTTTGATAAAGGCGGTTTTGGAATCGACGATATCGTTAGCTTGATCTCCCTCGGGTCAGTCGCGGGCCCCCGATACCTGGACGGCCGGACTGCGGATGGCACGGTCTGCCTCGCCCCAAATGCAGACGTGCCGTTCACGGGCGCGACATGGCAGTTGTCGGATGGCGGTGGTGGGTCGTTTACTTTGAAGTGCCTGGGTGCGATTGACGGGCCTCGTTTTCTAGACGGCAGGACCGCCGATGGAAAACCGAAGCTACATTGGGATGCCGGACGCTGGCCGCTGCCCGCGCCTCGCGCACAAACCGAAGCCGGGCCGATTCGTCGCCCAGATATTTTTCGCTGATAACCTTCAGGGTCACCGGGCATTGCAGGTCGATATCCAACCCCTTGTAGGTGATGCCCATAGCCCCGCGACCCAACTCGATTGGTTTCCCGTCCTCCCCCGTCAGCAGCTCGTAATTCTCGAAGCGAGGCGCCCAGAGGCCCTCAGCGGGCTCAAGCGCGTCCTCAGAAGAAGGCTCGGCCGACTCAGGTTCCTCGCCGGTCACCATATCGCGAAGCAGGCAGGCGGGACAGAAGCTCAGGATCCCAGAAAGCGGCCGGCCGCAGTTCGGGCAGACAGGCTGGCGCTCGGTGCTCATCGTTCTAAGCGACCTTCGGACGCGGTTACGGCGTCGCAAAGGGCGCGCAACTCAGCGTCGACGTCGGCTGGGTCCGCCACGGTGCGGCCGACCTCCTCCCGTACGACCGCCATGTACTGCTTTCTCAGCCGACGAATCAAAGTCTTGACGGTGCCCAGGCCCACACCCAGCCTTTGGCCAACCGTTTCGTAGGATGCTTCGTGACCACTCGCCCCGATTCCTACGAAGCTTTTCAAGGTTTCAAACACCGCCTCCTTGTGGCGAACCGCGTATTGGCGGCCAAGCACCGTCATGGCGTGCTCAAGGAGGACGAGCGCCCAGCGAGCCTCAAAGATCTTCTCTGCGCTCACCCTATCGACTGGCTCGAGCAGGTAGCGGTCCTCGGCGGCTTGCATCTCCAGAGGGACAAACTCTACCTCACCACCTCGTTTCAGACAGCGAGTCCGATCCGCCTCTGTCGAAAGATAGTTTTGCAGTGAACCCAGCAAAAACGACCGGAACTTTCCTTTGAGCGGATCCGCACGTGCCAACGTTTTGCGCTCAAGTAAATGCAGGAAAAAGCCCTGAGTCAGGTCCTGGGCTTCTATCCGGGGTGTGGCCACGGCGCCGGATGTACGCGTAAAGCGGGTAGTAGATTCGGCAGAGCTCCCCAAGCGCCACCCGGAATCCAGGCGCCTGACTCCGGCCCGACAGCAATACCATGGTCCACCGAGTCGTACGAAATCGGTGAGCGACGTTGCCGAGCGAGCTTTCGTCCGACTTCATAGGTCTCCCGACGCCACCGGCAGTTTATCACGAGCAACCCGAACTTGAAACCAAATGCCCCATATCCCACAAAGACACAAGACTACGTCAATTATTCCTTGAAACCGACTTCGGGCAGCGCTTTCGAGAACCCCGGGCGGAGGCGGTCCTAGCCCTTGAGATGTAAAACTCTCAGTGTCCAATCGGAAAGATCCATGGCACCGGCGAAGAGCTCACGCCCGAAAGAGGTCAGCGTCACGTCCCGGCTGGCTGTAATCAGCAGGATGCTCAGCACGAGAAAATTCATCAGGTAAATGACCATCATTGAAAAAAATGTGCCATGTTCGATCAGGTCCGTCTGGCCGTTCCACAACATCCAGACGGTGAATGTGGCATGAAAAGCCCAGGTGAATCCCACCAATCCGTATAGCCATCGGCGATACGGTTCCAGGTCCACAAACGAACCCACGCCTGCGTAAAAGAGCAGGACCAGGATGCTGTAAATAGGGAAAAAATAGGGGGCTAACGAGATCCAGAAATTGTTCGTGTCGGTCACGATATGGCCCCCGGCGCGGCTGATTTTAAACCGGGTCACGCGGCCCCCCATCAGCCACACCCAGAGGATATGCGTCAACTCGTGGCCAAACACGTACAAGAGTATGGGCTTCGGAAGGCCGAAAAAGGCGATAAACCAGATAATCGCTCCCAGGGCGAAGAACCAGAACTCTTCCGACAGCCAGAAAGCATGGTGGACGGTAGCGTGGGAGAAGCTGCTGAAGAATGCCCGAGTCAAGACATAAGCCGGTGGCACGAGGAAAATAGCGATGATCTGCTTGAGCCAGCGGACAGGCATAACCCATCGCGCCTCGTGCGACGTTCTATCAAGATTGACGCTTGCCTTGAGTTTGCGTTGGCGACGCTTGGTCCTGGCCACGTAAGGATGACAAGTTACAAATGACAGATGCCAAATACGAGGCATTCCTAGCCAGAAGCCGGCGATTTGTCATTTGTCATCCTGAATTTCTCACGACCTGGCGTGCGATCTTCAGGCTAACCCGCATTTTTCATGAAAAATGCGCCCCGCCATGCAATATCCGGGCTAAGCCCTGCCCAGGTAGTCGCCGGTACGGGTATCTACCCTGATTGCCTCCCCTTCCTTGATAAACAGAGGTGCTTGGATCGTTTTCCCTGTCTCCAGTTTTACGGGCTTCTGGACATTCGTTGCGCTATCTCCACGAAGACCCTCGGCCGCTTCAACAACGGTGAGAACAACTGACGACGGCAGATCGACCTCGACCGGTTTGCCCTCTGCGTAAAGGACATCCACTGCAAGGTTTTCGGTCAGATACTCGTGTAAATTCTCCAGCAGGTCCGGGAATAGCGTCTCCGTCTCGTAGGTCTCGGGATCCATAAAAACATAGCCGTCCTGATCCTTATAGCTGAATTCTAATTTGCGCCGGGTGACGTCCACCAGCTCCACTGTCTCGGTGGAACTGAACCGGACATTGCTGGATTTCCCTGTGCGAATGCTACGGAGAATCGCCTGGACAAAGGCCCGGAGGTTGCCCGGTGTCCGGTGGTGGACTTCGAGCACGACGTTCACCTCACCGTTGTAGCGAATTGCCATTCCTTTTCGTAAGTCGTTTGCAGCGGCCATAAAACAAAGTGTCACTTGAAAGAGAGTGTCAGTGTCACAGAAGCTTGAGTTTAGTCAAATCCTGGGAGTCGATAATCCCAACTGGTTGGTTAGCCTGGTTCACAACAATGAGGTCATCGATACGATGCTGCTCAAGGATATGGAGAACTTCGGCAGCAAGACGATCCTCAGAGATCGTTACCGGGTGCCGAACCATATGTTGTTCCACGGGCTCGTTGACAATGTTTGGATTCTTCTCAAACGCCCGAACAAAGTCGCCATGGGTAAAAATGCCAATTAGCTGGCTGGCATCGTTGACGACGACTGCGACTCCGGCACGGCGCTCATTCATGGCGTGCAGAGCGCCGATCACCTCTGTTGCGGGTGTAACTTTCGGCATTCTTGCTTCGCCCCGCATGATATCAGAGACTTTCTGCAGCAAAGCCTGCCCGAGTCTCCCGCCAGGGTGAAACTTGGCGAAATCTTCCTTCCGGAATCCACGCCTCTCAAGCAGGACCATCGCCAGGGCGTCACCAAGGGCAAGCATCACCGTGGTGCTCGTGGTCGGCGCCAGATTTAAGGGGCAGGCCTCCTGATCGACGGAGCAGTCCAGGACAACTTCGCTATGCCTGGCCAGGGTGGATTGCCGGTCACCCGTAAATGCGATCAATCGGACGTCAAAGCGCTTTAAAGCCGGGAGAACATTGAGCACCTCCGTCGTCTCGCCGCTATAGCTGAGCGCCAGCACCAGATCACCATCGGACAGGATCCCGAGATCGCCATGGAGCGCGTTAAGCGCATCCAAGGTAACCGCCGGAGAGCCAGTACTGGTCAATGTTGCAGCGATCTTTTCTCCAATTTGCCCTGATTTACCGACACCCAGGACGACAATCTTCTTTCCGGCATTGACGGTCTCAAGCAACGCCTGCACCGCATCGCTGAAACTCTGGTCAAGCCGATCTACCAGGCGGCGCAGTCCCTCCATTTCAATCTTAAGTACCAACCGCCCTCGCTCAATGTTATCCATGGGCTCCATAACCGGAATTCTACGGTAGGGTCGGTTCTCCGCAACCGACCGATAACCGGGGTAAGGCAGAATCGAACATAGAGGTCGTGATTCCCAACCCGACCGGTACGTCAGGAAGGTCGATCATTTCCGGAGTGGGCGTCGTTTCGGAGAAACGACCCTACCACGCTTGCTTGCGCCTCAATAAAAACTGGTTGCTTGCGCTTTCATTCTCCACATGATTCTCGGTTCCCATGAACCCTCTAATGAAAGCCGGTGAAATGTTTATTCGGGCGAAGGCGGCCGCTGTTTTCGCCTGTCAGCGCTTTGGTTGGTCATTTCCTCTGCTGCTGATCAT
>Ga0306920_100011463_pt1 | contig 11977 bp, 8 predicted proteins | sample flu12Cox44000170_FD_204666 | JGI IMG/M metagenome (GOLD analysis project Ga0306920, IMG submission 204666) | Lab enrichment of tropical soil microbial communities from Luquillo Experimental Forest, Puerto Rico - flux4day.12C.oxic.44.000.170 (v2)... | ecosystem: Environmental > Terrestrial >...
CGATGGCTCAAGTCCATGGGAAGCTGCACGAGCTTCAGCACGAGCGGATCACCGCCCTGAGCAAGTGCGAGGTGCTGCCATGGACGACTGAGCGCCGCTACAACAAGCTCCGATTAGAGAGCATCGAACTGCTCAAGCGGGTGCGCCTCAACAGTACCCGCATCGAGCAGCTCGTCGAGCAGATCTATGAGCTCAATCGCCGACTAGTCGGCGAGGAGGGCCGGCTGCTGCGGCTCGCCGAGACAGTCGGCCTCAGGCGGCGAGACTTCCTCGATCATTACGTGGGGAACGAACTCGCGGCCGACTGGCTAGAGCGCGTCGGCGCACTGCCCGACCGCGGGTGGGCGTGCTTTCGGGACAAGGCTCCCGAGATCGCCAAGCACCGCACCGCCATCGCTCAGATCGCCGCCGAGACGAAGTTGCCGATCGCCGAGTTTCGGCGGGTCGTGCAGACCGTGCAGCGCGGCGAGCGCGAGGCAAGCCGGGCCAAGAAGGAGATGGTCGAAGCGAACCTGCGGCTCGTTATTGCGATCGCCAAGAGATATGCGAACCGCGGCCCGCTATTCCTCGACCTGATCCAAGAAGGCAATATCGGGCTAATGAAGGCGGTCGACAAATTCGAATACCGGCGCGGTTACAAGTTTTCGACCTACGCCACCTGGTGGATCCGGCAGGCTATCACCCGCTCGATCGACGACCAGGCGCGCACGATCCGCATCCCGGTGCACATGATCGAGGCGATGAAGCAGCTGGCTCGAACATCGCGGCAGATGCTGCACGAGATCGGCCGCGAACCTACCGCCGAAGAGCTTGCCGAAAAGTTGGCGATGCCGCTCGAAAGCGTGCGCAAGGTGCTGGATATCGCCAAGGAGCCGCTCAGCCTTGATATGCCGATTGGCGAGGAGGAGGACGGCCGCTTGAGCGACCTCGTCGAGGACGAGAAAGCGGTAACGCCACTCGATTCCGCGATCCAGGCCAATCTGCGTGAGGCCACCACCCAGGTGCTGGCATGCTTGACGCCGCGCGAGGAGCGCATCTTGCGCATGCGCTTCGGCATCGGGATGAATAGCCATACCTTGGAAGAAGTCGGAAACCAGTTCTCGGTAACCCGCGAACGAATCCGGCAGATCGAGGCCAAAACGCTCCGCAAGCTTAAGCACCCGCACCATTCGCGCAAGCTGCGCACTTTTCTCAATATTTGAGTGCTCCGTCTCGCCTCTGGTTCTCCTAACCAATACCAAGGGTGTCCCGATGGCGTTCAAACCGAATTAGCGCTTTGAGCGCAGAGAGCGCGACCGGCTACAGCAAGCCAGAAAGACGATAAATTGAAGTGGCAGCAGGAACGTGCGTCGTCGCTGCGGGACAGCAGCTCCACGGACAGATTATGCGGCTGTAGCGCTGGGATCAGATTGGCGATTCGCTCGACCTTATCGAGAGGATCTCGTCGCCGGTGCGATCGTACAGTTTGGTGGTGCGTGGGCTTTCGTGCGCCGAGATGCTGCGCGTTCTCGATCGTGCCGCCGGCTTCGAGATGCGGGTCTGGTTCAGGTATCCTCTCCCGCTCGTGCCAGGAAGGCACGCGGCGTGAGCGCGTCGATCCCAATTATAGTTAGATCCGTCAGCAGAATTGTCGTTGGTGACCAAAGGCCTTTTCGCCGCTGCGCTTGAAGCGGCTATGCACCGGCGGCTTGCTGCGGCCGACCTCGTAATCGCGTTTGTTCTCGGACTTGGAGCTCTTGCCATGCTGTTCACCCGCGCAACGCGAGCGACTCCACCGCCCTGTTGCCACGGCGAAGTTCCGCCCCATATAACAGGGCCATGCGTAATAGTCAATTGATAATTGGTATATAAGCAACGAATAGCGATGGCAAACGGAATCCGGCGGTTCTCCGGCTTCCCTGCCGGTTCCCTGCGGCACCTGGGATTCTTGCCGCATGTCGTAGCCAAGCCCATGATCGCACGAGGTTTTTCGGTATGGGGCAAATCGCGAAAAATTTTTTACCCTGGTTTTCCCTGTGCGGCAGGGAACCGGAGAGGCGGCGGTACCTGCTTCCACCCCTTTTTGGGACCGCGGCAACCACTAGCTCGGCAGCCACGGCCCGATCACGCCGCGCTTTGCGGTGGCTGGGTCAAATCGTTCCGCGATTTTTTGTGCGGCTAGGCCCGAGCGGATACGGTAGGGCCTGTCCGATGCAGACCTATGGCAAAGGATCAAGCCGATTGAGAGTGGCCGATGCCGAGAGCCAAGTCGATGATTTCCGCCGGGCTGATCCCGCTCTGCCGCATCGACCGGATCGTCAGCGGTCGGTCGCGTTTGGAAAGACGGTGTCCAGCCGCATCGGTCACCAGCTCATGGTGACGGTAGCGTGGCGTCGGCAGGTTGAGTAGAGCCTGCAAGACGCGGTGGATATGCGTCGCCGCCGCTAAATCTTCGCCGCGGGTCACCAGAGTCACACCCTGGATCGCGTCGTCAACAGTGACCGCGAGGTGATAGCTCGTCGGCACGTCCTTGCGGGCGAGAACGACATCGCCGAGCGGAACGGGATCTGCCAAGTTCCGATGTGGCCCATCCTCTTTCTCCTCGACCCACTCGAGCGGGCCGGTCAGAACGAGCGCGCGAGCGAGATCGAGCCGCAGTGCATAATCGATCCCGGAGCGCTGCTTCTCGGCGCGCTGTCGCAAGCCGAGCCCGCGGCATGTCCCCGGATAGGGCGGTCCCGATGGCGCGTGCGGCGCATCGCCGGCGCGCGCGATCTCGTCCCGGATCTCGCGACGCGTGCAAAAGCAAGGATAGAGGACCCCCATCGCCTCTAGCCGGTCGAGCGCCCGCCGGTAGTCATCGAGATGTTCTGATTGCCGGCGCACCGGGCCGTCCCAGCTCAGCCCGAGCCACACAAGATCATCGAGGATTGCCGCAGCATACTGGTCACGGCAGCGGGTCTGGTCGATATCCTCTAGACGGAGCAGAAACCGCCCGTCGTCACCCCGTGCCGCCCGCCACCCTTCGAGCGCCGAGCGGACGTGACCGAGATGAAGATAGCCCGTCGGGCTCGGCGCAAACCGCGTAACCGTGGGATCGGATGTCATCCCCCGCTCCGCTGCGGGTGACAGCGGGGGCCGATCTGAGATATCGGTACCAGCTTGAGCTTGGCTTGCGAGATGCTGCGCCGATGATCCCCGCGCTGTCTGGACCTTCCCAGCCACCCGCCGCTGGTGGCAGGCCAAGCCGTCTCGTCATTTTGCTGCACGGGCTGGGGGCTGACGGGAACGATTTGATCGGGCTTGCGCCGTACTGGGCTCCGCTGCTTCCCACCGCCGAGTTTCTGTCGCCCAACGCGCCCTTTCCTTGCGACATGGCGCCCTACGGTTACCAGTGGTTCAGCGCACAGGATCGCAGCCCGGCCGCTGTTTTGGCCGGTGTGCGCGCGGCCGCGCCCTTCCTCCAAGCATTTATCGACGACGCATTGGCCAAGCGCGGGTTCGACGACGCCGATTTGGCGCTCGTTGGGTTCTCTCAGGGTACGATGATGTCCCTCTATGTCGGGTTGCGGCGCAGCAAGCCGGTCGCCGGCATCGTCGGCTTTTCGGGCAGGCTGCTCGCCCCCGAACTCTTGGCCAGCGAGCTGCGCTCGCGCCCCCGAACGCTCCTCGTTCACGGCACCGACGATCCCCTCGTCCCATATGAATCGCTCGCCGCGGCGGAAACGGCGCTGAGGGATATCGGTGTCTCGGTCGAGACGTTGACTTGCGCCGGGATAGGGCATTCGATCGACGAGAACGGGCTGCGGCGCGGCGGAACGTTTCTCAAGGACGTGCTTTATGGAGCGCCGCCTTGATGATCTCGTCGTCGCCCAAGAACGATTTGAGGACCTTCAGCAACTTGGGGGCATCCCATTCCGCTGCCCCTTCGACCCGTCCGAGTACCCTGCCTTCCCGATCGATCAAGAAGCTGGTCGGCAAACCCCGAACCTTGAAGGCCCGTTCGATAACACTCTTGGGATCGAGATAGATCTTGACCGATTTGAGCCCGAGCTTGTCGATAAAAGGCTCGACCTTCTTGCTGCCGCCGCGGTCCTCCGATATCGCGATGACCGCGATCTTGTCGCCGAGGCGCAGCTGCACCCGCTCGAGCGACGGCATCTCACGCAAACAAGGCTCGCACCAGGTGGCCCAGAGATTGACGAGGACGATTTTGCCAGTGAATTCGGAGAGGCTGACCGTGTTCCCGGCGAGATCGACAAACGAGATCGCCGGCGCCGGCAGCAGTGGTGAGGCCGGCATAAACTCGCCGAGCCGAGCGCGCTCTGGTACACCGGGGTTGTCCTCTGCGGCCGAGCCGGCGCCCGCCAAAATGAGCAGCAGCAACGAGGCAACGGCGCGGCTCCATCTCAAGGTCTCGCCCTTTCGCTTTTGTTCAGACCGTTACCTATGACCCGGGCAACCAAGGCAGGCGACGGCGGTCGCGACCTCCCTACGAATTCGCTGTGGGGCGGTCGCTTTAGCGATAGTCCGGCGGAAATCATGCGCCGCTTCAACGCCTCTATCGATTTCGATAAGCGCCTTTACGCCGAGGACATCGCCGGGTCGAAGGCGCATTGTGCGATGCTCGTCGCGCAGAGCATCCTATCGCCCGAAGATGGCGCCGCCATCACCGCCGGTCTAGAGCAAATCAGATCGGAGATCGAAGGAGGCAGCTTCGCCTACAGTGCCGAGCGCGAGGACATCCACATGAACATCGAGGCGCGCCTCGGCGAGCTGATCGGGCCGGCGGCCGGGCGCCTGCACACCGCGCGCTCGCGCAACGATCAGGTCGCAACGGACTTACGACTTTGGGTGCGCGGCGCCATCGAGCGGCTCGATGGGGCGATGCGCGAGCTGCAGCGGGCGCTGATCGACCGAGCCGAGGCAGAAGCCGCCACTCTGATGCCCGGCTATACCCATTTGCAGATCGCCCAGCCCGTCACCTTCGGCCATCATCTGATGGCCTATGTCGAGATGGTCGGGCGTGATCGCGGCCGCCTCACCGATTGCCGGCGCCGGCTCAACCAGTCGCCGCTCGGCGCAGCGGCGCTCGCCGGCACCTCGTTTCCGATTGATCGCCATGCGACCGCTGCGGCGCTCGGCTTCGACGGCCCCGCCGCGAACTCACTCGACGCCGTTTCGGACCGGGATTTCGCGATCGAGTTCCTCGCCGCAGCGGCACTCGCCGGTATGCATCTCTCGCGTTTTGCCGAAGAGATCGTGCTCTGGTGCAGCGACGGGTTCGGCCTCATCGCATTAAGCGATGCCTTCACGACCGGCAGCTCGATCATGCCGCAGAAGCGCAACCCGGACGCAGCCGAGTTGGTGCGCGCCAAGACCGGCCGGTTGAACGGATCGCTAATCGCGCTGCTGACCGTGATGAAGGGCCTGCCGCTCGCCTACGGCAAGGATATGCAGGAAGACAAGATCCCGGTGTTCGAGGCCGCCGACGCGCTCGAGCTCTGCCTCGCGGCGACTACCGGCATGGTGCGCGATATGCGGCCCGACCGCGAGCGCTTGCGTGCCGCCGCCGAACGAGGGTTCAGCACGGCGACCGACCTCGCCGACTGGCTCGTCCGCATCGCCGGTCTCCCGTTCCGCCGTGCCCATCAAACGACCGGAATGATCGTCAAACGAGCCGAGATGCAAGGCTGCACGCTCGCCGAGCTGCCGCTCTCCGAACTGCAAGCGATCGAACCTTCGATCAGCCCGGCCGTCTACGAAGTTCTGAACCCCGATCGTTCGGTGGCGAGCCGCTTGAGCTTTGGTGGCACCGCCCCGGAAAGCGTTTGCCTTGCTGTAGCCGAGGCAAGAAAGCGGTTCTTGGAATGACATGCCGGCCCCCGCCCTCCCGCTGGCGTGGGTCCCTCGCCGCCCTGTGTCCACGGGGAAGGGAGAGAATTGAGGGCGGCTTGGCCATAGTCGCTGTCATCCTCTCGCTCGCGCTGACAGGCTGCGGCAAGAGAGGTCCGCCGGACCCCCCGCCCGATGTACCCAACACTTTTCCGCGCCCCTATCCAAGTGAGTGATTTCTTTTCCTATCGTGGAGATGAGCTGCACGCTGAAGGGATCGCGGTTTCTCGGATCGCGACTGCCGTCGGCACTCCCTTCTACCTCTATTCTGTAGCGGCCTTCACCGCCCAGTACCGGCGCTTTGCCACGGCTTTCTCCGGAGAGCGGCCGCTGATTTGCTACGCGGTCAAGGCCAATTCCAACCTCGCCGTCTTGCGCCTCTTCGCCGGCCTCGGGGCCGGTGCCGATGTCGTCTCGGAAGGCGAGCTGCGCCGCGCTCTCGCGGCTGGCATGCAGCCGCAACGGATTCTTTTCTCGGGGGTGGGCAAGACTCGAGCCGAGCTCGAGGCAGCGCTCGACGCCGAGATCCACCAAATCAACGTCGAGTCGGTGCCAGAGCTGCGCCAGCTGAGCGAAGTCGCCAGCGCGCGGGGCCGGGTCGCGCCGGTCGCGATCCGGGTCAATCCGGACGTCGACGCGCACACCCATGCCAAGATCTCGACCGGAAAGAAAGGGGATAAGTTCGGCGTCGATCTCGGTGAGGTGGTTGCCGCCTACAGTCTCGCGCGAGAGCTCCCCGGCATTGAGCCGGTCGGTCTTGCCGTCCACATCGGCTCGCAGCTCGTCGATCTTGAACCATTTCGGCGCGCCTTCGTGCGGGTCGCCGGGCTCGTACTCGAATTGCGCGCAAAAGGGCTTGGCGTTACCCGCATCGATCTCGGCGGCGGTCTCGGTATCCGCTACCGGGCCGAGCGACCGCCCGAGCCCAGCAGCTACGCCCGGCTGGTGCGCGAAATTTTCGGCTCGGCCGGGCTCGCCATGACCTTCGAGCCTGGGCGCATCCTCGCTGGCCCCGCCGGACTGCTCGTCCTTCGGGTCATCTATGTCAGACAGGGCGCTGCCAAACGCTTCGTGATCGTCGACGGCGCGATGAACGATCTGATCAGACCGGCTCTCTACGAAGCCTGGCATGATATCGTGCCCGTTCGACTCCCTCCGGTCGATGCTTCACTCGCCCCGGCCGATGTCGTCGGGCCGGTGTGCGAGACCGGCGACACCTTTGCTGTCGATCGCGACTTGCCGCCAATTGCCGAAGGCGACCTGGTCGCATTTACCGCGGCAGGGGCCTATGGGGCGGTCATGAGCTCGACCTACAATAGCCGCCCGCTGGTACCCGAAGTGCTGGTTACCGGCAGCCGCTTTGACGTCATCCGGGCGCGGCCGAGCTATGATGATATGCTGTCGCTGGATACCATTCCGACCTGGCTCTCCGAGGTGGGCCCGGCGCCGGCGCGAACACGAGGTACCGCATGACCGACCGTCCATCCGATCCCGACGCGCCGTTCTTGATGCGGCTCCGCCTGGCCCGTGCAGCGCTGTTATGGGAGCGGGTCTGGCCCGCCTGCTGGCCGATGCTCGCCGTGCTCGCCACCTTCCTTGTCGTCGGCCTTTTCGATCTCCTGCCGCTTCTGCCTGGTGTGCTCCACGCTGCTTTGTTGCTTGGCTTCGGCGCTGGTTTCGTCATCGCTCTTGCGGCGATAAGCCGCCGGTTCGGCTTTCCCGATCGCCTCGCTGCCCGCCGTCGGATCGAGCAGGCGACCGGGCTCGAACACCGGCCGTTGCAGGCGCTCGCCGACCGTCCGGGCACGGCGCTCGATCCGCAAGCGGCACTGCTATGGCAGGCGCATCGGCGGCGCATGGCGGCGGCGACGCGGCGATTGCGGATCGGCCTGCCGGCCGCCGGGCTCGCTGGAAGCGACCCTTGGGGATTGCGGGCCGTGCTCGCGATGGCGCTGCTAATCGGGGCGGTCGACGCCGGTGTCGATTGGCGTGATCGGCTCGTGCGCGCCCTGTCGCCGTCCTTGCCCGGAAGATCGCCCGCACTGGCCGCAAACTTGGACATCTGGGTCACCCCGCCCGAGTACACGGGACTGGCGCCGCAGTTTCTGAGGCCGGGAATGACGGAGACGATCCGCATCCCGACCCAGAGCGCGCTATTGGCGCAGGTGCATGGCGGGAACGCGACACCGCGTCTGGCGATCGACGGCGAGGGCCGCGATTTCGACGCTGTCGACAAGCAGAACTTCCGAACTGCTGCGACACTTACGAGCGGTAAGCAGCTCGAGGTGATCCAGACAGGCACGACTCTCGGAAGCTGGCCAATCGAAATCATTCCCGACAACCCGCCGAAGATCGCCTTTGCAAAACCTCCTGCAGCAACGCCCCGGGCAGCGCTGCGGATCGACTATCAAGCAAGCGACGATTACGGGATCGAGGGCGTCAAGGTAGTGATCCGGCGCGACGGCGGCAAACCCGACGAGGCGATCGAGATCGAGGCACCTTTACCGGGGTTGCATCTCAAAGAAGCCCAGGCCACCAGTTATCACGATTTGACACCGCATCCCTGGGCCGGCCTGCCGGTCGAGATTCGGCTCATCGCAACCGACGCGCCAGGGCAGACCGGAGAGAGCGAGCCGGTTCGCATCAATCTGCCGGAACGCGTCTTCAATCACCCGATCGCGCGGGCGATCATCGATCAGCGCAAAGAGCTGGTAATCGACCCCGGCTCGCGCGCGGCGGTGGCCGACACGCTGAACGATCTGCGCGAACGGCCAGGTCTCTATCGCGACGATAGAATCGTATTTCTCGGCTTGCGCCTCGCCGAGGAGCGTCTGCGATTGAACGACGACGAGAGGTCGATTGCCGAGGTCGAGCGGCTACTGTGGGATGCGGCATTGCGCGTCGAGGACGGGAGCATGTCGTTGGCCGAGCGCGAACTGCGGCGCCTGCAGCAGGAACTGCAGGATGCGCTGGCGAAAAACGCGCCCGATGAGGAGATCGACCGCTTGATGCGCGAGCTGCAGCAGGCGCTCGACCGTTATCTGCAGGCTCTCGCCGAGAATCTGGCCCGCAATCCGGACCAAGCGCAGCAGCCGGTCGATCCTTCGCGGATCGTCACCAGCCGCGATCTGCAGCGCATGCTCGACCGCGCGCGCGAACTTGCGCGTGACGGCGCCCGCGATCAGGCGCGCGAGCTCCTTTCGCAGCTACAGAACATGCTCGAAAATTTGCGCATGGCAAAGCCCGGGGAAATGTCGCAGCGCGGCTCGAACCAAGCGCAACAGATGATGCGCGGTATGCACGATATGATGCAACGCCAGCAGCAGCTGCTCGATCGCAGTTTCCGCGCGCAGCAGCAAGGCCAGCAGGGCCGGATGGGTCAGCGCGGGCAGCAGGGTGGCGATCAGCAGGACGCTACCCCCGAGATGGGCGACGCCGCCGGTCAGCAGGAGGGCCTAAGGCGCATGCTCGGCGAAATGATGCGCCGGCTCGGTGACGGCTTCGGCGAAATTCCCGAGCCCCTCGGGCGCGCCGAAAGGGCGATGCGCGATGCGACCGAGGCGTTGCAACGCCGCCAACCGGGCGAAGCGATCGGACCGCAAACCGAAGCCCTCGATCAATTGCAACAGGCGGCGCGCGAATTCGCCCAGCAGATGCAGCGCCGCCTGGGCCACGGCAATCCTGACGATAGTGATGTCGGAGCCACCGATAGCGAGCCGAGAGACCAGGTCGAGCGCGACCCCCTCGGCCGGCCGATGTCGAACAACGGCACCTTCGATCAGGGAGATGTCAAGATTCCCGATCAGAACACCTTGCAAAAAGCGCGCGAGATCCTCGATGAGTTGCGCCGCCGCGCCGGGGAGCGTTCCCGTCCTGAGATCGAGCTCGACTATATCGAGCGTCTGCTGAAACGGTTTTGAGATCGATCGGGGTCGAGGTCGATGGACCGCCGTCATTTTCTTTCCCTGGCCGCCGGATGTGCGGCATGGCCATCGATAGCACACGCTGTTGCGCGCCCGCCGGGGCTGCGCCGCCTGCGCCTTGCCAACGCCAATACGGGCGAGACCTTCGAGGGCACCTATCGCAACGATGACGGCCCGATCGACCGGGTGATCGAAGAACTCTGCGTCTTTCTGCGCGATCATCACTCAGGCGAACAGACGTCGATGGATGTCGGCGTGATCGATTTTCTGGCCGACCTCCTCGATGCGGTCGGTGAGACCAGCGCGACGATCTTGTCGGCCTATCGGACCGCTGAGACCAACGCGATGCTCGCGCGCACGACCTTCGGGGTGGCCGAACACAGTCAGCACATCTTGGGCCGCGCGCTCGATCTGCGTCTCGGCTCTAAACTCTCCGCGGCGATGAATGCCGCCCGAGCGATGCAACGCGGCGGCGTCGGGTGGTATCCGCATTCGGGTTTCATCCACATCGACACCGGGCCGGTGCGAAACTGGACGCTCGACGAAACCGGGCTCGACGGACTGCTGGTCTTCGATGGCCGCCGCTTCAGGATCGACGGTCGAGGTCAGCCACTGATCGGCGGCGCGTGGAAGCCGTTGACGGTGACTGAGCGGCTCGGGCTGCAGCGTCGGCTAGCCCGAGCAGAGTTTCTCGCCCGCAGCCGCGTCAGCTGGTGACGGTAACCCCGATCAACTTGCCGACCCCGAAAGTCACGCCGGCGGCGGCGAAACCAACCAGCAGCTGACGCATTCCGGAAGGCAAAACACCCCGTCCGGTGAACAACGTTGTGCCGGCGCCGATCAGGAACAGAGCTGCCCCGCTTGCTGCCAAGCTGGCGATCATCGCCGGCATCCCCGCCAGCGCGAAATACGGTGCCACCGGAAAGATCGCGCCGACCGCGAACAGTAGAAAAGATGTGCCTGCGGCTGCCCAAGCCGAGCCACCGAGCTCTTCGGGATCGATCCCGAGCTCCTCGCGGACCAAGGTGTCGAGGGCGGTCTTCTTGTTGGTGATCAGTTGCTCCGCCAGCGATTTTGCCAAATCCTCGGGCAGCCCCTTCGCCTGGTAGATCAGCGACAGCTCTTCCTTCTCTTCCTCCGGCACCTGGTCGAGCTCGTCGGTCTCGGTAGCGATCTGGCGCTGGGAGGACTCGCGCGCAGTGTTGACCGACAGCCACTCGCCGAGCGCCATCGAACAGGAGCCGGCGATGAGCCCAGCAAGACCGGCGACGAGGATCGTGTGCCCCGCGAGGTCCGCCCCCGCGACCCCCATGACGAGGCTCAGATTGGAGACGAGCCCGTCATTGGCGCCGAGCACCGCGGCGCGCAGCGCGTTGCCGCCCATCCCGCGATGCCGGCCCTCCAAGCGCGCCAGGGTCGAGCCGGTGAGCGCACCCGGAGCACCCGCGGCCAGCGCCTCGATGATGCGGGCATGCGACCGCTCAGCGGCCGGCAGACCGCCCGCGACGGCCTCCGGCTGCGCATCGTAAGTGCCGCTGTCCAGATGCTCGAGCGTATCGACGGTGGGCAGCACGAAGGCCGGGCCGAAACGGCGGGCGAGCCACGCGAGCGCGCGCGACCGAAAGCCGGGACGCAACTTCGGCACATGGTGATCGACCGCCGCGATGTGATCCTTCCAGTACTCGGCGTGCGCCTCCTCGATCGCCGCCAAGCGTCGATAAACCTGCGCTAGCTGCGGGTTCTTCTCGGTCTGCGCCAGGGTCCGGTAGAGGGCCGCACTGTCGACCTCGCCTTGAAGATTGGCCGTATAGCGCCGTCGTGGATCTTCTTGGGGCATCTCGGAGCTCCTTGTGCCCGATTATCCTAGCTGCGGTCGGCTTGCTTTATAGGCTGAGACGAGACTATGGCTACAAATCATTAGTTCAGCTCGTTTTTATAGATTATCCCGTCTTTCACCAGCATGACGCGCAGATCCCTAATCGGGTCCCCGTCCGCTATCAAGAGATCAGCGCAGGCACCGGCCGCAATCTTACCTAGTGTGATGTCTCTGAAATAGGATTGCAAAGAGAAGAGGCGATGCTATCATCGGCCGGCCAGTGGGGAGGGGATCATGGCTCGGCAGCGCATCGAACTGCAACCGGAAGAGGCTGCGGAGTTGCGGCGCCGGTTTCGCGCCAGCA
>Ga0306920_100011465_pt1 | contig 11977 bp, 7 predicted proteins | sample flu12Cox44000170_FD_204666 | JGI IMG/M metagenome (GOLD analysis project Ga0306920, IMG submission 204666) | Lab enrichment of tropical soil microbial communities from Luquillo Experimental Forest, Puerto Rico - flux4day.12C.oxic.44.000.170 (v2)... | ecosystem: Environmental > Terrestrial >...
TGGGCCCACTCCGTCGCTGGTGACGGGAACGTTGACAACGCACAGCGGGACCGTCACAGTCAGTAACGCTGCCACGGCAACCGGTCCGCTCACACTGACCGCTGCGCCGGCGGTCGTGAAGACGGCCGGCCCGGCCGCAGCAACCTTCTCGATCACCGGCGGTACGTGCGTGTCCGGCTCGGTCGTCAACCCAGGCGGGAGTTGCACGATCACCGTGACGTACACCCCCAATGGGTCGACCACAGTATCGACGGCACACATCAGTCTGGCGAACACGGGGGCCGCGACCAATCCGCTGAACGGCCCCAACTTCAACGCGAACTAAACGACCGTCCTACAGGCTGGACATCGGCAGCGATGTCGGCCTATAGAAAAAGGGACCCGTAATGAGTAGCTGGCTAGCGTAGCGCAGAGTTTCCCGCCTTCGGAAACTCCGCGGCTTGTTTTGAGTGAAGAACCGCAGAGTTTGAAAGGCAAGACTCTGCGCTACGTGGCTGTGCCAGAAGAAGAGAGACGAAATGAAAGTCAACAGGACAGCGATGTTAGTCAAGGGTTTGCTGCTGGCGATGGTTCTCGCCGGCAGCATCGTCGTTTTGCCGGCTGGAGCGCAATCTCCTGCCGCAACCCCAACACCTTTAGGTACTACCCAATCTCCGGCTACCGATCCGGCGCCTCCTGCTTCGGCCCAATCCCCGGCAACGGCACCTCCCGCTACGGGGCAATCGACAGCCGCAAAGCCTCCGGCTTCCCGCCAATCCGCGGCCACAAAGCCTTCGCCTACGCCCCATCCGTATCGCTTTTACCCAGCCCATTTCTCGCGACGAGCCGAATTGTATTACCGGCTGTACTGGGGAGTTGACTCGCTGCGGCTGAAGTCGGCGGAGTCGGGCGAGATTATCCGATTTAGCTATCGCGTGTTAGATGCGGACAAAGCGAAGGCGCTGAATGATAAAAAGGCCGAACCTGTCTTGATCGACCCGCAAGCCGGGGTCAAGCTGGTGGTCCCGTCGCTCGAAAAGGTGGGGAAATTGCGTCAGAGCAGCACCCCCCAGGCTGACAGGTCTTACTGGATGGCATTCTCAAATAAAGGCAGATTGGTTAAACCCGGAGACCACGTTAACGTGGTGATTGGCGATTTTCGAGCTAACGGACTGGTAGTGGAATGAGCTCGTGGTGGAATGAGGAGGCTTCCAGCCCCCTCACCGCCCGGGGCCCCTCTCCCCAAGGGGGTGACCCCCCCTCCCCCCAAGGGGGCGAGGGGAGGTTATGGAGGTTATGGACTCTGAATATGTCACAGTCACGGTGTTACGTTACTGCCTCGCGCTCAGGCGTGAAGCTTGGTTTCGGCTCACATACCAGATTACCTCTGGACCAAGGCCAGGAATCTGGCGTTGGTTTTTGGTGAAGATGGAGGAAGTAGTGGAGTTGGGCAACGCGGCCTAGCCCGCGAATGTAAGGCAGTGGCCAGGACCACTAGCACTGCCTTTGAAGGAAGGACGAATTTGATGTTACGAAAGTCATTGGTATTTTTCGTTTCGCTGGCCTTCGCCGCTTCGCTCGCCGCAGCCACCGATATCCCCTCGCCGCCACCCCATCTTTCCGCGGCGCAGATCGTCGACAAGAACGTCGCGGCCCGAGGGGGGTTGCAAGGGTGGCGGGCGGTGCAAACGATGTCGTTCGTGGGAAGACTGGGTGCCGGAGGGAATCGGCGGGCGACTCTTCCGGTTCCAGAAGAGGTTCCGGGCCGAAAGGCCCGCCTGGCAAGCCTGCAGACGCCTGCTCGGCCGGTCGAGGAGGTTCAACTGCCGTTTGTCATGGAGCTGAAGCGGCCCCGCAAAATGCGCTTTGAGCTGCAGTTTAACGGGAAGACGGCGATCCAGGTGTTCGACGGCGCCAACGGATGGAAGCTGAGGCCGTTCCTCAACCGGCTTGAAGTTGAGCCTTATACGGCGGAGGAAATGAAGATTGCGTCCGTGCAAGCAGACCTGGACGGTCCCCTGGTGGATTACACGGCCAAGGGCACCCGAGTGGAGCTCGCCGGCATGGAAAAGGTTGAGGGCCGCAACACCTATAAGCTCAAACTAACCATGAAAAGCGGCGAGGCGGTTCACGTGTGGATCGACGCCCAAACGTTTTTGGAAGCGAAAATTGAGGGGCAGCCGAGGCGCCTGGACGGTACAGAGCACCCCGTGGAAGTCTACTTCCGCGACTATCGGCCGGTAAACGGTCTTCAGATCCCCTATGTTCTGGAGACGAAAGTCCTCCCCGTGGCCAAGACTGCGACGGGGTTCAAGGACCCGCCTGTTCCGGCAGAGAAAATCAGCATCGAAAGAGTTGTGGTCAATCCGAAGCTCGAGGAATCGCGCTTTGCGAAACCAGACGTCGGAGCCGCGTCGAACGGCAAATAGAGTACAGGACAGGAGGCGGAATGAAAGCACTTTGGACTTGCGCAATCATTTGCGCCACAGCGATCGCGGCTTATTCCACTCAGTACACCTACAGCGACACGGGTGGTACGGTGACGCTGGATTCGACGGGAACGATCCTGACCATCTCCGGCGCAGCTCTCGCCAGCCCGGCCGGCACGCTGTCGATGTCCTGCACGCTCGCCGTTGTCGCCCCCACTCCTTCCTATGCGAAGGAGTGGTCATGCACTGGCGGCAGCTTTTCACTTCATTCTAATGATGGGTCGACTGCTCTCACCGGTGGTTTTACCTCCGGGCTCTTCACTCTCCAATATGTTTATGTGCGTGGCGTCAAGTATTACAACTACGCGCTGAACGCGAACATCGCCGGAGCGCTGACCATCAGGGGCGCGTCGCGGGCCGTGCTTGGTTCAGTAGTCCAAAACCTCGCCCAACTCAGCTCCCCCCTCGACAGCGTCAACGGCACCATCCAGACGGGCGCCATCTACGCCAGCCAGCGCTACGAACCGGTCTACATCAGCGACACCGCCAACAATCGGATAGTTCGCCTGTGGGACATAGAAGGCGACGGCTGGACGAGCTTCGGGAAAGCGGGGTCCGGCGTCAACGAGTTCTCCCAACCCCGGGGCATCTCCGTCGATCGGGGTGGCAAGATCTATGTATCTGACAGCGGCAATTGCCGCATCGTCCGCATCAACAACATGAGCGGATTGAACTGGTCAGCGTTCGGCAGTTGCGGCTCCGGCACCGGTCAGTTTTCCAACCCCGAGAGTATTTTTGTCGATACCCTGGGAAAAATCTATGTCGCCGATACCGGCAATAACCGGGTTGTACGCATGGACGACATGACCGGCGCCAACTTCATGGCGCTGGGCGTCCTCGGCAGCGGAACCAACGAGTTCAGTAGTCCGGGCGGCATAGCGCTGGACAGCACCGGGAAAATCTACGTCGCCGACGCTGGCAACTCCCGCGTCGTGAGTATGGACGACATGACCGGCACCAACTGGACCGCCCTGGCGGACGCTAATAATCCCGTTAGCGTTTGGGTGGATTCCTCCAATCGGATCTATACCGCCAACACAACTTACAGCTACGTGGTTCGAGTGGACGACATGACGGGCTCTAACCCGGTTTACTTGGGCCTTGCGGCCGCCAACCTGCTCAGCGGCCCTCGGGCAGTCTTCGTCGATCCTGATGGCGCGGTCTATGTTGCCGATACCGGCGACAACCGCCTCGTGCGGACGTTTGACATGACCGGCGCGGAATGGATGCCGTTCGGCGTCCTGGGAAAGGGTACCGGCAAGTTTAATAGCCCTTCCGGAGTATTTGTGGTCCCCGCCACCAAGCCGATCGCCTGGGCTATCGTTCAGCCTACAGCCCTAACTTTCCCAACCGAGGTCGTGGGGACCCCCAGCCCCGCCCAAAGGGCTGTCCTCACGAACATCGGCACGGCGCCGTTCACCGTATCCAGTGTAACCACGACCAATGGGGACTTCACGCCAACCAACAAGTGCCCCGCCACCCTCGCCGGCGGGTACGCCTGCTCGGCGTCGATCGTTTTCCAGCCTTCTGCGGGCGGCCTCCGCACAGGATCCCTGACCTTCAGACTCTTGGGAGCCTCTTCGCAGCGGGTCAGCCTGAGGGGCTACGGAGCGTTGGTCTCGGTTTCTCCGAGTTCACTGACTCTGTACGAAAGTCAAACGGGCTATGTCACGGTAATGAATCCCCTGACGACGTCCACCGCGGTCTCCGTGACCATCAGTGGAAAAGGCTTCATACAAACTAACAACTGTGGCTCACTCGCGCCGGGAGCGAGTTGCTCCGTCACGATAGTCTGGGCTGGCGGCCTCCCGCCGCCGGTGTTCGGAACTCTAACCGTGACGGATGGCTCCGGTACGGCGCAGTACGTCCAGCTGATCGGTGAGTAGTAGCGCAGACTCTGCTTTCGGGTCTGCGGTGTCTGCGGTTTGTGCCCTTGAAAAATTCACACCCCGCCCGCATCCGGGCCCTGCATGTCCAGGTAGCGACGTCCTTTCCGACCGCTTCTTCTTTCTCACTGTGAAAACTCTGCTGCGGAAGCGGAGATCTGCTCGAGGCCGACTTCGCTTGTTGTTTGGCACGCTGCCTCGATGCTGTGCGCTCTCTGCACCGGGTTCCCTCACCGCCCTCACCGGCTGGGTCTTTCTTTCGAATCACTGGCACGCGATCCCGTTTCCGCCTCAACCGCTCGCCATTTCGGAAGCGAGGGCACAACCCGTAGACTGGGCTATCGCGATGCTCCCGGCACGTTTTGCCCGCCGGCCTGGGAGGACGTTGTGGGAGTGGAGGAGCCCGGCGTCGGCGCGCTGGCCGGGGGGGCCGGGGGGGTGGGCGCCGCGATTGGCTGCGGCTTTGCCGCGTCGGCGGGCCGCGGGGCTGTGTTAACGGCTGGAGGCTTCCGGTGCAATTCAATCGTGTTGCCGGTGCCGACCTGGACCACGCGCACGTTGTCCTCGGTCACCTCTCGGCCTCTCACAATATGGGGAGTGATGGCGAAGACGATCTCCGTCTGCTGACGGTCTTTATTCGTTTGCGCAAAGAGGTACTTGAGAATCGGAATTTTGCTGAGCAGGGGATAGCCGTTCAAGGACTGGGTCTCGGTGTCTTCCAGGATGCCGCCTAACAGGTTGACGTCCCCATCGGCCAGCCGGGCTTCCTGCTCGATCCGGCGCTGGCCAATGATGGGTTGACTGATTCCGCCAATAATCGTCTGGCCATTGACCGAGGAAATCTCTAACGCCATCTTCAGGGTGACTTCGTGGTCGCCATGAATGTGCGGAGTAATATCGATGTTGACGCCGACGTCCAGATATTGGAATTGCGTGCTGATCAACGGGCTTACGGCGCCCGCGCCCACGATGCCGGGCTGGAATGAGCCGGTGGCGATCGGCACGCGGTCGCCGATTCTGAGCGTGGCCTTTTCGTCATTCAACGCTCGAATCTCGGGATTTTGCAGGATCTTGCTATCGGTGTCGCTCGCCAGAGCCGTCAAGGTGATGGGAGGAATGACCGTCGCGAATGTGCCTGCACTCACCGTGAAGGCACCGCTGGTGGTGCCTCCATTTCCATTTGAGTTAGGGTTTCCATTGGAGGAGATTACGCCCGAGGCAGGCGCGTAATATATGGTCGCGGACGTCGGCACGTTCACCCCCAGACTGCGAATCCGGTCACGGCTGACCTGCATGACGGCGACGTCGACCACGACCTCGGCCTTGGGCTTGTCGATGTCGGCCAGAAGCTTTTCCACCAGGACCATCTGGTCCATCGTGCCGCGCACAATCAGCGCGTCTTGAGACTGGAGAAGTTGAACCCGGTTGACGTCCAGGAGTTTGCTGACCAGATTGGCTGCTTCCTGCAATTCGTTCGGAGTCGCGATGTTCTTAAGGTAGAACGTCTTCATGACGTTCTGTTCCAGTTCCTTGCGTTTGGCGGGCGAGTCCGCCGAGACAAAAATCGTGTTAGCCAACACCGGCCGCCAAAAGGTCTTCGCTTGGAGGCGTAGCATGTCCAGCGCCTCGAGCAACGTCACGTTATTGAGATCAATATTGATTCTTGGGGGCCGGTAGTCGGGGTCAACGAGCACATTGATTCCTGCCAGTTTACCGAGGGTCTTGTAAACGACGTCCGCAGTGGCGGCCATTTTGAGCGTCAGGGGAGCATTCGAGACGGGCTGGAGTTCAACGGACTCGCCAACCTCGGAGGCGAGCTTGGTAAGCGGCGACTCGATCTTCGGCGAACCCTGCTTTTCCTTGCGGCGCATCATATCAGCCGTCACCCGCAGCTCCTGCTGCGCCATGAAGTCGGAGGTGTCAATCTCCACCGCCCGCTGGAATTCCGTTAAAGCTTCCTTCAGCGCGCCGCTGTTGCGAAGGAGTTGGCCGCTGTGGATGTGCTGCGACGCGGCTTTGAAGCGCATCGTCGTATAAGCGGCAAAATACTTGGGATTATTCGGACTGAGCTTGTGAGCCTCCTTGTAATAGGCATAAGCGGCATCGAAGTTACCTTCGTGCTCCGCGCGGACTCCGTGCTTGTAGGCGCCGTTTCCACGATCCGCATGAGCAGGCAAGCTTAAAAACATGACGACGACAAAAATGCCCAGCCCTTTAAGATAGAGCATCGTGTTGCCTCGACCGATCCCGCTTCGTTCCAAAAAAGAAGACCTATTCTTAACACATGGAGCGGCACTTCTGTTTGCTCTGCCGCAAAGACACTGCGTGGGTTATGAATTTTTGTTGATGGAGTACAGGGGGTAGTGTGCTGTTTTCGGCGTTACGCTCGTTTCCGGCGCCGGCTTGGCGCCCAAAACGAAACAGGTGGCTCACGAGAGTTTTATTGGTCGGTCTTTTATTCCATCTCCGATTAACCACTGACTATAGACTTGACAGGCATCGACGGTTCGCGTAGCGTTACGCAGAAAGTACGGTAGCGTTCTGGAGGGGGAGGCGGCCGGAAGAAAATCCCACTCGAAAACTTTAAAGTCAGAGGGGGCAAGAATTTTGGGGGGCTGACCCTGTTTGCGCAAGGTCAGCTCCCTGGGGGCTAGGTAGTCCCCAGCACACGAGGTGCGCTTTAAGACTACCGCATTTGGTCCCCAAATTACCACCCCAAAACCGGAGTGAGGTCAGTTGATTCTGCAGCGCGGGCCTGTTTTCCAACGTCTGCGGTTCGTCCGGTTGCACGCAGGTCTCTCTCGTGGCACGCCGATCCGGTGGCGAAAAGCGGCAGAACCTTGAAAAACAGATCGGCTTTACACAACTCGCGCAACCGGACCTGGCAAGTAACCAACACCACGGTTGGTTCAATCCCTGTTTCGGCGCACTGCCGTTGACCAGCAGGCCGTTGTGACTCGGCTGGTCATTTTACTGAGGAGGCCGACGATGCTACATCAGGAACGTGTCCACCCACCTGGCAATGGTCGTCCGAGGCTCATCCAGAAGCCAACTGGCAATGCCGACCAGGGGACCTTCCCGCTGACTGACTTGTCGGCAGAGTCCGTGCGGACGCACCTCGAGAAGGTCCTTGCCAGCCCATGCTTCGTCCGCGCCAAGCGTTCTAGCCGGCTGCTACGCTTCGTGGCAGAGAGATCTCTTCTCGGTGAAGCAGACCAGATCAAGGAGTATGTCCTGGGTGTCGAGGTTCTGGGCAGACAAGATTCCTTCAACCCTCAAGTGGATGCGATTGTGCGTGTGGAGGCAGGGAGACTCCGGGCGAAACTGGAAGAATACTATCAGACGGAGGGTCGAGACGATTCGATTCTGATCGAATTGCCCAAGGGTTGTTACATCCCTATCTTCCGAAAACGCCAGCCACCCGCTCAGGTGGCTCGGATTCGATGGTGGGCTCACAAGCTGGAAGAGATCGTTCTCAAGGCGCTCGAGAAGGACCGCGGCACTCGCTACCCACACGCTTCCGATCTGCGCGCGGACTTGAAGCGCCTGAGACCGGACACTGACTCCGGACGTTCGGCCGTCCCGATGACCGGCTCGGTGAGCGCCAAAGTGGCGGCTCAGGAGCCTCGGGCCGGCTGGAGGCGCGCGCTCACTGCGGTGGTCGCTGTGCTGGTGCTGGCGGCGGGATGGTTCGGATGGCACCTGGCGACACGCCGCGTCACCGCGAGCAAGCCGCCGATAACCCAACGCCAGCTCACAGCCAATCCCGCGGGTCACGGCGTGTGCGGCACGGCGATTTCCCCGGACGGCAAGTACCTGGCCTATTCCGACGACGCCGGCCTGCACATCAAGCTGGTAGAGACGGGAGAGATGAGAACCATTCCGCTGCCCGCCGAAGCCGCCTCCGGCCACGCGGCCTGGTTCCCGGCGGCGTGGTTTCCCGACGGGACGCACCTCCTGGCCGATCTGGACATTGCGGGGAAGACGCCCAGCGTTTGGGTCCTTTCCCTGGTAGGAGAGGCGCCGCGCCGGTTCCGTGACAACGCCTGGGGACAGTCGATTTCGCCCGACGGCTCGACGATCGCCTTTACCGCCGAGCGCAGCGCGGCGGGCGACCATGAAATCTGGCTGGTGGGCACAAACGGGGAGAATCCCAGGAAACTGGCGACTGGCGACGAGGGGACGGTTTTCGCCCAGGTGGCCTGGTCGCCCGACGGTCGCCGCCTCGCCTATCTCAAGCTTCGCCATGTCCTCGGGTCTCTTGAGTGCATCCTCGAAGACCGTGACCTTCAAGGTGGCCCGCCCATGATGATTGTGTCGGACGCCAATCTCTGTCAGAACCCGCAGGGTATCTGGTGGGGCCCCGACAGGCGGCTGATTTACTCGCTGGCGGAGGCCTCGCCCAATCAAAACGACTCCAATCTCTGGGAAGTCGGCGTTGACGCCCAGACCGGCAAGCCGGAAGGCAAGCCGGCGCGCATCACCAACTGGGCGGGCTTCTCCTTTGCCTACCCTACCGGCACCGCCGACGGAAAGCATTTGGCTTTTCTGAAATTTAATTACGAATCGGATGTCTACGTGGCTGAGCTCCAGGCGGGCGGCACACGCCTGACGCCACCCCGGCGGTTGACCCTGGACGAGCACAACGACTGGCCCACCGCCTGGACAGCAGACAGCCGGGCGGTGATCTTCTGGTCCAACCGCAACGGCCGCAACCAAATCTTCAAGCACAACCTGGATCAGGACACAACCGAAACCATCGCCGCAGGATCCGACGATGACTGGTGGCCGCGCCTAAGCCCGGATGGAGTCTGGGTCATATTCGCCAGTAGTCCAACAACCGTCGGATCAGCAGGTCAGTATTCACAGAATCGCTGGGGCGGTGCAAGTGACCGCGTCATGCGGGTACCGGTCGGTGGCGGCTTACCACAGACCATTGTGCAAGTTGCGAGGCTCCCCAATATTTCCTGCGCCCGGTCGCCCTCCGAGCTTTGTGCGTTGAGCGAGCGCAGCCCGGACCTGAAGAAGCTCACCATTTCCGCCCTCGACCCGCTGAAAGGCAAAGGGCGCGAACTGCTCGCGCTCGATGTCCATCCCGGCGGCCTCTACAACTTGATGATTTCGCCGGACGGATCGCGCGTCGTCTTCATGGAATTCAGCCTTCGCGAGGGCCGCATCCGGCTGCTCTCGCTCAAGGACGAGCCGGAGCGCGATATCGTCGTGAAAGGCTGGGCTGGATTCAACTCCGTGGACTGGGCGGCGGATTCCAAGTCGCTTTTTGTGTCCAGCCAGACGCCCACCAGCGCCACGCTCCTGCATGTGGACCTGGAGGGCCACGCCACGCCTCTGTGGGACCAGCGCGGCTCCTGGAAGACCTGGGCCATCGCTGCTCCTAATGGCCGCTATCTCGCCATCCTCGGCATGACCAGCAGCAGCAACGTCTGGATGATCGACGATTATTGAAGGACTGTTGCCGAAGCTCTTTCCACTCCCTCCGGCCAAGTCGCGCCGAGCTGCGTATTGAGGCCCGAGGCACGCTTACCGACCACGTCTTCCGCCCCGGCGCGGCCCACGGCCGTGACTATTGCGGGCTCGCCTTCGGGCCGGGACATGCTCGCCGGCCACGACAAAACGCCGACGGACCACTCGGGCATAGCACTGAAACCGAGTACGGTTAGCTTGATAGGGGCGGGCTCCGTCCCCTGTTTTTGGGGTTAGGGCGGGGGAGGTACAAGGCCGCGGCAAGTCATACCCCAACACTCGAACTGCGTACCGTACGTCCAGCGCGCGCCCTGGAGTCAGGTACGTACCGTAACATTTCTCCCCGTGTTACCTCCATGTACTTGTGCCAGCCTTTCCACAAACTCAGAATTGCGCTTCTCAGGGCCCAATCCTCAATTCGAGAGTAGCTCATGACCTTACCTTGTACCGCAGAGGCGGTGGCGGGGCTCGGCGCCGATTAGGTAATAAATTCGCAGCGCACTGATGATGGCAATTTCATTTGAGGGGGACAGTGCTAGATGCAGGAACATGAGCGCGTTCTTAGTCGATCCAATGCTGGTGATCCAAATGCTCTCCACTGCAACCTTGGCGCGACGGTACCGGAGTGCCCTCGGTTGTTCTCCGGCCTTCTGCCAACCGACTATGCTGGGATCTGCCGTGCCGCGCGTCTCAAGCAGTTCACCCGCGGTGAGGTGTTACATTTCGAGGGCGACTCTGTTGAACGCGTCCTACTGCTCACCTCGGGTTTCGTGAAAATCACGAAGTTGGGCCGGGACGGCGAGGAGGTGATCCTCTGGTTGAAGGTACCTGGCGACGTCCTGGGTGCGGAGGACCTGTTTTCGTCTAGCATGCACTGGACTACGGCGCAAGTATTTCGGTTGTGCCGGGCACTCGTCTGGGATGCACGGGTTTTCAAAGGCCTGGCGGAGCGGTTTCCGGTTCTGCACAAAAACATAGTTGCAATTCTCAGCGAGCACTTGCGGGAGCTCGAGGACCGATTTCGTGAGGTGGCATCGGAGAGAGTCGGCCCGCGCGTTGCCTTCCAGCTCTTGCGATTACTGAAAACGATAGGCCAGCCGGTCAATGCGGGGGTCGAAATCGGCCTTTCGCGCGAAGATCTTGCGCAGATGACTGGTACGACGCTATTTACGGTAAGCCGGTTGCTCTCAGCTTGGGAAGCGCGCGGAGTCGTACGACCTCGCCGTGAGGCTGTGGCCATTTGCGACGTTGAGTCGCTGCGCGCGATATCTCAAGAAGAGGCCCAAGAAGAGTAGGCCAGGCTCTTCGGCTCACACGACGTGGATCTCAGCCGCGGCTTGCGGAAATGGGCGCTGCCGCGTTTGCGGGTGCGCAAAGACAGACGATCCCGAGACGCTCATCCTCGACCATGGTCAGTCATACGCGGATGGAAGGGCATTGTGTCAGCAGGCTCCTGCCGGTTTGCCGTAAGTGGTGATGGCGTGAAATGAGGCCAGCGAAGTGAGCCAGGCACAAACAGATCGAGAGGCGACGAACCCAATGAAGCGGATGAGTCTTGCGATAGCGGTAGTCGTGGCAATTGCTGCCTCTTATGCGCTTGACCGGCACCATGCCTATTCGCAAAAAGGCGGCAAGAGGGGGCGTCACGTAGTCTATTACGTTGACCCCATGCATCCCGCGTACAAATCGGACAAACCCGGCATTGCCCCCGACTGCGGAATGCAACTTGAACCGGTCTATGCCGAGGACGTCGGGAATGTACCGCTGGCTTCGCCTTTGGCGCAACTGCCCGCGGGAGCGGTCAGCATCGATGGGGCCACACAGCGATTGCTGGGGATTCGGCTCGCTCCGGTAGAGAGCGGCAGCGCCACGCGCACCATCCGCGTCGTGGGCCGTGTGCTTCCGGAAGACACGCGAGTGTACAGGGTGAACTCCGGTGCGGAAGGATTTATTCGGGAGACTTACAACGATTCGGTGGGAGTACAGGTCCAGAAAGACCAGAAGCTGGCGACTTATTATGGACCCGAGTTCCTAGCGGTAGCTTCCGGGTTCCTGGCGGCGACTGAGCGCGTGCCAGGCGCCGTGGGCAGGGACGGGGCACGGACTATGCCATTCCCGGGGGCTGTGTCCCAGCAGGGGGTC
>Ga0306920_100011466_pt1 | contig 11977 bp, 9 predicted proteins | sample flu12Cox44000170_FD_204666 | JGI IMG/M metagenome (GOLD analysis project Ga0306920, IMG submission 204666) | Lab enrichment of tropical soil microbial communities from Luquillo Experimental Forest, Puerto Rico - flux4day.12C.oxic.44.000.170 (v2)... | ecosystem: Environmental > Terrestrial >...
GGCTTCCTGCAAATCGGTAAATTTGTGATCGGACTGCAGGATGCTCTTCACTACTTCGATTGACGTCAGATCCTTGTCGTCGAACATGCGGATCTGCCCAGGAAAAAGTCGGGTCAGGAACTCCACCGGGAACTTGTCGTGCCCGGCGGGCACCGGCGTGTGCGTTGTAAACACGCATTTGCTGCGCACTCTCTCGATATCGTCACCATGGATCGTCGTGTGACCCTGGCGCTCCGCTTCTTCTCCCAGCAACTCCATGGTCAGCAGCGCCGCGTGCCCTTCGTTCATGTGATATCGCATCAGCTCCGTGTGCCCCAGTGCCCGCAACATCCGCACACCACCAATCCCGAGCAGCACTTCCTGCGACAACCGGTAGTACGGGTCGCCCCCGTATAACGCTCCGGTCAGCGCGCGATCTCTCTCGTCATTGTCGGGCAAGTCCGCATCCAGAAAATAGACGGGCACTTCATACCCGCGCACGCCCTTGACGATGTACTTCCAGGCACGCAGTTCCACCCGCCGCTTTTCAAGAGTTACCGATACCCGCGGCGCCTCCTCCTGCAAAAAACGGCTTACGTCCCACTCTACCGGCTCTTCAATTTGCGCGCCTTCGTCCGACAATTGCTGCCGGAAGAACCCTTTTCGGTACAACAGGGACACCGCCACCATCGGTAAGCGTATGTCTGCCGCCGCCCGAATCGTATCGCCGGCCAGCACGCCCAGCCCACCGCTGTAGCTCGGCATCGCGTTCTCCAAAGCAATTTCCATTGAAAAGTAAGCAACAAATCGTTTTGGTGGGTGCGCCAAACTCGGCATCTTTCTTGTTTCTCCGTTACTGCGCGGGCGCTCACTCGCAATGTCGCGCCCACCGTAAGCGTATTATTGTCTGAAATCACAGCTCTTCAAGCAAGAACACACCGTCTGAAGTTTCCCCACGGGTGCTAAACCCTACCCTACCCTCCTCCGCTATAATCCTTGCCCATGCGCATGTTCTTGGAGGGTATCCGGGTTGTAGAACTTACCGAAGCGCTTGCAGGCCCCTACGCCGCCATGCTTTTGGGGGACCTCGGCGCCGATGCTATAAAAGTCGAGCGTCCCGGCATCGGCGATCACTCACGCACCTGGGGCCCTCCCTTTGTCGGTCCGCTCTCTGCCTACTTCCTCGCGACCAATCGCAACAAGCGCTCCATCACGCTGAACTACGACCACCCCACCGGCTCAGAAATCCTTCACCGCCTGATCGCGCAAGCTGACGTTTTCCTCTGCAACCAACCATCCCTCGCTTCCCTCGAACGCCGCGGCATCGATCCGGCGTCGCTTCGCGCCAAATTTCCCCGCCTCATCTATTGCTCGATCTCCGGTTACGGTTTCACGGGGCCCAACGCCGGCCGGCCCGGGTACGATATCCTGGCCCAAGCAGAAGCCGGCGTCATGAGCTTCACGGGCGAGCCCGCCAGCGGCCCCATGCGCTTTCCGATTGCCATCGCCGACATGACCACTGGCATCTACGCCACCATTGGCATCCTTGGGGCGCTGCTCGCCCGCGAGCGCACCGGGCAAGGCGATTTTCTCGACCTCGCGCTATTCGATTCCCAACTCACATGGCTTGCCAACGTTGGCAGCAGTTATTTGAATTCCGGCGTTTCGCCTTCGCGCTGGGGCAACGCCCATCCCAATATCGTTCCTTACCAGCTCTTCCAGGGTGGCGATGGCAATTGCTTCGTGCTGGCGGTCGGCACGCAGCTCCAGTGGCAGCGTCTCCTCCGGGTGCTCGACCTCGAAGCGACTCTCGGTCGAGACGCTCGATTCGCCACCAACCCTGACCGCATTCGGAATCGCGAAGTACTCATTCCCCTGTTGCAGCAGCGCTTTTCCCTGCACCCGACCGGGTCCTGGATCGCTAGGCTCACCCAAGCAGACATTCCCGCGGCCGCGATTCATTCCGTCGGCGAAGCGCTGCAGGACCGGCAGACCCAGTCTCGTAACCTGATTGTGGAAATCGAACATCCCTCGCTGCTCGCTCTTCGCAGCATCGCTAACCCCATCCGCTCCGCCACCTGGCCTATTGTTTATCGCTACGCTCCCCCCGTTCTTGGCGAGCACAATCGTGAAATTCTCGAACAGCTCGGCTTCCGCAACTCCGGGTTGGAAACGGCCCTACGAGAAGCATGTGCGATGGCGGCCCCTTCCTGATTTCTAGCCTCCGAAGTCGGTAGGCCGTAACATTTTCCCGGTTCATAGATTGCGTTGGTACGGCGATGCGACTTGCTTTGAAGATCAGTGGCGATTAGAAACTGCTCGGCAGAAGCTTTAAGAGTTCATTCTGGATTCAGTAAAGCGCGACTTGATGCGGCGCGCGAACACAAATCTCCGCGGACTCGCTCAAGCCCCGCACCGGGACAATAGCTCGCAGATTTTCTTAAGCGCCCCGGGAATCGCCGCCCGCACCGGCTCCGAGAGCCCGCCTCCGTGCTCGAAAGAAGCTCCGCCAATGGTCACCAGGAATGCCTTCTTGGGTGCAACCGCAAATACCTCGCGGGCCAGCGTCATCAATCCCGGCGGACTAACCACGTGGGTCGTGACTCCCGCACCTCTCTCGTCGGCAAGAACGGGCTGTACTCGAATCTGCCCCGGAGGAATGCTTATCGACGCGTCGATGAATACGGCGAGACTTGCCCGGCTCAGATCTTCTGCCTGCTCCGGCAACCACTGGTGCGAACACACAATTTTTGTCTCCGCGTCGCGAATTGCCCCGTACAACCGGCGCGCGAGATACAGTGCGACTCCGTCGTCTCCGCGCAACGCATTCCCGCACGCCAGTACGATCGATGTCACATTTCACCTGTAAACAGCGTCGAGAAGTTTTCCGTCTGGCGCGACCAATCGCACAAGTAACGCGATGCGTCCATCGGCGTGCGTGGAGCAGCTCAAACAGGGATCAAACGCCCGAATCACCGCCTCCACGCGGTTCAGCATCCCTTCGGTAAGCCGCTCATTCCGTACGAAGTGCCGGGCCACTTGCAGAATTCCGCGGTTCATCGCCAGATTGTTGTGCCCTGTGGCGATGATCAGGTTCGCAAAGGTGATCAATCCCTGTTCGTCCACGCGATAGTGGTGGATCAGAGTACCGCGCGGCGCCTCGCAGCAACCCACCCCTTCGAGATTGTTCAAAGAAGCCGAATACTTCGCCTGTTTTTTCGTGATGATCGGGTCTTCCAGATATTCCTGGATGTGCTCCAGCGCAAAGAGAATCTCGATCAATCGCGCGTAGTGGTAATGAAACGAACTCAACACCGCACTGCGTTCGAGAGCTCGGAATTCGATCCACTCCTGCTGCGCCAGCGGCGTCCCGCAATTGTCCACCAGATTCAGCCGCGCAAGCGGCCCCACCCGGTATATCCCATCCGGATATCCGAGTGGCTTGTAGTAGGGAAACTTCATGAAGGTGAACGGCTCTACCGCTTCCCCGAGAAACTCTTGATAGTTCGCTGGTTCCAGTCCGTCCGCGACGATGTTGCCCAGCGAATCGGTAAACCGAATCTTTCCCTGGTAATAACCCGCGCGCTCATCGATCGTTACCAGGCCCATGAACAAGCTCGGAAAGTTCGCGAAGGTCCGGATCTCTTCCCGGAAGTTCTCTAACTGCCACTTGAAACCTTTCAGAGTTTTCTGCGCGATGTCGATCGCCTCGGGCATTTTCGCCAACAGTTGGTCTCGCTTTTCGATGCTCAACGGCTCGTTGACGCCCCCCGGAACCACCCACCCCGGATGAATCCGCTTCCCTGCCAGCGTCTCGATGATCTGTTGCCCGAACTGCCGCAACCGGATGCCCCACTTCGCCAGTTCCGGCTGCTTCTCAATCACTCCAAAGATGTTCCGTTCCTTCGGGTCGGCGTCCATCCCCAGAATCAAATCAGGCGACGACAAATAGAAAAAACTCAGTGCGTGCGACTGAATTAATTGCGCCAATTCCAGGATGCGCCGCAATTTTCCCGCCGCCGGCGGCACCTTCAGGGCCATCAGCGTGTCGCATGCTTTCGCCGACGCGAGCAGATGGCTTACCGGACAGATCCCGCAGATTCGCTCCATCAAGTACGGCATCTCGTAAAATGGCCGCCCTTCGCACAGTTTTTCAAACCCGCGAAACTGGGTGGTATGGAAATGCGCTGCCGATACCTCTCCTCGATCGTCCATCTGCAGCGTGATCTTCGCGTGCCCTTCAATCCGTGTGACCGGGTCAATGGTTATCGTTTGTCCCATATTCTTCCTACATTCCAAACCGCGTCAGCTCCGCCACATCCGGGACGCGTCCGGCCAAGAGCTCCACCAACACCGTATGAATCGCATCCGCCGATGGCGGGCAGCCCGGCACGCACACGTCCACGGGCACAACCTCGTGCACGGGCCGCACGCGGTCGAGCAGCACCGGCAGACTGTGCTTCGGCCTCTGCGCTTGAACAGTCACGGTTTCCTGGTATGCACGATCAAAGACCGTTTCCAAAGAAAAGGAATTCCGCATGGCTGGCACGTTCCCGGTCACCGCGCAATCGCCCAACGACACGAGCGTCCCCGTGTGCGCACGAACCTTTTTGATCTTACGTTCGTCTTCGTCGGTGCTGACCGACCCCTCGATTAGCGCAATGTCGACGTGCGCGGGGAACGCCTTGCGGTCCACCAAGGGCGAATACACCAGTTCGAACTGTGCGCTCAGTTCCACGAGCCGCTCGTCCATATCGAGAAACGACATGTGACAGCCCGAGCAGCCGTCCAGCCAGATCGTTGCCATCGTCAGTTTCGTCATCGCAGTCCCTCCCGCATCTCGTTCAAGTACGAAAGGAACTCCGGATCCTTGGGCATTTTCATCCCCACCTTGCTCTTTTCAAACAGAGCACCCGTGGGGCACACCTGTGCGCACTTCCCGCAGCTCGTGCACGTTTCCGAGTCGCCCCACGGCTGCAGTAGGTCCGAGATCAGCCGGGAATCTACACCGCGGCCCTGAACATCCCAGGTGTGCGCGCCCTCCACTTCCATGCACACTCGCACACAGCGCATGCACAGGATGCAACGGTTATGGTCCATCGTGAATCGCTCATGCGTCGTGTCCACCGGCAAGCTCGGATAACGGTAAGGGAACCGCACCTGCGTCACGCCGTGAGTCTTCGCCAGATTCTGCAGCTCGCACATGCTATTCGCCACGCACACCGAACAGATGTGGTTCCGCTCTGCAAACAGCAACTCCAAGACCATCTTCCGATACTTCTGCAATCGCGGCGATTGCGTGGTCACCTCCATACCCTCTTCCACCCGTGTCACGCATGCGGGAAACAGCCGCGGCGAACCCTTCAGTTCGACCAGACACAGGCGGCATGCGCCAGCTTCGCTCAACCCGTCCAGATGGCAGAGCGTCGGAATGCGTATTCCGTTTTCCCGAGCGGCATCCAGAATGGTCTGGTCAGGGCGTGCGCTAACGTCTGTTCCATCGATCACCAGCGTTCTTACTGCCGGAGCCGTGTTCAAGCCATCACCTCCTGCTTCACCCCGCATTCACACACGCCCGCTTTGCACCTTTTCTCTTCGATGTGCTCGATGTACTCCTCGCGGAAATACCGCAGCGTGCTGATCACCGGATTTGGCGCACTCTGTCCCAGTCCGCACAAGCTGGTGCTCGACACCATTTCGCACAACTCCTCGAGTAGCTCCAAATCGCGCATCGTCGCGATCCCGGTCGTAATCCGCGTCAGCAATTCATACATCTGCGCCGTCCCGGCCCGGCATGGAATGCATTTCCCGCACGACTCCGACATGCAAAATTCCATGAAATAGCGCGCGACATTTACCATGCACGCCCCGTCGTCCATCACGATCATTCCGCCCGACCCCATGATGGAGCCCACTTCCTTCAACGACTCGTAATCCACCGGCAAATCCAAGAACTGCTCCGGGATGCACCCACCGGACGGCCCGCCGGTCTGTACCGCCTTGAATTTCCTTCCTTCCGGCACCCCACCGCCAATCTCGAAGATGATCTGCCGCAGCGTTACGCCCATGGGCACTTCAATCAATCCGACGTTCCGCACTCTTCCGGTCAATGCGAACACCTTGGTGCCCTTGCTTTTCTTTGTTCCAATATTCGCGAACCGGTCCCCGCCCGTGCGCAAGATCGACGGTATACACGCGTACGTCTCGACGTTGTTAATCAATGTCGGCATTTCCCATAAGCCCGACTGCGCGGGGTAGGGGGGCCGGGGACGGGGGGTCCCCCTCCGGCCCTCAATCGAGGCAATCAGCGCCGTCTCCTCTCCGCAGACAAACGCTCCGCCGCCAATCCGTACTTCCAGATCAAAACTGAATTTCGTGTTGCAGATCTGGCTCCCGAGCAGGCCCAGCTTCCGTGCATCGCGAATCGCAATTCCCAGCCGCTTCACCGCCAGCGGGTATTCCGCACGCACATAAACAAAACCTCGACTCGCCCCTACCGCGTATCCCGCAATGATCATGCCCTCCAGCACGCGATGCGGGTCGCTCTCTAACACGCTACGATCCATGAACGCACCCGGATCGCCTTCATCGGCGTTGCAGATCAAATACTTCGTCGTCCCGGCGGTCTTTGCCACCGTGCCCCACTTCAATCCCGTGGGGTATCCCGCTCCACCGCGTCCGCGCAACCCGCTCTTTGAAACCTCCTGCACAATTTCGTTGGGCTGCTTCTCGGTCAGCGCGGTCACGAGCGACTGGTATCCGCCGACCGCTATGTACTCCTCGATTTTTTCCGGGTCAATCTGCCCCGAGTTTTCCAGTACCAGGAACGACTGCCGCTCGAAGAACGGCTGTTGTTTCGAACAAACCAGCTTCTGCACCGCCGGACCTCGCGGATTGCCCACAATCTCCGCGGCATCCGCCGACGACGCCTTGCTATACATCACCCCGGTCGGATGTTCCGCCACCAACGGGCCCTGCGAACAGAGTCCCATGCAGCCCACGCCGCGCACGCGGCACGTGGCGCCTGTCTTTTTCACTTCCTCCTCGAGCGCCGCCTTTAACGAATCACTGCGGAGCGACAAACAACCTGCCGCCGTGCATACATTCAATTCCCTCACCAGGTTCTTGCGCTTGTCTCGGGTTTCGATCGCGATTTGTTCGAGTTCTTCCGGTGTCACGAACTTTTCCACCCTTCCATCTTTCTTCGCAGCAGCACTCCGTCCATATTCCCGACCATCTCGCCATCCAGGACCACTGCCGGCGCCACGCTGCATGAGCCGATGCACCGCGCCGTAATCAACGACGCTTGCCGGTCGGCGGTCGTCTCGCCCGCCTTGATCTGCAGCTGCGCTTCCGCTTCATTCAAGAGATTCCCCGCGCCCTTGATGTAGCATGCGGTTCCCATGCAGATCAGGCAGGTGTGCGCGCCCGGCGGCTTCATCGTGAAGAAGTGATAGAAGGTCGCCACTCCGTAGGCGTGACTTAGCGGCACGCGCAGCGACGCTGCCACGAAATTAAGGGATTCTTTGTCGAGGCAGCCAAACGACTCCTGCACGGTGTGCAACGTTTCGATCAGGGCATCGCGGGCGAACCCGTGACGTCGCATGGTGCCCTGCACAATTCGCCATCGTTTGTCGTCGGAAGGTAGCGGAGGCCGCTTGATCGTGAGTGGCATCGGTGTCGTCCCGTAGCCAGCCCACGGCGGCTACCCTCCACGCTTACACACATTTTCATCAGAAAATATGACGCCGGTCACAACCGAAGAAACGGCCAGGCACGTCCGCCTTGCCGCTACCGTTTAGCTCAACAAAACGGAGGACTTAATCAGACGCTCGTTCGTGCGCGTCGAACTGCTGGCTTCCGTGACGCAAGTGCCTAGATCAATAACGGACGGTGGCCGTCCAATCCTGCCGGGCATCCTTAATATGCAGCGTCACCGCCTTCTCGCCCTGGTCATAGTTCCAATCGCTCAAGGTTTGTCCGCCTACTTGAATTTCCTTGGGCGCTACCGTCAGGCCAAACACTTTCACCTCCGCCTCATGCCACCACGGCTCGTACCCGGCCTTCTCCACTTTGCTTGACACACTCACCGCCGCCGTCGTTACCTCGCAGGAATAGCTCACGCGCAAGAATTCTCCCTTTTCGTAATTCAACGAGTGTCCGTCATCCTGATACAACGAACCCCGGCAATCCTCCCCGGGGTACACGCGCAACTCGAGCGCTCCGACCGGCGTCTCTGACGTGCTCTGAATCACCGGTTGCGTCGGAAGTATCGTGCCCGCCCGCACAAACAACGGCATCTGATCCAGTCGTGGCCGCATCGTCACCTTGTCGTGATCGGTGAACTTTGTCGCCGACCAGAAGTCGTACCACGTTCCCGTCGGAAACTTCAGCTCGTGGGCATCCATCATCTCCGTGACCACGGGTTCGACCAACAGATCATGCCCAAAGAAAAAATCCCGATCGTCGGTGTAAAAATCCGACAATAGGGGATATTCGAGAAATACCGGCCGCATCAACGGCATTCCTGTCCGTGAAGTCTCTTCCATCGCCGTATAGATGTATGGCAGCAAGCGGTAGCGCAGCTCGATGAATCGCTTCCGGGTGGGCTCCTGGTCCGGCGTGTTCTCCCACGGCTCCCGATTCTCCGAGCCCTTGCCCGTGTGATCGCGATAAATCGGATTGAACACGCCCAGTTCCAGCCAGCGGGTCAGCAAATCCGACGGAGGCGAGCCTGCAAACCCTCCGATATCCGATCCGACCAGCGGATAGCCCGACAAGCCCATGTTCAGCATGATCGGCGTGCTAAGCCGAATATGATTCCACGTGCTGATGTTGTCGCCGGTCCAGGTGGCCGCATACCGCTGGGTCCCCGCGTAAGCTGCGCGCGTCAACACAAAAGGCCGCTCATTCGGTCGCAGTTTCAGTAATCCATCGTGCGTCGCTCGCACGTTCTGCATGCCAAACACGTTGTGCACGGCCGTGTGCGGCAGCGTGGTTCCATCGTCCAGCCGGTGCTGGTTATCCGGCGGCATCGTCTTCGTGGGTGTCTCGAACACCGCCGGCTCGTTCATGTCATTCCAGAACCCCGAAACCCCCATCCCCACAAATTCGTTGTACAGCGTGCCCCACCAATCCCGCACCCGCGTCAACGTGAAATCCGGGAACACCGCCGGCCCTGGCCAAACGGGTGCAACATAAAGTGACCCGTCCGCTTTCTTAACGAACGCGTCCGCCTTCGCGCCAGAGTCATAGGGGAAATAGCCGTGATCGGTATCGTGTTTGATGTGCAGGTCGGTGATCAGAACGGTATGAATCCCTTGCTTCGTCAGATCTCCGATCATTTGCTCGAAATGCGGAAAATAGTCGCGGTTCACCGTGAACGGCGCGTAACCTTGCTGATAGTCGATGTCCAGGTAAATCGCGTCGCAGGGAATCTTCTTCTCGCGGAATCTCTTCGCAATCTCATATACGCGCGCCTCTGGATAGTACGAGTAGCGGCTTTGCTGGAATCCCAAAGACCAGTACGGCGGAAGCGGCGTGTGGCCCACCATCTCCACAAATTCCTGCACAATCCTTTTCGGCTCGGGCCCCGCAAAATAGTAGTAGTTAATCTCGCCTCCCTCGGATCCGAACGTGTAGTAAAGCGGCGACTCCAGCCCGAAATCAAAATTCGCGCGGAATGCATTGTCGAAAAAAACGCCGTAGGCTTTACCTTCTTTTAGCCCGATAAAAAACGGAATCGACTTGTAGATCGGATCCGTAGACTCCTGAAATGCGTAGGAATCGGTATTCCAAAGCGTGAACGCGCGATTCCTACGGTTGAGCGAACCCGGATGATCCCCCAAGCCGTAGTAGTTCTCAAGGAGCGGCATTTGCTTCCAGACGCGCACTCGCTCGCCGTTCCAAGCCATCGGCAGCGAAGGCTCATCCGCCAACACCGTATTCCCTTGGCGGTCCTCAAAATTGATCAGCAGCGGCGCCTTTTTGACGCGTACGACAACTTCACCGTCGCTGACGAGCACTTCATCTTTGTCGTCCTTTATATTTACCGCCGGCGCTTTCGCTTTCTCGATCACCGCCCACGAAAAATCCTTCGGAAATGCCCCCGTGGGCGCGACGCGGACCCGCACGACTCCCGGCTGAAAAAATGCAATCTGCACCTTGGCCGCGCCCGTCTTCAGCACGACTCCGTCGTTCTGCTTCTCGAGCGCTTGCACGTTTCCGACATGTTGCCAGCCTTGTGCCTGAACGTTCGTGGAAGCTCTTACGCACAACGCAACCGCAAGCAAACTCCAACGCCTGTCCATCCTCGACCTCTCTTCCTCCGTTCACCTTAACGTTGTGCCGCAGGGAGCAGCCCGATGTTCGTGGGCGCTCTGTCGAGTAAAACGCACCAAACCTGCGGACGCCTCTCACGCGCGCCACAAATGCAAAAGGGGAGCCCTTTCGAGCTCCCCTTCCGCTTAGGGGTGTTAGCTAGTGGTTAAAAATTCACGCGGAACCCGAACTGAAGCTGTCGCATGCCGTTCGGCGCGTTCGGCGAAGAGTTTGCCTCGATAGCCGTAATCTGGCCTGCGCCCGAGCAGTCGATACAGGTGTTGCCCTGGCTCGAGTTGAAGCCCAGCACGGGATGGTTGAACACATTGTACGCATCGAAACGGAATTGTGCGTTGACGCGTTCTGTGATTGTGAAGGTCTTCGACAGAGACAGATCGGAGTAGAACCCGCTGGGTCCCGTGAACGTATTGAACCCGACGTTTCCAACCTGGCCGCAGGCCGGCAGCGAGAACGGACCCGCGACAGGCCGTGCTTGCGTGCAGGTGTCGACCCCGTTCAGCGCATTCGTCGGTGCAATCGTGTTCTGCGACAGCGAAGCCACTGGCACGAAGTCGTACCAAACGCCGCTGATCCGACGCGGACCTACCGAGAAGCCACCCTTGCCGGACGCATAGTTCGGACGGCACGGGCCGGCATCCGATATCGCCCCGCACTCGCCGATGCTGGGAGTCCATGGCAGGCCGCTGCTCCAGTTCGTCGTGTTCGAAATCTGCCAGCCGCCAATGAGAAAGTTCATCGGTCTACTGGCATCCGATAGGTACTTTTGTCCACGGCCAAACGGAAGTTGATAAACAACGTTGAACACAAACACATGTTCGCGGTTGAAGGGATCCCGCCCGTACGCTAGTTTCGGCGCGATTGCGTAGTAATTGCTGTCGTAGTTGTTTGCATGGGAATAGGTGTAGTGCGTCAGGAATTGCAACCCCTGCGCAAAGCGTTTCTCCACCTTGATTTGCAAAGCGTTGTAATTTGAGCTCGCGTTGTTTCCGAAATAGTTTCCTATGTCGGTCGCGCAGCAGGTAAGAGGGTTTCCACTCGCGTCAAGGAAACTCGGGTACGTGAACGCCGGCACGCCATTCAAGTTGTACGGCCTGCGATTGTTGGCCGGAATCGCCGGCGTAAAGTTCGAGTACGTGCAGTTGTACTGGCCAAAGTTAGCGCTCGCGGGATCCGTGATCTGTTTGCAAGCGTATGGGTTGGTCCCCGCGCCAATCGCGACAGGGTTGGCATTGTAGGCCGGACCGGTTCCGGCGAATACGTGCGTCCCCTTGTTGCCGATATAACCGATTTCAAGATTCAAGGTGCTGGTGATCTGCCGCTGCACCGTGGCATTCCACGCGTCCAGCGTCGGCAATACCTGCTTGGTCGGCCTTACCCGCGGATCGACGGCGTTGGCCGGGCCGCGCAACGGCAAAATGCCGTCGGCGGGTATGGTGATCGGCGCAAGAGGCGAAGCCCCCTGTGTCAACCCGGCACAACCGCTGTAGGCGGCCGCACAACCGAGCGTAAATATCGCCCTGCGATCGTTACGGCTGCCATAGGAGCTGGAATCTGACACGTCTTGGTTGGCCAATACCGGCAGGTTCTGGGTCACTACGTGCCCGAAGTTCGATCCGAACACGCCGATATCGAAGCTGCGGCCGTAGCCAAGGCGAAT
>Ga0306920_100011467_pt1 | contig 11976 bp, 11 predicted proteins | sample flu12Cox44000170_FD_204666 | JGI IMG/M metagenome (GOLD analysis project Ga0306920, IMG submission 204666) | Lab enrichment of tropical soil microbial communities from Luquillo Experimental Forest, Puerto Rico - flux4day.12C.oxic.44.000.170 (v2)... | ecosystem: Environmental > Terrestrial >...
CAACCAGGATGTGCCGATAAAAGCAGGCCCCATCACACATGCAAGGTCGCGCCGGATCAATCTTGCTAAAAGGACGCACTTGTCCGACAAGATTAAGTCGGACAAACAGATCGGCTATCAACCGGCAATGCCCGACTTGTAGAAAGAACGGGGCGAGTTTGATCCGGAATAACTTAAAGCTGCAGAGCCTCGGCCAATTCCAACGAAAAAGCTCGCCCGGGCAACGCTTGTTCTTCCGCAGGGCAACTGCTTCGCCTGGATATTTCTGGCTTGCTCGCTTTACAAGCAGCACCGACCAGCGAAAACCCCGCATGTGAAAACATCCTAGTGTATCTCGGCGGTCGCAAACCGCATCCAACCCCTCATCCCGGCGTTTGCGCTCTCGACTGGGGTTGTCGATCGCCGGGAATTCGCCAAACGAACAAGGGCCCATCGAAAATGCCAAAACCTGTTCTGCTCACGGTTGACGACGATCCCGACGTGCTTCAAGCCGTCGAACGCGACCTGCGAAGCCGCTATTCTGACCGTTTCCGCATCCTCCGAGCTGGGTCGGCCAACGAAGCTATCGACGTGCTCAATCGCCTTAAATCCCGTAACGACGCGGTCGCTCTCCTTCTCGCCGATCAACGCATGCCCGAACTCGATGGCGTCGGCTTCCTCTCGCAAGCGACCGACATCTTTCCCTCCGCCAAGCGCGCTCTGCTGACCGCTTACGCGGACACCAATGCCGCCATCGAAGCCATCAATTCCGCCCGCGTTCATTATTTCCTTCTAAAGCCCTGGGACCCGCCTGACCAGAATCTCTACCCCGCCCTCGATGACATGCTCAACGAATGGATGGACTCCTATCATCCGCCCTACGAAGGAATCCAGCTCTTCGGCACGCGATGGTCGCCCAAATCCTATGAAATTCGCACTTTTCTCGCCCAGAATCACATTCCTTATCAATGGGTGGACATTGAGCAAATTGCTTCTGATCAACGCCCCCCCGCTCTGAAATCCGCCGACGGCAAAGCCGAGGCTTTACCTCTTCTGGTTTTTCCCGACGGCACAAGACTCTCCGAACCCACCCCGGCGGCCATCGCGCAAAAAATGGGGCTTCGCACCCACGCCGACGTCGAATTCTATGACCTGGCTATTATTGGCGGAGGTCCCGCGGGTCTTGCCGCCGCCGTCTACGGCGCCTCCGAGGGTCTTCGCACGGTCATGATCGAACGTGAGGCTCCCGGCGGCCAAGCCGGACTCAGCTCCCGCATCGAGAACTATCTGGGCTTCCCTTCCGGCCTGAGCGGACGCGACCTCGCGCGCCGCGCCGTTGTGCAAGCCCAGCGTTTCGGGGTCGAAATCCTTTCTCCCCAGGAAGCCTGTCGCGTCCGCATCGAAGGCCCCTATCGAATTATTGAAATGTCCGACGGTAGCCGCCTCTCTTGTCACGCGCTTCTGCTCGCAACCGGCGTGCAGTGGCGCAACCTTGGGGTGCCCGGCGAAGAGCGTCTCCGCGGTGCAGGCGTTTACTACGGCGGCGGTATGACCGAGGCCCTCTCCTGCAAGGGCGAAACTGTCTACGTCATTGGTGGCGCCAACTCCGCCGGCCAGGCGGCCATTAACTTTGCCGCACAGGCCGAAAAAGTCATCATGCTCATCCGCCGCGAATCTCTCGCCGCTACGATGTCGCAATACCTCATTGACCAGATCAAGAAGACGCCCAATATCGAAATCTGGCCAAACAGCGAAGTCGCCGAAGTCCACGGCAACGAACATCTCGAGGAAGTCTCGGTTCTCTGCTCCACCTCGAACACCATGCAGCGTTTTCCCGCCAAGAGCATGTACATCTACATCGGCGCGCTTCCTCGCACCGAATGGCTGGGCGATCTTGTCGAGCGCGACGATCGTGGCTTCATCCTCTCCGGTCAGGATTTGATCCACGAAGGCAAGCGCCCGCAAGGCTGGACCCTCGACCGCGATCCTTCTCTCCTTGAAACTAGTGTGCCGGGTATCTTCGTTGTCGGAGATGTCCGCCACGGTTCGGTCAAGCGCGTCGCTTCCGGCGTCGGCGAAGGCGCGGTTGCGATACAATTCGTCCATCAATATCTGGCGAAGGTGTCATGAGCATCTACGATCAGGCAGTCCAAGTGGTGCAAGCGAACCTCGCCACACTTGTAGACGAAGTCAAAAACGTCAAAGTCTTCGCCGACCTTTCTCCAGATTTCCTTGAATGGTTCGTTTCGAACTGCAAGGAAGGGCGATTCCCTGCAGGCGAAATCGTGTTTAAGGAAGGCTCTCCCGCTGAGTTCATGGTGGTCTTTCTCGAAGGCCGCGTCTTTTCGCGCCGTGAATCGGAAGGCGCCAACAGTCCAGTGTTTATCGCCAAAAAAGGCGATGTTACCGGTACCCTTCCCTTTTCGCGCATGACGCAAATCACAGTCACCGGCCGCGCCGAAGAGCCAACCCGTCTTCTTCTGTTCCCCTCGTCTCTCTTTCAGGAACTGTTGCGTCGTTCACCCCTCCTCGGCCAGCGCCTTGTCGGAATTCTCACCGACCGCGTACGTGAGACCACCCGAGGCGAGCAGCAGCGCGATAAATTAGCTGCCCTCGGCAAACTCTCGGCCGGACTCGCGCACGAGCTCAACAACCCTGCTGCTGCGGCCACTCGCTCCGCCGGCGCCTTGCTCGATTGCCTTGCGCGCCTCCGCGCACTCGATGCAAAAACCTATCTCACCGAAACCAACTGCGCCGAGATCGCTAAGGTCGAATCCGAGCTCCGCAACGAACTCGAGCCCGCCGCTTTCAAAGATCAACTCGACCGCAGCGACCGCGAAGAATCCATCACCGGTTGGCTCGATTCCCAGAAAGTTCCTGACGCCTGGAAGCTCAGCCCGCTTCTTGTAGACGCCAACCTCACCATCCCCCATCTTGAACGCTATCGAGCCGCTGCCGGCCCCGCGCTCGCCACCGCTGTTGCGCGTTTCGCGACCATGCTCGAGATGGAACGCATCATCGGCCAGATCTCCCACAGCACCCACCGCATCTCTACACTTGTCAAAGCCATCAAGGAATACTCCTACATGGACCAGTCCCCGGTGCAGGAAGTGGACATCGTCCGCGGCCTCGAAACCACCCTCTCGATTCTCGAGCACAAACTCCGCAAGGGCATCACGGTGAACCGCGATTTCGCGCCGGACCTCCCCAAAGTCACGGCCAACGGCGGCGAACTCAATCAAATCTGGACTAATCTGATTGACAACGCCGCCGATGCCATGAAAAACAAAGGTGAATTACGTCTGCGCGCGGTTCGCGAAGGTGAAGAGGTGCTCATCGAAGTCGGTGACAACGGTCCCGGCATTCCCAAAGACATTCAATCCCGCATCTTCGAGCCCTTCTTCACCACTAAGGGTGTCGGCGACGGTACCGGCCTCGGCCTTGACGCTGTCCATCGCCTTGTCCGGAAGATGCGTGGCACCATCTCGTTCACCTCCGTCCCCGGCGACACCCGTTTCCAGGTCCGCATCCCCATCCATCAACCCCTCTAACGGCCGCCTCTGCGGTCGGCGCCTTTTTTGCATTTGTTCCCTGCGCCCTCTGGTCCCCTTTGGTCTTGTTTCGTTCTCACCACTGTATTTGTTCCCTCTTCGTTAATGCCTCTTATGGGCAGGTCCTATTGTTTTCGCCCCAACTGACTCTGCGAAAATGGAGCTAGCCGAGGCGCTCCTATGGACTCCAGGTTCTGGACATCGCTCTCACTCTGCGCCGCCCTGTCGGGGCTCGCCATTCCCCATGCCTCGCCACAATCCAGGCCCCAGAGCACTACGCCAATCCCTGCCTTCCTTCCGCTGCCTCCAAGCATTCTGCCCCAGGCAGAGCCCTCCAAGCCCCACCGTCGCATCTACGATAACGACAACCTGCCCAGCGGCCACTCCGGCGCGCTTGCTTTCACCGATTTCAGCGAAGTCAACGATTGCGACCGTAACTGCTTCGATCAGATCCGACAGCTCTCTCGCGCCAGCGTCGCCACAAACTCCAATTGGAAGCGCGATCTGCTCCGCTCTCTCGATACCGTGCGCAACGACCCGGACTGGCAGCTCTACCTCCACCAGCTTTACGATCTCCACCTCCGCTTCTGTCAGATCGGCGAAGACAAGCGCGAAGAGCTATCCCATGTGGCCGATCCGCATAACGTAACGTCCGGTGAACTCGCCGTCGACGACAAATACGACGCAAAATTTCGCCAGGCCCAGGCCTCACTCGAAACCCTTTTCTCCCGCCAGCGCGGTCTGCAACAGAAATTCGCAGCGAACGCTTATTCTTTGCAGTTCTCCCAGCTCCAGGTCAGTCGCATTCAGAATGCTCCTTGCGCTCAGTCGCGTTACACAGCGACTGGTCCCACTGACGTCGACGATCCCTGAGCCACACCATGATACATCCAGCCCGCATGCTTTCGGTCCTCTCCATGCTCCTGCTGCCACTGGTGTGCGCTGCGCAATCCCCCTCCACTCCCGCAACGTCGTCAGCACCAACGTCAACCCAGGCGCTTCCAGGCCAAGGCCCCGCGACGGGTCGGTCCCCCACACCCGCAACTCCCCAGAAGCCTAAACGCGTCATCACCAACGAAGACATCGAGCACCGGACCAGCGTAGGTTCGGCTGAGGAGCTGACCCTTCCCGGAGCCAGCCCGCTTCTTGACTGCGATTCCTCCTGCGAACAGGAAGCTCGCACCTCGCTCAACTATGATGACGACAACGAAAGCGAATGGCGCGTGCAGGTGGCTCAGGCCCGCCGCGAACTAGCCAGCGACTCCAACTGGCGCGGCATGCTTTCGCAAGGCATCCAGCAGACCCGTTACTACTGCAATTTCCTTTACCAGCAGGATCAGCAAAACGCGCCCTCCGGAAGTGACTGGAACGCCCGCCAGCAGCGCGCGCGCAATGCCAAGTATTTTGAGGACATGGATCGTGCCCTCCGGCAGGGTATGCAAAACACCCTCAGCCGCATGCAGGACCGCATCCGCGAAGCCGAAGTCCTTTCACCCGTGCGCGCCGCCATGATGTCGGTGCAAGCCCAACGGATCTTTGAACGCGACTGCGATCTTCATGGGACACGCTGATGGCAACATCCGTGCCATATCGGAATTCGCGGCTCCTCCGGGCTATCCTCTGCGCGACCCTTCTTGCAGTTGGCTTTTCTGTTTCTTCTTGCAAGAAAAATTCCGGACAACCCCCCGCCTCGGCTTCCGGCCCGCATCTCAAGTGGAACGTCCGCACTCTCACTAGCGGCGTTTCACATCCGGCCATCGGTAGAGACGGCACCATCTATGTCGGCACCAGCGGCGGTGCGGAAGCCTTCGATCCGGCCGGCAAGATGCTATGGAAAGTCACCTACGCTTCCCCCGGCACGCCGGTCATCGCCGACGACGGCACACTGTACTTCGAGAGCCATCACGGCCTTGTTCTCGGCATCAGCTCCGACGGCCAGCTTGTCTGGCAACCCAAACTCGGGCTCATCGGCTTTAAAGCGCCGCCTGCTCTTGGCCCGGACACTTCACTGTTCTACGTCAACACCGCATCGGATCTGTGGGCCTTTCAACCTACGCGCTCTGACCGCGAGTCGTGGTCTCTATCCACGTTCCGCGAAGGCTCTCTCGACTCCGCCACCATACTTCCCGGCACGGCGCGTGTGGGTGGCGCGGCGCAAAACGGTGCGCCCATCGTTTATGGAGATTCGACGGTTCTCCTTCCGCGCCAGAATTTCCTCCACGCCTTTTCCACCAACGGCAGCAGCTACTGGCGCAACGAACTTTCGCCCGGCGACCTCGGCATGGCTGCCATCGGCCGCGACGGCACGATTTATGTCGGTGATGATCGCAGCATTCTCTATGCCGTTGATCCCTCCGGTGCCACCAAGTGGCGCTTCGATCTGAGCAGTTCGGTCCACGGCTCTCCCGTCGTCGACGCCGACGGCGTCATCTACTGTACCGACGGCGTTGCCGTCTACGCCATCAATCCGGATGGTTCGCTGAAATGGCGCTATTACAAGCCGAAGGAACCGTATTTCGTCACGCCGCCCACTCTGGCCGCCAACGGCACCCTCTATATAGGTGCGGAATTCGGTCTGCTCGCCTTTGCGCCCGACGGCATATTGAAATGGAAAACTCGCGTAATGTCGCCCACCTCACCAATCACCATCGCCCCCGATGGCACGCTCTATTTTGGCTGTGGCTACTCCTGGCTCTGCTCGTTTGAAGCCGAAGGCTCTCCGTTGATGCAAAGCTCCTGGCCCAAGCCTTATCACGATATTCGCAATACCAGCCGATATTCCGGAATGAACGAGTGAGGCTGCCATGCGCGCAAAACAACAAGCGACCCTGGTTTCCCTACTGATTGTCGCCGTGCTCTCAATTCCCCTAGCCGCGTGCAAGCGTTCGGACTCTCCTGCCGCCGTGGCCTCGGCCGGCCTGCCGAAAAAGTGGGAGTTTCCGCTGGGCGCTCGCGGCGACGGCGGCCTGGCACTCACCGACGACGGTAATGTCATTGCCGCGTCTGAGGACGGCTACATCTATTCGATCGACGCCAACGGGACCCTGGTCTGGAAAACATACATTGGTGCCACCCACGCTTCGCCCCTGATCGGCCCTGATGGCGCTATCTACATTGCAAACGACAACGGCTCGGTCTTCGCCCTTAATCGTTCCGGTTCGCAGCGCTGGCGCTCCATCGTCTACCGCGGCAACACCCTCGGTCACAACGCCGCCGCCATCGGAAACGCGTTTCTGTTTACTCCTTCGCGAGACGGCCTGAAAGCCGTCAGTCTCTCCGATGGCCGCATCGAATGGTCTACCGACCTCGGCACCGAGCAGTGGGGCGCCGTCACTCTGCTGAGCGATGGCACGGTTCTCTATGGTGGTCACGGCCGGTTTCGCGCCGTCAACACCCACGGCGACGAACTCTGGCAGTACCCGCAGCTTTCCGAGGAAGCCCTCAGACGCAATGGCAATTTCCCTCCGCCGGGCGATTTTTTTGCGTGCTCCAGCATCGCCCCGGGGCCGGGCGGGGCTCTTCTTGTCGGCGCGGGCCGCAAACAGCTGGTAGCCCTCGGCCAGGACGGCGCGCTGCGCTGGAAATATGAATCGCAGGGAAACAATCTGGCCACTTCCGGCCCGGTCGTATCCTCAGACGGTACCATCTATTTTGGCCATCCCGACGGCCATCTATATGCCTTCGATTCGAGCGGCGCCAAGAAGTGGGACACCGAAGTCGGCGTTTCCATCGCCTCCACGCCGGTTCTCGCCAGTGACGGCACTATCTTCATCGCCGCTAACCGTTATTTGCAGGCTGTCTCGCGCGAAGGAAAAATTCTTGCTCGGACCGATGTCGGCAACATGGTTACGCCGCCGCTCACAATCGCTTCCGACGGCACCGTATACGTCCTGAACGACTCCGGAATCCTTTCGGCCTACGCCGGTGGCCATGGCGGCCTCATGGACAGTCTCTGGCCCAAGTTCCAAGGCGACCTGGCCAACTCGGGCGCCGAACACGCTCACTAAACTCACCCACGGTGCGCGATCCTGTCGCACCGTTTTTGCCTCCAGAGTTTGGCCTTCCATCCAAACCGTTTCTGTGTACAATCTCCCCCATGAATCGTCGAACCTTTATTGAGTCGTCTCTCGCAACCGTAGCGATCAGTTCCTTTCCCTTCCGCGGTTTCTCCGCCGCGCGTCAGCTCGATCACGTTGGCCTCGAACTCTATACCGTTCGCACGCTAATGAAGACCGACGTCCCCGGTACGCTTGCCAAGGTTGCCGCCGTTGGCTACAAGGAAGTCGAATTTGCCGGCTATTTCGATCATGCTCCCAAAGATCTGCGTGCCATGCTCGATAAGGACGGCCTGTCTGCGCCCGCCTGCCACGTTGGCTACGACATTGTCCAGAACAAATGGCCGGAAACTCTCGAAGCCGGCCACATCATGGGCCACAAGTACGTCATCTGTCCCTGGATTGACGAGGAGCAGCGGAAATCCACCGATGGCTACAAGCGCGCCGCCGAGCTCTTTGATAAGGCCGGCGAGACCGCGCGAAAGGCGGGTATCCAGTTCGGCTACCACAATCATTACTGGGAATTCATGCCCGACAAAAGTCTTGGCAGCACGCTGCCGTATGACTACCTGCTTGAAAACACCAATCCGGAAAACGTGAAGATGGAGCTCGATCTCTGCTGGATCTCGGTCGCCGGGAAGGATCCCCTCGCTTACTTCAAGAAATATCCAGGTCGTTTCGTACTGGTTCATGTCAAGGATCTCAGCAAGCTCCCCACGGTTGATCCAAGCAAGGAATCCCACGCCATGATTGATGACGTGGCCAAGAACTTCACGCCGGTCGGTGGCGGCGTGATCGACTGGAAAAAGCTGCTGCCCGCCGCACAGGATGCCGGCGTCCAGCACTTTTTCGTTGAAAACGATGAGCCCAAAGACCCCATCGCGAACATCACTGCCAGCTACGAGTATCTGTCGAAACTCCGTTTCTGACGCAAACAGAACGCGTCTGAAACGCCGGACGTAATTACCTTTTCCAGGGCGCTGCAACCCTCTGCTTCGAGTGACTTGTGTTGCCGCTCGGGATCCGCTGCCAAAATCGAATTACCTTACACCGGTTTCTGCAGCTCGGTCGGACAGCTTCAAAGAAAAACCCGGAGTGGCGGTGCCGGCCCTTTCACCGCCGGCTGCAAGTTGCTGCGATTTTCGCCGTTTCCCGTAGAAAATCGCCGCAGTACTCATTTCCCACGTGCAACCTGGGGCCTTCGTTTGATTGACAAACCTCCCAGCCGCCGTCTACTGTGCTTAGGAACATCAAATCTCCGCCCAAATCCAACTGATTACAGGAAAAATGGCCAACGACGCAACGCAGTCCCCGCAAAAGTCCGCCGCGCATCCGAAGGTTCGTAAGGCCGTTCTTCCCGCTGCCGGGCTTGGCACACGCTTCCTGCCGGCCACCAAGGCGCAACCCAAGGAAATGCTGACAGTTGTCGACAAGCCACAGATCCAATACGTCGTCGAAGAGTGCGTGGCCTCGGGCATCGAACACATCATCATCGTCACCGGTAAAGGCAAGAACTCCATCGAGGACCACTTCGACAACTCCCCGCTCCTTGAACGCTTCCTGGAAGAAAAAGGCAAGCACGATCAGGCCGAATTGGTCCGCCACATCAGCAATATGGTGCAGGTGAGCTACACGCGCCAGAAAGAACCGCTCGGCCTCGGTCACGCCGTGCTGGTCGCGAAAGACCTTGTCGGTGACGAACCCTTCGCCGTCCTTCTCGGCGACGTGCTCATCCCCGGCGAGAACCCCGCCACCCGCCAACTCATTGATGTTTACGAAGCGACCGGCACAGGCGCCATCGCCGTCGAAGAAGTTCCCCGTGACAAAACCTATCTCTATGGAATCTTTGCCGGCGAACCGGCGCCACAACCGCCGTTCGGCGAGCGCTTATTGCGTATCCGTGATCTTGTCGAAAAACCGAAGGTCGAAGACGCGCCTTCCAATCTCGCCATCACCGGACGTTACGTTCTGCCGCCGGCCATTTTTGATTGCCTGGAGCGCACTAAACCAGGCGCAGGCGGCGAAATCCAGCTCACCGATGCCATGCGTTTGCTCGCAAAAGAGCAAGGCTTGTGGGCCTACATCTATGAAGGGATTTCCTACGACGCGGGAGACAAACTCGGTTTCCTGAGAGCCACGGTCGAACTCGCACTGCAAAACAAAGAACTCGGCCCCGGCTTCCGCGATTACCTCAAAAGCCTGAAACTGTAGCGTACAGGTAAAGCAAGGTTTTAGATCCCCAATGCGCGTCAGTCTTTCTTCTTACTTGTCTTCTTCTCTTTGCTTTCTTTCGTTGCCGGTTCTTTGGCGATTTCTTTCGAATCGCTCGTTTCGCTCTTCACCGCCGGCGCAGAGTCGTTTCCCCCACCCTTCCCGGCGTAATCCGTCACATACCATCCCGATCCTTTGAACTGGATCGCCGGAGCCGAAAGCATCGGTTCCACTCTTCCGCCGCAGTGCGGACATTTCTTCAAATGTGGCCCGGAGACGCTCTCTATCTTCTCCGTCAGACGCTTGCACTTCGTGCACTGGTACTCATACAGTGGCACAGTTACCCCTCCAACCTATGTTTCAAACCATCGATTATACCATGCGCCATCCATCGCCCCTTCGCGCGTGCTAAACTCTTCTCATAAACCTCTCATGAAGCCTAGCAATCACACCGATTCGTCTGCCTCGCCTCGCGGCGGCTGCCTCTATCTGGTGGCCACGCCCATCGGGAACCTGGAGGACATAACGCTGCGAGCCCTGCGAACGCTGAAGGAAGTGGACCAGATCGCTTGCGAAGACACGCGGCACACACTGAAGCTGCTGAATCATTTCGAGATTCACAAGCCGTTGGTGAGCTATCACGAACACAACGAATTGACTCGGGCGCCGGAATTGGTGCATGCCATGGAGCAAGGCGCACAGGTTGCGCTGGTCAGCGACGCAGGCATGCCGCTGGTCTCCGATCCAGGGCATCGTCTGGTTTCCCTCGCGATTCGCCATCAGATTCCTGTGGTACCCGTTCCCGGCCCTTCGGCCCTGCTGACGGCGCTGGCCGCATCGGGCTTGCCCAACGAAGAGTTTTTGTTCTTGGGGTTTTTGCCCGCGCGTTCGGGAGAACGCCGGCGTGCGCTCGAACATCTGCGCATCGAAAATCGCACCATCATTCTTTACGAGGCGCCGCACCGCATGGCGGAGACCCTCGCCGATGCGCTCGCGATCTTGGGCGACCGTCCAGCGTGCCTGGCGCGCGAGGTGACCAAACTCCACGAAGAGTTCCGTCGCGGCAAACTGTTTGAGCTCATTCAGTCGCTCGAGGAACATCCGGTGCGTGGCGAAATTACTTTGATTCTCGGCCCGCCGGAGACGGGCAAGGCCGGAGCGCAGGTAGACACCGCGCAATCGCTGGCTGCTCGCGTGGACGAGTTGATCCATCAGGCAAAACTCGACCGCAAGGAAGCGCTAAAACTCGCCGCCAAGGAACGCGGCATCACCCGCCGCGACGCCTATCGCCAACTCCTTGACGAAAACGCTCCGGGCCAGGAATAACTCAGTCTTTCGTCTGGAAACAGGTCTGACCCGCCCGTCAGCGCTCGGGCAACCTTGCGTCATCGCCAAGCGCCAAAGGGACAAGGCTCCTCGCGATACCCCACCGTGACCGCCGGGCCGTTACAAGGTCGATTCGGAGCGAAACATGCGCTGGAAGCGCGGGCCGACAAACTGCACGCCCACAACTTTTTCGCCCGTGGCGATCCCGTCGCTGACGTGCACGACTTTGCCCTGTGTTTCAAAATCCTGCTCCCCTCGCCGTTGGAACTGTCCTTGTACCGGAATGCGGATCTCCAGACTCGAGCCAATGGCCACGTCAAATCGGGTGCGAAACGCGGCTCCGCTGCGGCATAGATTTTCGCTGGCTGTTTCTTCTTCGAAACAAACTCCGCGCGCATCACGGCCGCGCACCCGTAACGGCAGGCGCACGGCAATTCTACGTTCCGACCTCTTCCGGGCTACGCTCTCGATGACTGGGCTCATCGGATGCCTCTCCCCCATCGGCGCTCTTTTCCGCGAAGAAACGCTTCACCTTCTCCACGATCTCCTCTGGAGTGCGCGCCGAATGTACGATCTTTCGAAGCTCGCTGCCGTTCCCCACGCCGTGCGTAAACCAGCAGGCGAACTGCTTCATTTTTCCCACACCATCCGGAAGGTTGGAGCAAAGAATCTTCTGATAGTAGCCAGAAAGTAAACGCCGCCGGTCTTCCTCGGTCGGCACGTCGTAACGGCGCGTAGTTCTATACTGCTCCATCTGCCTGAAGATCCAGGGGTTGGTGGCCGCGGCCCGTCCGATCATTACCGCGTCACACCCAGTCTCTTTCACCATGCGCGCGGCATCTTCCGGGCCCTGG
>Ga0306920_100011469_pt1 | contig 11975 bp, 11 predicted proteins | sample flu12Cox44000170_FD_204666 | JGI IMG/M metagenome (GOLD analysis project Ga0306920, IMG submission 204666) | Lab enrichment of tropical soil microbial communities from Luquillo Experimental Forest, Puerto Rico - flux4day.12C.oxic.44.000.170 (v2)... | ecosystem: Environmental > Terrestrial >...
TGCCCGCGCTGCGTCCATGACCCTCTACTCCTCCTCGCTGACCACCCGGTGCCGCGCCGACAGCAGTTCGATCTCCGGGCGGGCGGCCACCAGCCGCTCGCAGGCCGCCAGCACCTGCGCGGCGTGGGCCGCGGTCGAGGAGACCACGGCCACCCCGATCTCGGCCCGCCGGTGCAGGTCCGCCTGGCCGGTCTCGGCCACGGCCACCCCGGGCTGGCGCCGCCGCACCTCCGCGATGATCGACGCGACCGCGGACCGCTTCTGCTTCAGCGACCGCACGTCACCGAGCAGCACGTCCAGGGTCAGCGCGCCGACATACACCCTGCCTGCCTCAACCGCCCGGCCGCGCCGGTCAGTCCCGCGGCTTCTCCCGCATCTCGTAGGTCTCGATCACGTCCTCCACCCGGACGTCGCTGTAGCCGATCCCGATGCCGCACTCGAAGCCCTCGCGGACCTCGGTCACGTCGTCCTTGAACCGGCGCAGCGATTCGACCGTGAGGTTCTCCGAGATCACGACGCCATCGCGGACCAGGCGTGCCTTGCTGCCACGGGTGATGGTGCCGGACCGGACGATGCTGCCGGCCACATTGCCGACCCGCGGCACCCGGAAGATCTCCCGGATCTCAGCCGTGCCGAGCTGGACCTCCTCGAACTCGGGCTTCAGCATGCCCTTGAGAGCCGCTTCGATCTCCTCGATCGCCTGGTAGATGACCGAGTAGTAGCGGATGTCGACGCCTTCGCGCTGGGCCAGTTCGCCGGCCCGGCCGGCCGGCCGCACGTTGAAGCCGACGATCACCGCGTCCGAGGCGATAGCCAGGTTGACGTCATCCTGGGTGATCGCGCCGACACCGCGGCCGATGACGCGCAGTACCACGTCCTCGCCCACGTCGATCTTCAGCAGCGCGTCCTCCAGCGCCTCCACCGAGCCGGACACGTCGCCCTTGATGATGAGCAGCAGCTCCTCACGCTCACCGGACTTCAGCGCGGACTCCAGATCCTCCAGGGTGACCCGCGGCCGGCGCTGCGCGAACATGGCGGTGCGCTCGCGGGCTTCCCGGCGCTCGGCGATCTGCCGGGCCACCCGGTCGTCTGTCACCACCAGGAAGCTGTCGCCGGCGTCGGGCACCGCGGTCAGGCCGAGCACCTGCACCGGCCGGGACGGCGGCGCGTCCGGCACCGGGTCGGTGTTCTCGTCCAGCAGCGCCCGCACCCGGCCGAAGGCCTCACCGCACACGATCGAGTCCCCGACCCGGAGCGTGCCGCGCTGGACCAGCACGGTTGCCACCGGGCCGCGGCCACGGTCCAGGTGCGCCTCGATGGCGATGCCCTGCGCGTCCTGGTCTGGGTTGGCCCGCAGGTCGAGCTCGGCGTCGGCGGTCAGGATGATCGCCTCCAGCAGGGCGTCGATGCCGCGGCCTTCCTTGGCGGAGACGTCCACGAACAGGGTGGTACCGCCGAATTCCTCAGCGACCAGGCCGTATTCGGTCAGCTGGGCACGCACCCGGGCGGGGTCGGCGCCTTCCTTGTCGATCTTGTTCACCGCCACCACCACCGGCACCCCCGCCGCCTGGGCGTGGTTGAGCGCCTCGGTGGTCTGTGGCTTGACCCCATCGTCGGCGGCGACCACCAGCACCACCAGGTCGGTGGTCTCCGCGCCACGCGCGCGCATGGCGGTGAAGGCCTCGTGACCGGGGGTGTCGATGAAGGTGATCTTCCGCTCGTGGCCGTCCACCTCGGTGGTGACCTGGTAGGCGCCGATGTGCTGGGTAATGCCGCCGGCTTCCCTGGCCACCAGGTTGGTGTGCCGGATGGCATCGAGCAGCTTGGTCTTGCCGTGGTCGACATGGCCCATCACGGTCACCACCGGCGGCCGCGGCTGCAGGTCGGTGTCCTCGCCCTCGTCCTCACCGAACTCGATGTGGAACGACTCCAGCAGTTCCCGGTCCTCCTCCTCGGGGGAGACAACCTGAACGTTGTAGTTGAGCTCGGCACCGAGCAGCTGGAGGGTCTCGTCGTTGACGGACTGGGTGGCGGTGACCATCTCACCGAGATGGAACAGCACCTGCACCAGCGACGCCGGGTTGACCTCGATCTTGTCCGCGAAGTCGCTCAGCGATGCGCCCCGCGACAGCCGGATGACCTGCCCATTCCCACGCGGGATGGTCACGCCACCGATGGCTGGCGCCTGCATGTTGTCGAATTCCACCCGGCGCTGTTTCTTCGACTTGCGGCCGCGCGACGGCCGCCCGCCGGGGCGCCCGAACGCGCCCTGAGTGCCACCGCGGCCACGTCCGCCGGCCCCGCCAGGCCGGCCACCGGGGCTGGCACCAGGCCGCGGGGGCCCGCCGGGCCCACCGCGCGGGCCCGCACCGACCCCGGGGCCGCCGCGGCCAGCGCCGGGGCGCGGCCCGGAGCCCATCCCGCCCGGGCCACGGGAGCCTGGGCCACCGGGCCCGGCCCGGCCGGCCCCCGGGCGCGGGGGCATGCTGGTCGGGCTGGGCCGCGGACCGCCCGGCCGGGGACCGCCGGGCCGGGAGAAGTCAGCCGGGCTGGGACGGCCCGGCCCGGCACCGGGCCGGCCTGGCACAGGCCCACCCGCCGGGCTGCCGGCCCCGGGCTGGCCGGGGCGCGGCGGGGCACCACGCGGGGTGAGCCCCATGCCGGTCGCGGTCGGGCTGTAGGGATTGTTGCCTGGCCGGGGGCCGGTTCGCGGCGCGGGCCGGGACCCTCCTGGGCCGGCCGCCGCGCCAGGCGGGCCAGGCCGCGGGCCGGGCCGGGCCGCGGCCGGGGGGCGCTGGGCGGGCGGCGCCTGGGCGGCCGTGGGCGCGTCAGAGAACGACACTGGAACCGGTGCGGCGGGCGCAGCCGGGGCCGGTGCGGCTGGGCCGGCCGGTGCCGGTGGAGCAGCCGCCGGGGCAGCCGCCGCCGCCGTGCGGCTGCCGTTCTGCCCGTCCACGGAACTGGGGGCAGCCGCTGGGCGGGCCGGTGCCTTCTTAGCCAGTGCTGGGCTCGGCGCCTCCGCCGAGAATGCTTCCTTAAGCTTGCGGACAACCGGCGCCTCGATGGTGGAGGACGCTGACCGCACGAACTCACCCATGTCCTTGAGCTTGTCCATGACGGCCTTGCTCTCGACGCCGAACTCTTTAGCGAGTTCGTATACCCGGACCTTCGCCACTGCGCTCCTCACTCGGTCCGGTTCGTCCCGGACCCTTGTGGCCGGTCCGGGCAGCGCGTGCGCCGGGCGGCCGTCAGACTGGGCTGTTCATCGCCGCGTTCTCATCAGGCGCTCATCACGTTCGTATCCTGCTTTCCCGGCGCTGCTGTTGCTGTCACTGCTGTTCCTGCCGCTGCCCGGGCAGGCGGGCCCCAGGCAGGCCTGTCCCGGGCTCACCACACACCTGGGCCAGGAACTCCCCGAGCGGGCCGGTGGCCAGTGGTCCCGGCAGGCGCAGTGCCCGCGGGAACGACCGGCGCCGCTCCGCCTGCTCGAAGCATTCCCGGCTGAGATGCAGGTAGGCGCCCCGGCCAGGCAGCTGCGCACGGGGATCAGGGACGACGGAGCCGTCTCTGCTCACCACACGCAGCAGATCGGATTTGGCCGCACGGACCCGGCACCCGACACACGTCCGGACCGTAGGCACGGGCACGGCCGGCAGGGACCGTCTGGCCATTCCGGACGTAAGCTTACCGCGCCGGGACATCGGCCGTGCCGCCGCGTTCAGCTGGAACGCCGCCGGTCGGCACCGGTATTCCCGGCCGCCGCCGGATCGGCTACCTGGGTATCCGGCCGGATATCGATCTTCCAGCCGGTCAGCCGGTGTGCCAGCCGGGCGTTCTGGCCCTCTTTCCCGATCGCCAGTGACAGCTGGTAGTCCGGCACGATCACCTGGGCCACCCGGGCCACCGGATCCACTACATCCACCCGTGACACCCGGGCCGGTGACAGTGCGTTCGCCACGAACTCGGCCGAATCGTCGGAATAGTCGACGATGTCGATCTTCTCCCCGTGCAGCTCGGTCATGACGTTGCGGACCCGGCTGCCCATCGGCCCGATGCAGGCACCCTTGGCGTTCACCCCGGCCTGGTGTGAGGTCACCGCGATCTTGGTGCGGTGCCCCGCCTCCCGGGCGATGGCGACGATGTCCACCGCGCCGCTGGCGATCTCCGGCACTTCCAGCGCGAACAGCTTCCTGACCAGGTTGGGGTGGGTCCGGGAGAGGGTGACCGACGGGCCCCGGTAGCCCTTGCGGACATGCAGGACGTAGCACCGCAGCCGCTCGCCGTGCACGTACCGCTCGCCCGGCACCTGCTCGGTGGGCGGCAGGATGGCTTCGATCTTGCCGAGGTCAACCAGCACCGCGCGCGGATCTTTGCCCTGCTGGATGACACCGGCCACCACGTCGCCCTCACGGCCGGCGTATTCGCCGAAGGTGAGCTCGTCCTCGGCGTCCCGGAGCCGCTGCAGGATCACCTGCCGGGCGGTGGTCGCCGCGATCCGGCCGAACCCGTCCGGGGTGTCGTCGTACTCCCGCAGCACCTCGCCGTTCTCGCCGGTCTCGGCGGCCCAGACGGTCACGTGCCCGGTGCCGCGGTCCACTTCCACCCGGGCCGCCGCGGCGGCCCCGCCCGAGCGGTGGTAAGCGACCAGCAGGGCGTCCTCGATGGCCTTGATCGCCAGGTCCATCGAGATGTCCTTCTCGTTTTCCAGGCTGCGCAGGACGGTCAGGTCAATGTCCATCTGCCCTCCCCCCTGGCCGCGGGCCAGCGGCCGTGGCGGTGGCCACCGGCGCGGCATCCTTGGTACCGGGCTGGGCCGCCAGCCTGCCGAACTCGACCTGCACCCGGCCCGGGCCCAGCTCGGGGTAGGAGAACTCGCGCCGCTCACCGCCGATCTCCAGGGTGACCCCGTGGTCGGAGGCGGTGACCACCCGGCCCTCCACCTCGGCCGGACGCCCGGCCGGCGGCGGGGGGGATACCGGGGCGGCGGTCCCGTCCTGTGCGGCGGCACCGTCCTGGCCGGCCGCCACCAGCGTGACCTTGACCAGCCGGCCCGTTGCCCGGCGCCAGTGCCGGGGCTGGGTGAGCGGGCGGTCGACACCGGGCGAGGACACTTCCAGGGTGTACGGCGCTTCCCCCATCGCCCCGGTGGCATCCAGCCGGGCCGACAGCTCCCGGCTGATCAGCGCGATCTCATCCAGTCCCACGCCACCATCGGCGTCCACATACACCCGCAGCAGCCGGCGCCGGCCAGCCGAGCTGATCCTGACCGATTCCAGGTCCGCCCCGGCGGCATGCACGACCGGCGCCAGCACCCGGGCCAGCTCCGCCTGGTCGGCGTCATGACGCTGGCCCGCCTGGGCCGGCCCTGGCCCCGGGCCGCGCCCGTCAGCCCGGTCAGAATGTGACGATTCGTGACGGGAGTTACCGCGCATCACGACCTCCTCACCCCGACCTGTGCTGTTGTGTGCCTCGTCCTAGGGTATCCCCGACCACTGGGTCACCTGGGCTGCTCTGGGGCCGGTGGCAACAGGGTGTGAGCAGTGCGCGTCCCGGCCGCGCCACTGCGGCGGCCATGGCATGCTGGGGTGCCCGTCGGTGACCGGCGCGGCGGCGAGAGGCAGGTGAACCGATGGGGCAGCTGACTCGGCGGGGCCTGCTCTCCGCGGCGGCGGCCCTGCCCCTGGCCGCGGCCGGCTGCCAGGGCCTGCGGGTACTCGGCACGCCGCCGCGGCCGCTGCCGGACGTCGCCGTGCTGCGCACCGCCACGGATGGCGAAACCGTGCTGATTGCCCAGTACACGGCGGTGCTGGCGGCCCAGCCGGGCCTGGCCGGGCTGCTGGATCCGCTGCTTGGCCAGCACCGGGCACACCTGGACCGGTTGCGGGCCCGGCTGATCGTGCCGCCCGGGGCGGCCACCCCCTCCGCCTCACCGCGGCCGCATGTTCAGGTGCCGCCCGGCGCAGCCGCCGCCCAGGCGTTCCTGCAGCGGGCCGAGCGCGCCGCCGCCCAGGCGCTGACGGGCGGGCTGACGGCCGCCTCCCCCTCCCTGGCCCAGTTGCTGGCGAGCATCGCGGCCGCAGAGGCCAGCCATGCCCTGCTGCTCGGCCCCTCCCGGCGGGCCCGGTGACTGCCTCCCCCGCCCCCCGGGCAGCTGCCCAGCGGGCGGCGACGATCCGCGCGCTGCAGACGGCGCTGGCGGCCGAGCACACGGCCGTCTATGGCTATGCGGTGGCCGGCGCGCATCTGGCCGGTCCGCGGCAGCAGGTGGTGACCCGCGGCTGGATCGCGCATCAGCAGGCACGCGACACGCTGATCGCGATGGTGGCCGCCCTCGGCGCCCAGCCGGTGCCCGCCTCCGCCACCTACCAGCTGCCGTTCCCCGTTCGGGACGCCCAGAGCGCGGCCGCGTTGCTGGCGCTGCTTGAGGACGGCCTGGCCACCGCCTACCTGGGCGTGGTCGCGCTCACCAGCGACCGGCTCCGGCTGTTCGGCGCGCACGGCGTGCGGACGGCCGCACTGCGGGCCACCGGATGGCGTGGCAGCACGCTTGCGTTTCCCGGGCTCCAGCCGGCAGCGGGAGGATGACCCGCCCGGCCGGGCCCGCCGCAGCAGGTCAGCGGCCAGCGGGCAGGTCAGCGGCCAGCGGGCCCGGCAGCGGCTCGCTGTGCAGCACCGTCAGCCGGGAGACCGCCCGGGTGAGTGCCACATAGAGACGGTGCAGCCCACGGGGCTGGGCGGCGATCCGGCCCGGCTCCACCACGATGACATCGTCGAATTCCAGCCCCTTGGCCAGGGTGACCGGGACCAGGGTGAGCCGCTCGTGCTCGCCGCCGTCGAGTACCTGGTGGCCGACACCGGCGGACACCAGCGCCCGGTGCAGGGCCGGGATCTGCTCGTCGGAGGCGATCACCGCGGCCGAGCCAGGCCGGGACAGCGCCTGCTGGCAGGCCGCGGCCAGGGCGCTGCGCAGCGCCGGGACGGTGACCGGGGTGACCGTCAGCGACCGTGGGTCCTGCCGCAGCGACCGGGCCGGCGTGAGCCGGGGCGCCAGCACCGGCAGCAGCGCGCTGGCGTAATCGAGGATCTGCCGCGGGACCCGGTATCCGGTGTCGAGCACCTGCACCGGGGCCTCGGGTTTGCCCAGGTGGGAGAGCAGTGCGGGCCAGTCTCCCGCCGCGGCAGGGGCGGTCGCCTGCGCCAGGTCGCCGAGCACGGTAGCCGACCCGGTCGCGCACCGGCGGCCGACCGCCCGGCACTCCATCGCCGACAGGTCCTGGGCCTCGTCCACCACCACGTGTGCGAGGCTGGGAATCCTTTCGATCAGGTCACTCGCCTCGTCCACGAGCACCGCATCGGCGGCCGTCCACCGGGCGCTGCCCGGCCCGCGCGGCGGCGGATCCCAGCGGATGGCCGCCTGCTCACCAGGGCTGAGGATGCCGTCGGCCGCGCCGGCGAGCAGTTCGGCGTCGGAGAGCAGGCGCAGCACCAGCCGCACCGGGTCGGCCGCCGGCCAGGCCGCGTCCACCAGCGCCCGCACCGGCCGGGCCCGGCGGACCGCCTCGTGGGTCCGGTCGTCGACGGCCTCCCCGGCGGCCTCCATCCGGGTCAAGATGATGTGCGCGATCCGGTGGCCGAGCAGGTCGCGGCCGGTCCCGTAGCGGACACCGCGGGCACGCAACTGGCGGATCTGCTCGCTGATCTCATGCCCGGGCACCCGCCACCGCCACGAGCCGCGGGTCAGCACCAGCGCCTCGGTGGGCTCGGTCAGGCCGGACCACAGCGCCCGCCGGAGCACCTCCGCCATCCGGGCGTCCCCCTTGACCCGGGCGGCCCGGGCCGGGTCGGTTGCCCGCACCGGCACGGTCGCCACCAGGTCAGCCACGGTCAGCTGGGCCACGTCGGCTTCGCCGAGCGCGGGCAGGACATTACGGATATAGGAGAGAAAGGCCTTGTTCGGCCCGATCACGAGTACCCCGCCGCGCTGCATCCGGCTGGCGCTGGCGTACAGCAGGTAAGCCACCCGGTGCAGCCCGACCGCAGTCTTGCCGGTGCCCGGCGCCCCCTGCACACAGACCGTGTGATCCGCCCCGGCCCGGACGATGTCGTCCTGGTCGGGCTGGATCGTCGCCACGATGTCGCGCATGGGGCCGGACCTGGGCCGTTCGATCTCGGCCAGCATGATGGCGCTGACCCCGCCCGGCGCGGGCATCCCGGCGCCGAACGCCTCGTCCTCGTAGGCGGTGAGTTCGGCGCCGGCGAACCCGAACCGCCGCCGCAGCACCAGCCCCATCGGGTCGGCCGCACTGGCCCGGTAAAACGGCCGCGAGACCGGTGCCCGCCAGTCGATGACCAGCGGGTGACCGTCCTGGTCGTGGATGTGGCGGCGGCCGATGTGCAGCTGCTCGCCGGGCAGCGCCTGCCCGGCGGGATCGCCGGTGCCGACCGCGCGGGCGGGCCGGCGGCCAGTCCCGGGCACCGCCGGTGTATCCGCAACGACGCCTCCGGCGTAATCCACCCGCCCGAAGAACAGCGGGGTGTCCGGGATTTCCCGCAGGGCTTCCGCCCTGCGGTACAGGTCCGCTTTGAGGTATTCCTCCGATACCCGGTCACCCGCCATCGCCCGCAGGCCGAGCACGTTCTCGCGCATGAGCCGGAGGAACTCACGGGAGCGGCGCAGATGGTCCTGCTCCGCGGCCAGGACCGGGTCGGGCGGCATGGCGGGCGGGCGGCGTGCAGCGGCCGCGTCACCGGTCCCGCTGGCCGGGGGCATGCGTCATCACCTCCGTGGCGGGGAGCCGGCACAAGGTCCAGCAGCCTAGCAAGCCGGTGGCCGGACGTCAGCTTCGTTTCCAGCCACCGGCCCCGGGAGCTGGCCCGCCCCGGCTGGCCGGGCCGTGCTGCGCGGGCGACAAGGTGGGCCGGTGCTGGTGGCGATCAGGGGGCCGTGGCGTCGGCCGGGGTCACGCCTGGCGTGGCGCGCCTCGCCGCGAGAGGACATCGATGGCCACCGCCGCGAGCAGCACCCCGGCGACCACGACGTCAATCCACCAGCTCGACACGCCGAGCAGGTAAAGGCCGTTGTAGATGGCACCGATGACGAGGCCGCCCAGCACGCCGTGGATGGTCTTGCCCCGGCCGCCGAAGAGGCTGGTGCCACCGATGACGGCCGCGGCCACCGCCAGCAGCACGTAGCTGTTCGCGGATTTGATGATGTTGGTGGTCAGCGAGACCTGCCATGAGGCGAACAGCACGCCGGCGATCCCAGCAGTCAGGGCGGCGAGGACGAAGCCCCAGGTCCGGACGTTGGGCAGGCTGACCCCGGCTCGCCGTGCCGCCTCGGGGTTGCCACCGATGGCGTACACGTAGCGGCCGAAGCGGATCCGCTGCAGCAGGACTGTCCATGCGGCGAGCACGGCAAGGACGATCGGAATGATGTAGGGAACCCCCTCGATCGTCCCGAAGTGGGCCCGGTTGACGTTGCAAATGGCGACGACCGCGCTTCCCGCCACGGCCATGAGGACGATCTTCATCGCGGTCAGGCTACGCGGCGGCGCTTCCAGGCCGTGGCGGCGCTTGCGCGCGTCCCGCAGCCAGAGCCCGGTGCCAGTGGCTCCGACCACCACGGCCAGCAGGATCCAGCCGACCACCGGTTCGAACTGCCCCCAGAAAATGTCGTACAGGACGAGCTCGTTGGTGAACCGGGAGTTGCCGATGCTGACCAGCGCCCCCTTGAGGACGATGATCGCCACGCCCTGCAGGATCAGCAGCCCGCCGAGCGTGACGATGAACGACGGCATCCTCAGCCGGGCCACCAGCGATCCCTGGAAGGCGCCCCACGCAGCGCATGCGAGGAGCGTCACTATGATCGCCGCCCACCACGGCCAATTGAGGCCGGTCGGCTGCACGAGCTCGGCGACCACGACGCTGCCAAGCCCCATGACCAGGCCGACGGAGAGGTCGATCTCCCCGAGGAGCAGGGCGAAGATCTCAGCCATCGCCAGCAGCATGTAAATAGAGCTCTGCTCGAACAGGTTGACCAGGTTCTGCGCCGACAGGAACGCCGGGTTCGCGACCTGGAAGCTGATCGCGACCACCACGATGGCAAGGACCACCGGCAGGACACCGCTGTCGCCACCGCGGACCCGGCGCCACCAGGCCCGGAGATACTGGCCCAGCGACTGGGCGAGGAGCTCGGGCGGGACGTCGGCCGCGGCGGCCTCGGAGGCGGCGGTGAGGTCGACCGCCCTCGCGGCGTCAGCCGTCCCGCCCGGGGTCTCGCCGGGGTCCGCGGTCACGGGGATGTCAGGCACGGGTCCCACTCCCGCTCCCGCGCCGTGACAGCACGTCAACCAGCACTGCGACGATGAGCACGACGCCCGGCACGATGTACTGCAACGGCGTGGCCAATTGACCCAAGCTCAGCAGGGACACGCCGTAGGCGATGGCGCCGATGAGCAGGCCGCCGAGAACGCCGTGGATTGGCTTACCCCGGCCGCCGAAGAGGCTGACCCCGCCGATGACGGCGGCGGCCACACAGTAAAGGACAAGCTGACCGGGGTCAGCTGTATTGGTGCTGTACTGGCCGAAGAAAAAGGACCCGAGCAGGATGCCGCCGAGGCCGGCGGTCGCCGAGCACAGCGCGAAGGCCCAGGTGCGGATGGCGGCAAGGCTGACGCCGGCGCGGCGGGCCGCTTCGGGGTTGCCACCGACGGCGTAGACGTAGCGGCCGAAGCGGGTCCGCTGCAGCAGGACCGTCAAGGCGGCAAGGACGACGAGGACGATCGGGATGACCCACGGGACTCCCTGCACGGCCACCAGGGGTGTTCCGCGGTTGATAGTGCAGATCAGCACCACCGCTACCCCGACCACCGCCACCAGGACGATCCTGATTGCGGTCAGGCTGGCCGGGGGAGCCACCAGGCCCTGGCGCCGCCTCGCGGCGGCGCGTCGCCAGAGGGCCGTGCCGACCGCCCCGACCACCACCGCCAGGGCCACCCAGGCGACAACGGGCGGGATCAGCCCCTGGACCAGGTCGTAGAAGACCCGCTGGTTGGGCACCAAGGGGCTGGCGCTCACGGCGCCGTTGGCCCCGCCGAGGACGACGACGAGGATTCCCGAGAAGAGCAGGAACATACCCAGGGTCACGACGAAGGATGGGATCCTGAGCCGGGCAGTCAGCGTCCCGGTGAAGGCGCCGACCAGGCCGCAGATAGCGAGCGCGGCGAGCATCGCTGCCCACCATGGCCAGCCTGGACCCGGCTGCTGGACCAGCTTGAAGGCGACGACCCCGCCGAAAAGCGCGACCGCGCCGACCGAGAGGTCGATCTCCCCCAGGAGCAGGACCACTGTTTCAGCCATCGCCAGCACCATGTACACGGTGCTCAGCCCGAAGATATAGACGAGGTTGCTCGGCCGCAGGAAGGCGTGCTCGGGGGTGATGATCTCGAAGATAATGGCCACCACCACCATGCCCAGAACCACGGGCAGGACACCGCTGTCGCCACTGCGGACCCGGCGCCACCAGGCCCGGAGATACTGGCCCAGCGACTGGGCGAGGAGCTCGGGCGGGACGTCGGCCGCGGCGGCCACGGGGGCGGCGGTCAAGTCGACCGCCATCGCGGTGTCCGCCGGCCCGTCCGGGGTCCCGCCGGGGTCCACGGTCACTGCGACTTCCTGGTCCAGGCCATGGGCTCAGCCTTCGTCGCCGGCGGATTCAGCGGGCGCGAACGGCCGCCCGCTGGCGCTGCCCGTCGTCATGTACTCCACCACGCTCTGCCGGTCAAAGTCCGCGGCTGGCCCCTCGGCCACCATCCGCCCCAGGTAAAGCACCGCGATCCGGTCCGCGACCTCGAAGACGTCGTTCAGGTTGTGCGAAATCACCATCACGGCCAGCCCGTGGTCCCGGAGCTGTGCGATCAGGTCCAGCACCATCCGGGTCTGCACTACCCCGAGGGCGGCGGTGGGCTCGTCCAGCA
>Ga0306920_100011475_pt1 | contig 11973 bp, 10 predicted proteins | sample flu12Cox44000170_FD_204666 | JGI IMG/M metagenome (GOLD analysis project Ga0306920, IMG submission 204666) | Lab enrichment of tropical soil microbial communities from Luquillo Experimental Forest, Puerto Rico - flux4day.12C.oxic.44.000.170 (v2)... | ecosystem: Environmental > Terrestrial >...
TGGGTGATTCCTGCGACGGACGACCTGCGTCTGGGCCACGAGGAGTTTCTGCATCCCAACCTGATTGGGTTCGAATTTGCAATCGCTGCGCTGGTTGCGGGCTTTCTGGCGCACGAGAATAAGAACTCGATGTGGTTGGCCGGCGGATTCGTTGTGACGTTAATCCGAACGTTAAGCAAGGGTGCCATTGTCGGGTTTGCCTTTGCTGGCCTGTACTTCTTGTTGCGAGGGTTTAAGCTAAGCCCAAGAGCGCGTGCCTACCTAGGCTTCGTCAGTACGGTTGTGTTGCTGGTTTTTTGGGGTCTCCTCGAAACCTATCTCGATCTTTATACCCAGGGCAGCAACCTTGAGACGTTAACCGGGCGAACCTACATCTGGACGCAGTCACTAGACATAGCCATGGAAAAACCATGGCTCGGTCACGGCTTTGACTCGTTTCGCTGGGCATTTCCTCCGTTTGACGCCTTTCAACCCTGGCAAGCCCATAATGAGGTCATTCAACAGTTTTTCGCCTACGGTATCGTCGGGGTTCTGGTTGTGTGCGGAGCCTATTGGACCTTCTATAGACAAGCGCGCCTGTGTGCCAAAACTTCCCTGAGATCTCTCGCCATCGCGATACTCATTTTGACTCTTGTTCGGGGCCTGGTTGACACCGACAGATTCGAGTTGTGCTTCCCCCTGTGGCTGATGACGCTACTCGCAGCCCCACTTGCCCACAATCGTACGCCACCGCCTGTATCTCCGTCATGACCCCCGCTCCTTCTATATCAATCGTCACGCCATCGCTTAATCAAGGCGCTTTTCTGGCCGAAGCGTTACTTAGTGTAAGGGATCAGAAATATGACGAACTAGAACACCTCGTGATTGATGGTGGATCCGCCGACGATACCATAGAAATACTCTGCCAATATTCTGAGGAAGCATGCTGGAACCACCTATGTTGGACGTCAGAGCCGGATCACGGCCAGAGCCACGCGCTGAATAAGGGTTTTGCCAGGGCGAGTGGCGACATCATTGGATGGCTGAACTCGGATGACCGTTATCGTCCCGGCTGTCTAAATTATGTGGCCCGAATATTTCAAGAGCGTCCTGATATAGACGTAGTCTATGGCGATTATACATGGATTGATGAAAGTGGGCGTGCATTTCAACTCCGTCGTGAGATTGAGTTCAGTCACTTCATTCTGCTCTACCATCGGGTCCTTTACATACCGACCACAGCCACCTTCTTCCGGCGCCGCATAATTGATGAAGGAAATTGGCTTGACGAAAGCCTTTACTATGCGATGGATTTCGACTTCTTCGTGAGATTGGCTTTGGATGGATACAGGTTCCTTCACGTTCCGACAACACTAGGTGAGTTTCGCTTCCAAAGAACCAGCAAAACTTGCACGTCGCCGCACAAGCAGCTGGAAGAGGTGAACCAACTCATATACCGCAACTCGCCGGTGCTGCGGCGATTGGAATCGCGTGCGGTGCGAATATTCATCTTGTCACTATTGCGGTCTTGCGCTGCAACGATGCGATATACGGAAAAACTCATCCGGGGCTATTACTTCGATCGCTTCAGGCCGTGCGGCTCGTGAGCGACAAATTGGGCGACACCCAGCTGCCATGCGTGTTTTGATCTGTGCCGTATCTTCCTCGCGGCAGCCCTCGGGCATTTGCCGGCACGCCGCCAACTTAGCACGTTCGCTGGCGGGGAGAAGGGAAGTCTCGACCATAACCCTGCTGGTAGGTAGTTGGCAAGCGCAGTACTTCAACCAGGCCTTCGAGTTAAATAACTCCAAGTTGCGAGTGGTCACCGTCGACGCTTCTCACCGTGCGAGCGGACGTAACATTTGGTACCTACGACGACTGCCTTCAGTGGCAAGAGAGTACAGACCTGATATCGTTCATTTGTCATTTCCGATGCCTTTCAATCCCCATCGCCTCAACTATCCGGTCGTAACGTCACTACACGATTTATATCCATACGACATGCCGGAAAACTTTGGCTTATATCGAGTATTGTTCAACCGCGTTTTTCTCCGCCAATGCCTGAGCAGCAGTGCGGCGGTCGTGTGCAGCTCTGAATTTACACTCGAGAGGCTGCGAGTCGTCTTGCCCAGTATCGCCAGCACCAAAGCGGTCCGCATATATCAGTCGGTCGAGTTTGGAAGCGTCAAGAGCCAAGAGCCGACAATCGCGGAAATAGCCGACCGGCCTTTTCTACTTGCGGTGGCACAACATCGCAGGAACAAGAACCTCGAGCTCCTCCTGAAAGGTTTTGCAGATTTGCGCGAGCGCGGCGGTCAATGGGAAGGACTGGGCCTGCTCATCGTGGGCAGTAGCGGGCCGGAGACCGGACGTCTGAAACGCATTGTCGGGCAGCTTTCGTTACAAGGTCGCGTGGCATTCAGAGCCGGAGTCACAGACCCGGAGTTATCGTGGCTCTATGCGAATTGTGAGATGTTAGTTGCACCGTCCTCGATAGAAGGTTTTGGCCTGCCCGTCGTGGAAGCACTGCAATGCGGTGCCCGAGTGCTGTGCTCTGACATACCGGTTTTCCACGAAATCGCAGGCAACGCCGCCCAGTACTTCGACTTGTACTGTTCTTCGCCAGCTAAAACGTTGGCTGATGCGGCGATCTTCACCTGCCGGGAATCCGCAAAACAGAGTGGAGGACTCGACAGGTTTTCCGCTGAATCAAACGCGCACCAACACGTTTTACTCTATTCGAAGCTGCTCGAAACCGACCAGCCATGCATCGACAAACTGCAAAGCATCGCCGTTGACCGAGCTATCCCTGATGGCAGATTTCCCTGGTGAACTAGGACCATTACCTCGCGCCAACGTTCTGGGCGTTGGAGTGCATGCGATTGACATGAGAACAGCGATCGATGCCATCGAAAGAGTCCTATGTGAGCATCGACGGGGCTATGTTTGTCTCACCGGAGTTCACGGTGTCATGGAAGCGCAGCGAGAACCGGACCTCATGCGGATATTCTCAATGGCCACGCTTGTCCTACCCGACGGGATGCCGACCGTGTGGATGGGGCACCTGCAAGGCTTTCGCAAGATGGACCGGGTATTCGGGCCGGATCTGCTAATTACGGTTGCCGAATTGACGGAACATTCCCACTTTCTTTGCGGCGGCCAAGCGGGCGTGGCTGACCAACTCCGCAACGCGTTGCTGCGCCGTTTCCCAACCATCAGAATCCTCGGCACCTATACTCCGCCGTTTCGGCCGTTGACGAGAGACGAGGAAACCGATTTTCTTTTTACGGTTAAAGAGCTGGCGCCGGACATTATTTGGGTGGGAATGAGTACGCCAAAGCAAGAGAGATTTATGGCTGAATATCTACCGCGCCTAAACACCACCCTCATGATCGGAGTAGGGGCGGCCTTCGACTTTCATACGGGAAGAATCAAGGACAGCCCACAGTGGGTGAAAAGGTCGGGCCTGCAGTGGGCTCACCGGTTGATACAACAACCGGCCCGACTGTGGAAACGATATATAGTCAACAATCCCATGTTCTTGGTTCGGGCAGGACTACAACTTGCGGGAGTAAAGCGCTATTACCTGTAAGTGATGTCTTTGCGCTCAGGGTTTGGCCTGGCTTGCGCCTAGACCACCGATATTGACGGCCGGTCAACTCGTCGCTCCCTAGACCCTCTTATGACTACTGCAAATATTGCCGTGCCCAAGCTCAGGGTACCCCCTAGCTCCTTTCTCAAGCGGGGAATCGATCTTGCTGGCTCCTCTGTCATGCTGTTCATCTTTTCACCTCTTTTCCTGTTCGTAGCTGCCCTGATCAAGCTCGACTCAGAAGGGCCCGTCTTGTTCCGACAGAAACGCATCGGAAAAGATGGTAAGCCGTTCGACATATGGAAATTTCGGAGCATGCGAGTTGACGCTCATCCTTACGCAAGAAGCCCAGCTGGTGATCATGATCCGAGATTGACAAGAATCGGCCGCTTATTGCGCCGGTTCAGCATCGACGAACTGCCTCAATTAGTGAATGTCTTGAAAGGAGAAATGAGTTTGGTGGGGCCGCGCCCGGAAATGCCATACATCGTGGAGAACTACGGGCCCCTCGAACGGCAGAGGCTCTGTGCCCGACCCGGCATTACAGGTCTGTGGCAAATCAGCCCGGCGCGCGCGATGCCCATTCACGAAAATCTCAACTATGACTTCACCTATATCGAGAACCAATCTATCACCTTGGACTGCATCATCCTGCTACGCACGATCACTGCGGTGATACGAGGGATTGGAGCGGCATGAGTGTGCAGAGCCTTATATATGAGCATTCCGGAGCCTATCCGTAGGCGGAGCCACTATCTACCGCAAGGAGAAAGTGCATGACACCCGGTCATTCGAAGATTCTTGTAACTGGTGCTGGCGGTTTTATCGGTCATCATCTGGTAACCTTCCTTAAAGATAAAGGCTGTTGGGTTCGTGGAGCCGACCTGAAATATCCTGAGTTTTGCCCTACGAGCGCCGACGAGTTTGAGAAAGTGGATCTGCGCCGATGGGACGATTCCCGGAAGGTAACATGTGATGTTGACGCAGTATATGCGCTAGCCGCCGATATGGGCGGCATGGGATATATCTCTGCCCACAACGCGCAAATTCTGCACAACAATGCGTTGATTAACCTAAACACCATTGAGGCGGCAAGGCTCAATGGCGTGAAACGATATCTTTATACCTCCTCGGCATGCGTATATCCGGAGTACCGGCAGCTGAGCGCCGACGTTCCCCCATTGAAGGAAACAGACGCATACCCTGCCGATCCGCAGGATGCATACGGTTGGGAAAAACTGATCACAGAGCGCCTATGTACTCACTATGCTGAGGATTATGGGATGGATATTCGAATCGTGCGATTTCACAACATATTCGGACCCTTCGGCACATGGGACGGAGGAAGAGAGAAGGCGCCGGCAGCTTTGTGCCGCAAGATCGCGATGGCTAAGCAGAACGGCGACTTGTCAGTAGAAATTTGGGGAGATGGAGAGCAAACCCGTTCGTTCTGTTATATCGATGATTGCGTTTTAGGAATATACAAGCTGATGAATTCTGACTTCAGCCACCCCGTAAATCTGGGACAGGATCGTATGGTCAGCATTAACCATTTGGCCGATATGATTGCAACCATAGCAGGAATCAGCATCAGAAAAGTGCACGTCGCCGGTCCGCAAGGCGTCCGCGGTCGAAACTCCGACAACACTCTGTTGAAGCAAGTCCTCGGCTGGATACCTCAAGTGTCTCTCGAAGAGGGAATGGAGAAAACCTACACCTGGATCGAAACCCAGGTTCGTGCAAGGCACGTACAACGAGAATCCCCAGTCGTCGTCGGAGTAGCTGATTGACTGTAGCGACAACAGCGAAGGCAGTATCAACCCCAGAACGGTTGAATCCGGCGTCAGACCGGAAGCGCTGCCGCAATCTCGCGACAAGACTTATCATCGCTGCAGAGTGGCTTGCGCTGTTAGCGGGATTAGGATACCTGTGCGTCCGAACACTCCCTCGAGCATGGCAAAAGCTCGATACAGATTTTCCCAACTACTATTTAACCGCTCGTCTTCTACGTGAAGGATACGACACCGACAGGATCTACGATTGGATCTGGGCGCAGCGCCAAAAGAACCGCATCAAAATCGAGAAATCGGACCAACCTGTCGTCGCATTTGTGCCCTTGACTCCTTTCTCGGCTCTCCTTGTCTGGCCACTGACCTCGTGGGCCCCATTGTCGGCGAAGCACATCTGGATCGCTCTCAACCTGGCCGTACTGGTGCCAGTGGGAGTTTTTATGCACTCGTTAACCCCCCTTGGGTGGCGAAGGATCGCATTATTGATGGTCGTGACCTTCCCCCTGCACCGAAATCTTCAATTTGGGCAGTACTACATCCTACTCTTGCTGATTTTCATAGCGTCACTGTGGCTTTATGTTCGCAAGAGACGGACATTGGCAGGACTCATGCTTGGAATTGCAGCCGGCCTAAAGATATTCCCGGCTTTATTCCTACTGTATTTTCTACGGAAGAAGGACCTTAAGGCAGCGGGAGGCTTAATCCTCGGTTCTGTTGTCACTTCGGTAATTTCGATAGCGATATTTGGAGTGGAGCTCAATGGTACTTACCTCAGGCAGGTGTTGCCGTGGGCATTACGGGGTGAGGGTATGGATCCTTATGCCCTCACTGCGAACTCGATGTCATCGCTGCTGCATCATCTATTCTCATTTGAACCCGAGTGGAACTCACATCCGCTTTTGCATGCGCCCATTCTCGTCGCCGTGCTACAGCCCGTGTTTGAGTTTTTAATGCTCTCTCCGGCTATTCTCTTGGTCTCATCCGGTGATATGCGACTGAGGCAGCTACGGCTGGAGTGGGCAGCTTATATCGCGAGTGTGCTCGCGATTTCAACTATGCCTGCCTCCTACCACTTCACCTTGCTCATCTTGCCAATGGCGATCTTGACGAGTGTGCTGATCGAGGAGAAACGCTTCCCGGCGCTTGCATTGCTGGCGGTACTTTATCTTGGAACGTGTTTTCCACTTTGGCCGAAGCTCGTGAGCACGAACCAGTCCTTTCTGGCGGTGCCGCGGCTGTGGTTAGCTATGGCATTCTGCCTCTGCAGCTTTGCACTGCTGTGGCAGCAGCGGGGGACCATAAGAAAACATTGCTGCAACCAATGGGTGTGGTCAGGAGTGATGGCTTGTCTCTTGGCTCTGGAGGTCGGCGCCCGCGTGCACCAGCTGCCAGGTGCTTTTCGACAGTCCACAGAGCGGCTTCAGACACGGGCTGACGTGTTTCTTGCAACTGAGCCAATCGCCCATGCCAACTCCACGCTCTTCGTATCGATGTCGGCCGATGGATACCGAGCCGGCCAACGTGGTGAGAAGGGAGTCAGTCTGAGTGGCGACGGTGTTGACCAAATCGCACTGACCACGGCAGCTCACAGGGTTTGGGTCGAGGAGAGCGGTCTTAAGTCAAGAATTGTCTCGGTCGGATCCGACCTCACCACTGAGCGAGTGGTGGTAGACAATGCCGAGTTCCCCATAGCGTCCCCTGATGGTAAATGGCTAGCTTATCTTCGGTCAGAACATGGAAGAAGTCGTATCTGGATGCATAGTCTTAAGGAAGGCCTCTCTGTTGATATCCCAATAACGCCTCCATCCCTGAACGTGTTTGAAATGTCTTTCGCTCCAGACGACTCGATTGTGTTCGCTGCAGCGGAGAAACATCAAGCGCCGCATCTATTCCTCATCAAGGACAAGGGTCATCTACAGCAGGTCATCTCAGAAGACGCCCGCTATCCGTCCATATCGCCGGATGGAGAGTGGCTTGCTTATAGTCGTCGGTCCGGTGGGATATGGAACCTGTGGCTAAGAAGAATGAATTCCGTGGACGATAGGCGAATCACTGATACTGACTGCAATGACGTTTTTCCAAGCTGGGAGGCTGATTCCCGTACGTTATTGTTTGCCAGCGACTGCGGACGCGCATTCGGACTTACGGCACTCTACAGACAGCGCGTTCTACCTTGATGATCACGTGCGATCTGTCGATCGAAGGGAAGTTCCTCCGGAAGCGTCGAGCCTTGGCTGGAAGCGGGATGTTAGCTGGTTCGCTATTTCATGGTGGTCGGAGGGAGTTGCAGGGCAGGAGGTCTAAGCGAGGTCCGAGGGAATAAGCGATGGCTTTGGGAAATGTCTTAGGTCGCTATGCAAGGCGCCTCGATCGGGAACTGGGGGTGCAAGCATGGTTGCGCGGAGAGCCGCATCCACCGCGAGGTGGCTTCGACCTTGCCGGAGAAAAGATCATCGACTGGGGATGGATCTGCGTCCATCTTCCAGTTGGTCCGAAAAGGGGACTGGAAATCGGCTGTGGCGAGTCTCCCATTCTGCCTGGAATGCTTGCGCAAGGATACGACGTCACCTGTGTGGACCTTGACGCTACGATTACAACTGAGTTGCAGGGCTTTCGCTTCATTAAAGGCGATTTCAACCAGATTGAGTTGCTACCGGATTTCGATGTCATCGTGGCTTGTTCTGCTATTGAACACTTTGGTCTGGCTGGCCGCTACGGTGCGAAGGCGGATCCAAACGCAGACATTAAGGCGATGACTAAGATCCAGTCGCTTCTCTCGAACCGCGGCCAGGCCTTCATCACAGTTCCGATAGGCTCGGACGCCTTGCATAGTCCGTGGCACCGAGTGTACGGCAAGGAGAGGCTGCCACTACTCCTCAACGGATTCACCGTCCAAGAATCGCACTTCTGGACCAAGAGGCCATGGGGCCCGTGGCAGGAGACTACTCTCGTACATGCGCTCGATCAGCCCGTCGATCTCCGTCGCTACGCGCTTGGGCAATTTGTGCTGGTTGGAAATCACTAACGGCGTTCGACGCGCCTGGGACCTTTCGCTTTGTCGCGTCAATCCCACAACGTCACTGGTGGCATCGGATTTTACTCAAGGAAACCGTCGGTTGAGCCCCATTTGGCATTCCCAAGCACGTCTCAGATACCCACCACTTCCGACGTAGAGGACTTAGTTAGAAGAGGATTTTAGGCCTGCATGTCTCGCCTTGGGGTAGCTTACACCGGCGTGCTCATGAAGGGCAGACGCGCCTTCACACGTTGGCTGCCGCGTTTCGCCTTGTCGTACCTTGCGAAAGAGCCGTCCGTCGTTATCGGTATTCGCCACCTTGTACGCAGACATCTAATCCCGCGCGGCACCGAGTGGGTTCAGGTTCAGCAGGGCTTTGCCAAAGGGCTCTGGATTCGGATCGACCTCGCCTGGGAAAGATCATGGTGGGCAGGCACACATGAGCCGGCCGCGCAAGATATACTGCGACAGATTATTGCGGCGGACACGATTTTCTATGATGTAGGGGCTCACATCGGCTTTTTCTCGCTACCCGCTGCCCGGATAGCCGCACGGGTGATCGCATTCGAACCCGACCCTGAAAACGCGGCGCGACTTCGCGCTCACGTTGTCCGAAATCGCCTGAACCACAAGCTCGAAGTAGTTGAAGCCGCTTTGTGGTCGGACACTACGTCCTCAATTACATTTCGCACCGGTATTCCCCGCTCGCAGGGCGGCGTGGCGTGTGAAAAGCATCAACCCGTACTGGCGAAGGGCTCACTGATTCAGGTAAAAGCTATAAGGCTCGATAACCTCGTATCGGGTGGCGGCATACCGGCTCCTCATATCATCAAAGTGGACGTCGAAGGGGCTGCCTCAGAGGTCCTAATCGGTGCACTCGAGACGATCCGAATGTCTGGCCCGATTCTGTTCATCGAAATACATACCTGGCTCGAATATGAAGAAGTCCTTCAGTTCTTAAAACCTCTCGCGTACAAAGTAGTTTGGAACATACCGCCCGAGGGCTTCCCGCGGCAGTGTTTTGCTTTCAGGCGTTCCCCTCATGAGTCGGGAGTCGAAAAATACTGCAAATGGACGGGAGGATAGATGGCTCGAAAAAAGCGGGAGCGGGGCCTAACGCGCAGTTAGATTTCTTCTCGCTGTGGCATTTTCGGCTGTTCACTTTGACAGTTCGAAGTCCGCCTTGCCTGTGCCGCTGACACTAACCGGCTTGGTTTGCTGCTTCATGCCCTCGTGCCAGGCAACAATGTTGTACTTTCCGTCCGGCACATTGTCGATCTTGTAGTTGCCAGCGGCATCCGTTTGAGCAAAATATGGCGTGGGACTGACGACGATGAAGCCCGACATTTCTGAATGGATATTGCAGAAAAGGGGCGCCACACCGGACTGCTCAAACTTGTAAGGCCGCTTCTCCCCTTGCGGCCAGGTCCCGACGTTATGAGCCGCCTTTTTATTGGCGCCGACAGCCGGCCAAAATACATTGTGCTGCTCGTTGTCATCATTCATGAATTGCACTGTGGTCCCTTGCTGCACCACCAGCACGTGCGGGACAAACGCTAGGTTCTTTTGGCTCATGACGGGCTCCGTTGAAGGCGGAGGGAATGTCTTGCCGGGTATGGCGTCTACATAGACGACGGCTTGTCCCGGCGTCACCTGTCCCTCGATTGTGCCGGCAGAAGCAGTAGTGGCGATCGTTGTGATGGCTAACAGCGCGAGCAAGACGTTACGCGTCATGAGTGTGTCCTCCGTTCCCAGGTGGTGTATCTCCGTATGAAAGCCTCTAGTAAGCGAAATCCAAACCAAGCACCAGCGTGTTGGTATGGAAGGGATTGAGGGCTACCGGCAAGCCGGTTATCGGATTCGTAGCGATTACGACTGACTGTGACGGGCGAAACTGAGCTTCGATGGAGGCCTTGATGTTGGGGTGGATGAGAAACTGCACGGCAGGTGTGAAACGGTTGCGCGTCGAGGCGAAGGGCGCGTTGAACGGAGCTCCGGTGAAGGATGGATTTGTAATCAAGCCATTGATCCGATCAGATGTCGAGTTGACGCCATCGTAGCGCATCATCACATACATCCATGGGTATGCGAGCCACTCCACATCTACAAAGCCACCGCTAAACGTGGCAGGCGTGCTGCGAATGAATCCGGCTGGAACGGCCTGGTTCAAGGTCTGGAGCGGTATGAGATTGCCAGCGCTATCGATAGGCAACAGGTTCATGTCGTGCCCGAACATATACAAGGCATTAACTTGCAAGCAGCAGCGATAGTTAAAGGTGAAGTTGCCACCGACTCTGTAGAACGGCTCACTAGCAGTGAGGACGGCAGACGTACCGTCGGCCCCCGCACCCAGCAGGCGCTGAACTGAGCGCCCATAGAGATAATAGCTGCCAATGTTTATGTAAGTATGGTCGTGGGCTCCCATGGCGCCGGCAGCGCGGATTTCGGTGCGGCTTTCCTTATCTCGCTCCAGGTTGAAGCGATAATTGAAGCTGGCATAAATCTCTTTGAAATTGGCATTCGAAGAGAAGCCTAGCCCTCCCTGGCTACTCCCTGTGGCCGAGGGAACATATGGGCTGTAGCCGTTCCCTCCGCCCGTGTGTTGATCTACGACAGCGAGTGAGTAGTTGTAGCCTCCAGTGTGGCGGCCACCGCTGATTTCGACACCCTCAGCCGTCGCCGCTAGCAGGAAATGGTTATTCACAAACTGTTGCAACGGAATCATCCCATTCATCGCACCGATATTGGACTGGAGATAAATGTCATAAGGACTGGTCCAGATGCTGTGGATCTCAGTGAAAGGCAACTCCAGCTCGAACTCCCCGACGCGAAGATTCAGAGAGTTCTTTGGCAGCTTTATCAACCGGCCGATGTCGACGAACTTCAGATATGCTTCGCCTAAGCCGCCATTTGCGTTAGACCCGCCAAAGCTGAGGTAGTCGTCTACCCAAAATGCAATGCCGCTCCCGAAGTTGCCGGCTGAAAAGAGGCTGAACGAACCAGTCTGGAAGTCTGTAGACGGCACAAACGGCGGCAGGGTTCCGGCCGGAGTCAAGGCCGCGAATCTATCGCTACTGCTGCCGGTGTACTGGAAGTAGCTGTTCATGCGAAGCCCGATAGGCGGAATTCCGGGTATCGTGCCCGGCCAGATGGCCTTGGGCCAGAGTTCCGCGTTGGCCGGAGCCCCCAGCATGACAGGAGGAATCTTGATCCTCAACTCATCGTCTTTGGGAAACTTGAAGCCTGCGTCCTTAAATGCCTTGCCGAAATCGTTGAGTTTGGGAAAGTCAATGTGGCATGTACTGCAGCTGAGGCCGTAGATGCGTGCGAAAGCCGGAATGGCATGGCTCGGACTAGGACACAAGAACGGAAGCATGAGTAGGACGACGCAAAATGATGGTCTCTGAACTCTGACGAACTGGTGAGGTAACATTCTGTGTCCTCCTTCCTGTTCCTGTCGCGGAGCTGGCGTTGCGACCTGCTTCTCTAGCGCCGATACACCCGAGGTGACGTAGAGCGCGACTTATTGCCATCAAACAGCCGCGTCATACGAGCCATTGTGTCGTAACTCACGGCCTGCGACGACAGACGCCTAA
>Ga0306920_100011477_pt1 | contig 11970 bp, 9 predicted proteins | sample flu12Cox44000170_FD_204666 | JGI IMG/M metagenome (GOLD analysis project Ga0306920, IMG submission 204666) | Lab enrichment of tropical soil microbial communities from Luquillo Experimental Forest, Puerto Rico - flux4day.12C.oxic.44.000.170 (v2)... | ecosystem: Environmental > Terrestrial >...
TGGCGTGCGTGCGATCTGGCCAAGGGAACGACACCGTCGGAGCGGTCAGCGCGGACGTGAGCATATCGCCCGTTGGGTGATGCTGCAACGCGAGGCTGCAATAATCATGCAGGACCTGTTCGCAGGCTCAGATTGAGATTTGGATGACTTCGACCAAGCGCTACATCTGCATCCACGGTCACTTCTACCAGCCGCCGCGCGAGAATCCCTGGCTTGAAACGGTGGAGACCCAGGACTCTGCGGCGCCTTACCACGACTGGAACGAGCGAGTGTGTGCAGAGTGCTATGCGCCCAACGGCGCGGCACGCGTTGTGAACAGTAAGAACAAGATCATTCGCATCGTAAACAACTATGCGCGAATGAGCTTCAATTTCGGGCCCACGCTGATGAGATGGCTCAGCGAGAATGCGGCGCGCACCTATCGGATGATTCTGGATGGCGAACGGCAGAGCCGCAGGACCAACATGGGCCACAGCTCGGCGATGGCACAGGTTTACAACCACATCATCATGCCACTTGCTAACCGGCGCGATCGAATCACGCAGATCCGCTGGGGGATCCTGGACTACAAGAAGCACTACGGGGCGCTCCCCGAAGGCATGTGGCTGGCCGAGACAGCCGCAGATACAGAGACGCTGGAATTGCTGGCCCAGCACGGCGTCAAGTTCACGATCCTCGCGCCAAATCAGTGCAAGCGGGTTCGGCCGCTGAAGGATGGCCTGGACGATGACCTGGTGACGAGCTGGTCGACTCCGCTGGAAAGATCTGTCGATTCGACTCACCCATACCTTGTGCGATTTGAGTCAGGAGACTCCATTGCTGTTTTTTTCTATAACGGTCAGACTTCGCGCGCCATTGCGTTTGAGGGCCTTCTCAACTCAGGAGAGGCGTTTGCTGCTCGCCTTAAGGCGGGATTCAAGGATCACGACGAGCCACAATTAGTAAGCGTGGCGACGGACGGCGAGTCATATGGGCACCATCATAGACACGGCGAGATGGCGCTTGCGTGGGCGGTGCGACTGCTGGAGCGCGACAAGACCGTCAAGCTTACCAATTACGCGAGCTTCCTTGAGCAGTTCCCGCCGAAGTGGGAATGCGAGATTGTCGATGACAGTTCGTGGAGCTGCGCGCACGGTGTGGAGCGGTGGCGCTCGAATTGCGGCTGCAACACGCGGAGCGACTGGAGCCAGGAGTGGCGCACGCCGCTGCGCAAGGCGCTGGATGAGCTGCGCGATGCGATTGCGCCGCTGACTGAGAGCGAAGGCGCGAAGCTCTTCAAGGATGTGTGGGAAGCGCGGAATGGCTATATCGACGTGATCCTCTCGCGCCAGAGCGATACGGAAGAGAGATTCTTCGAGGAGTATGGAGCGCATCCGCTCTCCGCTGAGGAGCGAGTGCGCGCGCTGCAGCTGATGGAGACCCAGCGCCACGCGCAACTGATGTACACCAGCTGCGGGTGGTTCTTCGACGACATCGGCGGCATTGAGACGGTGCAGGTGATCGCCTACGCAGGCAGGGTCATTCAACTGGCCCGAGAGCTTTTTGGCGATGATATCGCGGCGGTGGAGACAGCGTTTGTGGCCCGTCTGAAGGAGGCCAAATCAAACGTTGCCAGCACGGGCGATGGCGCAAAGATCTACAGTCAAAAAGTCGCGCCGATGGAGCTTGACCTGGAGCAGGTGGCCGCACATTATGCGATCAGCAGCGTATTCTCGTCATTCGCAGATGAGACCGAGCTATATTGCTACCGCGTGCACCGCATCTCCTATGAGATTTACACGTCGGGAAGAGGGCGGCTGGCGCTGGGACGTGCGCACATCGCGAGCGTGTTGACGAACAAGCAGCAGAGCTTCAGCTTTGCAGTGCTGCACTTTGGCGATCAGAACATTACCGCGGCGGTGAAAAAATACCAGGAAGCCGATGCCGTGGAATTTGAGGCATTCGCCGCGAAGGCCGCAGAGCAGGTGCAGCGCGCGGATTTTCCAGACGTGATTCGTCTGCTGGACAGGTATTACGGGCATGTCGACTACTCGCTGACCTCGCTGTTCGGAGATGAGCAGCGGCGCATCGTGCAACTGATTCTCAATTCGACACTGTGGGATATCGAGAACTCACTCACGGGCATCTACGAGGAGCACGCGAGTTTGTTGCACTTCCTTTCAGAGGCGGGACTGCCGAAGCCGCCGGCTCTGACGCTGGCTGCGGGGTTCGCGATCAATGCGGGCGTCAGGCGTGCACTCGAAGCTGAGCCCGTCGACCAGGCCCTGCTGCGCACTTTCCTCAAACAGGCAAAGGCTGACAAGGTTCCGCTGGATATGCCTATTCTGTCGTACATCGCCGACCTGCGCATGAAGCGCGCGATGGTGGAGCTGCAGATATCGGCGGGGTCACTGGAAATGCTGGATCGCGCGCTGACACTGGCGCGGACGCTGGTGGAGCTCCCTTTCGACCTCAACCTGTGGCAGGCGCAGAACATCTGGTACGAGATTCTGCGCACTTCAACGTATTCGCTGACCTCACAGACCGAGGCGGATCGTCCGCAGTGGAACAAGGATTTCAACGAGCTGGGAAGATTGCTGTCTGTGGATACGACGGCGATTACCTGCGTTGATCCGCTTGTGGAGGCGCCGGGAGATTGATAAGGGCAGAGAGTAGGGAGTAAAAGGCGAAAAGCAGATCCTTCGCTCCGCTTACCCCATCGCGCTATCGCGCGACGGGCCCCAAGTCACCCCCGCGACCAAGACCTGTCGCCGGGGACCCCGACAAGCGTGCTCTGCCCAGGATGACAAGACAGTGGCTTTTGGTGCTGAGTGAGAGCGAAGAGCGGCTCACTCTAGCTTCGCTGGGCGATGCGGATGTGCAGCTCTTTCAGTTGAGTTTCATTCACGGTGGTTGGGGCGTCGGCCATGAGGTCGATCGCTTTCGCTGTTTTGGGGAAGGTGATGACTTCCCTCAGGCTTGGTGCACCGGCGAGCAGCATCACGATGCGGTCGAGGCCGAGGGCGATGCCGCCGTGTGGCGGTGTTCCGTATTCCAACGCGTCGAGGAAGTAGCCGAAGCGGAAACGCGCTTCATCGTCGCTGATGCCGAGCGAGGCAAAGATCTGTTGCTGCACGTCTTTGCGGTGAATACGAATCGAGCCGGAGCCGAGTTCGAGGCCGTTCATCGCGAGATCGTAGCAATCGGCGCGGACCGACGCGGGGTCGCTGACGAGGTTGGCCATATCGGCTTCATAGGGCGCGGTAAACGGATGATGCGCGGGGACCCATGACGCGGTGGCCAGATCGTATTCGAACATCGGGAAATCAACGATCCAGATGGGGTGGAAGGCAGCCGAGCCATCGACGATTTTCCCGCTTCGCGGTTCCGCGGTTTGGACCACTTCATCGGTAATACGAAATGCGCCGTGGCGGTCTGCGTACTTCTTCGCAAGTTCAGTACGGAAGTTGCCGGCGGCCGCATACACATTGATTTCGCGCTCGGAGAGGCGTCCACCGAACTTGGTGTCGCTGGCCTTGATGTGATGCGCCGGGTCGCCGGCCACGATGATGACGAAGTCGGGCTCGGCAGCGCCGGTAAGCTCGCGGACTTTAGCAACCGATTCCGGAAAGCCCTTGGCAAGACGCTTGAAATCGTCGACGAACTTGGCGCCCTTCTTTTTGTCGAAGAGCGGGTGGTTGTCTTCGCGTTCTTTGCGGCTGAGCTCGCCGACGTTGGGGATGCGGAAAGCGACTACCGGCAAAGCTGGATCGATCTGAAGGGTGGCGAGGGCTTCGTCAGTAAATGCCGGGCGGACATCCGTCAGGCCGGGCAAGCGCAGGTCGGGTTTGTCGCTGCCGAATTGTCGCATCGCGTCGTCATAAGAGATCCGCGGAAATGGTGTGGGAAGGGTGACGCCTGCCGCGGCCCATGCGGCCGCACAAAACTTCTCGACGACGGCGAAGACCAATTCGCGGCGCGGAAAGCTCATCTCCAGGTCGATCTGGGTGAATTCGAGCTGCCGGTCGGCGCGCTGATCCTCATCGCGGAAACAGCGGGCGATCTGGAAGTAGCGGTCGAAGCCGCTCATCATGAGTATCTGCTTGAACATCTGCGGCGACTGCGGCAGCGCGTAAAACTCGCCGGGATGGACGCGGCTGGGAACAAGGAAGTCGCGGGCGCCTTCAGGAGTGGATTTGGTGAGGATGGGTGTCTCGATTTCGAGGAATCCCTCACTGCTGAGGCTTTCGCGAACGGCTCGTGTGATCTGGTGTCGCAGCCAGAAATTGCGCTGCATCTCTGCGCGGCGCAGATCGAGGTAGCGGTATTTGAGGCGGACCTCTTCGTTCTGGATCGCCTCTTCGGCGGGCGAAAAGGGGGCCAGGCGCGCGTCGTTGAGGACGAGAAGCTGGGTCGCTTCTATCTCGACTTGGCCGGTCGGCATCTTGGGATTGATGGCATCGGCGCCGCGCAGCCGCACTTTGCCGACGGCCGCAACGACGAACTCCGGGCGAACCTGTTCGCCCTTCGCATGGCCCTGAGGAGTCAGCTCCTTGTCGAGGACGACCTGGGCGATTCCGCTGCGATCGCGCACGTCGAGAAAGATAAGGTTGCCGTGATCGCGGCGGCGATTGACCCAACCCATCAAAACAACTTGCTGGCCAGCGTGGGCGGCGCGCAGATCGCCGCAGAGATGCGTCCGTTCCAGATTGCCTAAAAAGTCGAGCACAATGTTTCCTTTGTTTTGGGAAGCTGCGCGATGTGTGGGCGCTGTTCCCTCAGGGGCCAAAGCCCCGATGATTGCAAGCCTGACGGGATGTGCGGGCTGAAGCCCGCACTCTTCAAAACCTCGACTCCACCGCGGTCTACACCTCCGGTTTAGCAAGGTGTGCTGCAAGCGCCGCGCGCGGAACCTTGGTCTGAATGCCGGTGGAAAAGTCTTTCACAGTAAGGATACCGGATTGAAGCTCGTCTTCTCCCATGATGACGATGCGGCGTGCTGTCTTGTCTGCCGCGTCAAAAGACTTCTTGAGCCGGAACGAGCCGTCACCCAGCTCGACCGAGAGGCCGGCGCGGCGAAGTTGGCGGGCCAGGGAAAGCGCTGCGGGATTGAGACTCTCTCCCAGCGGCGCAATGTAGGCATCTACCTTTTCGGGATTCGACGCTTCGAGCGCTTGAAGTGTTAATACAAGCCGGTCTTCGCCCATGGCAAAGCCAATGCCGGGAGCCTTGGGGCCGCCGATAGCCTCGCTGAGACCGTCGTAGCGGCCGCCGCCGAGCAGTGCGTTCTGCGCTCCGAGGCCGCCGTGCGTGAACTCGAAGGTTGTGCGGGTGTAGTAGTCGAGGCCGCGGACCAGGCGGTGATTTCGCTTGTAGGGCACGCCGGCAGCATCGAGGGCCGCAGTAACGGCGGCGAAGTGTTCCTTTGAGGCGTCATCGAGGGAGTCGCTGATTTTTGGCAGCGTTTCGATGATCGGCTGGTCTTCGGGGACTTTGCAGTCAAGCACGCGAAGGGGGTTGGTGACGGCGCGTCGCTGGCAGTCGGTGCACATGCGAGGCGCTACCGAGACGAGGGCCGTACGCAGTACTTCGTTATAGCGGGCGCGGTCGGCGGACGAGCCGACGGAGTTGATTTCGAGCGTCCAGCCGGTGATGCCGAGTTCGTCGAGCAGCGTGGCGAGCATTTCGAGGACTTCGGCGTCGCGGAGAGGCGATTCGCTGCCTGCGGAGGGTGGCCCGATGACTTCGGCGCCGATCTGCGAAAACTGGCGGTAGCGGCCCTTCTGCGGGCGTTCGCGGCGAAACTGCGGACCGATGTAATAGAGCTTCTGCAACTGGCCGGTCTCACCGAGTTTGTGCTCGATGTAGGCACGGACGACACCCGCGGTGTTTTCGGGGCGGAGGGTGAGAGATTGCGATTTCTCGGATTGCGCGCGAGCGCGGTCTTCCCAGGTGTACATCTCCTTGGAGACGATATCGGTTTCCTCGCCGACGCTGCGGGAGAAGAGGGTGGTGTCTTCAAAGACGGGAGTGCGGATTTCGCCGAAGTTGTAGCGGGCGAAGACGTCGCGGGCCGTAGCCTCGATACGGTTCCAAAGCGCGGTTTCGGGCGGCAGCAGGTCGCGCGTGCCGCGCACGGCTTTCAGGGTGGACATAACCTTTCTAGTCTAAATGGGTGTTTCGCGCCCTATTGCGATGAAGCGCTCGACCGATTCTACTTAGATTCATGTAGAAGTGCGCCTTCGAGTTGCATCCCCGTGTGTGCCCCGGCATCCAAGACGGCATGGAATATCGACTGCTGGGAGGCTCGGGCCTCAAGGTTCCTGTCCTGAGTTTTGGCTGCGGCACGTTTGGCGGTGGTCAGAAGTTTTTCGATGCATGGGGCGCGACCGGCGACATTGCCCAGGCAAAACGAATCGTCGATATCTGTCTCGACGCCGGCGTGAACCTGTTCGACACGGCCAATGTTTACTCTGTCGGTCGCTCAGAAGAGGTGCTGGGCAAGGCGCTGGAGGGGAAGCGTGACCGAGCGCTGATCTCCACAAAGGCCACGTTCAAGATGGGAGAGGGTCCGAACGACCAGGGTTCGTCGCGCTACCACCTGCGGAGGCAGCTTGAGGCGAGCCTGGGGCGGCTCGATACCGATTACATTGACATTTATCACTTGCACGGTTTCGACGCGCTCACGCCGATCGACGAAGTGCAGGACACGCTGAATACGTTTGTCCGCGAAGGAAAAGTACGCTACATCGCGGCGTCAAATTTCTCAGGGTGGCACCTGATGAAGTCGCTGGCTGTATCCGAGCGTTATGGGTGGACGCGGTTCGTTGCGCACCAGGTGTACTACTCACTGCTGGGTCGCGAGTACGAGTGGGAACTGATGCCGCTCGGTCTGGACCAGAAAGTGGGTGCGCTGGTGTGGAGCCCGCTGGGTTGGGGACGGCTGACAGGAAAGATTCGCCGTGGACAACCGCTGCCGGAGCAGAGCCGCCTGCACAAGACGGCAGAATACGGGCCGCCGGTTGCCGATGAGCATCTTTACACCGTGGTGGATTCGCTCGATACAGTGGCTAAAGAGACCGGCAAGACGGTTCCGCAGGTTGCCCTGAACTGGCTGCTGCAGCGGCCTACGGTATCGTCTCTGATCATCGGTGCGCGGAACGAGGAGCAGCTCAGGCAGAACCTGGGAGCCGAGGGGTGGGGCCTGACGGCAGGGCAAGTGGCAAAGTTGGACAAGGCCAGCGCTGTCACGCCGATCTATCCATACTGGCACCAGCGGCAGTTCGCAGAAAGAAATCCGCTGCCGGTGTGATTGGAGGGAACAGGGATGAGGGGGGCGAAAACGAAAAACGCCAAGCTGTCCCCGGCCCGTCATCTGCTGTCAGGGTGCCAGTGATGGTGCTTTTTGTAGACGTAGTGGCCCACCATCCAGCCGAAGGCGCTCCCTACGAGAACGTCGGAGGGGAAATGCTGCTGCCCTAGCACGCGGGTGAGGATGACCCCGGTGGCGAGTGTGTACACACCCGTCTTCATCCACCATGAGGGATACTCCTCGGCCATGACAGCGGCAGACGACCAGACGAGAAGCGAGTGAGAGGACGGGAAGGAGGAATCCCACCCGGCGCTGCTCTGCCAAAACTTTCCTTTAGCCCCATCGACAGAGGGCCGCTCTCGCCAGGTCATGAGCTTGATTCCCTGCTCGACAACGAGACCGTTGAGAACGGCCTCTCCGGCCAAGATCCCTGTTTCGCGTGCGTGTGGATTCCCACCGAACTGACCCGCCGCAAAAAATACCACTGGAGCGCCGAGCAGGCCGCCCGTCAGAGCGTTTGATACCTGCACATTCTTGTGATTGAAATCTTGATTACGCGAGACGACGTCAGACATGGTCTGATGGTCGGCGGTGATGGCAACTGTGGTGGCGAGCCCGAGAGGGATCAGATACTTGAGTTCGCGTTCGCGCACCCGAATGGGGCTGGTCCAGATTGCGCCCTGATCCTTGACGAAATTCGTTGGGACGGCGCGAAGCGTGACCGGTTCCCCTGCTTGAGCCTGAGGCTTGGGTGCGTCGGGTATATACGGCGCCGGCGGCCAGGCCTGGGCATGTGCGGAGGCGCCTGCGGTCAAAAGCGCCGCAAAGGTAAAACCGGAAATTACACGCAGAAAATTCGTACTGAACTGTTTCACAAGTCTCTCTGATACTTCATTTTGACGGGCGTGGGCTTTGTGTGGCAAGGAGGGCTATTTCGAGACCGCTTGCCCTGTCTCTGCAAGATAGACTTCGGTGTAGTCAAGGTAGTTCTGTGCGTATTCACGGATAAGGGCCCGGTCGGCGTCGCAGAGTTCGCGGCGGAGTTTGCCGGGAACACCTGCCCAGAGTGTGCGAGGCGGTACGACTGTGTGCTCGGGCAGCACCGCTCCGGCGGCGATGATGGAGCCCTCGCCAATGCGGCAATCGTTGAGGATTGTAACGCCCATGCCAATCAGCACTTCATCTTCAACGAGGCAGCCATGGACGGTGGCGTTGTGGCCGATCGTCACCCAGTCGCCGACGGTGACCGGGTACAAATTGCGCTGTCCGTGAAGAACCGCGCAGTCCTGCACGTTCGAGTTTGCTCCGACGCGGATGGAGTGGACATCGCCGCGAAGAACCGCATTCATCCAGACCGAGGAGTGCTCTCCAAGCTCGACATCTCCCAGAACCTGGGCCGAAATGTCTACATAGCAACTGGCTGGAATGCGGGGCGTATGCCCCTGGTAGCTCCGGATCATGAGAGCGCACCTCTGCAATAAGTTTACGCGAGGGCTTCGGCGACCGGTGCCTGAACCCCAGCCGATTCCGCCGCGCGCCGCATCGAACGGAGCCTGTTTTGCCTGAAAAGGCCCATAAAACCCTGAAACAACCTTGTTGGCTTAATCCTTGGTTTTCAGTATCATAAAAATTGGCCGTTTTGCCAGGTTTGGAGGTGGAAACCCTTTGGCAGAGGTTCGCATTCAAGAAGGCGAACCGCTTGAAAATGCGCTTCGCCGATTTAAGCGGAAGGTGCAGCAGGAGGACATCATCAAGGAAGTCAAGCGTCACTCCTACTACCTGAAGCCGGGCGAGAAGCGCCGCGTGAAGGCGGCGTTGGCGCGCAAGCGGAATCGCAAGAAGGCACGCAAAGAGCAGGACTAATTCCGGCTTTGTTTTAACAAACGAAAACGTGACATGTGCCGCCCACCGGTCTCGCGCGATTGAGCGGCGACGCGAGGTGGTACAAGCTGGATTGGGCGGCATGTTACGGTTTCGTCGATTATTTGACGTCGAGCTTCCCCCCGACCCGACGCGAAGCAATTGAGTCTGTCCAGCCCAACGGATAGACAATTCCAGCTTGCCGCCGAGACTTTCAAGCGGCCCGGGCCCTTGCTGTGAACGTCGTTCGAAGAACAGGGAAACGGGACCGGCTCAGCTCACAGGATCAAGGCCGATTACGACTCCTCCCGTCTTCGGGGAAGCCGGCCATGGAATTCAAGGATAGAGTCCTCAAGTGCGTTGACTGCGGCGCTGAATTCATATTCACCGCCGGCGAGCAGCTTTTCTTCCACGACAAGCAGTTCAAGAACGACCCCAAACACTGCAAGCAGTGCAAGGCGAAGCGCGCCAACGGTGGGAGAGTTCGTTCAGAGACGCGGACCACCTGCTCCGCGTGTGGAGAATCCACCACGGTTCCGTTCAAGCCGACACAGGGTCGGCCTGTGCTTTGTCGCTCATGCTTTCAGAAGCAGCAACTGAAGCCTCCCGTTCAGGGAGCGCCACCGCCTGCTGCCCCAACGCCAGGCTGAACGGGTGCTTCTCGGCTTGAAGGGCAAGCACGCTTTCTGGCCGAAGGCGCACCAAGCGTACCGGACTCAGCGTCTGGCCTTCTTCATTGCGCGATGGCCGATATCGCGGCGGAAGTAGATGCCGTCGAATCTGATCTCCGCCATGGCCTCATAGGCGCGTGCCAGGGCCTGCTCGAGCGAGTCGCCTGAGGCGGTAACGCCGAGGACGCGCCCGCCGCTCGTAACAATATCGCTTTCTTTCAGGGCCGTCCCGGAGTGAAAGACCTGCACGCTGGGAAGGTGTGCTGCTGCAGTGAGCCCCGCAATCGGATAGCCGGTTTTATAGCTGCCGGGATACCCGGCCGAGCTGGCGATCACGCAGGCGGAGGCTCCCTCAGCCCAGCGCAGTTCGGTTTCGGATAGACGGCCGTCAATGCACGCCTCCAAAGCTTCCACGAGGTCTGACTCGAGGCGAACGAGGATGGCCTGCGTTTCGGGATCGCCGAAGCGGGCGTTGTACTCCAAGACCTGGGGGCCGCGCGCTGTCATCATGAGCCCGCAGTAAAGCACTCCGATGAAGGGAGTCTCCTCTTCAGCCATGCCACGCACAGTGGGTTCGGCAATGTGCCGCAGGATCCATTCGATCATGTGGGATTCGAGGATGCTGCTTGTCGAATATACGCCCATACCGCCTGTGTTTGGTCCTGTGTCGCCCTCGCCGATGCGCTTGTGATCCTGGGCCGGAACGAGGGGAGCGACGTGCTTGCCATCGGTGAGGCAGAGAAAGCTGACTTCGTCGCCTTCAAGGAATTCCTCGATGACCACGGTGGTTTCGGTCGAACCGAGCAGCGAGCCGCTGAAAAGTCCCTGCGCAGTTTCGACTGCGGTGTGGCGCGAGGGGCAGATGACGACGCCCTTTCCGGCGGCGAGACCGTCAGCCTTGACGACGATGGGAGGGTGAAAGTAGTTCACGGCCTCTTCAAGTTCGGAGGCGCTCGTGCAGACGGCGTAGTTGGCCGTGGGAATCTGGTGGCGCTTCATGAACTGCTTGGCGAAGGCCTTGCTGGACTCGAGGCGCGCCGCGTCCCTCGTGGGGCCGAAAACGCGATGGCCGCGCTGCTGAAGTGCGTCCACGATGCCAAGCGAGAGGGGCAGTTCGGGGCCGACGATGGTCAGAGCGGGGCGTTCAACCTCGGCCAGACGCACCATCGCGTCGAGGTCGCTGAGGTTGACCGGGACGCATCGGGCGACTTGAGAAATGCCGCCATTGCCGGGCGCGCAGACGACTTCTTTGACGCGTGCGCTGCGTTTGGCCGCCCAGGCGAGTGCATGTTCGCGTCCGCCGGAACCGAGGATGAGAACCTTCATGATCGTGCCTCTTACGCTTCTCAATGCTGAAGCTCGAAAGGTTATGGTCGGCAATGGGGAGGGTGGAAGTCAAACGGAGACGGCGAAGCACTGAAGTCCATCTCCCCTATACTGATGCGTGGTCGATCGGAATATCCAGAGCATTTGAGGATGCAGGATGGTTGAAACCCGGATCAAGCCGTATCACGAGCAGGTGGCCGAGCAGCAGCGTCGCGAAGAGCAGCAGCGGGCTTTCCGGCGCAACCAGACATTCGGGTTGCTTATGGTTGTAGCGGCGATTTTGCTCTGGTGGTTGCTTCATACCAATCCAAAGTGGATCTTTCCGCCTGGATGGTGGCGGTTGTAGTCCTGCGCGGACGGCGGGCGGCGGCTTCGCCGCGGATTCGTTGCAGACCGAGAACGAAATGGGAAATGCGAAGAACAAAGGCCAGCCCGATCATCCTTTGGTTGTGATTCTCCTCGGGCCGACGGGGAGCGGCAAGACGGCGCTTTCACTGGCTCTGGGCGAGCGATTCGACGGCGAGATTGTGAGCTGCGATTCGGTTGCGGTCTATCGCGGCATGGATCTTGGCACGGCCAAGCCCACTGCCGAAGAGCGGGAGCGATTGCCACACCACCTGGTCGATGTGGCCGACCCTGATCAGGCATTCACGGCAGGAGATTACAGCAGACAGGCGCGCGCGGCGCTGCACGACATTGCCGGACGCGGAAAACTCCCTGTCGTGACGGGAGGAACCGGGCTCTATCTCCGCGCGTTGACGGAAGGGCTGTTTGCCGGGCCGCAGCGCCAGGAGGATTTGCGTGCTCGACTGCGCACGAGCC
>Ga0306920_100011480_pt1 | contig 11968 bp, 10 predicted proteins | sample flu12Cox44000170_FD_204666 | JGI IMG/M metagenome (GOLD analysis project Ga0306920, IMG submission 204666) | Lab enrichment of tropical soil microbial communities from Luquillo Experimental Forest, Puerto Rico - flux4day.12C.oxic.44.000.170 (v2)... | ecosystem: Environmental > Terrestrial >...
ATGTCCTCCGTGCCCCAGATCATCTGCACGACATTCTCCACGATCAGGATGACGCCGAAGGTCGCGAGGATTTGAAACAGCTCTGGTGCGCGATAGATGCGCCGCAAGATGAGCACTTCCATCACAATGCCGACCAGCCCGACGACAATGGCGGCGAGAACCATGCTCGCCCAAAATCCCGTCGGCGAATAAGGCAGCCGCGCGGTCAGCGTGGCAGCGATATAGGCCCCCAACATATAGAACGAGCCGTGCGCGAAATTCACAATTCGGGTGACGCCAAAGATGAGTGAGAGTCCCGACGACACTAGAAACAGCGTCGAAGCGTATGTCAGCCCGCTAAGAAACTGCGCCAGAGCTTGCGAGGCATCGAGCACGGTCTGCGATCCGAAATAAAAGAGCGGCGCGGTGGTAGATCTCAGCTGCCGCTCGGAAATCCGTTATCTCATTGCGTCTGCTGGCCGCCTTTTCTTCACATCGGCATCATCCAGCTGGAAGTCCTTGCCGTCCGCGTAGTGCCAATCGACCATGACACCACGGCCGTCTTTGACATCCAGCTTGCCGACCCAGGTGCCCATGGTTGATTGCTGGTCGATGGCACGGAACGTGATCGGCCCCATTGCGCTTTCGAATGAGAGCCCGCGGGTGGCCTTGATCAAACTGTCTGCATCAGTGCTATTTGCCTTGTTGAGGATCGCAGCCAGCGCCTCCACCGTGACGTAACCCATCAGCGAGCCAAGCTTGGGCGGTTCGTTGTACTTCTTGCGGTAATCCTCGACGAATTTCTTGTGCGCGGGCAGCTCGATCTGGCTCCAGGGATAGCCTGTCACGATCCAGCCCTTTGGCGCCTCGTCTTTTAGCGGATCCAAATACTCGGGCTCGCCGCTAAGCAGGCTAGCGACAGGCCGATTATGGAACAGCCCGCGCAAATTGCCCTCGCGTGCGAAGCGAGCGAGATCGGCACCGAACGTGACATTGAAGATGGCGTCCGGCTTGGCTGCAAGCAGTGCCTGAACCGTGGCTCCGGCCTCGAGCTTGCCCAGTGCAGGCCACTGCTCGGCAACAAACTCGACGTCCGGACGCTTGGCTTTCAGGGCCGCCTTGAAGCTGGCAACCGCCGACTGGCCATATTCATAATTGGGCGCAATGGTGGCCCAGCGCTTGGCAGGAAGCTTCGCGGCCTCGTTGACTATGATCTGAGCCAACGTATAGGTGCTGGTGCGAAGGCGGAATGTGTAGCGGTTGCCTTTTTCCCAGATAATGGAGTCCGTGAGAGGCTGCGATGCCAGGAAGAATATCCTGTCGCGGCCGGCGAAGTCTGCCACGGCAACACCGATGTTGGACAAGATGGTGCCGGTCAAAAGATCAACCTTCTCGTTCGCAACAAGCTCTTGGGCGGCGCGGGTCGCAGTCTCCGGCTGGCCTGCATCGTCACGCGAAAGAAACTCAAGTTTACGGCCACCCAGCACGCCGCCAGCCGCATTCACTTGTTCCAGAGCGAGTTGCCAGCCCTTCTTATAGGCCTCCGTTCCCTGCGGTAGCGCCGAGTAGCTTGATATCTCTCCCACGTGCACTGGCTGTTGCTGTGCATGGGCTAAGGCCGTGCCGAGCAAAAGCACGGCAGTGGCAAGCAGATATCTGATCCTGTGCATCTGTTTTCCTCCGCTGTTTTCGTTGGACCTCTAATGATTTTCCCCACCCACCCGGGGAAGAAACTTTGCACGGCCATCCTTGAGCACAGTCCGATCACGCGCACTGGCCTCGAAGAGCAGCTCATCGCTCAGGCTTTGCGCCGAGACAACGATTGCATCTCCGGGCATCACCGGGGCGCTCAGTCGCGCGGCTATCATGCGCAAGTCGCAGGGATGTGCTCCCGCCGCATCGGCGAGCACGCGCGCAGCGATGCCAAGCGTGCAAAGACCGTGCAGGATCGGTCGCTCGAGCCCATTGGCGCGGGCCACTTCAGGATCAACGTGAATCGGGTGTAGATCTCCGGTGAGACGATAGAGCGCCGCAAGCTGGGGCGAGGTCTTGCTGGTCGATCGCCAGATTGCGCCCTCTGGAGCAGGCGCCGCGTCCGGGCCGGCTCCGGGCGAGCCGCCCCAATTGCCCAGGCCCGGAAGAAAAATCGTGTATGCCGCAGTAAATATCTCGCACTCGACTGCGATGTTAACAATCGACGCCTTGCCCTTGTCCCACACCGACTCGACCTTGCCGCGCATGGCAAGCGTGGCCTCACGCGGCATGGGAAGATGCATGCTGAGCCTCTGCGCGGCGTGCAGCGATCGCTTACGGTCGTAGGCGCCGAGATCACCGGCCTTCTCGACTGCCCACAAACCGAGCGCACAAGCATAGGTCGGCAGCACGCGCAGATCGCGCTCATAGACGAGATCAAGCCGGTCGGCCGGCGCGCCGACGGCTAACGCGTATAGGATGGCATCGCGAGCACCATAGGTCACGAAATGAGATCCAAGATCAACGCCGGCGAGGTCTTTGAGGTGCAACTCCGCTCTCCTGAAAGCCGCTAAGAATGCAACCGCGATTTTGCGGCAGCTAACGCCGCCCGCCGCTCGGGTGAGGCAAGCAGCTCGTCGCGGATCACGTTCCATGCGGCGAGATCGATTGCCCCCTGCTCGAGTGCGTTCAGGAGGCGCTTGCTCTCGACCAGCGCACGCGGGCTCGCAACAATGCGGCGTGCGATTTCATTGGCCATGACAATGGTGCGTCCGGCCGCAACGACATAAGTGGCAATACCGGCTCCGAGCGCCTGAGTGCCCTCGATGCGATCACCAAGCAATAGCAGCCGCCGCACCGTTGTTGCCGGCAGCATGCGCCGCAGGCGCGCGATCGCGGCCGGGTTGTAAAGAAGCCCTAGACGGACGGAGGGCAACTCGAAAAACGCGGTCGCGGAGACCACGCGCGCATCGCACGCGCAGGCCAAGTCGAGCGCCGCGCCAATACAGGGCCCTTCGATAGCGGCAATGGCGAGCAGGGGCGATTCGCGAATGAACTCCGCAATCTCGGCTAGAGCATCATCAAAGGCGATATCTTCGGCTGTCCCTTGCAGCTCGGAAATATCTGCGCCGGCGCTGAAACAATGGCCAGCACCGGTTAGGATCAGAGCACCCGCGCCGGCCACCGCGCGCGGCAAGGCTGATCGCAGATCATTAAGTAATTCACGCGAGAGCGCGTTGCGTCGCGACGGCCGATCGAGCGTCAAAGTTGCGACGCCGCCACTGATCTCGACGGAAAGGGGAGCCGTCATGTGGCTACCTCTGCCGCGCGCTCACTGGCAAACCGCCTCTGTATGGTCGAGACATCAATATGCAAACACTCCTCGAGAGCCTCGGCGATATCGAGCAACAGCGCATCGCGTCCGCGCGCACAAACGAGCTGCAGGCCTGCTGGCAGCCCATCGATGAAACCGCAGGGAATGCTGGCGGCTGGCGTTCCTGCGACGTTGAATGCGGCGGTGAATGGGAAGGCTCCCCACAGAGCGTCGACCGGCTCGCCGGCGATCATCCGCGGGCGCTCACCAACTGGAAAAGCGGTAACTGCCGTTGTTGGAGTGGCAATGACGTCATAGCGGGTCAGGAATGCATCGATTCTTGCCTGAAAGATTCGGCATTGTTCGCGCGCATCCATCACGCTCGAGACATCGAGCGAAGCCGCTGCATCGAGCGCCGCCGCTTCGTAGCCGGTTAGCATGTCGCGGCAATCGCGCAGCAGATGTCCGCGCAGCCTGCCTTCTTCTTCAAGTACGAGTGGACCGAATGCTTCCTTCCAGCCAGCGACTGGAACATCAACCTCTTCGACCTCGTGTCCCAATGCCGACAGTTGGCGGGCCGCGCTTGCCACGACCCCGGCAAGGCCCGGGTCGACTGGGCGCCCTTCAGGCCGCGGGCACCACGCGACACGCAGCGGAGCTTTCATTTTTGATCGTGTCAGTTGGCGCTCCGAGAGCACACTGAGCATGATGCGAGCGTCCGCGACGCGCCAAGCAAGCGGCCCCGGACAACAAAAATCGCTCATCGCGGGGAAGCCGCCTTCGTCTCGGCAGAGGCCATAAGTGGGCTTGATCCCAACGAGCCCGGTGAACGCCGCCGGGATGCGGATGGACCCACCCCCGTCCGCGCCGAGCGCAGCGGTCACAATGCCGGCGGCAACCGAGGCCGCTGCTCCGCCGCTTGAGCCGCCTGGCGTGCGGCTAACATTCCAGGGGTTGCGGCAGTCGCCACCAAGCCGATTGTCGGTGGTTGCCGACTGGCCGAATTCGGCAGTGTTGGTCTTGCCGACGAAAAGCGCACCAGCAGCGCGCAGCCGACGAACCGCACCGGAATCAGCTTGCGCGACATGTGCGCGATAGACGAGGGAGCCGCGCGTGGAGACTGCCCCGGAGATGTCGAATGTATCCTTAATCGAGATTGGGATGCCCGCGAGTGGTCCCGCAGTTCCATTGCGATAAGCTTTCCCAGCGGAAATCGCCTGCTCACCGGCCAGTTGCTCAAGTGTGCAGAGAAAGGCATTGAGACGCGGATTAAATGTAGTAAGCCGCGCGAGGGCATCTTCCAGTACCTGCGCCGGCGAAAGCTCGCCGCGCGCATAGGCCGCGCGTAACGCTGCTATGGGCCAATAGAGCGGATGCAGAGAACGGCTCTCAGGCATGCGGAAAAACCCCACCGCTCACCCCATAGGTTTCGCCCGTGATGTAGCCGGCCTTGTCGCTCACCAAGAAGGACACCAGGTGAGCAATATCCTGTGGCTCGCCGACGCGACCGACCCAGGAGCGCTTCTCGGCATAACCGCTGAAAAACTCCTGCGGATAGATGCGGCGCAGGAACTCGTTGTAGATCAATCCCGGCGCAACCGAATTGACGCGAATGCCGTAACGGCCGTTCTCGGCAGCGGCCACTCGGGTCAGCGCCATGATGCCGGCCTTCGCCGCGGAATAGGCGGCGCCATGCTCGGCCGTAGGCTCCCACGCAGCGATCGATGAGATATTGACGATAGCTCCCCGCTTGCGCGCGATCATGTGCGGCAGCGCGTGGCGCATGCAATAGAATGTGCCATTGAGGTCGACATCGAGACATTTGCGCCAGGTCTCACGCGACATCTCCGCGACGGGCTCGATCTTGCTCCACCCGGCATTGTTCACGAGAACGTCGAGATGGCCGTAATGGTCAATGACCTGCTGCATCACCCGGCCGACTGCATCGAAGTCGGTCACATCCAAAGGCAATGAGAGAAAGGGACGCCCGTGCTGCTGGCTCAGGCGCTCGGCGCATTCGGAACAGCGCCGCGCATGCGCATCCGTGATCACAACGTCAAAACCGTCGACCGCAAGCTGCTGGGCAACCGCCGCTCCGATGCCCGCCCCCGCTGCGGCCGTGATGACTGCAGTCGCGCGCTTGTTGTCAGCGGTTTTCATCGAATTATTCCTTCTTGCGGTCCTGCAACGCAGGAATCACTTCCTTTGCAAGCTGGTGCAGTCGGCGCAGTCGACCGCCTGACAGCAGCGCAAAGCTGATGCGATCGATATCAAGGGCCGCCACATCCTTGAGCCGCTCGATGCAGGACTTCAGATTGCCCGCGACCGCGACCGACTGAACGAAGTCGTCGCTCACGATCTGTTTGTGGGTCGCATGCAGCGAGAGATGATCCTTATAATGATACTGCTCGGCCGCTTGCTTGAATTGAGGTCGATACCGCTCCCATGCAGGGGGCATCTGTTTCCAAACATCGAATGTTGCGGCTTGACTTGTCGCCCAGGCGCGCACGTCGCTGATCGCGCTCTGTTCGTCCTCGTTGATGCTCATGGTGACGATGAGATCAACGACAAGATCGCGGCGACTTCGTTTGGCCTTTTCCAGGCCCTCGTAGATAAACTGAAGCTGCCATTTGCAGAACTCCGGATCAGCTGCGCCCATCAGGATTGCGCCGTCGCACATTTCGCCCGCGAGCCGCAGCATCATGGGTTGCGACACGGCGAGGTATATCGGGATCTGGCGACGTGCAGTTGCGAGTTGGCCTTCCACCCCGTTGAAGTCGATGACCTCGCCTGCAAATAAGCGGCGAAGGAGCTTGATGCCTTCGCGGATCTCGGTGGCTTTGTTCGGCTGCAAGCCGATTGAATGCACCGACACCCAGCCGGCGCCGAGCCCGAGAATCGCGCGACCATTGGAGAGCTCGTCCAGGGCAGTTGTTGCATTGGCGGTTACCGTTGGGTGACGCGTCTGCAGCTGCGTTACCGCCGCGCCGATCTCTATGCGCTGCGTGTTGAGCGCGGCGATATTCATGGCCGCGTAAACGTCTTTCATGCCGAGCTGGTGGTCAACGAACCAGAGCATATCGAACCCCAGAGATTCGACTTCTCTGGCGATTTCACCGACCTGAGTGAACGTTTCCCGCGGGCTAACCCCGCGCGAAATACCATACCGATTCATGCCTGACGCCTCCTCTCCAACGAATGCTTGATAACGTCCGCATATGCGGCCGGACTGTCGATGCTCATGAGATGGCCCGCACCCTCGATCTCATGGTACTCGGCATTGACAAGGCTGCTCATCAGCAGGTCAGCAGCCTTGCGCGGACAAAACGCATCCTTTTCACCGCCGACCACATCGACGCGACAAGATATACGCCGAAGGATCGGATCGAGCGGCTCATCGGCCAAATGCCTCATCGCACGCGCGGCATTGATGTAACCGGACCCGTTGCCGATCGCCGCGAGGCGACGGCTTGTAACGGCGTCGAGCTCGCCGGGTGCAGCGACAAGCTGCGCCGCCGTGTCGCTGCGCAAGTTTCCCGCGAAGGCGGAGAAATCCTGCTGCACAGTCCTAATGCGTTCATCGAAGAAGGCCGCCGCCTTGCGCCCCACGATGCTCGATGTTCCGGCAACAATGGCGTGACAAACGAGCGCCGCATGCTCCGCCGCGGTCCACAGCACCACCGTTCCGCCAAGTGAATACCCGACGCAAGCTGCGGGCCCAGTCACGGTCTGTAGGAAACGTGCGAGGTCTGCTCCCAGCTGCGCAAGCGAACCGTCGGCTTTTCCAAGCGTAGTCTCGCCGTGGCCGCGCAAATCGTAGGCGTAAGCTCGATATCCGGTCAGCGCCTGTTGGACGCGGGCCCAGCTCGTGCGATCCTCGGCCAAGCCATGGACGAGCACGACGGGTGAGCCCTCACCCATGGACGTATAGCCTACGTCGATATCGCCGAGCCTGACCTTCACTTGTCGCGGCCCCCCGTAGCCTGCGTTTGGGTATTTGCCTCCGGCTGCGTCCCGCCTTCGACCAGCGAACGCAGATCAACCTTGCGGATCTTGCCCGCCGGCGTTCGCGGCATGCTGTCGACGAAGCGTAACGCCTCCGGCGCAAGATATTTTGGCAATCCGCGCTCGCGGATGAATTGCTGCAATTCGAGCAGGTCCGGTTGGCGGCCGCGCGGCTCAATGACAGCGCAGAGCCGCTCGCCCATGCGCACATCGGGCAGGCCGATCACGGCGACGCTTGCGACATTCGGATGCTCAGCAAGCGCGTCCTCGATCGGCACCGGCGAAATGTTGACGCCGCCGCGGATGATCAAGTCTTTCTGCCGGCCGCTGATGCGGACATAGCCTTCCGGATCTATGATGGCGAGATCGCCGGTGCGAAAGAATCCATCCGCTACTAGCAGCGCGTGATAAACATCGTCTTGCCCGAGATAACCGAGGAACACACCTGGGCCGCGCATTACGAGCTCGCCTTCAGTGTCCGGTGCGAGCACATGCCCTCCGCTATCGATTGTGCGCAGCTCGAGGCCCGGCAGGCCAGTCCCGCAGGTCGAGCGGAATTTTTCCTTGGGAGAATCGGCATGACAGGTGGTCAGACCGCCTTCGGTCATGCCCCAGAGCACGGTCACACGAGTGTCAGGAAACTCCTCGGCGGCACGATCCGTCAGCGCTGGTGGCACTTGCGCGCCGCCACACAAGAACCAGCGCAGCGTATCGAGCTTCTCGCCGCTTTTCGGCGGCGGAGCATTGACGAGATCGGTTAAAAACGGTGTCGCTGCCGCAGTAAAAGCACAACGATATTTGCGCACTATCGCGAGCGCCGCTTCTGCATCCCAGCGCTCCTGCAGAACGAGAGGCGCTGAGTTGAAAAGGGAAAGTCTTGCTCCGTGGTACGCACCAACGCTGTGCCCGAGCGGCGAAGGCATGAAAATCGGTGTATCCGGTCCAAGGCCGAAGCGCTGGCTGAAAGTGAGATTGAGGGCGGCCAGCGTATCGAAGCTGTGCATCACTGCCTTTGGCCGCCCCGTCGTGCTCGATGTGAAGCAGATGTGATCGAGCCCGCGCTGGCCGGGCTTGGCCGGCCTGGATCGGCCCGTCGCGCGACAAGGGCGCAATTCACCGGAGGGTGAGAGAAAAATGAGATCTAAAGCGTGCGAGCAACGAAGCGCGACCTCCGAGGCAGCCTGGTCGAGGCCTTTGGCCTCATCACCTTCCGACACGACCAAGAGACAAGCCCCAACCAGCTCGGCAACATAGAGCAGATTTGACACGTCCGTGCGCACCGGAATGGTTGCCGGGATGGCATCCACGCGAAACACCGCAAGCAACATGATCTGCCATTCGACGCGGTTCGGCAGCGCCATCAGGACGACGTCGCCCGCCGTCACCCCGCACTGCGACAGCACGCGGGCATAATCGTCAGCAGCGGCCAGCAGTTGGCGATGCGTCAATTCGCGGCCGCGGCTGTCCGCGACCGCGAGTGCGTCGAGACGCTGTGAGCTGAGCCGAAGGTAACGGGCGAGCAGAGGCTCGCCAGGCCACCAGCCCATCTCACGATAGCGCTGCTGGCGAACTGCTGCCTCAGCGGAGAAGCCGGGGCCTGGATTGGCGACGCTGGTTTGCATGCAGTTGCACGGCCCCACATGGGTCCTGGATCGATAATTGTGCGGCGCCTGGCAAAAGTCAAGAAAGCGATGTCACTTTTTTTTCTTTACGGCGCTCCGCCTGTCCAGTATGGTCATTCACACAAGCCTCCATTGGCAGGTTGGCTCGGAGCTGGGGGTGAATTGGGACGAGAGGAAGGGGGGAAGAGCGCGATGCCAACGGTGCCAATAACAAAGAAGGGACAAAAAACCCGGCAGCTCTTGCTTCTAGCCGCTCGCCGGGTGATCAAGCGTGATGGCTATGTCGCGCTGCGTATGGCGGACGTCGCGGCTGAGGCCAAAACCTCGCTGGGCGGGCTCTACCGTTATTTCAAGAACAAAGACGATCTCTTCCTCAGTCTCATCGGCGACATCCACAAGGATCTTTATGAGGCCAGCCGTGCGCGCAAGCACAGCTTCCGTGCAGATCCCTTGGCTACTTTGCGTGAATCGAACGAGGGATACCTCATCCACTACTATGCCAACCGCGACATTATGCGAGCCTTCATCGAGGCGACCACAGTCGATTCGCGGATATGCAAAATGTGGTGGTGGATGCGCCAACGCCACGTCGAGCGCTTCGTCGCCGCGCTAAAGCGCGATTTCAATATCACCGAGATTGGAGGCGTCTCGGCGCGCATCATCACTGAGGCACTGGCATCGGCGGTCGAGCAAAGCGCCTATGTCTGGTATGCGCGCGAAAGCCTTAACGCCGTTCCCGTGCCGGTTGAGACAGCGGCCGAAGTGCTCGCGCGCATCTGGTATCACGCCATCTGGGGCACCAACGAGTCCTCGCACATGGACAATAAGCAGCGCGGCCGATCGCGACCAACAAAGCGATCTGAGATGGTGTCGTGAGGGGTCTTCACCGTGCCCATCATGCCGCCTTCAGCAATACTAATTCCATGCGCCTGCTCAAGCGACGCTCTCATCAGAGTATACGCGTTCCCGCGCGGCTAGCGCTCGCCGTGGCCGTCGCAGCCGTAATCGCGCGAGCACAGGCGCAGGACTGGCCCAGCCATCCCTTGACCATGGTCGCGCCATTCGCCGCCGGCGGATCGACCGACGCAATCGCGCGCATTATCGCTGACGGGCTCAGTGCACAGCTGCATCAGACCGTCATCGTCGAGAACGTCGGCGGGGCGGGCGGCATGCTCGGCGCGAACCGGGTGGCAAAAGCGGCTCCCGACGGCTACCAGCTCGTGCTCGGCAACGTGGGAACGCACGCGCAGAACCAATGGCTTTACAAGAAGCCGCTCTATAACGCGCTGACCGATTTTGCCCCGGTCACGCTGATCGTCGATCAATCGCTGGTTCTGGTCGCGCGCAAGGATTTCCCGGCCAACAATCTGCAGCAGTTCATCGCTTACGCAAAAGGAAACCAAACGAGCCTGCGATATGGATCCTCGGGCGCCGGCGGTTCCAATCACCTCGCCTGCGTACTCCTCAATGCCGCCATTGGCGTTGACGTGTCGCACATACCCTATCGCGGTGGTGCCCAGGCGATGCAGGATCTCCTGGCCGGCCAGGTGGACTACCAATGCCCGAGCCTTCCGACGGCGATGCCGCAGATCGCTGGTCACACCGTGAAGGCGCTCGCCATCCTGAGCAAACGCCGCTCTTCGAGCATGCCCGAGTTGCCATCGGCGCATGAACAGGGGCTGACCGATTTCGACATTCCGAGCTGGTATGCTCTTTTCCTGCCGAGAGCGACGCCCGATGAAATCGTGCGAAAGCTGCACGATGCAACGAGCGCGGCCATGGACATGCCTTTAATTCAAGAGCGGCTCAGGCAAGTCGGCTCCGATCTGGTCGAGCCTTCGCGCAGATCGCCGGAATATCTCGCCCGTTTCATCGTTTCCGAGATCAGGAAATGGGAAGGGCCGATCAAGGCCAGTGGCGTTCAGTTTTGACGTAACTTCGCGCGGCGCGCTGCGTGTAGACCGGAAGAGCGAAGCGTAGTCCGCGCAATTGCTCGTGGGTTGGCCGGCGCAATGGCGCCCGCTATTGCGGCTTCCAGGCGGAATAAAGAGCTCGTCACCTCCTTGGCAAAACAACCTCTGCCTCGCCACCCGTCGTTTCCAATCCGTCCTGTCGACGCCCCAAAATCTTGAGCTTTACCACGCCGGTCGTCTCGTCCTTTTCGGTAATTTCCCCCGAATACGTCGTGAGATCTCCGTAAAGGCCGGGGCGACGCACCTGGACGCTGAGGCTGCGCAACCAACCATCGAATCCCATCCAGTTGGTGATAAGCGGCGCGGTCCAGGCAAACCGCATCACGCCGTTGTCGAAGGGTGCGGGCATCCCCCGGCCGGCTGCCATGTGAAAGTCCTCGTGCTGCTGCGAATACTTCACGGGGAAATTGGTGATCGGATTGAACATGGCCGTGTGCATGGACTTCGTCAGTTCGAGATAACCCCAGCTTCCCGCCTTGTAGGAAGGTCCAATGGCGGCGTTCCATGCGACTAGATCGCCAATGGTGAAGGGGCCGCGCACGATCTCGGGGATGGACGATCCAACCTCCACATCCCCAATGTAGAGGGTAGTCGCTCCACGCCGATACTCGTTGCGCCATGCGCTTTCCAGCCGCTCGAGGTCGGCATCCGTATACCGCGGCGCCGCATGCTCCATCATTTTCTGCAAGCCCACCTGCGTGGCCATGATCATGGTGCCACGGGCTATGGCCACCACGTCGTTATTCTGATTCCGATATGTTACTTCGGAAATCACGAAATTCAGGCGCCGGCCTTCCTTGTTGCGCTTCTCGTAAAACTCCTTCTGGATGGGCGTGGAGCTCAAACGATCTCCTGGACGAACGGGCTGGTGGAATTCTGCCTCGACCCCGCCAATGAGCGAGGCGAGCGGAGCCGCCATCGGCGCCCCGTGCAGGATGGGATAGCGATTTGCGAAAATCATTGCCGGCGGCGCAATGATGCCGCCCCATTTCGTTTTCGCGGCAACGGTCGGATCAAGCCACAGCGGGTTTTGATCGTCAGTCCCTTGCGCAAAATGACGAATGTTCTCCTCGTTGACGTTTTCGATCCAGGGCTTGCGTTCC
>Ga0306920_100011481_pt1 | contig 11968 bp, 13 predicted proteins | sample flu12Cox44000170_FD_204666 | JGI IMG/M metagenome (GOLD analysis project Ga0306920, IMG submission 204666) | Lab enrichment of tropical soil microbial communities from Luquillo Experimental Forest, Puerto Rico - flux4day.12C.oxic.44.000.170 (v2)... | ecosystem: Environmental > Terrestrial >...
AACCCGGTAACCTGACCTCGAGTGTGATCTCCAATCCAAAACCTCCATCCGCGCGAAGCCCGAACCCCACGGTTGCCTGCACGGCAGCGTCCGGCGGGAACTGTGGGCCGTTCTGCGAACGCGCCGCGAGGAGCGAGGCCAGGAAACTCGCGGCATGTGCCGCCGCCAGAAGCTGATACGGATCGTGTCCAGGCTCATCCGCGTTTCCGCCCAGCTCACGGGGCTTGGCAAGCGCCATATCGAGCCGTCCGTCCATCGTCCGCACCCGTCCCTCGAGAAGGCCGCCGGTCGCGATCGCGGTGCTCGAATAGAGAATGGCCAATGTGGACGGTTCTACCATGGGATGCATGCGGCCGATCCTCCGCATGTGGAGGACAGAGATTTCTTCTCTGAGGTTCACTTCTTCAGGAGTCTGAGTCTTCCTCGCGTTCGCGCCTTCTGGTGACAGCTGCCTTGGCCGCCGCTTCCTCCCGATTGCGCTGCGGATGAATACCGAGCTGGTGCCAGTTTGTCTCGGAAAGATTCACGTTGTAGTACTGCGCAGCCTTCTCGATATTCGCGAAAGCGAGCGCGCGATCGGCTTCGGGCACATCGATGACCTGATCGAATCGTGCCACAGCGTTGCGCACGTGCTGGGCGTCGGTGAGAGGCTCTTTGCGCTGATTTGGAAAAGCAAAAACGCTGTCAGGCAGGTTGCTGCGCGTGGTGAGCCGTCCATGCTCCTCGTAAGGTCTCCAGGTCGCCGTGACGTGAGACATTTCAGTTACCTCCTTTTGATCCTTGATCCGGATGCCTACTTCTCGGCAAGGCCGAGCGTCGCCGATGCGAGGGCCAGGAGCTGCGGTTCCGTTATGGCGGAAAGATCGACGTCCTTCGTGGCGACGATCCGACCATGAATTTCGGGATGCTTCGCGCGAAGCACCTCCTCGAGGTGAGCAACCGCGTTGCTGTGGCCGGTTCCGTGTCCCAACAGCACGATGCGACGTGCCGGCGCGAGCGCTGCGGCAATTTGCTCGTAGTAAGCCGGCTCCTCGGGTTCGCGCTGGCCGCGCAGCTCGAGGTCCTGCCGGTGACTCAGGTGATGAAGAAAGTGGTGCGGGTCGTAGGGGCGCAGCGTTCTCGAGGATTCGGACGCCCCCTCGATCGTAAACAGACGCGTTTGGTGGTGATCGATTGCCACGACCATGTCGAGCTCTGGAGATTCGGCTACGCGCTCTTCCTCAACGACCTCCACAGAAGTCGGCGTCACGCCTGCACTTTCGAGAAACTTGCGCAGCTGCGCGACCTCCTCCGGTGTCATGGCTTTGCCATGCGGCTGGTGAAATACATGTCGTTGGCCGGCGATCTCCAAAAGAAGTCGGCCGTTATGCTCCTGGCGCGCGGTGCCAAGCCTCTCGCTGAGGTGGAACGCGTCTGACCAGGCGATGTTGTTCGAAACCGGGTGCCGGAAAATCGCCTCGAGTGTGCGCCGATCGCGATTTAAGATCCGATGAGGCGTCGCCAATTGACTCTCCCGTATGTAACTCGCTTCCGCAGGATCTTCAAGACTGCGCGTCATCAACCCGCCGATCAAGCCGGAATCCTTGGCTCGAGCGCGACAGGGCTGACTCTGCTATCAGAAAACTGCGACCCCGCACTCCGCGCGGATCGTCTTGAGGATCACTGGGACCTGACCGCCTCGAGTAATGCTGGCGCGCCGGTCGGCACACCCGCAACTGTTCGAAGGTATTGGCGTCGCCCAGGTGATTGTCTAACGGCGTCTAAACGTAACTTACTGATAATGAAAATCTTTCTTCAGCAGTGACGCCCGGGCCCACCTTGTCATCTGCCGGGTATGGCTGGCCGAGGCTCACGCCCGCAGCCACGCGACTGAGGCGATAACCAACATCCAGAACGCCGCGAGCATCAGCGTCAGGGGCCGAAGGCTCATCAGCGGATGGCGCTGCTCTCGATCCCTGGGATTCACCCGCGTAACGCTCTGAGAGTTTGAAGGCATTGCGATTTGCTCGGCCTGGCATTCAGGCATTCGTTCGGTCTGCGGCCCCGGCTTCGACGCGACCCTCAGACCTTTAGCGAAAGATTAGCCATCGAGCGAGGGAAAATCCTTAGGGAGTTATCGGGAAGTCGTGATATTTGGACCGGCAGACAACGCCGGTCGGAAACGCGATCGCCGAGACGAGGCGGCGTATGCGATCGAACCCGCGAGACGCAATTCGACCTCCGTGCCGCTACCGGCCCGGCTCCAAAAAGTCAAATGTGCGCCGACTTGCCTGGCGCGTTCACGCATCCCCGTAAGGCCGTAATGTCCTGCGCGGCCGCGCTCCAGAATTTCCTCTGCGATACCTTCGCCGTCATCACGAATTCGCAGCCGGAGCTCCCGTTGTCCATAGCTGATTTCAGCTTCAACATGGCGGGCATGGGCGTGTCTGAAGGCATTGCATAATGCCTCGCAAGAGATGCGGTAAAGCTCGTCCCTCGCGATCGGGTGCAAGTCCCTGGGTCGACCTTCCACCACGAGAGAAAACTCTGCGCCGTCATCTGTGGACAGTTCTTTCCCTACCGCCTTCACCGCTTCAGAAAGTTCGTACGTAGTTGCCGCAGACGATCGTAAGTCAAGAACGGCGCGTCTACCTTCAGCAATCGCCTGGTCGGCGAGCTCGAGGGTTTTCTCAAATGCTTCTTTTGCCTGTCCCTGCGGGAGCAGATTCTCTACGGTTTGGAAGTGGATCATTAATCCTTGAAAGCTCTGCAGGAGTGTGTCATGCAGATCGCGTGCGATACGCGTGCGCTCAGCCAGGCGTCCCTCCCATCCGCTGTTCCAGCATGCGTCGCGCTACGGCCCAGCCAAACAGCGCAGCGATGAATACTGTGGAGATCGCCGTTGCCGGAACAATGAAGAGAACACGACGTTGAGCATCCCTCATTTGCGCGACAGCGAGTGGCAGCTCTTCATCGAGGTCTTGGTTAATGCTTTTGACTTGGGCCGAAGTAATGGTCTCGATTCGGTTTAGTTCGTTGTCCAGGTGAAGGCGAGCGACCTCCCAATCCCCTGCCGTGGCCATATTCGTGAGGTACCGGAGTTGTAACGGCAGAGTGACCTCCATGCTGTGCAGAGCCATCAGAAACCCCGTATCCGGGTGAAACTCCGGCCCCAGGTAAGCGAGGGTGCGCCTCGTCAGATGGGTTTGGTTCAGGAAAGTCGTACTTAATCGTCCGGCTTCGCTTGTGAAGCGATGTACGTCCTTTGACTGCACGAGTTCATTCAATTGAGAATGGAATAGCCTAAGACTTTCCTGAAGCCGCAGAGCCGCGATCAACTGTTGACTTACGCCAGTGAGACGATCTGTTCGGGAGCGGGCGCGCTCAAACTGCAAAATCACGAGTCCGTTTCCGATCACAATCAGGGCGATCAGTAGAGCCAACGTGAGCGTTAAGCGCCCGCCAATGTTGAAGTAGTTGCTGTCGCCTAATTTCATGGATCTCGCTCAGCCGTCTTATCCGCCGTCGTCGGGCGCGCGGTGCGAAAACCGATGATCGTGACGAGCTGCTTTTCCAGTTCCGCGGCGGCCTCAGCCGCCCCCGTCTGCCCGGCCAGAACCGAGTGCACCGCGTCGATGTAGACTTTCGAAGCTTGCTCATACTTGTCGCCGGCGACAACTGATGGCCGGGCGACCAGGGATGCCGTCTGGCTCGATCCCGTCGACGAAGCGTCCGGCGCGGCCGTCAGTGCATCGGGAAATTCAACCAGGGCCGGGCCATCGTGTTCGCCCACCTGCATCAGCGCGTGAAGCTGGAACCGAACCAGGGCAATCGCTTCCTGGCGATGAGTCGAATGCATGGAGACGCCGGTGCCGGCGCCTCCCAGTGTTGCGACAGATCCTGCGACTCCGCCAGGCATTCTCGAAAAGCCAGTCTCGACCACCGGAGGCCTGACACTTCGCCAGCCGCGCTGGCCCCGATGCGCGCTCCTGGTTATCGGGGTCAGGAACCATACGCGGCTAAAAGCGGCCCGGCCCGCGTCGAAAACTAACATGGAATCGACGTCCGTGTACGCCAGGACGCTCGGCGGCGATATCCAGCCTATCCAATGCCGAGCCCTTTGCCATGCGCGAATCGCCGCTGGATTATTCACGCTGATCGTTCCATCCGGCTCGATTATGCGTCCTCCGCCGGCGCTCGCCTGCCACTCCAGAGCGTTGCACATCAAGCCTTCACTCACTGACCCCTGCCACACGTATCCCCAGAAATCCTTGTTGCCTTTAGCACGTTCACCTTGCTGGATCCTGTCGGCCATGGTCTCAAGCTCGGTCCACGTCCGCGGAGCATGGTCATAGCCGTATTCGCGCAGCAGGTCCGATCGATACTCCAGAATTCCCATCGTAGCGTTGAATGGAACAGCCACCAGCTTTCCGTTCACGGTGTAACTGGCGAGCAACTGCGGCTCCAGTTGCGAAATCTCTGGTGTCAGGTAGGGCCGCAAATCGATCAAATTGGGTTCGAGCAGCGGGGACCAGATCAGGTCGATGTTCAGGACATCGGGTCCAGAGCTATCGGACAGCACCTTGCGTGCGATCTCAACGTATTCGCGACTGGCATCCGCTATCGGGATGGCTTTGACGCGAATCCCCGTCTCTTGCGTGAACTGCTGTAAGCGAGACCTGATTTGCGGTGTATCCTCCAGCCAGGCGTAGCTGTAGCGTAATGTGATCGGCTCCGGTGGCGACTGGCTGCAACCGACCAGCGCCATCCCCAGCAGAAAAACAGCCAGCGCCCTCACTCTTTTCCCCACGCGCACACTCCGAGGTTGACCCTGCGAATACTATCGCGTGTGGCCAGGTGTCATTGGATTCGAGCCGATTGAGCGCCTGATCTTCAGTCCGCTGGGCTGAGCGGCGCGGCGCCGTATCACCGCGCTGGATCGCCGAACGAGCGCATCTTCTCGTGGTCGGGGAAGTGCGCAAGCCCGGGAATCGCGTTTTCTATCCGCGTAATCCGGAGCAGGTGACGCGCGAGGACTGGTGGAATGATGCACCCACGCCGAGCCATATGCGACCACGATGGCCTGACCGACAGGGGTCCGTACACGCCGCGCCCGCGCTGGTAAGTCCAGGCGGCAGCCGTAAACCGGTTTAACTCGATGCGCCGAAGAGACGCTGTGCAAAGAGCGATGGCGGCATCCCGCCACCGGCGCAGACCGCGGGTCCGACCGCCACCCCGTGGCGCGTGAACGTCCGCTCCACGCTCACGACGACGAGCCATGCGAGTGCTGCACCGGCAACGACGTCGCTGAGGAAGTGCGCCACGATGACGACACGCGTCAGCGCTACCAGTAGCGCTCCGAGCAACAACTGCACGCGGTAACGCGGGGCGACCACCGCGAAAGCGAGCGCAGCGGCAGCGGCGCACGCGGCGTGTCCGGATGGAAAGGACTCGTAGTCCGCGTTCAGCTGTAAGTGCCAGAACTCGTAGCCACCTTCCCTGAAGAGCACCAACGGCCGGGAACGCCCGACGAGGACCTTGAGAACGTCGCAAGCCAGCCCCGCAAGCGCCACCCCCAGAAACACGAATAGCCCGCGCGCGGCGATCGCGGGCCGGCGCACGATGAAGCGCGCAATTACGAACACCAGTAGCGATGGGACGAGGTACCAAGCGCCCTCCCCGAGCGAGGACAGCGTTGCAATGGCATCGTGGATCGCGTTCCCGTGCTGCTTGCAGTAATACGCGAGCGGCCGGTCGACGAGTACGATCAGAGCCCCGAGCAATACCGCGGCCGCTGCGCATGCGAGGCTGCGAGCGACCACAGGCTCGGCAGCGGCGACGCATTCACCCTTCGGCGTCGTTCTGATGTGACGCTCAGCCATCGAGCCCCCGGCTGTTACACGCGGCGTTTCGCGCCGCACACCTTACGCTACTGCGACAGGCCGTCGGGCACAGGAGGCTAGACGGTCCGTGTTGCGCTGGTATGTCTGCGAAACGAGCCCGTGCGGCCGTGCCCGGGGCCACGCCCGCCGTCGAACTTAAGGCCGGCGAGGCATTTGTTGGCGGCCAGTGTTCGGCCGTTGGCGGCACCTTGGGGCGCGCGACTCGGTTCGAGCCGCAGCGAAGTTGTGCCGGCACGGTAATACAACTGTTTCCTATAAATTGATGATTAATAAAGAGAATTAAACGTAATATCGTTCGCGTGATTTGATAGCGTTTTAGCTATCGTTACCCGGTGACTGAACCTGCACAACTACTTCTGTCGGCACGGAAGGCCGCCGGACTCACGCAACGGGCTTTGGCACGGCGCGCCCGCACCTCGCAGTCGGTTATTGCACGCATTGAAAGCGGCGCGACCAGTCCCGTTAGGTTGGTCCTGGTGGCCGCTACCGTGCGCTGGCGACCGTACCGATCGGCACTTCAACCCCTCGGATCACAAACCACAGGCCGAGCGGCACCTCGTAGAAGAACATCGGCAACATATAGATCATTGAGGCGTTGGCCGCGAACGTCGAGGACAAGATCACGGTCAACGAGCCGAGCGCAAGCACCATGGAAGCAAACACACCCCACCCGGCGAGTACTCTCGGTACGTAACGTGATTTGAACAGCAGATACGCGAACACGGCCGATCCGAGGCCCAGGAACACGAAAGCGACATAGAACCCTGATCCGCGGGCACTTACGGACAATCGGGCGAGGCTTTGCAACTGATCGGTACTGAACGCTTGCAGGTAGTCGACGCCACTCAAGAGGCGTAGCGTAAGCAGCGCGCTGAAGCTCGTGGTGGCGAGAATCGCGCCGTCTGCCACTCTCAGGAACGCGCCGAGGAGCGCCAGACTTCGGTCCACCGTCTTGAGCAGTTCATAGAATGCCCAGGCAATGACGACGTCGCTCGCCGCGATTATGACGTCGACTGCGATACCGAAACGGAACAGACCCTGGGAAGCGACAATGTTGCCGGCGGTGGCTCGCGCATCACCTTGAACCACGAGGCGGTCGAGCACGAACATCTGGGAGAAGATCGACAGCGCCATGGCCGACAGGTAAATGACCCCTGCCAGACGCGCATAAAACAATGGCGATCGGCGGACAGTCGCCGTTGTCATCGGTTTCCACCAAGAGGCAAGTGCCTTCGCCGAATTCTACCCTGTCGGCAACTCCTGCTCAGCTGTCATCGTGTAGCGTGAGTGCTATTTGAGCTGCTCGAGGTACGCGATGACGTCCGCCCGGCGCTGGGAATCGTCGATCTTGAAGTACATCTTGGTGCCTGGCACAAGCTGACTCGGGTTGGCCAACCACCGGTCGAGAGTGGATCTATCCCAGGTCAAGCCGGAAGCCTTGAGCGCTGCGGGGTAGGAGTAATCCGCGACGCCGCCTGCGCGGCGCCCGAAAACACCGCGATGCTTCGGGCCTAACTCGTTCTCATCGACCGAATGACAGGCGGCACATGCCTGGTAGAGCGCTTTGCCCCGCACCGGGTCGCCAACGAGGGCGTTTGAGGTTGCGTCGTTTGCCGAGGCGCGCGCAGTCACAATCAGCAGAGGCCCTGCGGACAAGCTCTTTTGAAATCTTCCCGCTTTCACCAAATTGGCCTCGCGTGTGCAAGTTGCGGGTAAAGACTCGCGCTCGGGGCGATTTATTCCTTCTTTGGTATCCACACGCTGCGTCGCACCAGCACCCGAAGCGGGCTTTGAACATCCGGTTGAAGTGCGAGAGATCTGAGAATCCGCAGGCCAGTGCGATGTCGACGATCTTGCGCTGGCCAGCGCCGGCGCTCTGCAGCAGCCGTCGAGCGTGAGTCACGCGGGCGTCCAGAACCCATTCGCTGAATGATTGGCCGGTATCCCGCATGAGGTTGTGCACGCTGCGCACCGACATGCCCACGGCCCTCGCCGTAACGCTCGCCGTGAGTTCCGGGTCGAGCGCATTGCGCCGGATGTGTCCAAGAAGCATGATCCTGCGGATCTACCGCGAGGACGACGACTCAGACTCCGTGCCGAGGCGGCTGGCAACTCCGTCTGGCTACTACTGGTGTAACCGTCGCGATTGCCATCACACACCATCCCAACTGAGCTGATGCGGTAAGACGCGGCCGGTGCGCATTAATAGACACGTCAGACGCGAGTCATGCCGGTAGGGGATAACCGGCACGAATGGCCTCATAGTCTCGCGAGCGAATGATGTCAAAATCCTCAAGGGTAGAAGCCGCAAAACCCGTAATTTGCGTCGCGCGCCCCAGCGCCAGAAACCACTCCTGATGTTGCGCAGAACACATGACGGTAGCGAGACGATCGATAACATCACGTGGAACTGCGGGACTTGCCACAAAGGCTGGTATCGGCGCGGTTGCTGTCGAGTCAATCACCCGCACTTGGTTTGCAAGTCCCGGTTGGTAATGCTGAAGCAGCAAGTACCAGTAGGCATCCACGGATGCAACGTCGATCGAGCCGTCGCAAACTGAGTCGAACAACCTGCGCACGGAACCGAGGTCGGCGACGACGCGGGAATAGAGTGCCGTGCGGTGGGGCGTTCGATATCGCAGGAGGTGATAACGCAGCGCGTTAAATGCGGAATGGGAATGATTCGTCGTCCAACCCAGACGTCCACCGAATGTGTCGGTGAGGGTGTTAAAGCGGCTGTCCGCCTTGACGATGAGATCCGAGCGGTAGACCGATTGCCCCTGCGCCCAGGGTGCCGCGGGAATCGGCGCTGCGATCGGAGTCACAGCGAAGTGGCGCATCGCAATTGGGTAACCGCACACCATGAAAACGCAACCGAGATCGACCCGCGACCAAAGTTGCTCTTGTGGCTGTGGGAGAGGATAAGACAAGAAGTCGAATGTGATCTCGGCCTCCCGCCCGATCCTGGCCAGCAGTTCTTTCCAAGCCTCTTCTGCACGCGCGGTGACCGCGTAATAGGCATGGCCGTTGGTGGCAATGCGATTCATGGATGTGCTTGCGCTGAGCTCCTACAGCTGGTCACTTTCCCTTTGTCCCGTCTAGCGTCCTTCGAGTGTCTCCACAGGCAGCCCTGCCGCTCGCCATTCGGGAAAACCCTCTGCCAATCTCACGGCCGCGAATCCGCGTTTGCGCAACATTGCCACCGCTTCGAAGGCGAGCACGCAATACGCTCCGCGGCAGTAGGCAACTACCTCGCGATTCTTAGGCAGCTCACGGAGCCGGCGCGGCAAGTCGCGAAGAGGTATGTTGATTGCGGTCGGAAGATGTCCGGCCGCGAACTCCTCGCCCGGCCGAACGTCGAGGAGTGTTACTACGTCATCCTTCAAACGTCGTCGCAGCTCCAGTCTCGATATTGGCTCAAACGCATCGCGTGCGCGGAAGTAGCCGTTAACGACTTCGCGAACTTCGGCGAGATTCCGTTCAGCCACTTGGCCTAGCGCAGCCGTGAGCTCTAAGACCGTCGGGTCGCTTACCACGTAAAGCACGCGCTTCCCGTCACGACGTGAGGTGAGAAGCCCGGCGCCTCGCAGGAGCCGCAGATGCTGTGAGGCATTGGCGATCGACAGTCCGGTACGCTCGGCGACGGCGTCGACGCTGGTTTCACGCTGAGCCAACAGCTCAAGAATGCGCAGACGATGCTCGTGGCCAAGTGCCCGGCCGATCTCCGCGAGACCGGCGAATAACTTCAGCTTGGCGTCACTGCTTGACATCACTAAAAACTTAGATACATCATTCTAAAGAATTATTGAATGTTAACGATCTGTCAAGATCCTAACGGATGCCTTGAGTGAGGCGCATCGCACTCGGCCTACGCGAGAACTGGCGGCAGTTCTCCCTGCTGGTGCTCGTCAATGCCTCGGTCGGTGGCATGGTCGGGCTCGAGCGCACGGTCGTCCCTTTGATAGGGTCGGAGACGTTCCGGATCGCCTCGACGACGATCGTTGTCTCATTCATCGTGAGCTTCGGCGTCGTGAAGGCCTGCACCAATCTGGTGTCGGGGCATCTTGCCGATCTCTATGGGCGCAGACACCTCCTGATCCTCGGCTGGCTCTTTGGTCTCCCCGTGCCTTTCATGATTGGGTGGGGGCCGAGTTGGGGCTGGATTATCGCGGCGAATGTGCTGCTAGGCATCAATCAGGGCCTGGCGTGGTCGATGACTGTTGTCATGAAGGTGGATTTGGTCGGCCCCAAATCACGCGGTCTCGCTGTCGGGCTCAATGAATTTGCAGGTTACCTGTCAGTTGGAGTGACGGCATTCCTTACCGGGTACATCGCCGAGCGGTATGGGTTGCGGCCCGCCCCTTTCTATATCGGCATCGCCTACTGCGGCTTTGGCCTCCTGTGTTCGGTCCTGCTGATCCGCGATACGCGGGAGCACGTGGCTCTGGAAATTGCACGACAGGGGCAGGCACCACAAGAAATAAGGTTCTGGGAGGTGTTTTGTCGAACCTCATTCGGCGATCGCAATCTGTTCGCAGCATCGCAAGCTGGTCTCGTCAACAACCTCAATGACGGAATGAGCTGGGGAATCCTTCCGCTCTTCTTTACGAGCTACGGCCTGAACATCGAGCGCATCGGTATCCTAAAGGCCGTCTACCCCGGCGTCTGGGGAATCCTGCAGACGATCACTGGGCCGCTCAGCGACAGGTGGGGCCGGAAAGGGCTGATCGCCGCCGGGATGTGGGTCCAGGCCGTCGGTCTATTCGTTACTGCGCTCACGCATCAATTCCTCTGGTGGTTGCTGGCGAGCATCTTCCTTGGACTCGGAACCGCCATGGTCTATCCAACACTCATCGCTGCGGTTTCGGATGCGTCTCACCCCTCCTGGCGCGCGCGCGCGTTGAGCGTCTATCGGTTCTGGCGCGACCTTGGGTATGCGATCGGCGCGCTCTGTGCCGGTGTCATCGCAGATGTCTTCGGTATGCAGTGGGCCATTGGTGGGATCGGAGGAGTCACGTTCACTTCAGGCGCAGTGGTCGCGTTGCTCATGAACAGCAAGGGAGAGGCGCCGCCGCAAGACTAAGCGCGGTCGGTACGTGTGTCGCCGGCCGTCCTGGCAAAATAACCCGAAGCCATGAGTTTTCAATCGGCCGCAGGTCGGCGGATACTACCCAGCGATTGGCTTGAGTGGCGGAGGTTCGTCCCGGATGCAAAACCGTGCGCTGACCGGCAAGCTGGATCTCAAGCCGCATCCCGAAGGTGGCTGGTATCGCGAGATCTACCGCTCAGGTGATTGCGTGCAAACGACGCGCGGCGTCCGCTCAGCGATCACGATGATCTATTACCTGCTCGAACGCAGCCAAATCGCCCGCTGGCACGTCGTGGACGCGGACGAGATTTGGCACTTCTATGAAGGATCGCCGCTCGAGCTGCTCGCGTACGACCCCGAAGCGCGGTCCCTCGTGCGTTGTGTGCTCGGAAGTACGAGCGAGGATCACGAGCGCGCTGCCGTGATTCGGCGTGGAGTCTGGCAGGCAGCCCGGAGTTTGGGAGACTTTTCCCTGGTGGGTTGCAGCGTGGGTCCGGGCTTCGAGTTCGGGGACTTCCAGTTCGTCGCAAGTCTCTCTGCGCACGTTGCGCACTTCGACGGCGAGCTCGCGCCCTTTGCAGCCTTGCTTTGACTGGCCGAAACAGCGATCCAGGAAACTTCGTAGATCCTTACCAATGGCCCTGCCGTGTGAAGGCCGTGCGGCGCTCCACCGGATCAGTTCGATGCAGCAGAAGGCAGCTACTCAATCGAGGTGCCGAGGCAGAGGCGCACCTTATGCAGCGCACGGTCGTGAAGGTAGTTAAGAAGAAGCTGCCGTCATTCGGACTAGAGCACTCGAACGTGAAGAAACCCTCAAGCTGCGCGCGCCGTCTTCAGCGCCATGGTCCACCAGAGCAGGTCGTCGATCATCGCTTGCGCCTTGGCGTTGAGCTCCGTGAGGCCCGCCTCCACATCACCGCCTTGGTAATGAGCCCGAAGTGTCGTGACCGGGATGTGGACCGCGGCACGAATTGGAGCCATCTGTAGCTCAACGGCG
>Ga0306920_100011482_pt1 | contig 11967 bp, 15 predicted proteins | sample flu12Cox44000170_FD_204666 | JGI IMG/M metagenome (GOLD analysis project Ga0306920, IMG submission 204666) | Lab enrichment of tropical soil microbial communities from Luquillo Experimental Forest, Puerto Rico - flux4day.12C.oxic.44.000.170 (v2)... | ecosystem: Environmental > Terrestrial >...
TTGCGCCGTTCCAGTGCACGCCGGCGCCACCGACGCCTTCCCCCGGCAGGAAAGAGCCAAGCTGACGCATCGGGAGAGCGGTCTCGCTCGCATTATTGCGGAAGGTCAATGTCTCGCGCGAGACGTTTTGCATCAGTTCGTGGCGCTGCGCGTAGCGTAACTCATCGTGCACGGTTGGAAACATGAAATCCGGATTCGTATCGCGCGGCGCGCCACGTTCGAGCACCACGATGGAAAGACCAGTATCGGCGAGCTCCTTGGCTAGGATCCCGCCGGTCCAGCCAAGGCCGACGATGACTATGTCGGCGGACTTGAGCTTTGTAGTCATAGCCGCGTTCTCTTAGCTCAGATCCTGGATACTCTTCGGCTCGACGTCATATTTTTTGTTACGATATTCTTCGATGTCGTCGGCATACATGCCGATCGCGCCAGGGAAGCCGATCATCTTCCAAACCGCTTTATTGCGATTGCCGCCGTGAATCGGATCGGCGAAATATCCCTCCATGGTGTTCTGCAGCACAATGTTAAAGAATGCGCGTGCCGGCACCTGCGTGAATTCCGCCTGTCCGGCCTCGATCACTTTAAGCGCTGCCGTCCGATCGGCGGCAGACAATTGGTCAAATGTCTTCCCGCCGCGCGTTTTGATGCACCATGCATTGAGATCAGCGATGCCGATGCGATAGAGCTCGGCGGGAGCGAGTGGCAATTGGTAGCCCTGCTGCTGCGTGCCTTCACCAAACGGTCCATCGAGATACATCCGTGCGCCGCGGCCATAGGCGCTGGCCATCTCGCGGTCGATAAAGGTGGGTACACCGACCTCAACGCCGCCGGGGCCGACGTCGTCCTTCGGGATTAACGTATCGACGAGCGCGACGACGACCGCGGCTTCGGGAGCGGTGAAGAAACGGAAGGTATCGGCTGAACTGTCATTGTGCGCTGGAGCGGAAGCATGAGCGTGCGACTGCGTTGCAGGCTGGGCCTCAGCCCCACTCGCCACCGGTCTCGTTGTAGCGAGGCCGGCCGCAGCTCCGGTCACGCCGATGCCTTTTAAGACATCGCGTCTGCGCAAACCCTCATTGTCGGCCATGGCTCCCTCGCGCGGCCAACAGATTACGCAAGCGCGGCAGAGCATAAGGGCGGAGCCCTGTCCACGGGATACGCTTGCCGCTTATCGACTGCGCCGACGAGGTGACCGCGTGAGGCCAATCGACTTTCCGGCGAATCCATGGTCAGCCTGCGCGCTCGTATGCCTGGTCTATCAACCGCACGGCCCGCGCGCAGTCGTGCACGCTGATTGGTGGCGCCGCGCCTTGCCGCCAATGGTCGAGCGCATCGCGCACCGCGGTGAAATAGGGCGCTGTGACGTTGGCGCCCGGAAGAATTTCGTCGCCCTCTGCAGTGGCGAGCTTCATGACCCCATCCTTCATCGTGAGAATGGCGTCGCGGCCCGCAATCGTCCACTCACCATCAGTGCCGTCACGCGGGAAGCCATTGCCGACCTCGACGGTACCGAGGATGCCGCTCGCCGAGCGGAGCATAACCGAAGCGTAGTCCTCAACCGCGCGCTCATGCGCGCGCCGGCTTAGCTGAGCGCCAGTGACCTGTGACTCCTCGCCGGTCAGGTGAAGGAACATGTCTAACCCGTGCGGGCCGAGGTTCCGGAGGCAGCCGCCGCCGGCCTCGCAAGGATCGAGCATCCAAGCGCAATCCCAAGCTGGATAGCGCGCCGGTCCGGGCCGGTTGATCCGGATATAAATGTGCGACAATGGGCCAAAGCGCCCCGCGGCGAGCAGTTCGCGGGCGCGCGTAGCGAACGGCGCATAGCGCTGAGCTAGTGGTACCGCGATAAATGCATTGAGCCGGGCCGCCTTTTCAGCGACTGCCTCCACTTCGGGTGCATTGATTCCCATCGGCTTCTCCATGAGGAAGGGATAGCCCTCATCGAGGAGGTCGTGTGCGATCCCGGCCATCTGCCGGTGGCGCCCAAGCGCCACGACGAAGTCGGGGCGAGTAGTCGCTAGCATCTGTTGGTAGTCCGTGAAGGTTGGCGGGCTCCCAAGCTCCGCCGCTCGTCTCGCGACGAGACTGGCGTCCGAGTCTTGGATGGCGACCAGCTCCACGTCTGGCATGGCGATGAGGTGGCGGAGGTAGGCGGCGTCGTGGAGCGCGTGCCAGTGGCTTACCTCGATCGTAGCGACGCGAATCGTCATGGCTTCTCTCGTCGATGACGCGTTCTCCGCGGCAGTGCGCGCCATATTGATTTACGTTAGCCTTGAAAGGCGGACCGGAATAGGTGGACCGGTCGCCTCGGTTGAGCGCGCCGGTTCTGACCCATTGCGTCATTACGGCGATTTTAGCAATCTCGATAATTGTTACCCGCTGACACATCCCTAACGACCCGATACCCTACTCGGACAAGTTCGAGATCGGAAAAATGCGAATAGCAACCGGCACGCGGTCCCTGCAGTCTATGTGGCACGTTCATTTACCGATATTGGCGGTCTGATGAGCTACGGAGCGAGCCTGACGGATACGTGGCGTCAGGTCGGTATCTACGCCGGCCGCATCCTTAAAGGCGCGAAGCCAGTGGGCCTGCCGGTCGTTCAGTCGACGAAGTTCGAACTCATCATCAACACAGAGACGGCCCGGATGCTCGGCTTCGAAGTGCCGGCAACGCTGCTCGCCCGCGCCGACGAGGTGATTGAATGAGACGGCGGACCGCGCAAAGCCGCTGCCGCGATCACCAAGACGCGCCGCCAAAAACACTGTCCTGTCGGCCGGAGCTACGCGAAGAATTGAGCAGATACGGTTATGTCGAAGGACAAAATCTTTTATTCGAATTTTAGCAGGGGCATGCGGACCAAGAAGCCGATGAAACGAGGTTCAGCCTGACTTAGCAAAAGGAGCAAACCCATGAAAATCGACGGCGCGTGCCACTGCGGCTACATCAGGGTCGAAGGCGACGCGGACCCGGAGAAGACTACGGTTTGCCACTGCACGGATTGCCAAGTCGGCAACGGCTCCGCCTTCCGCGTCAATGTTCCCGTTCCGGGTGCGACCTTTCGCATAACAGGCCAGCCGGCGACATACCTTAAGACCACGGCCGAGAGCGGCAATCCACGCCTGCAGGCATTCTGTCCGCGCTGCGGCTCACCGATCTATTCGACATCGCCGGGGGAGGGGCAGCAGGCGTCCTACATGGTACGGGTGGGAATCTTGCGCCAGCGCCGTGATTTCGTCCCACGCCGGCAGAACTGGTTCCGCTCGGCGCTGCCTTGGGTGAGTTCCCTTGCCACCTTGCACACGAACGAGAAGCAAGCGTAGCTCGTGCCATGTCGAGGAATATCCTTAGGTCCGACATGAAACGGCGCGACTTTATCACGTTGCTCGGCGGCGCGGCTGCGTGGCCGCTCGCGGCGCGCGCGCAACAGCAAGCATTGCCAGTGATCGGGTTTCTCAATGGCGCATCGGCCTGGGAATATGCGCGTAACGCTGACGCCTTCCCCCAGGGTCTTAGCGAGACCGGCTACGCCGAAGGGCGCAATGTGCTCGTCGAGTATCGTTGGGCGGAGGGTCACTACGAGCGCCTGCCAGAACTGGCGGCCGACCTCATTCGCCGGCAAGTGACGGTAATCACCGCGAATACCGAGGCGGTGCCGGTGGCGAAGGCTGCGACTCCGACGATCCCGATCGTCTTCGCGATCAGCGGCGACCCGGTCGCAGCTGGATTGGTCGCGAGTCTCAATCGGCCGGGCGGCAATATCACAGGCGTGACCTCGCTCAGCGTTGAGATCGGGCCGAAGCGACTTGAACTGCTGCACGAGCTCGTCCCGACGGCAATGGTCATGGCCGCGCTAATCAACCCGAGCAATCCCAACGCCGAGCCGCAATCAAAGGCCTTGGAGGCGGCTGCAGGCGCCATCGGCGTGCAGCTCCATCTAGTACATGCGAGTACCGAGCGCGACCTCGACACGGCGTTTACAAGCTTGGCGCAACTGCGCGCCCGTGCGCTTGTGATCGGCGTCGATGGATTCTTTAATACCCGCAACGAAGAACTCGGTCGATTGGCCCTCCGCTATGCGGTGCCCGCGATTTTCCTCCGCCGCGACTTTGTCGCAGCCGGCTGCCTGATGAGCCGCCGGCCAACATTGTAATCGTTGGGTTTTCTCCCGTTTATATCCGCCCAACCCCCCGGCTTGACCCCTGGTCTGGCGGGCGAAATCGGGTTGGCGGCACAATGGGCGCGAGTGCGACGCATTGGCGCGCAGCGCATGTGAACTGGTTCACACGTCGGGGGTGGCGTAAGCGCTATAGGCGCCAACATGCGGGACAATGTGTTCCTATTCTGTCTGGTGGGTCTGGTGCTCATAGCTGCGATCATGCTGTTGATCGCACCCGGGGAGGTGACTTGGGTGCTGGCCCTCATCGAAGGCCCCTACTGAGAGAAGATGAGCTAGTTGAACCACCTTCGAGCTGCGCGCCCCGTAGCTCAGGGCCATTTGGTGCGCGCATCCCGTAACCTAGGCAAAGAGCGCACCCACGCCCCGGCCAAAGAGCGAGCGGCGCGCCGCACGCGGCGCGGCGGTGGTTGGCGCGCCCACCACGGCCAACAACATCTACGCGAGAAACTAGAACCGGTGGAGCGCGTCGCGGCTTAGCTCGAAGCCGTGGCCGGAGGGGGAGACGCTGCAGCGCATGCCTGCTTTCTTCGACGTGCACTCGAAATTGCCGACCTTGACGGACTTCCCGTAGCCGAGCTCGAACGCGTCCTCGGGTCCGTCGCCCAGGCACTTCGTCCCGTCGCAGACCTTCAGCGTCCCCTGCTCGCTGAGCGTCACCAAGGGCTGGCCGGACCATGCACCTTACGACGGGATCATAGTCGCAGCCGGCGGCCCAAAAATTCCCGAATCGCTGAAGAAGCAGCTCAAGATCGGCGGCCGGCTCGTGATTCCGGTAGGGAATGATCCCAAGATCCAGGAACTGGTTCGAGTCACGCGGATATCGGAAAACGAATACCGCCGCGAGGATCTGGCCGATGTCCGATTTGTCCCACTCATCGGGCACGAAGGATGGGTGCCGAGCGACCATCGGCCGACGGTAGCACCGTCACGGCCCGATGGATGCGATCGCCGAAGAGGCTCGCGCAGAAGGCGTCGTCTGCGAAACCGTGCAAGTCGAAGAAGATCAGCCTTACCAAGGCATCATCGACGTCGCCGAGCATAGAGCTTGCGATCTCATCGTCATGGCCTCGCACGGGAGGAGCGGGATTACGGCGATCGTCCTCGGCAGCGTGACGACCAAGGTGCTCACGTACACCAAAATTCCGGTTCTTGTCTGCCATTGAGCAGTAGCGCGGCCCGAGGTCACTTGAGGCTCAGAATATAGGCGATGATGTCTGCCTGCTCGTCGGGCCAGAGCAATATGTTGAGCATCGAATGATGCGACGTATTCAGCGGAGCCGATAACGCGATTGCCGTCATTCCTGGGACAGAAGCAAGTAGCCGCTGTCACAGCGATCAATGTCGACGGTGGGCGTTCCCCCGTGGTGTGACGATCCGCGTGAGCGTCTTTTCGTTGCACCGCACTTTGGTCGAACCTGGCACTTGTGCGACATAGCAAGATCGCAGACGGACTTCCGCTTTCGGTGGAAGATCAGTCGTGCAGCGGACATCGCTGCAATGTCCGAGTTTGACCCAAAGCGTAAGTCGCGTCGTCACTTTTGCTGTGATGCCCAACAGCCGCTTTTGCGGTGATAAGCTGCGCGGCGTCGTGCACGCCTCGGTGTAGCGCGCTAACCGTTCCAGGACTGACGGAATTGCGTCGCCACGAGTCGATCGTAAGGGACCGGCGCGGCGATCAGTCCGCTCGCCTTGGCGAACGTGTTCAAGCCGTCAACTGCTTCCGGCGAAATCGTTGCGTCGTAGAACGGCGCGTCGCGCGCGATCAGGTCGGCGATCAGCGACGCCTCCTCGGACCGAAACAGCCGCTCGCCGATCGTAGTGGCGCGCGATGGATCGGCCTTGAGCGCGTTCTGCGCCTTGACGACGGCGCGTACCGCACCAGCGGCGATGTCGGGCTGCTCGATACGTGGAGGTCTGCGCGAACGGCCAGAAACCAGTAGGAATATTGCGCGAGTGCACAGAGAAGCTTGGCGCCGTTCCACGCCGGGAACGCGCCGGTCGCCGCATAGGCCGGGCCGCCGTAGAAATGCAACGAGCCGTCGCGCAGGCGCTCGGGGCCGACGTGGGCGCCATAGATGCGCTCGAGCTCGACCTCGATCCCTTCGTCCTCGAAGCACCCGAGCTCGACCGCCGCCGTCGCGACGAAATAGGACGGCGAAGCGCGCATCCCGTAACCTAGGCAAAGAGCGCACCCACGCCCCGGCCAAAGAGCGAGCGGCGCGCCGCACGCGGCGCGGCGGTGGTTGGCGCGCCCACCACGGCCCACGAGCCACTAACAAACCTGCGTAAGGTCGTCATCCTACAGTTCGTGCGCGACGTACCACGCACGGAGGTCTGGCGCGCGCTCTACGGTGTCCTCACATTGCACGCCTTTGTCGGCAAGTTCGTTATCGCCGTCGATGACGATATCGACCCGCACAATGCAGACGCGGTACTCTGGGCCATGTCCTATCGCTGCAATCCATCCATGGACACACATATCGTACCGTATCGTGAGCTGGGTCACGGGCCACGCACCACCGACCAACCCGGGCTAGATTCAGCGCTCTTGATCGATGCGACCATGAAGACTGCAATGCCACCGCTTGCATTGCCCAAGCGCGAGTACATGGAAAAGGCCAAACTGCTGTGGGAAAAATTAGGCTTACCGCCCCTCAAGCCGGAAACTCCATGGTTTGGCTATTCGCTCGGCGACTGGACGGACGAATGGGATAAGAACGCGCTCGATGCGACCCGTGGCAAATGGATGCATCGAAGCGAGTCGTACCGCCAGCGTCGGCGACGAGGTATCATCCCGAACACCCCAAGTCGTGCAGCGGAAAAAACCGAGGACTAGCTTGAAACTATCTCTGCTCGCCCGCGCCGACGAGGTGATCGAGTGAAGCGGCGCGAGTTCATATCGCTGCTCGGCGGCGCGGCTGCGGCCTGGCCGCTCGCGGCGCGCGCGCAGCAGGCGGACCAATCGCGCCGGATTGGCGTACTCACCGTCTTCTCCAAGGACGACCCCGAGGGGCAACGTCGCGTCACCGCCTTGCAGCAGAGGCTGCAGGACTTGGGATGGGTGGATGGCCGTAACGTGCGGATGGAGCTTCGTTGGGCCGGCGGCGATCCCGATCGCGCCCGCTTCTATGCCGGTGAACTCGTCGGAATGAAGCCGGATGTCATCTTTGTCAATCATGCACTGGTATTGCCGCTGTTGAGGCAAGAAACCCACACGATACCGATCGTGTTCGTGCAGATTGCTGACCCGGTCGCCGAGGGTCTTGTCGCGAGCCTGGCGCAGCCAGGTGGGCACATGACCGGCTTTACCACCGGTGAATATGCGATAGGCGGGAAAAAGCTCGAGGTGCTCAAGGAGGTGGCCCGAGATCTCACCCGCGTCACGGTCATTGTGGATCCGCGCCAATCAAATCAAGTGGGCGTGGCGCATGCCATCGAGGCTGCCGCACCGTCCTTGCACATTAACGTGACCGTGGCCGGTGCACGCGACGGCGCCGATCTCGAACGGGCCATTGCAGCGGCCGCGCGCGAGCCTAACGGCGGCCTGATCGTACTTGCGAGCGCGGTCACCAACGCGCATCGCCGTGAAGTCATCGAGCTTGCCGCTCGGCATCGCCTGCCAGCCATTTACGATTTCCGCTATTTCGTTACTGAGGGCGGATTGGCATCCTATGGACACGACCCCGCTGAGCAGTACCGCCAAGCAGCCGTCTACGTTGATCGCATCTTCAGAGGTGCGAAGCCAGCCGAGCTGCCGGTGCAGAATCCCACCAATTATGAATTGGTCATTAATCTGAAGACCGCCAAAGCGCTCGGCCTCACGATCCCGGAATCGTTCCTGCTGCGCGCCGACGAGGTGATCGAATGAGGTCATTTTGGGGGTAATACAGCTATCGCCTCGACCTCAAACAAAGCGCCCGGCCGCGCGAGTTGCGGCACGCCAATCGTGGTGCTGGCCGGAGGTGCCGCCGTTTTCACATACTTGTCGCGCACCTCGCGGTAATGCGCAATGTTCGTGCCGATGTCGACAATGTAGTTGTTGAGTTTGACGACGTTCTCGAAGGTGGCTCCGACTGAGGTTAGCGCAGCTTTTACATTCTCGAACGCGATTTCAATCTGGTGGCGGGCATTGGCGCCCATTTTGCCGGACTTGTCGATGCCGAGCTGACCCGCGAAATAAACGGTACGGCCTGGTCCCGTCACTTCCACTACATGGCTGTAGCCCGGCGGCTTCTGCATAGTGTCTGGATTCGAAAAGCGGATGTTGTCTGGCATGTTTGGGCTCCTGTCTGTTGACTGGGTGTAGCAGGAAAGGTCGCGCCCGTGCGATTTCTCACAGCCGCTTTTGGCCATAAGCCGACTTTCGGAGAGGCCCGCTGTGATGTCCGCTCTTGGGGGTAAAGCGGACATCCTCGGCTCCTCGACGTGAGGTCTGTTGTCTGCTTATGGACCCAAAGCAGACATTGACGACGCCGCCAGGTGGCACACAACCGTCGCCAAACTTGCCGTTAGACGGTGCAAAGGATGCTATAGATTTGGCCGATCGCCACAAAAGCCTAAAGCATTGAAGGAGGGGTGGTCCATGCGTATCTGGCTCGTCGGTTTGATAGTGCTGCTCTGCACTCCGGCCTTCTCGCAGCAGCAGCCACCGGTTATTTCTTTCGATTCTGTGCCTGACCCTCTAAAGCTGCCGGACAATCTCTATTTTGGCGAAGTTAGCGGCATCGCGGTCAATTCCAGCGGCCACATTTTCGTTCTTTCGCGTGGCAGTACCACCGGTCCGGCCTACGCCGCCGCCGCGGCGCAGCTTCTCGAATTTGATGCCGATGGCAATTACCTACGTGAGATCGGCCATCGTCTCTATGCTTGGTCCTTCGCCCACATGGTGAAGGTTGATCGACACGACAACATCTGGGTCACCGACAAGGGCTCAGACATGGTCATCAAGTTTACGCCTGCGGGACGTGTCGCCATGGTGTTCGGGCGCAAACAGGAAGCTTCAGACGAGGAAACCGGGCCTCTGAAGCACCCGAAGCCGCCACTTGCGGCCGAGCCTGGGCGATTTCGACAAGTGACCGACGTCGCCTTCGATTCAGCCGATAACACCTATATCAGCGACGGCTACATAAACTCGCGAATTGCGAAAGCGGACAAGTACGGCAATTGGCTCAAATCATGGGGCGAGCGTGGCAACGGGCCTGGCCAATTCAACACCCCGCATGCAATCGCGGTAGATGTCATAGACAATGTTTATGTTGCCGATCGCGGCAATCATCGCATCCAAGTGTTCGACGGCGAAGGCAACTTCCTGCGCCAAATGACAATCAATGTGCCAGTTCCGGCCAACGCCAAGCCAGCGATCGGCAACATCCCGGGCGAGGCGCAGCTTGCCGGCGGCACTTTTGTGCCGGGCTCACCTTGGACAATCTGCATCACGCCAGGACCAAATCCGGTGCTGTACACGGCTGACGCGTGGCCCGGCCGCATCTACAAACTAACGCTTGACGGGCAGGTACTGGGCGTGCTCGGCGAAAGCGGAAAACAGTTGAAGCAATTTGGTTGGGTTCACGAGATCGCCTGCCCGTCCGAAAACGTTCTTTGGGTGGGCGAACTGTTAAACTGGCGCGCACAAAAGCTCGTCCTACATGGCCTGAGCGAACGGTGAGGTCGGCTTTTGACCCAAAGCGGACATTGAGTGGGCTGAAATCCCGCAGTGCAGCAGGCTCGCCGCGTCCTATAATACGTTTGTGCCCCGTCGCTCTCTCGTTAGATTTCAGGACGATTCAGGTCTAACCCAAGGACTTTCTGGCCTTCCTGCGGGAGGCTGATCAGAACCGATTGAGTCAGCGGGACAACCCTGTGAGGGGGAGGAAGCCCGATGCTCGACGTGAGGCGTCGCCATTTCATCGCGATGCTTGGTGGCGCGGCGGCGTGGCCGCTCCCGGCGCGCGCGCAACAACCCCACAGGGTCGCTCGGATCGGCTTCCTCGGGGCGGCGTCCGCAACAGGGTTTGCGAACCAACTCAGTGGATTCCGACAGGGCCTTGCCGATCTCGGCTACATCGAGGGTACCACCATAGTCATCGAGTACCGCTGGGCGCTGGGCCAAATCGCGCGCCTGCCTGAACTGGCGGCTGAGCTCGTTCGTTCCAACGTGGACGTGATTGTCACCCACGGGACGCCCGGCATCCTTGCGGCCAAGCAGGCTACGGCAACGATCCCCATCGTAATGGCAGCGAGCGGCGATGCTGAAGCGTCGGGGCTCGTGGCGAGCCTCGCGCGGCCGGGGGGGAACGTGACCGGATCGACGTTCTTCAACCCGGAACTCGCAGCGAAGCGGTTCGAACTGCTCACGGAGACCTTGCCCGGCCTGACCGAGGTGGGCCTTCTGTTGAATCCAGGAAATCCCATTAACGAGCCAATCGTTCCGATGATTAAGCTTACCGCCAAGGCGCTCGGGTTGGAGGTTCCTCTATTCGGGGTCCACAGCCCCGCCGAGTTCGAAGGCGCGTTCGCGGCAATGGCAGCCAAGCGCGTCGGCGCGGCGGTGATTATCGATGACGCGACCTTGATCGCCAACGCACCAGTGGTAGCTAAGCTCGCGTTGCAGCAGCGCCTTCCTTCGAGCGGATGGCCTGATTACGCCGTCGTCGGGGGGTTCATCGGCTATGGGGTGAACTTTCCCGACATGTTCCGGCGCGCCGCGACGTTCGTGGACAGGATTTTGAAGGGCGCCCAGCCGACTGACTTACCGGTCGAACGGGCGACGAAATTCGAAACGATCGTCAATCTCAAGACTGCCAAGGCACTTGGCCTAGATGTGCCGACAGCAACCCTCTCCTCTTGCGCGCCGACAAGGTGATCGAATGATGTGAGGGAGGTTCAGAATGAAACTTCCCCACCGAAGGCAATTCTTGCATCTGGCCGTGAGCGCTGCCGCGCTGCCGTCCGTCGTGCGGATCGCAAGGGCGCAAGGCTATCCGGCGCGGCCGGTGCAGATGATCGTTCCATTCGCTCCCAGCGGATCAATTGACATCATCGCCCGTCTGATGGGCCAATGGTTGTCCGAGCACCTCGGCCAGCAATTTGTTATCGACAACAGGCCAGGTGGCGGCGGCAATGCCGGCACAGAGGCAGTCGTGCGTGCGCACGCCGATGGCTACACGCTGCTCCTTGCCACCGCAGCGAACGCGCTCGGTCCGGCCCTCTATCCGAACCTCAAATATGATTTCATCCGCGATACCGCTCCGGTGGCTGGCGTCGCCTACGTGCCCATTGTCATGGTGGTCGGCCCGTCATCGCCTCTCAAAACCGTTGCCGATTTTGTGGCCTATGCCAAGGCCAATCCAATCCAGGCCACGATTGGGACGACGTTCGCTGGATCACCGGTATTCATGGCGGCGGCTTTGTTCAAGACAATGACCGGCCTGCAAGCGCCGTTGGCGCAGCATTCCTCCGCCGCGGCGGGCATTGCCGACTTGCTGGCAGGGAAGGTCCAGACTCTCTTCGCCGGCGCAGGCGCGGTGACGGAGGACATCAGGAGCGGCAAGTTACGCGCGCTCGGCGTGACGACGTTGACCCGCTATGAGTTTCTACCTGACGTCCCCCGGATAGCAGACGCGGTGCCAGGCTACGAGGCGAGCTCATGGGTTGGTATTGTCGCTACGCGTGGTGCGCCGGCCGAGATTGTCGAGACGCTCAATCGTGAGATTAATGCCGGCCTCATCGACGCCAAGGTCAAGGCGCGGATGAGAGAGATAGGCCATGGCCGCCAACATCAAGCCGG
>Ga0306920_100011483_pt1 | contig 11967 bp, 7 predicted proteins | sample flu12Cox44000170_FD_204666 | JGI IMG/M metagenome (GOLD analysis project Ga0306920, IMG submission 204666) | Lab enrichment of tropical soil microbial communities from Luquillo Experimental Forest, Puerto Rico - flux4day.12C.oxic.44.000.170 (v2)... | ecosystem: Environmental > Terrestrial >...
GTCGTGGCTAAGGAGCACACCGAATTGCTCCGTTTATAAGGGTCACGCGCGATTCGAATCGCCGAACGAGGTACGCGTGGGCGAGGAGTTGCTTACTGCGCCGCAGCTCTTCATCAATGTAGGCGGTCGGGCGACCATCCCATCGTTTCCTGGAGTAACGGACACGCCCTATCTGACGAATTCCACGCTTCTGGACCTCGACGTCCTGCCGCAGCACCTTGTGGTTGTCGGCGGCGGTTACGTGGGGTTGGAATTCGGGCAGATTTTTCGCCGGTTTGGGAGTGAGGTAACCATCGTCGAAAAATCATCGCGCCTGGTCGGCCACGAAGATGAGGACGTGTCAAAAGAAGTACAGGCTATCCTCGAGCGCGAGGGCATTCACGTGCGGACCAACGCGGCGTGCATAGCGCTAGCCAAGCATGCCGATGGAGTCGGGGTACGCATGGATTGCAAGGAAGGCGCCCCGGAGATCAGAGGATCGCATTTGCTGCTCGCGATGGGACGAACACCGAACACCTCCGATCTCGGCTTGGATAAGGCCGGAGTAACTCGCGACGCCCACGGATACATCGTGGTTGACGACCAGCTGTGCACCAACGTTCGCGGCATCTGGGCGCTTGGCGATTGCAACGGGCGTGGAGGGTTCACACACACTTCGTACAACGACTTCGAGATCGTCGCGGCCAACCTCCTGGATCAACAGACCCGCAAGGTTACCGACCGCATCAAGGCCTACAATCTCTACATTGATCCGCCCCTCGGGCGTTGTGGAATGACGGAACGTGACGCGCGCGAATCCGGACGGCGCGTGCTAATCGGAATGCGCCCGATGACGAGCGTCGGGCGGGCCGTCGAAAAGGGCGAGAGCCAGGGATTCATGAAAGTGCTGGTGGATGCGGACTCCCAAGAGATCCTGGGAGCGGCGATCCTCGGAACCAGCGGGGACGAAGTCATTCATTGCGTGCTGGACACGATGTACGCAAGAGTGCCGTACACCGTATTGCAACGAGCGATGCACATTCATCCCACAGTGTCCGAACTGATTCCTACTATTCTCGGTGAACTGCGCCCTCTTTAACGCGGGTGCAAGACATTTCGCACGAATTCATGCTCCTGCCAAAGGCTTAGGTGCTGTGAGCCCTGAAACGAAACAAAGTGCCGCCCCAATATTTGGCAGAGCACGCAAAGAGGTTTGTCTAGAACTGCTTGCAGAGTAATCTGCGCCAAGTCCGCTGTCCACAGAGAGTCCACCTAAAAGTCATCCTCAGTGCATTGATTGAAGAGGGTATTTGCGGCAGAGTGCGCTCGTGCGAAGGAGAAGAAAGCAGGCCGAGCATACCAGAGGAAAAAGGTTCTAGTTCATCGTGAATAGTGAGTCTCCGCCGCTATCCGATTCCAACGCGTAGGAGGTTTTATGAAGAATCTACGTTATGCCCTTTTGACTCTTGCAGTGCTGCTGGCGACGACAGCCGTCAGAGCCCAGGAAACCAAGGTAAGGGCCAATATTCCGTTCGACTTTATCGTTGGAGACCGCGCGTATCCAGCCGGACAGTACTCACTTATGTCCTTGCCGGACAACGACGCTGTCATCCGCATCGATGGAGATCCGGAAGTGAAAACCGTTCACCTATTGTCGAATTCATGCCAAAGCACTAGGCCGTCGAAGGAAACGAAACTCGTTTTCCGCCGGATGGGAGAGAACTATTTTCTCTACCAGGTATGGCTCGCGGGCAACATTGACGGACGCGAGTTTCACAAGAGTCACGCAGAAGTCCTGCTTGCAAAAAACCACGAGAAGCCAGAAACGGTGATCGTTGCAGCTAACATCACCAAGTGACGAAGTTGCGATTTAAGCGTGCAAAGCAGGGGGCGTTTCTACGCCCCCTGCTTTTTTTTGCATGGAGGCATGTTCAGGTCCCGCTTCGGGCGGCTTCCGCGTTCGCCTAGGTCTTCAGCTCAGCCAGTTTTTTTTGGAGCCGGGAGATCCAGCCGGTCTGGAATTCAGGGTGAATGGTCTGGGCCGAGTGGAGAGCCTGTTCATAGGCGTCGCGGGCTTCGAATTTTCGGTTTAAGGCGGATAGGACGTCGCCGAGGACAGCCCTAGAGGCTACCGCGCTAGGAGCCAACCGCACTGCACTTTGCGCCTCCATGAGAGCTTCGTCGAGTTTTCCCTGGGCGAGTAGGTCTTGTGCTTTCTGACGGCGCCCGATGGAGGCAGCCAATGGGATTTCGAAATGGCCTTCGAAAACGTAGATGCCGTTCTGGATAGCGCCGGTGGGTTTGGCAGATTTGAACTGCTCATAGGGATTGAGTTCGCCGGGGCCGAACTCGAATCCGGAGAGATTGCCTGCACTGACGAGCACCACGCCATCAATCACTTCGGGAGTGTCGTAGAACTTTTCGTTCACCCACATCGCGTCGGCAGTCGGCAGGGGTTTGCAGGGAATACCGTAGTAGCGAGTGTCGATTACACCTTCGCCGAAGTAGACAAACCAGCAGTCTTCTACCCCGCGCGAATCCAAGTACTGCTTTGTGGCCTTTAGTTGCTGCGCCCAGTCGGCGTTGGAGTCGCTCAGCAGCCACCAGGCGTTCTTCTGTCCACCCCAGGCTTCATTGACATAGGAGATGTAGGTCGGGAAGGCGCGGAGCGAGGTAACAATCTGGAAGAGGATTAGAACGGCAAAGACGTAGAGCCATCGGCGTTGCTGTTGAATCAGTGCTGCGGCGGTGCCCCCAATGAGTACGCCGAGGAAAGCGTAAATCGGCAGGACGTGCCGAACGCCAATGTTCATATGCGAGCTCATCGCCACAAGCAGGTAGAGCGCCGCGGGAACGGTAAGGAACAGGATTTCGCGCCAGCGCGTGAGCTTTCGTGCGGCGATAGCCCAGATGGCAATTGACAGAAGGATTAAGAAGGACAGCGTGGATTTGATTGCGATCGCAACTGGAAAATAAAACCACACACCGTGAGGATAGGTTTTGCCGAGAAGGAAGCTCGAGTAGAAATCATCCATCACACGAACGTCGGCAAGACCGTAGATGTAAGACTCGGGGAGAAGATGGTAGCGCGAGATGGCGGAAAGGAGCTTCGCTTCGCGGGGGCGCGACAATTGCCCGATATATTGTGTGGAAGAGGGATTTAGTTGCAACCCAGCCGGGCGGGCAGCATAGCGGAACCCGTAGAAGCCCCACAGCACCGTTAGACTCACCACCGTTATGGCCGCAAGCGTTAGCCCGTACCGTATCGGGCTCAGGTGCCGCGGTATGGGAGACGGTTCAGTCTTCCCTTTCAGGAGCCACTCACAAAGAGCCAGCGCGAGCAGGATCGGGAAGACGAGGATTCCAGTGTGCTTGGTCGCAAGCGTCAGACCGGCGACCAGGCCAACCAGCAACAATCGTGCAATCGACGGGCGTCTCACAAAGCGATAGAAGCAATAGACAGTCGCGAACAAAAAACACGTCAGCCCGGTGTCGGTGGTGACAAAGGCTCCGTGTGCCAATTGATTAGGATCGAAAACCAGAACAATCAGCGCAACAAAACCCGCGCCGGTGCCGAACATCTCCTGCCCGGCAAGAAATACGAGCAGCGCCAGCAGGAGTGTCAGGCTGGACGCGGCCATGCGCGCGCGGAAAAGCATGGCGTCCGCGTCGTTGTTGAACAGGAACTCCTTTCCGCCGAGGAACGCCTCGTGCTTGAACTCGCGGTTCTGCATCGTGGGCATGCGGAGCGGCATGTCGAGAATCGGCAAAGCCGCCAGCATTTTTACCAGAGGAGGATGTTCGGGGTTGAGGCCGAAGTCGGCGGACTTCACCGACATGTAGCCGGCATAGAGGTGATCGTCCTCGTCCCAGGTGATAGATTCGATGCGGACAGTGAGAACGAGTTGCAGCAGCAGAATGGCTAACAGAGAGCAAACGCCAAGAAAGACCACACCACGAGGCCATCTAACCAATTTCGAGCACCTGTTAATCGAACAATAGTTTGCTGGGGTGGGATTAAACCACGACGATATCAAGCCTGTCAGTAATTATCCGCTTTGCGTTAATGCCGTTTATGGAGCGAGAGCATGCCGAGTTTCCGAATTCCAGTGCTGGCGGCCGTCTTTTAAGCGAATTTAGCAAGATGCGCTCGATTGGCGGTGGCTACTTTTTCGACGGCTTGGAGCACGAGGGTGGGGTCTTCCTGCATGATCCAGTGATTGCTGTCGCCGGCCAGGATATGTTCGCCGAGCGGGAGGCGCCGGGCGACGGCTGCGTGCTCTTTTTGGCGGCGTTTTGGGGCGGTACGGGCCGACAGGATGAGGACAGGTCTTTCGCTGAAGGCCGGGTGCTGGCCGACCTGTGACGCGCTGAGAGGAAGATTTTCAAGCTGGCTTGCAATGGTGAGCGCGAATTTCGGCTGAATCCAGAAAACGGCGGCCATGGCGCGTTCGTTTTCGGGGAGCGCGGCGAACCACGGGCTAGAGACGGTGCCAGACTGTTCGGGCGTACCGCGGCTGAGGAGGCGAACGAGAAGAGCGGCGACCTTTTTGGCGCGTGTGGTAAGCAGCGCGGCGATGAGGCGAAGAACGCCAATGCGCGCGAAGATGGCAGAGCGGCGGCAGACCTTGGCGCCTATGCGGCTGAGTTTGCGGTCGTGATCGGACGGCGGATTCCATTCAGCGGGCGCGACAGGATCCACAAGAACCATGCCCGCGACCTTTTCGGGGTGGCGCGCGGCGAATAGTGGCATGGTGAGGCCGCCGAAAGAATGGCCGACAAGGATGTAAGGGCCGGGGATGCCGGCGCGATCGAGCAGCATTTGCAGTTCTTCAACAATGCGCTCGGCTGTGCGCGGCATGGGGCCGAGATCGCTCCAGCCGAGGCCGGCGCGGTCGTAGCTGACGACGCGATAGGATCTGGAGAGTTCCCGCTGGAGGCCGGTCCAGCTGAGGACCGTGGACATGAGGCCGGCCTCGAGCAGTATCGTTGGGCCGCTGTTGGTGCTGCCGGATTCGAGCAGATGCAAGCGGTGAGTGCCGATGTCGATCAGGCGACCGGGCGGCGCATGGGTGATTGCGTCGCGGCGTGTGCCGAGGGTCTGGTAGAGCCAGCCCAGAACCACTGCGGCGGCGCTGAGGCCCAGCACCCAGGCCAAGATGTGCATCAAAGGTCGCTCCTCCAAACCCTTTCGGGCAAGAATCTCTTAGATGTTGCTGTGTCGCATTTGGCTTTGCACACGGGCGGCAATTTCGTCGGCGAGGGCCACGCAGTCGCCGAGCGAGCGGCCCTTCAGATAATTACCAGCGAGATGCAGGTTGGGAAGCTGGCTGAGCAACTGGTTCATCTCGGTTACGCGCCTTGCGTGTCCAACATTGTATTGCGGCAAGGCGGTCGGGTGTCGCCAAATTTCCTGGTCGAGCGGGGCGCCGGAGATACCGAGGATCTTGGCATTTTCAGCAATGACGGAGCGCTCGTAAGAATCGTCCTTGGGAGGGTGGGCAGCCTCGCGGAATTCCCTGCCCGCAAAACTAGTGAGCAGGACTTTCCGAGTCGGTGCGTGTTGCGGAAACAGCGAAGAGTTCCAGAAGGTGCAAATGGTGTGGAGATTTTCCTGGCGCGGAACCATGAAGCCGAAGCCGTCTAGTGGATGAGTGATTTGCGAGCCGTTGTAGGCTGTGGAGACGACGCATGTGGGCGCATATTCGATGGCTCCGAGGCGCTGCGCAAGCTCCGGTGAAGCAATTTCCAGGAGCCGCGCGGCCTCATAGGCCGGGACTGCAAGGACCAGATGGCAGGCACGCCTGGTTTCCCCGTTGGCCAGGATGATTTGCCAGGCGTCGTCCATGCCAGTCACTTCTCCTTTCGCGAGCGCCAGAGTGACGACCTGTGCTTTGCATTTGACCGCATCCGGCAGGTTGCGTAGCAGAGCTTCTGGAAGGCTACCCATGCCATTCTGGAAGGAGCCGAGGGATGGTAGCGCATCGGTGACTTTCAGCGAAGAAGACCGGGCCAATTTTGATTTTCGAGCGCGCAATGCGCCGCGCGCCACGCTTCCGTGCTTACGTTCCCATTCGACCAGAGCAGGAAAGGCATCTTCCATGCCCATTTTGCGGGTATCGCCGAAGAAAACGGTGGAGACGATTGGATCGACGAGGTTCTCGGCAACGTCTTTGCCGAATTTGCGTTCCACAAAGTCAGCCAGACTTTCTTCCTGTGGTGGGGGTTCGGTCGAGCCGAAGACTTCAGTTAGGATGCGCCATTTAGAGGCGATGCTAACCAAGCGCGTAGCGAGCAGGGCACCCGGAGAAAACACCGCCGGATGCAGGGTGTCACGGTGAAAGATGTAGCGTTTGGCTTTTGGATTGCCGACAAGGAATTCCCTCTCGAGGCCTAGTTCGCACACCAGATGCCAGAGTGGTTTGGGAAAGCGCGGGAACTGAGGTCCCAGTTCAAAAAGAAAACCGTTCCTGCGGACCGACGCGATGACACCACCCACGCGGTCTTGTGCCTCAAGCACCAGGCAAGGGTATCCCAATTGCTTGAGGCGAAAGGCGCAGGCCAGTCCGGAGATACCCGCGCCAACGATGACGACTTTTTCCGTGCATCCCATTGTAATCAAAACCTATCATAAGGGTATGGAAACCCCGTCACCCAGGGAACTGACACTTTTTCACGAAGCCGCTTCCGAAAATGGCCGCTGAGTCATTGCTGGATTTTGTGCGAAGTTATGCGGGACTCGGCGACCAGATCGCCGTTCGGCAGCGCCGCGGCTATCGCATGGAATCCTGGACCTACGGGCAAATCGCGGCGGAAGCTAATCGCGTGGCGCACGAACTGGCGGAGCGCCAGATTCGCAAGGGCGATTCTATACTGCTGTGGGGCGAAAATTCCGCGGAGTGGATCGCGGCGTTTCTGGGGTGCTTGATGGCCGGAGTGGTGATTGTACCGATCGACCACGGGTCGTCAAAGGATTTTGCAGCGCGGGTGGCACGAGAAGTAGAAGCGAAGCTGATCTTTGGTTCGCATGGCAATGAGCCTTTTCCCGCTCTACCCTTCATTGCACTGGAGAGATTGAGCGCAGCAATTGCGGGCCGCGATGCAGCTTGCTTCCCTTGCCCCCATCTTTCGCGGCAGGACATTCTGGAAATCATCTATACGTCGGGAACCACGGCGGAGCCTCGCGGCGTGGTAATTTCGCACGGCAACGTGCTCGCAAACATCGAGCCGCTGCAGCCGGAGATTCACAAGTATCTTCGCTACGAGAAGTATTTTCATCCCATTCGGTTCTTGAATTTGCTGCCTCTGAGCCACGTGTTCGGGCAGTTGCTCGGGGTGTTTATTCCGCAACTGCTCGCGGGGACACTGGTGTTTCTGGACTCGCTCAGGCCCGCAGAGCTGGCGGACACGATTCGGCGCGAGCGCGTCTCCCTGATGGTGGCTGTGCCGCGTTTTCTGGAGTCGCTGCAGCGCGATGTGGAGCGGCAACAGGAGCGCGGCAAACGCACGGAGAAGTTTCGCAATAATTTTGCGAGAGCAGAAAAACAGCATTTCTTGCGGCGATGGTGGACGTTCCGCCGGATTCATTCACGATTCGGGTGGAAGTTCTGGGGGTTTATATCCGGAGGGGCAACCCTGCCGGAGCAAACCGAGACGTTCTGGACGCGGTTGGGATACGCGGTAATCCAGGGATACGGGATGACCGAGACTACGTCGCTGATCAGCTTGAATCACCCGTTCGCCTCGATGAAGGGTTCCATCGGTAAAGTCTTTCCTGGGATGGAAGTGCGTGTCGGGCAGAACGGCGAGATTCTGGTGCGCGGGGAAAGCGTGGCACAAGCCTATCGTCAAAACGGACAAATGCGCGCCGTGGCCGAGGACGGCGGTTGGTTCCACACCGGGGACATCGCGGCGAAGGATGCGAGCGGCCGCTTGTACTTCAAGGGCCGCAGCAAGAATGTGATTGTCACACCGGCAGGAATGAATGTTTATCCGGAGGACCTCGAAAGAGCCCTGCGGGCCCAAGCTGGCGTGCGGGATTGCGTCGTGGTGGGGATAGATCGGGATGGAAACGCGGAAGCCTGCGCGGTGTTGTTGCTGAGTGATACACAAGCGAATCCGACAGAACTAGTTGAACGAGCGAATGAATCACTGGCGGAATATCAGAAGGTACGGCGGTGGTTCGTGTGGCCGGAAGCGGATTTCCCGCGGACTCCGACCCAAAAGCCGATTTTGCCTCGCATTCAAGAAGCCGTGCGTGTTGTCGAGAGCGGGGGTGCGAAGCAAACCCTCGCCAACGGCGATTCCCTTTCCTCGCTGATTTCGCGGATTACGCGCAAACCGGCGCAGGCGGGGCCGGGGAGAGGCGGCCTGGAGACCGATTTGCAGCTTTCCTCGCTCGACCGAGTGGAGTTGATGGGCGCGCTTGAAGAGCATTACCAGATCGATTTGGATGAGACGGAATTCCAGGACGTGGCGACCATGGAACAAGTCCAGAAGCTGATCGTTTCGGGAGGTTCCTCGAAAGTTCAGCATGTTTATCCGAATTGGCCGCAGAACTGGCTGGTTACCGCAGTACGTCTGGCGGTCTACTATGCCCTGGCATGGCCGGCGACCTATCTGCTCGCACCACCGCGTGTTCGAGGGCGGGAAAACCTGAAAGCGCTCGATGGGCCGGTACTGGTGATCGCGAATCACGTCACCTACCTGGACATTGCTTGGATTTTACCGGCGCTACCTGCGCGATTTCGCAACCGGCTGGCAACGGCGATGGGCGGTGAACGCCTGGCGAGGATGCGGCAGCCCGCACCGAGTTTGAACTTCTTTGAACGCTTTATGGAGCGGCTGCGTTATTTTCTAGCGACAAGCCTCTTCAATGTTTTTCCACTGCCGCAACAATCGGGGTTTCTGCAGAGTTTTCAATTCGTAGGCAACCTGGTGGACCGCCGCTGGAACGTCCTGGTATTCCCAGAAGGAAAGACGACGGACACCGGAGAGGTGCTGGCGTTTCGCTCCGGCATTGGATTGCTTGCAAAACAATTGAACATTCCGGTGATTCCGATGCATCTAGACGGGCTGTTTGGACCGAAAAAAAAAGAACAGATTTTCGTCGGACCGGGAAAAGTGCATGTAACCATCGGAGCACCCGTGCGATTCCGGGCCGAGCAGCAACCCGAGGAGATTGCCGAAGACCTCGAGCAGCGGGTGCGGGCGCTTCAGCGCACCTGATCAGATGGCGCGCGGCGAAGTTTTGGCAACTGGTAGATGAGAAAAATGACAACAGCCAAGCCCAGGGCGACGGCGGCCGAAGGCCACTTTTGGGTAATGACGAATTGCTTGGCCGCCGCGCCGTAACGTGCGCCCAAAAGCCCTTCGATCAAAAAGCGGCAGCCCCGCCCGAGCAAGGTACCTAACAAAAAGGCAAGCCACGGTACGCCGAAGATGCCCTGTGCGATCACAAACGGCTTGAATGGGACCGGGAACGGAGCCAGAGCGGGAAAGAAAACGCTTGCCAAGGGATATCTCTGCATGAAAAGGCGCGCACGTTGCGGTAACGCGCGCCCCTTGCGAGAATAGATTTCGCCGCCTTTTCTAGCCAACCAGTAGACCCAGATACAGCCTGCGAGAGATCCGATGGTTGCCAGCGCGACGTAATAGGGAGTACGGACGGGATGCTGGCTACAAAGATTCATGAGCAGGAGATCGGTGACCAGGGGAAGGGGAAAAAAAGAGGAGTCAATTAACGAGGAGAGGAAGACGCCAAAACTTCCTAGTACTACAAGCGATGATTGAAGAGGCAGGGTGCGGTTCACGACGGTCAGTTCCAGTACGGGCAGGTTTGCCGCATCCTCATTCTAACCGAAGCAACCGGCGTTTGACGGCGTCCACTGACAGTTGGAGGTATTGAACCCCAGACAGGTGGTAGACTTTTTTTCCTGGGAGATGTATCTAGTAGCCAAGTTTCTTAATCCAATAGACTGCGGAGAGGCAGAGGTGCACAAGTTTGGCCACTCCTTTGCAGCAATGGGTGTACCTAGTTGTTTGCGGCCACCGATGGGGGTAAGGTGGGAGGCGCAGGACTTGGCGGCCGCTCATCTACTGGAAAGCAGAGGCGAGACGAATGGCAACGGCCGAGCAACCGCTACCAACCATACCATCGCAGCCATTCCGGCTGGATGTTCCCTTACACACACTGTTGCAGCAACCTCCACAAGAACCGGAGCGGGAATCGCTCGGTTCGGACTCCGAGCCCCTGCCCGTACCTGTCTTTCCGCAGCATCCTGAGCTGGTTCACGAACTCGACATGGAAGACATTGCGGCGCATGAGCAAGTGCTGCAAACCGGCAGGCGGCACTGGCCGGCTTCGCGCGTCCTAAAGACGATGCGCGGATGGATGGTGCCGTACTTCAAGTCACGCGTGTTGCCGGGAGAGTTTCAGCCCATCATCGCCTATCTGTTCACGGAGTGGAAATGTAACCTCGATTGCCACTACTGCTGGTCGTACGACAATCGAGTTAAGGGCATGACGGAAGAGACGGCGAAGCGGGCCATTGACTGGCTCGAGACCACTCCGTGCCGGGTGCTGGCGCCGACTGGTGGCGAACCGTTGCTGCGGCCCGATTTTGTGCACAAGGTGATTTATTACGCCGCGAAGAAGGATTTTTGGGTTTACCTGGCCACAAATGCGCGGTTGCTGCGTCCGGAAGTCACCGATCGGCTGGCCGACGCCGGGATCGCAACCATCAATTTTGCGGTGGATGCAATCAAGGAGAAGCCAGGGCTGCCGAAGGCGCTCGAGCACGTCCGCTCGTACTTCGACTACTTGGTGCGGCGGCAATACCGGTACGGATACACGGTTTTCTTCAACGTGAACATTTGCCGGACGAACATCCACGATGTGAAGCAGTTGGTTGAGATCGCGCACGACAACGGGATCTCGCTGACCTTCCACGTAAACGAAGCGCCGATGATGGAGCAGTCGCATTTCAAGCATCTGCATGAGAACGACACTTACATCAGGCCAGAGGACTTCCCGGTGGTGGATGATCTGCTGGACTGGCTGTGCGACAAGCAGCGCCAGGGTTACAAGATGGTGGATTCGATTCCGCGTCTGCAGAACATGAAGGGCTTCATGCGGGGGGTGGGCGAACACTGGGGCTGCCGCGCCGGACAAAACTGGTTGATCATCCGCACCGATGGAACGCTGGCACCGTGTTTCCCGATGTATAACGCCAGGTTTGATTGGGGAACGGTGGGCAGGCAGAAATTCGACTTGAAGCAGCTGCGCGACATGAAGCAGGGCTGCGAGCCGCAATGCTTCTCGACACTGGGCTACAACGTGGCGTACTGCTACGATGCGACGCGGGTGATAAAGTGGCTGGTTAAGCAGGCACGGCATGGATTCCAGGGAGTGACAGGCAGCTTCGAATAGTCCTCCTGGCTCTGTTGCCTTAGACGGTGGATGCGGCGCCCGCATCCAAGACAAAGGAGTCGGCCCCCAGCAAGGCAAGATCATGAACGGCAATCTCACAAAAACTGGACTGCTTTGGAACAGATGTGTGTGGGTGAAGCTTGGCTTGGGCGTTTTGTTTTGCAGCCTGCCCACAACGATCTCGGCTCGGCAATTCCCTTTCACCCATGGATTGCCGAGCATTGCTTTGATTGATTCGCAGGAAACGGCGAACCGGAACGCGCAGCAACCTGAGCAGCATGCCACCGGGACCATCAGTGGCAAAGTGGTGGACCAATCGCGCGCGGTAGTAAGCGGTGCACATGTCAGACTCTCTCGGCAGGGCCAATCGGATCGGGAGGCGACAACCAACGATGATGGGCTGTTTGCGTTCACCAGCGTGCCGCCGGGGACCTTCCAACTGACCTTTGATTCAAAGGATCTGGCGACGCAGGAATTCACCGGCACGTTGAATCCCGGGCAGGCCTTGGTGATTCCGGTAATCGAACTGGCAGTGGCCACACAGGTTACCGAAGTCC
>Ga0306920_100011484_pt1 | contig 11966 bp, 1 predicted proteins | sample flu12Cox44000170_FD_204666 | JGI IMG/M metagenome (GOLD analysis project Ga0306920, IMG submission 204666) | Lab enrichment of tropical soil microbial communities from Luquillo Experimental Forest, Puerto Rico - flux4day.12C.oxic.44.000.170 (v2)... | ecosystem: Environmental > Terrestrial >...
GCGACAGCTCGATGCCGCGGGCGAGCTGGAAGCGGACCTCCGGGGCCGGCGCGTCCGCCGACAGCCCGGCCCCCACCACCAGGGCCGGCGGCGCCTGGACGACGATCGTGACGTCGTCGGCGTCCCCCTCCGACTTCACGTAGAGAGCCGTCTTCTTGTTGGCGAGCGCCTTGGCGACCTGACCGTAGATCTTGCCGAGGTCGAGGTCCGACATCGGCGACACCTTGTCGCGCGCCGAGACGCCGAAGTCCTCGAGGTGCTGGCCGATGAGGCCGGGCGTCCCCTCCCACAGGCAGGAGAAGATCTCCGCCATGCGCGTCGCCTCCGGGAGCGCCACGTGCGTGCGCCGATCCTGGTCGTCGAGCGCCGCCGCGTACGGATCGTCGGGCTTGAGGTCGGGCGCCGGGTGGGCGCGCAGGAACGCCACCTCGTCGCGCGTCGCCTCGCCGAGCAGGGCGAGCACCTCGTGGCAGCAGCGGGCGCGATCGACCAGGCCCCGGCGCGCGTAGCCGGCGGCGAGGGCGCGCAGCGAGCCCGCGCGGGTGACGTCGCCGTCGAGCAGGCGGCGGTGGTTGTCCATCGCCGCCTCTTCGAAGCCCGGCCGGTCGCCGTACAGGCCGGCCAGCGCCTCGCGCGCGGTCTGGCTGTCCGGGTCGAGCCCGACGACCTGCTGGAAGGCCTCGATCGCCGCGCTGGGATCACGGCTGCGCACGAGCTCCCCGTGCCGCTGCCAGAGGCGCGCGCGCCGGGCACGCGCCGCCGGCTCGGGCCCGGGAGGCGGGAGCGACGACAGCACGCGGGCCAGCCGCTCGGAGAGCGCCGACCCGGACGGGAGCTTGTCAGCGAGATCGCAGAGCGCGACGAGCGCCGCCTCGTCCTGGGGATCTTCGGCCAGCGCCTGCTCGAGCAGCACGGCGGCCTCGCGCACCTCGCCCCGCTCGGCCATGAGCAGCGCCGCGTCCCGGCGGCGGCCCGCCCGCTCGCGCGGGTCGCGGACGAGGTCGATGAGCATGGCCGACAGGCGGCCTGCCCCTTCGCTGTCGCCGCTGTCGCGCCGGAGCTTCAGCATCTTCTCGACGAGAGGCACCTGCTCCTCCGAGGGGGTGCCGCCCGCGCGCAGCGCCTCGCCGTAGGCGGTGAGGGCCTGCGTCTGATCTTCGAGCTCGACGAACAGGTCGCCGAGGCGTTCGAAGGCCTGGCCGCGCTCGCCGCGATCGCTCGAGGCCTCGGCGATCCGCCGCAGGTAGCTGGCGGCCTTCTGCTTCTCGCCGCGCTCGAGGGCGAGGTCGGCGAGCGCGCGCAGCGTCGGCAGGTGCCCGCCGCGCAGCTTGAGCGCCGACTCGTAGAGCTCGATGGCCCGCTCCGGATGGCGGAGCTTGACCTCCGCCTGCGCCGCGTGGGCGAGGGCGTCCGCCACCTCGTCGGGGTAGAGCGCAGCGTCGGCGTGATCGGCCAGGCTGCCGAGGTGGAGCGCCGCCTCGCGCCAGCGGCCGGCGCGGAAGCGGTTCTCGCCGAGCGACAGCTTGGTGAGCAGCTGCCCGGGCCCCATCCGGTCGGCCTCCACGAGCTGGCGGTAGGCCTCGTCCAGCTTGCCGAGCTTCTCGTGGACCTCTGCGAGGCGCTGGAACAGCTTGGCCGCCTGTTGCGGCTGGTTGCGCAACCGCCGGACCGCCTCGGTGAGGCGCTTCTCCGCCTGCTCCCACTGCCCCTCTTTGTAGTAGACGTCCGCGATGGCGAGGACGGCCGGGAGGTGCTCGGGGACCAGCGTCAGCGCCTCGTCGAGTAGGCGCTGCGCCTCGGCGGGGTCGGCGAAGCCCTCCCACGCCGTGCGGGCGAGATCGGTGAGCACGCCGGCGCGCGCCGCGGGCTCCTCGGTGGTCTCGAGCTGCCGGGTGAGGATGCGGCGGGCCTCCTCCCAGTTCGCCTCGGCGGCGTAGAGCGCTGCCAGCGCGCGCATCGCCTCGGCGTTGGCGGGATCCTCGCGCAGCGCCTCCTGGAAGCAGTCTCGCGCCTTCTCCGGATCCTTGAGCTGCTCGCGGTAGACGCGCCCGGCGTCGAGCAGGGCCTCCACGGCCTCGGGCCGCCCCTTGAGCGCGCGCGCCTCGCGCACGCGCGTTGCCGAGTAGCCCTGGAAGTCGTTCTCCTTGAGGTGGAGGCGGGCCAGCGCCGCCAGCGCCGCCGGGTTGTCGGGCGAGGCGTCGAGCGCCGCCTCGACCTCCTTGCGCGCCGCACCGGGGTCGTGGAGGTCGTCGAGCTTGAGCAGCGACAGCTCGAGGTTCAGCTCGGTGATGCGCTCGAGGTTCGCCGTCTTTCCCTTCTCTTTGCCGCGCGCCCGCTCGGCGTCGATCCGCTGCGACAGGGCCCGGGCGGCCTCGTGGGCCAGGCCGGCGCGGCGGAGGTTGCGCAGGAGCGCGGCCAGCAGCTCGTCGTCGGAGACCGCCTCGTTGCCGAGCTCGCGCAGCGCGCCCGCGGCGGCCTCGGGGTTGTTGAGCTTCTCCTCGAGGATCTTGGCGCGGCGGCGGACGATCTCCGTCCGCTCGGCGCCGGTCGCCAGCGCGGCGCGCCGACGGAGGATGTCCTGCAGGTCGTCGAAGCGGCCGTGCGACTCGTTGAGCCGGTCGAGGGCGGCCAGCGCCTCGGCGTCGTCGGGCATCTCGGCGAGGATCGCTTCGTACGCCTCGGTAGCCCGCTCGGCGAGCGACAGCTCCTTCTCGTAGACGTTGGCCACCTCGAGGCGCAGCGCGCGCGCCCGCTGCCGGTCGGTGACGAGCTCCGCCTGCTTCTGCAGGCTCTCCACGACCTTCGCCCACAGGCCCACGCGCGAGTAGAGCCGCGCCAGCGCCGCGTGCGCATCGAGGATCTGCTCGAGATCCGGCGGGTAGGACGCGTCGCCTTCGTGCTCGGCCCCCGCCTCCTCGGCCTCCATGAGCAGGCGCTCGAGGGTGTCGATCGCCTCGTAGGGGCGTTCGAGGTGCTCCTCGTAGAGCCCGGCGAGCTCACGCAGCCGCGCCCGCCGTTCGGGGACGGGGAGGGCGTCGCTCGGCCCGAGGGTCCGCTTCTCGAGCACGTTAGCCAGATCCTCCCAGCGCCCCTGGTCGCGGCAGATCTGCTCCACGCGCTTGAGCGCCACCGCGTCGTCGGCCTTGAGCCGCAGGATCTCGCGGTAGGTGTCCTCGAGCTTGTCGATCTGCCCGAGGCGCTCGCGCAGGCGGGCCACCTCGTGGTGGATGGCGACCGCGGCGTCGATGGGGGCGAACTCGTCGATGGCGCCCAGGTAGATCCCCACCACCCGATCCCAGCGGTCATTTTCACCGCCGACGCGCTCGAGCTCGGCGCGCACCTCGGCGTCGGTGGTGTCCAGGCGGAAGGCCCTCTCGAGCGCGTCCAGCGCCAGGTCGATGCTGTGCTGGCCGCGCTCCCAGACCTCGACGATCTTCATGAGGTAGATGCGGCGGGTCTTCTTGTCGGGGGCGGGGAGGGCGTCGTACGCGGCGGCCAGCTCCTCCCACGGGGTCTCGAACGGAAGATCGTCGTCGTCCTGGGACCGCGTGAGCGGCGGCGGGGCAGGGGGGCGCTTGAGGCCCGAGACGCCGGGATCGGTCGCCTCGGCGCCTTCCATGTCCTCGATCAGCTCCTCCTCGGCGATGACCTCGATCCCCTCGTCGTCATCGATCCCCTCGTCGTCCTCGAACTCCTCGGCGGCCGTCGCGTCGGCGGCGCGCGCCGTGACGGGCGCCGGCGTGTTGAGCGACGCGGCGGGATCCTCGTCGGCGGCCTCGGCGGCCACGCGCGGAGCGGGCGTGGCTTCACCCGCGCCGTCCTCGCTCTCGAGCTCGACCGCGATGTCGTCGTCCTCATCGTCGACGTCGGCCGCCGTCCCCCCGGCGGGCTCGTACCGGCCGATGGCCGAGGCGAGGCGCCAGAGGTGGGCGACGATTTCGCTGTCGTCCGGCGCCAGGCGGAAGGCGTTCAGGTACGCCCGGAACGCGCGCACGAGGTCCTTGACCTCGATCTCGACGAGCTGCGCGGCGTGGCGCGCGATGGAGAGCTTTTCGGGGAGCTCCTCGGCGAGCGCGAACAGCTGCCCTTGGACCTTGATCGCCTCCTCCCAGCGCCCGGTGGCCCGCGCGAGCCGGAGGATCTCGTCCTGCGTGGCCCGGTTGTCGGGGGCGAGGGCGAAGCTCCGGAGCGCCTCGTCGAGCGCGCCCGAGGCGTCGTTCATGCGCCGCTCGCGCACCTCGGCCCGCAGCCTGAGGAGCTCGACCCGCTCCGAGACCTCGGTCCGCGCGCGCGCGACGCGTGCGTAGACCTCCAAGAGCCCGCGCCAGTTCTGCGTCTCCTCGGCGAGCCGCTCGAGGTTCGGCAACAGCTCTCGCCCCGCCGGATCGGCGGGGAGCGAGTCGGACAGCACGGTGAACGCGCGCGCCGGATCGCCGAGCTTGTGCTCGCAGATGAGGGCGATCTTGAGCGAGGCGGCCAGCTGCTCGATGGCCTCGCCCGCCCGGGCCCGGGCCCCCTCGTAGATCTGGATCAGCTCCTCGAAGAGGCCGTGACGGTCGGCCGCCTGATCGACGGCTTTGAGCGCCTCGGCGTCCGGGTTCTCGACGTACGCCCGCCGGTACCACTCGAACCCGCGCCGCGCATCGCCGAGGTGGGTCTCGTAGAGCGCCGCGATCTGGAGGATGAGGACGCGCCGCTCGTCGGAGTCCTCGGTCTTCTCGAGCAGCTTCTCGTTGGCGTAGGCGAGGCGCTGGTGGTTGCCGGTCTTCTCGTAGAGCGCCGCCACCGCGGCGAGCGCGTCCATGTTGTCGGCGTCGATCTCCAGCACCCGCTCGAAGATGGGGATGGCGCGCTTGTCGTCGCCGAGCTGATCGCGCACGAGGGCGCCGAGCTCCATGGCCTTCGGCACCCGCTGGGCGGGGTCCTCGATGAGGAACAGCTGCCGCTCCGCCACCTTGATGACGCGCGGCCAGTCCTCGTCCCGCTCGTAATAGGCGCGCAGGCGCGCGTGGGCCTCGGCGTTGCGCGGGTCGACCTCGGCGATGAGCCGCTCGAGCGTCTCCGCCGCGGCGTCGATGTCGTGCAGCTTCTCGTCGAAGATCTGGGCGCGTTGCAGCGCGAGCTCGACGGCCTTCGCGGGCTCCTGCGCGAGCGGGATCTGGCGCTCCAGGATCCGGACCAGCGTGGGCCAGTCCCCCTCGGCGGTGGAGATGCGCGCCATCGCCTCCAGCGTCTCGGCGTCGGTGGGGAGCAGATCGAGCAGCTGCTCCCAGGACTTGCGCGCCCGCGGCAGATCGCGCAGCGGGCCCTCGACCAGGCGCGCCAGCTGCCTCAGGTACTCCGCCTGCTGGGCGGCGTCGGCGACGACCCGCTCGACCTGGAGGTCGAGCACGCGCGACAGCTCCTGGAAGCGGCCGAGCGCGGTGTAGATCTCCATCAGCGTGTCGAGCGCCTGGCCGTCGTCGGGATCGAGGCGGACCACCTCCTCGAGCCGCGCCGCCGCCCCCGCCGGATCCTTGAGGACCCCGCGCATGATGTCGGCGATGCGCCGGAAGATGGCCCCCTTCTCGTCGGGGTTGGCGGCGTGCTTGGCGTGCTGCTCGAGCACCTGCACGAGGTCGGCGTGGTTCCCCGCCTTCTCGAGGATGTGCTCGAGGCGCGTCAGCGTGTCGCGGTCGCCGGGGACGGCGCGCAGGATCTCCGTCGCCGCCCACTGCCCCTGGGCCAGATCGCCGAGCCGCTCGTCGCAGATGACCAGCACGCGGCGGAGCAGCCCCACCTTCTCCTGCTTGGACTCCGTCCGCTCGATCTGCTCGCGCAGCAGCTGGGCCAGGCTCTTGAAGTCGCCGGCGCGCTCGTAGGTCTCGACGACCGCGCGCATCGACACCGCGTCGGTGGGATCGGCGCGCAGGATCTCACGGTAGATCTCGATGGCCCGGGCGGCGTTGTTCAGCTTCTCGCGGTGGATCTGCGCCGCCCGCCGCAGGATCTCCATCCGCTGCCCGAGATCGGGCTGCGCCGCCGCCTCGCGCTCGAGCAGGGCCGCCATCCGGTCCCAGCTCTTGGTCTTGAGCAGCAGGCGCCGCTGCGCCTCGCGCGCGCGGTTGTAGGTGGGCGCGATCTCCTCGGCGCGCTGCCAGGCGGCGAGCGCGCGCTCGGCGTCACCGAGCTGCTTCTCGCAGACCGCCGCGATCTCCTCGAGCCGCGGCAGCAGCTCCTCGGGGCCGGACCCGGCGACGCGGGCCCGCTCGTACGAGAACTCGAGGAGGTCGGCGAGCGCCGCCCAGTCCCCCTTCTCCCGGAAGTGCTCGGCGTAGGACCCGAGCGCCGCCTGGTTCTCCGGCTCCGCCTCCAGCACGGCGTGCAGGTAGACGGCCGCTTGATCTCGATCGCCGAGGCGGTCGCGGTAGAGGGCCGCGAGCTCCAGCATGATCCGCGTGCGCGCCGCCGGTTCGGCGACCGCGCCCAGCTGCCGCTCGCGCAGCTCGGCGAGCTTCGCGTAGTCCTGGCCGGCGAGGTAGAGCTCGACCAGCTTCTCGGAGGCCGGGCCCCCGGGCGGCTCGATGAGCGAGATCTCGTTGTAGACCCGCTGCGCCTCCGCGCGATCACCGAGCTCCCCTTCGGCGAGCTGCGCGCGCTTGTAGAGGAAGTCGACGCGCTCCGCCTCGTTGTTCGCGCTGGTCGCCGCGGACACGCGCTCGCGGTAGTAGCGGTCCAGATCCTGGAACCGCTGCGCCTCGTAGTAGACCCGCTCGAGCAGCTCCGACGACTCCGGGTGGCCGGGGACCGCGGCCAGCGCCTTGCGCAGCGAGGCGATGGCGTTCTCGATGTCCCCCGCCTCCTGACGGCGACGGGCGACCTGGTAGTAGATGGCCGCCGCCCGGTCGGCGCCGTCGGCGCCGATCCAGTTCGGGTTTGCGTAGACGCCGGCCAGGAGCTCGAGGGCCTTCTCGTCCCGCGGCCGGAGCCGCACCACCTCGGCGAGCCGCTGCGCCGCCGCGTCCAGCTCCTCGAGCTTCTCGGACAGCACACGCCCGAGCCCGAGGAGGAGGTCGGCGCGCCGGCGGGCGTCGGTGGTCCCTTCGAGCTCCAGCTCGTAGAGCCGGACCACGCCGCGCCAGTCGCCGAGCGCGCGGTAGATCTTCCGCGCCGACTCGATCGACCGGACGTGCTCCTGCGCCAGCTTCCCCTGCTTCTGGGGGCTGCGGACGGCGCGCTCGAGGCGCGCGAAGTGGTTCAGGAAAAGCTGGCTCATCTCCGCTTCGAGCTCGGCGATCCGCGCCGGCTCGCGCGTGCGCGCCACCGCCGCCGCCTCCATCTCCAGCATCGTCATGTAGTCGGCGGTCCGCCCTTGCTCGCGGTAGATGTCCTTGAGGCGCGCCGCCGCACGGATGTGGGTCGGGTCACGATCGACGGCGTTGACCAGGTCGGCCTCCGCCCCCTCGGCGTCGCCGAGTTGGTCGATGCGCAGCTCCGCGGCCAGGTAGAACAGCTCGCCGGCCTTCGTGTTGTCTTCGATGGCCTGGGCGCGCGTCTCGTAGAGCGTCACCAGGCGGTCATGCTTCTGCGCTTGGCGGTATGCCTTGCGCAGAGAGACGAACGCCTCGGTATCCGCCGGGTTGCGTTGCAGAGCAGCTTCGTATTCGCGGACGGTGGGCATGCGCGAAGTGACCCTTTCCAAGCGACGAACGCGGCGGTCGAAGGCGAAAAGAGTAAGGCGCACACCCTAACATGGCTAGCGAGCGGAAACCAAGCGTCGAGAACTAAGGCAACTCCATGAATCCCCAGCGTTTATGGGGCATTCCGTAAACGTCCGCCCGGCCGGGTGCCAAGCTCGAGCAGGACGTCAGTTGCAAGTGCCGGGGCTACCCCCGGAGCATTGATGTCCGGGCGCGCAGGCTCCGTTGGACGAGCAGCTCGCGAAGCAGACCAGGTTCGTGGTGTCGCACTTGTACGGCGTGCAGTCGGTGGTGCTCTGGACGCACTGGCCGAGCCCGTTGCAGATCGGTCGGCCCGGAGCAGCTCGACGCGCCACAGGTCGCGCCGGCGGGGTAGAGCGCGCAGCCGCCGGCGCCGTTGCACGCGCCGGTCTGCCCGCAGGTAGTCGCGGCGGTCATCATGCAGACGCCCGCCGGGTCGGGCGTGCCCGCCGCGAGCGGCGTGCACGCCCCCTGGCTTCCCGCGACGGCGCACGAGCTGCAGCTGCCGCAGCTGGCGGACGCGCAGCAATACCCCTCAGTGCAGTGGGTGCTGATGCACACCGTCCCCGACGTGCAGGCAGCGCCGTTCGGCTTGAGGTTGGTGCAGGACCCCGACTGACAGACGAAGCCCGACGCGCACTGCGTGTTGTCCGTGCAGGTGGTGAGGCAGGCCGACGTCCCGCAGACGTACGGCGAGCAGCTGGTGGTCGCGGGCGTCGCGCAGCTCCCCGTCCCGGTGCAGTGGGAGACGGGCGTGTACGTCCCGCCGCTGCAAGAGGTCGCTCCACAGCTGATGGAGGCGGCGGCGTTCTGGCAGCTGCCGAGGCCGTCGCAGGTCCCCACGAAGCCGCAGGGGGGGGCGGGCGTGCAGCCGCCGTGCGGCTCGCCCGCGCCCGCCGGCGAGGGCTGACAGGTCCCGGCGCTCCCGGTCACGTTGCACTGGTAGCAGGTGGCGCAGCTCGCAGAGAAGCAGCAGACGCCGTCGACGCAGTGACCGCTGTCGCAGTCGCCGCCGCTGCCGCAGACCTGGCCGAGGCGCTTGAGGCCGCAGGAGGCGGCGTTGCACACGTTCCCCGGCGCGCAGTCCGTGTCGGCGCCACAGGCGGAGTTGCAGGTGCTGCCGTTGCAGGCGTAGACGCCGCAGGACTGCGTCGCCCCCGGCTTGCAGGTGCCGCTGCCGTCACAGGTTCCGGGGAGGACTTCGCTCGCCGCGCCGGACGGGCAGGACGAGGGCGCGCACTGGGCGCCCGCCGCGTAGAGCTGGCACTGGCTCGCGCCGTCGCAGAAGCCGGTGGTCCCGCAGCTCGACGTCCCCTGGTTCGTGCACGTCCCTGCGGGGTCGGCCCCGCCGACCGGGACCGGGGAGCAGGTGCCGGCCGTAGCGGCGAGCGCGCACGAGCGGCAGCTTCCGGTGCAGGTGGTGGCGCAGCAGACCCCCTGGGCGCAGATGCCGCTCAGGCACTCCCCGCCGGTGCCGCAGACGGCGCCGATCGGCTTGAGGCCGCACGAGGCGGCGCTGCAGGTGGCGGGCGGCGCGCACTCTCCGTCCGTCGAGCACGACGAGTTGCAGGCGGCCGTGCCGCACCCGAACGGGAAGCAGGAGACCGCGGCCGGCGTCACGCAGACGCCGGCGCCGTCGCACAGGGACCCCGGCGTCAGCGTGGTCATGCCGGCCGGACAGCTCGCGGCCTTGCACGACGTCCCCTGGGCGTACTTCTGGCAGCTCCCCGCCTCGCACTTGCCGTCGGTGCCGCAGGACGCGGCTCCTTGGTCGGTGCAGGCGCCCACCGGATCGGACCCCCCCTTGGGGACGTCGACACACGTGCCCATCGACCCCGGGATCGCGCACGACTTGCAGCTCCCGCTGCACGCGGTGGCGCAGCAGACGCCTTGCGCGCAGGTGCCGGAGCCGCACTCGGGGCCGCCGGCGCAGAACGCGCCGATCGGCTTGAGACCGCAGGAGTTGCCGTTGCACACGTTCCCCGGCGAGCAGTTCGCGTCGGCCGTGCAGGCGACGAAGCACTTGCTGCCGTTGCAGGCGAAGGGCGGGCAGGGGACGGCGTCGGGCGCGACGCAGGCGCCGGCCGCGCTGCACGTCGCCTCGGGCGTGTAGACGTTGTTCGCGCACTGCTCGGGGGCGCAGATGGTCCCCATCCCGTACTTTTGGCAGCCGCCCGCGCCGTCGCACTTCTTGTTGGTGCCGCAGGAGGCGGCCCCCTGGTCGGTGCAGATCTTGTGGGGGTCGTCCGCCCCGGCGACGACGGCCGTGCAGTGGCCGCGGGAGGACTCGAGCGAGCAGCTCTTGCACGGGCTCGTGCAGGCGTCGGCACAGCAGACCCCGTCGACGCAGAAGTTGCTCATGCACTCCGCGGCGCCACCGCAGGGCTGGCCGAGACCCTTGAGGCCGCAGCTGCCCGCCATGCAGACGTTGCCCATGCTGCAATCGTCGTCGCCCGCGCAGACGCCGAGGCAGGCTCCCGCCGCGCACCGGTACGGCGGGCAATCCTGGATGCCCGGCTTGCGGCAGGTGCCGAGGCCGTCGCAGGTGCCGGCGGTGTTGAGGCGGTCGCCGCTGCAGGAAGGTGCGACGCAGACCGTCTCTGCCGCGTAGCGGGCGCAGCTCCCCGCGCCATCGCACAGGCCGTTGAGGCCGCAGCTCGAGGCCCCGCCGTCCTTGCAGACGCTGTGGGGGTCGGGGAGGCCGGCGTCGGATGGCCAGCAGACGCCGAGGTGGGCGGGTTGGTTGCACGTGGCGCAAGCGCCCTTGCAGGTGACGTTGCAACAGTAGCCGTCGGTGCAGAACCCCGACGTGCAGTCGGCGTCGGACGAGCAGGCGGCCCCGCCAGGCTTCGGGCCGCAGCTGCCGCGGACGCACTGCACGCCGGGCGCGCACTGGTCGTTCGTGGTGCAGGCGCCGAAGCAGGCGTTGCGGGTCGCGTCGCAGGTGTAGGGGGCGCAGATCGTCGTGGGGCCCTGGTGGCAGCTCCCCTGGCCGTCGCAGATGTTGATCCCGCCGACCGAAGCGCCGGCACACTGCCCGGCGCGACAGACGGTCCCGGCCGGGAACTGCCGGCAGGCCCCCTTGCCGTCGCAGCTGCCGTCGAGGCCGCAGGTCGAGACGCTCGAGGCCGGGCAAGTGGCCGCGTTCCGCGGCGACACCCCGGAGGGGACGAACGCGCAGGTGCCGACGGCGCCCTGAACGTTGCACGCCTTGCAGGTCTCCGTGCACGCGGTCGCGCAGCAGACGCCGTCGACGCAGAAGTCGCTCGCGCAGTCCGCGGCGCACCCGCAGGCCGCGCCGTTCGCCTTCTTTCCCCCGTCGCCGGCGCCGCACACGGTCGCGTCGACGGCCCGGTCGCTACCCCCGTCGGTGGGTGCTGGCGATTTTCCGTGGCACCCCGCCCCAGCCACGAGCGCGGCGAGGAAAACGAGGGCCAGCCCCTGCTTCACGGCGCCACATTACCTCAAATGCGGGTCGCAAAAGCTGGAGTTCCGGCGCATTTTTCGGCTCCGCCGGGGGCGAGGATGACGCGTCGCCATGCTCCGAGCCTCGGCCGCGGTCCTCGGCCGCAGCGTCGGCTGGAGCCTAGTGATAGAGGAAGACGATCTCGACGCGGTTGTTCTTGGCGCGGCCGGAGCTGGTCTTGTTGTCGACGTAGGGCTCTTCGCCGCCGAGGCCGCTGGGGTTGAGGCGCCTCGCCTCGACCCCGCGCGCCGCCAGAGCGGAGTAGACGACCTGGGCCCGGGCGGCCGAGACCGCCAGGAGCTCGGACGCCTTGCCGCGGTTGTCGGTGTAGCCGATCACCTGCACGGGGTAGGTCGGGTACTTCTTGAGCAGATCGGCGAGGGCGGTGATGACGCTGTCGTGCCCCGGGGAGATGTCCGGCTTGCGCTTCTCGAACAGCTCGGGGACGACGACCACCAGGCGCTGGAGCTCGCCGCGCCGCTCGAGCTTCACGCTGACGCCGGTGATGGCCGAGGCGTCACGGGCCAGAGCGTCGTCGCGGGCCTTGTTCTGGTTGGCCTCCTCCGCCTGCTCGTAGAGCGGCTTCGCGATCTCGACCGCCCGATCGGCGTTCTTCTTGGCCATTTCGGCGCTCGCCTGCGCGCCAGCATAATCGTTCTGCTTGAGGTCGGCGTCGGCCTTGGCCAGCATGTCGCTGGCGGCGCTGAACTCGGTCTTGGCGTACTTCGAGGCCTCGACCGTCTCGGCGGTCCGGAGCGAGAGCTGGGCGGCTGCGATCTTCTGCTGCGACACCAGCTCCT
>Ga0306920_100011486_pt1 | contig 11966 bp, 9 predicted proteins | sample flu12Cox44000170_FD_204666 | JGI IMG/M metagenome (GOLD analysis project Ga0306920, IMG submission 204666) | Lab enrichment of tropical soil microbial communities from Luquillo Experimental Forest, Puerto Rico - flux4day.12C.oxic.44.000.170 (v2)... | ecosystem: Environmental > Terrestrial >...
GCAGCAGGGAGCCATCCGGGCCGTCTATGCACCTGAAAGCGGCGAGCTGCGGCTCGCCAAACTCGATGTCGATCTCGGCGGCGGCTCGGCACTTAGAGTCGACGTGACTATCGACGGACTGACGCCGGGAATGATCGCCGGCACGGAGCCGCCGTCTTCGTCGATCCCCGGCAAGCTCAGGATCGTTCTCGCCGATGTGCCGGTCGCGAAATTTGAAAGCTTGTGGCCGCCGGCCTTGAGCCGCGGTGGGCGGCGCTGGGTATTGGCCAATGTTCATGACGGGGTTCTCGACGAGGCAGCCGTCCGGCTCGATCTCGCGGTCGATCCGGTGGCGCGCTCGGCGGAGGTCGTATCGGCGCACGGAACGATGCGTTATCGCGACGCGACGATCAGCTATTTCCAGGGGTTGACCCCTGCGCGGAAGGTCAGCGGGACCGCCACTCTCGACGACAAGCGGCTCGTATTCACGCCCTCCGGCGGGTCGGTCAAATCGGTTCAGACCACGGGCGGCTCGCTGCAGATCACCGATCTCGGCGCGCCGGTCGAATGGCTGACGGTCGACCTTTCTCTCGCCGGACCGATCCGGGATGTCCTCGAGACCATCGACGTAAAGTCGCTGCGCTACGCCCATTACATCGGGGTTGACCCGGCGCAGGTCGCCGGCCAAACCGAAGCCAATCTTCACTTCAAGCTTCCGCTGCTGAGAGACCTTAAGCTGGACCAAGTCCAATACGCCGTGGAGGCGAGCCTCTCCGGCGCCGCGATTACCGGCGTCGCGATGAACCGAAACCTGACCGACGGCGATTTCGCGTTGGAGATCACCCGCCCGGGCGCCCACCTGCGGGGAACCTCCCGTTTCGACAGGGTTCCGTTGAGCATCGACGCGAACCTGTTCTTCAAGCCGACCGGCGGAGCCCGGGCGCGGTACCGCGTCGGTCTGACGGTGGACGACGACCAGCGCCGGCGCCTCGGCTTCGACTTTCTGCCCAACCGGGTCGCCGGACCCGTCGGAGTCGATCTCACCTACTGGACCCTCGATGCGACGCATGCCGAGGCCGAGGCGGCCCTCGACCTGCGCTCGGCCGACCTGTCGGTCGCCGAGGCCGGTTGGAAAAAACCTCCCGGCGCCCCCGGCGGCGCCAAGCTCGTCCTCGATCTCCAGAACGAGCAAGTCACTCGGCTGCGCGACATCGAGGTCAAGGCGCCGGGGCTCGACGGCAGGTTCGCCGTGGCGCTCGAACCCGATACCGGCCGGATCGACCGGGTCGACGTCCACCGCCTCGTCATCGCCGACGACGATGTCAGCGGGTCGGTGATGCGTCGGCGGGAGGGCGGCTGGCATGTCGATCTGCACGGCCCGATCCTCGACCTGTCGCACTGGATCAACGATCTTCGCAAGAATAATCCGCGACAATCCTCGGTCACCGACGGGACGTTGCGGATCGATGCGCGCCTCGGCCGCGTCATCGTCGGGTCGCAGCGCGAGGTGCGCGATGTTGCGGCAAGATTGTCGCACGAGGCGGCCGATTGGCGGGCGGCGCGGATCGATGCGCGGTTTCCCAACGGGCACGGGCTGAGCCTGCGCACCACCGCGCCGGCGGGCGGACGCAATCTAACGTTTCATTCAGACGATCTGGGATCGGCACTGAGCCTGCTCGACATCACCGACAACATCGTGGGCGGGCAGGTGACCGTTACCGGCCAGACCGTTGACAAAGCCGGCAAGCAGGTTGTCGTCGCTCATATCGAGGGCGCCGACTACACCTTGGTGCACGCGCCGGTCTTTGCCCGCATACTGTCGCTGCTTTCGTTAAGCGGCGCCGGCAGTATGCTCGCCGGCTCGGGTATCCCGTTCAGCACCTTGCGCGGCGATTTTGCCTATGGCGAGGATCGCCTCGTGCTCGACAATCTGGTTGCCTATGGCGGGGCGATCGGCGTGACCGGCAACGGCGTGGCGGACCTCGGCCTCGACCGGCTCGACCTGCAAGGAACGATCGTCCCTGCCTATGCTCTGAACTCCATCCTTGGCATCGTTCCGGTCATCGGTCCGCTGCTGCTCGGTGGCGAAGGGCAGGGCCTGTTCGCCGCCAATTACCGGGTCACCGGATCGGAGATCGATCCGCAGGTATCGGTCAACCCGCTGAGCGCCTTCGCGCCCGGCTTTCTGCGCCGGTTGTTCCAGCCCAATTTCGGCATGCCGCCGCCGGTCGAGCAATCGCTCGGCATCCAATAACGACTCAGCCATGGCCGTGCCGGTGATGCAGGTCAGGGTAGTGCGGATGGGAGTGGCGCAGCGGCGCGTGGCGGTGCCAATGCGAATGCGGTTCGCTGACCGGCCCCTCGTGCGTGTGCCGGTGGTGTGCATCGTGTCTATGGTTGTGCTCGTGTTCGAGCGCCTCGTGCGGATGCTCGTGCTCATGGCGTTCGGCGAGATGCATCCAAAGCCCGAACCCCATCAAGAGACCGGCGAGCGCGAGGTTCGCGGTCACCGCCTCGTGCAAGAGGCCGACCGCCAACACCGCCCCGATAAACGGCGCGAGCGAAAAATAGGCGCTGGTGCGCGCCGTCCCGAGATCACGCAATGCCAGCACAAACAAGACGAGGCTTATCCCTATCCCGAGAAAGCCGACCGTCGCCGAGGCGCACACTAAGGCCGCCGCCGGAATCGCCGCGCCACTCGGCACGGCAAATCCGGCGTTCACTGTGCCGGCAGCGAGGCCTTTGATCATCGCCGTCAGCACCGGATCGGCCGACGACAATTTCCGGGTGAGATTGTTGTCGATGCCCCAGGCGAGGCAGGCGGCGGCGATCAGCACGGCACCGGCATCGACCTCGACGCCGCGACCGCCGCAGGAGAGGATTGCCGCTCCCACGAGGATCGCCAAGGCTCCGAGCAACAGCCGGCGATCGACATTCTCGCGGAAGATTAGCCAGGCGATGCCCATCGTGAAGAGGCCTTCCAGATTGAGCAGCAGCGAGCCGGAGGAGGCGTCCGTGCGCGCCAACCCGAGCATCAGCAAGAGCGGCCCGAGGACGCCGCCGAACACGACGACCGCGGCGAGCCACGGCAGGTCGCCGACGCGCAGCGGCGCTTCCGGCGCCGGGATGCCGAGGGCGGCGCGTCCGAAATGCACGGCGGCGAGCCCGATCCCGGCGCCCAGATAGAGCAACCCGGCGAGCAGCTGCGGCGCGACCTCGCCGAGCAGCAGCTTCGCAAACGGCGCCGCCGCCCCAAACAACACCGCAGCCGCCAGCGCCATCGGCACCCCCGGCCACAGCGGCGACTGATCCGTCCGTGTCATGCCGGAACCCGAGACGCCGGCGCGTGGCCGTTGCTGCAGACCACAATCAATGATTGAGTAAACGATGGCTCGTCGCTGCATCTGCAGCGAATCTGCAGCGAGATTTCGGCCATTGGTTGTAACACCCGCTTGACCCGAGACCACGGCACCGGGGCGCGAATTTCGCAGTCGATCAGCATGAGGTCAGCATCCGTCATCACTCGCTGGGCCGCACAGCTAGGATTTCAGCCTATGAGGCTATTACGCGATTACGGCGACTTTCGGGACCGCCACGCTCGTCTGCCGCTACGGTCGGGCCGAGCTGTGGGCGATAGCAGCGGAGCTGACCGGCCTTCGTTCACCGATGATGTTCCCGTCTGTAATCGGAAGACCGCCGTCAAGCCTTCTATCTGAATTTCGGCTTTCGACCCCACAGCGGTCGTTCGCTTCCGTCGACAGCAATGCCGGCCCATGCCCCTTTGCCGTCATTCGCCGGCGCCACCGGGAGCGGCGCAAGCGGATGAAGGACTGAGCATGCGGGTAGTGCCTTAGTCTGAAATTCGGGCCGCGACGCGACGCTATCCGAAGCGTTTCCAAGCCGCTTGCCGGGAAACGGCGAGGGTTTGACCAATCGTTGACCAACTCACATCGCGCTCGCGCAGAACATCGACGATGTCCTGCATGCCGGCATCGATCCTCTCGAACGCACCGTTATAGCCGGAAAGCGTCTTCAGCAGTGCTTCAGTCGGCGCGTTATCCGGTAACAGCGGGTCCGGTGTCGTTTGCGGTTCCGGTGGCGGGGTCGGCGCCGTCGCCGCCTTCTTGTCGATGATCGCCTGACAAAGCTGCACGCATTCATCGCAGATGAACACGCCAGGCCCGGAGACGAGAGTTTTCACCTCGGTTTGCGCCTTTCCACAAAAGGAACAGCGGTATAGGCGTGGGGCGGACTGACCTGAATCCGATGCCTGCATCGCAATCCTCCGCGACAACTAAAGAATGACAGTCAACCGTGCATTGACGGATCGCGTCAACCTAATTTTGACAGAACGACAGTTTATGCTGCCTTCGGCTGGCGAGGCTTATAGGGCGGCGTGTCACTGACGCTTGATGGCTAATACGCTATGATCGCACCGACGATCAGATGATGTCGCATGTTGCCGAGATTGGGCGGCAACTGCGCCATTGCGGTTCTTCGGCCTTTGGTGGATTCATGCGTCTTTCAGACTGGACCATCGCCGATCCAGAAAGTACCGGCCTTCGGAGCGAGCCGCTTCGCGATCTGATCGAGTGGCTGGACTCCTTCGGTCAGGCCAATATCCATAGCATTCTTGTCGTGCGGCACGGCAGGCTGTTATTCGAGCACTACCGCCCTGGCGAAGACCAGTGTTGGGGAGAGCCGCTCGGGAACGTGGCTCACGGCCCCGAAAGCAAGCATGATCTTCGGTCGGTGACGAAGAGTGTGATTTCATTGCTGTTTGGCGTCATGCTGGACCGCAAACTGATCAAGGATATTGACGGAGCGATTATCGATTGGTTTCCAGAGTATTTAGACCTGCGCACGCCGGAAAAAGAGCGCGTTTCGCTGCGCCATCTGTTGACGATGTCCGCGGGACTCGAATGGAATGATTACGTTCCTATCGCCGATCCGAAGAATAGCGAAATGTGCATGCTTGCCTCTGCCGATCAATATCGATACGTGCTGGAACAGCCCGTTGTGGCGCCCGGGGGACAAGTCTGGAACTACAACAGTGGTTGTACTTTGCTTCTAGAGGCTGAAATTGCTAAGGCGGCTGGCGGCGCACTCGATGACGTCGCGCGCGAATTCTTGCTTGAGCCCCTCGGTATCACTGACTTCGCATGGACGAAGAATTTCAAGAGCGGGATTCTCGAAGTGGGCGGCCTGCGACTGTGCTCGCGGGACCTCGCAAAGATTGGCCAGCTCGTTTTGAATGGCGGAAATTGGAATGGTCGCCAGATCGTTTCCGAGAGGTGGGTGAAGGAATCCACGGCAGCACATATCGGTCCTGAAGAGCTCACATATTTCTACGGATACCAATGGTGGCTCGGACGTTCCCTGCTCGTCGAGGGACGCGAGGTGCCGTGGATTTGTGCAATGGGACACGGCGGGCAGCGCATCTTCGCTGTACCAGCGCTCGATCTTGTGGCGGTGGTTACGGCTGGACTCTACGCTGACCCGAGTCTAGGGCGCCTGCCGTTGCTTATTTTCAATCGCTACGTGCTGGGAGCAATAGTAAGCGAAGACTAGGGTTGGCCTAACCTCGCTTATGAACCGCTGCCCGTCCATCGGATTGCGCCCCACGGCCCTCGCAAGTTGCTAAGGCTGATATGGCCCGCTTAAACCGATCCATGCCGGGCAATTCGGGGCTGCTTTGGGTAAGCTATCTGCTATTCCCACGGATGCTGGTCATGGCCGACGGTCCCAGGCGGGCATAAACCTCTTTCGGGACCCCATAGGTCTGCATCACTTGCGAGCTGTCGTTGAGACCGCAGGCTTCGCGTTGCACGATGAAAAGCCAGAGCGCATATCCCGCTTCTTCGACGAGACTATCGCGGGTTTTTCGTTCGAAAATGTCGGCAGACGAGCACGCGGCAAGTGCCGCTAACGCGGCCTCAAGCCGCCGTCCAAGTCGTCCGAGCGCCGACGCCCTCTCCTGGGCAATTTCGTATTCGAGGATTGCCCATCCGGAACGAAGCGAATTTACCGCCATAGGGCGCGCTCCGAAAACCTTCGGTTATCCCTTATCTATTGGTCGGCATAGGGGTGTTCAAGCTAAGCCCCCCTGACAGTGACCGCGACTTTATTTCACAGCTGTCGATCTCGCCGTGACGTTCGACGCGAAGATCGGCGTGGCGCCGACGATTGCGTCTCGGCGGCGGCATATGAAGGACCGCTTCCGGCGCGGCTTCGCCGCTCGTCTTGGTCCTTGCGAAGGTCGGTTCACCACCCAACCCGGCGGTATGCAATCAGAACCGGGAATGACCGAATAGAGGGCATGAACGGGCAGCCGTTGGTCCGAGGCACGAGCTTCGGTTCCTGCCCCACTGCGGTCATTGCCCAAGCCCATAAGCCGGATCTCAGTGGGTGTGGAAAGCGGACCTTCGGCTCGATGCCCGCCGACTTCGCCCTGGTCGGCATCGGGAAGCAACGGACGGAGCTGGAGGTGGAGCGACGGTCGGAGCGAGGGCTGTTCGGAGCGTCATTCACGTCACACCCCGACGGGGTGCGATGTGGTAGGTTTGGTGTTCAGTTTCCTGGCCTCACGCTTTGGGGGCAACATGAAACGGCGGGACTTCCTCACACTCGTTGGCAGTGCGGCTGTAGCGTGGCCACTTGCGGCGCCGGCACAGCAGGCGGCGGCGCCCGTAATCGGTATCCTCAGCAATGGATCGCAGGAAGCCTTTGAAGCGCGCAGCCTGCCCGGGTTCGTTCGCGGGCTCAGCGACGAAGGGCTGGCTGTGGGCCGCAATGTCACGATCGAAAGCCGCTGGGCCAACGGCAATTACGACTTGCTGCCGAGCTTTGTCGCAGACCTGGTCGGAAGGCATGCGGGCGTCATCGTCGCTGGCGGCACTGAAGCCGTCGCACGTGCGGCGAAAGCCGTCAGCGGGGCGGTCCCCGTTGTCGCTATCATGGCCGGCGATCCGGTCGCCCGCGGCTTTGTCGCCAGCGTGAACCGCCCCGGCGGCAATCTGACCGTAGTGAGCCTCTTTACCTTCGACAACAATGCGCTCGTCGCCAAGCGCCTCGATCTGCTGCATCAGCTGGTGCCGAGGGCAACGACCGTCGGGTGGCTTGCCGATTCGCACATTCTCGATTTTGAGGACGAGCTGCGCGAATTCCAGGGCGGCGCCGCGACCCTTGGCCTCGGCGCGACATTCGCCGCGGTGCCCCGGGCGGACGACATAGAGGCAGCTCTCCTATCGCTGGTGCGACAAGGGGCCGGCGCGCTCATGGAGGCGGGTCCCATTTTTGTTATGAACCGCGAGCGGCTCGTCTCCCTCGCGGCACGCGAGTCGGTGCCGTTCATGTACGAGTGGCCCGACTTCATCGCCGAGGGTGGCTTGATCAGCTACGGCACCGACCGGGCCGACGTCTGGCGGCAGGCCGGTATCTATGCCGCCCGAATTCTCAAGGGCGAGAAGGCGGGCGACCTCCCGGTAGTGGAACCGGACAAATACCGGCTGGTCATTAACCTCAAGACCGCGAAAATGTTGGGTCTCACCGTACCTCCCGCACTCCTGGGCGTCGCGGACGAGGTCGTTGAATAACGGCAATAGTTTGTTGCACTGCATAAGTCCGGAAGTGGCACATCGCCGATGATTTGCCCATCGGGTCGAAGGTCCGCTGTGTGTCGGACTCCTCGGCGGCAACCACCAGGACGAACGGCCGGAATCGGCGCAACCCGGTCGCCCCGACGCGCGTCGGCGAAGAACCGGTCTCCACCCTTTGCCGTCGTTCGATGTGCTTGCTAAGGTGGTGCCAACGGCGGGGTAACCCCGGAACCCGTCAGCTCGCCCGGCCACGGCCAAAAATTTACGGTTGGTCGAACAAAGGTTTTTAAGAAAGATGCCATGATGACGACCCATGGCGACAACGCGGCCGACTGGTATGCTGCTCGGGTCGATGCCGTGCTCGCGCAGCGTACGCGGCTGCGCGGTCCGCAGCCGTTGGGAGATAAACGCGCTGCTTGCCCCGCCGACCATCCCCTCCTGAAGGCCGATCCACTCCGACCGCTTGATCCAAACCTAGCGGTCATCGCTTCGTATATCGAAGCGGACGATGTCATAATTGATGTCGGTGGGGGGTGCAGGCCGCGTCTCGCTGCCGCTCGCTTTGCGGTGCCGCGAGGTGATCAATGTCGAGCCTTCTCTTACCATGGCCATAGGCTTTCGGACGAATGCCGCCGGGGCGGGGATCAGCAACACACGCATCATCGAAGGCGAATGGCCTAACGTTGACGCACCTGGCGCATCGGTGGCCCTGGTGAACCACGTTACCTACCTGACGCGGGAGATCGTGCCGTTCATCAAAAAGCTGGAGCAGGCGGGCCGCCGCCGGGTCCTGATCACCGTCAACAGTGTGCCCGGGCCATCATTTCAGCGCGTCCTTTACCAATTGGTACACAGGGAAGCGAAAGAGGTCGTTCCCGGGCATGTCGAATTGATAAGCGTGATTTGGGAAATGGGCATTCTGCCCGATATCCGGGTTCTGCCTCACCCAACCCTACCGTTCACGCCGGCTCCGAATCGTGACGCGGCAATCGCCGGTGCTATCGCGCGGTTTCCCGGAGAGCAGTGGAGTTGGTGGAATTTAGGGTCTGACCTCGAACAACGCCTGCGGGTGATCCTGGAGTCCCGCTTTGAGGAGCTCTTTGTCACCAGCCCCGATGGCTTCATCCCGCGCTATGTTAGGCCCGGCCGCGATATTCTGATCTCCTGGCAGCCTCAGCCCGAGAGCCACGCCCGGTAGTTGGTGCGGTTTCCGATAAAGCGGCATCTCTCGCTCGTCGGGCGGGGCCCGGGGGCTGCTGCTCGTCGCTCGCCCGCTGTTCAAGCCAGCGTCTGGTCTATAGTTCTCCCATGAAATCGTCGCCCGGCCCGCCGATGACGCTCGGCAACGCCCGCCGCGGCTTGCGTGCGGCTCATCGTGTGGTACGAGGACTGCGGCCATCAGGTCGAGCCCGATTCCGCCGAGCAGGCGCAGCGGTACGGAGCCGAGATGCCGGTCCCGGAGTAACGTCGACATGGTCGTGAGCGGGACAGAGCGGCGCTAGCGCAAGCTCCAGGCGAGGCACTGCACGAAAGCGCAGCATTCGAAAAGGGCCCATTGTTTCGGTCAACCCCATCGCCGCCCTCGCAAGCTCGCTGATCGCCAACGCACCGAGCAGCCAATGGCGGCGAGCGCCGGGCAAGACCGGTACTGCCGCCGCTAGAGCCCTGATGAGATGGCCGAGAAAATTTGCCGAAGCGATCAGCCCAGCTTGAGACGCCGCCATCATCGGCGGCAGGGATCGGCGTGTAAACGAAGCGGCCAACAAGCAGCGGCGATCACGCATAGTCCGCCGAACGCCACAGTGATCGCGGCGCGGTTATCCGGCGGCGCCAGGGTCCGGTCCGCTGAACCTGTCGTCATCGACTCTATTCGTCCAGTTCGATCCCGAACGTGCAAGCCAGCCCGGCACGACCCTTGGCGGAGATTGCGAGCGCGCGGGTGTCGCGCAAGCGGGTAACCCAACCGAGATCGAAGCTGCGCTTGGCCAGCGCGGCACCGATCGCGCCTGCCAGATGCGGTCGGCGCTCGCTCCAGTCGAGACACGGGCGACAGAAGACCCGCTTGCCCTGTGCAACACCATCCACGTGGATGCCGAACTCGGACAAGAAGGCTTCGCCCGGGGAGGTAACGATGCCGCCGTCGTCTCCGAGCACGACGTGCCCGCGCGCACTCAGCGCGTCGGCCAGCGCGACGCCAAGCCGGCCGGCGAGGTGGTCGTAGCATGTCCGAGCTGTCCTCAACGCCTCATCGCCGCGCCAGCGCTGCCGGTAGCGCGGCGGTCCTTCGGCGGCGACCGCCATGATCCCCTCGAGCATGCGGCCGATCAGCGGCGAGGCGAGGCGGAAATAGCTGTGTCGGCCCTGTTTTTGGACGGCGAGCAGCCCGCTCTCGGTCAGCCTGCCGAGATGGCCGCTCGCCGTCTGGGGCGAGACGCCGCCGATATAGGCCAGCTCGGTTGCGGTCAGCGCGCGGCCATCGAGCAGCACGTTCACGATATTAGCACGCGCCGGGTTGCCGACTAGCGCGGCAATCTCGGCAATCGAAGGCTGGGATCCATTCATGTTGCATGACTTAAGCCGGCGCTACTGCGATTTCATCCGACGACATTTCGGTTTCGACCGTAGCGACCGACAGTCCGGCGGGGAATGGTGTTCACCGATCGACACAGCGCGGCCGCCGGATGACGCGGTATCGAGAACGCGCGGGTTTCGCACCTGCTTGGGAGCAAGAGGTTTGCTGCGCGGGCGCGAGCGAGGCGCTGACGGGCAGCAAATGGATTTCGTCAGAACTATCGAAATAAATCGATGCGGCCTTCTCCAAAAGAGATTTCGAGTATCGGGATGGTGCGGTTCTCGGGTGCTGCAGCGCAATGAATACCCACCGCTGATACGTGGAACGCTGCGCGCGACACTTCGGCTTTGTCCGAAGCGATTAGAGCGGACGGGCGCGGTATGCCGGACCATCTTCAGAACACCCGACCCAATACGGAGCTCCGAAAAATGCTCACGTTGTGCATTCACTACACCTTCAACCCCGACAAACTGGCCGATGTCAAAACCTACTTCGAGCACGAACAGCGCGTCATCGACCGCAGCGGCGGCCGGGTCATCGGCTTTTTCCTGCCGTCCGATTTCGCCGGACCGAACAACCAGGGCCTAGGCCTGATCGATCTGCCGTCGATGGCGGCTTACGAGGAATACCGCACCAGTCTCGCCGCCGACCCGGAGCACAAAGCGAATATCGCTCGGCTGCACCAGAGCGGCTCCGCCGTCGCCATGGTGCGTTCGTTCATTCAACGCGCCGAACCACGAGGCTGATCATGGGCACGCGCATGACCAATTCCGCGGCGGACGGCGCACAGCTCGATCCGCGGGAGCAGAATTTTCGCATTGCGAGCCCGCACCCGGGCCTGTCTTTATTTATGCGCTATCTGCCGCCGATCGCCGGCGGGGAGCCGCGCGGCCGCACGGTCCTCTACGTCCACGGCGGGACCTTCCCCTCGGCCTTGTCGATCGCGCATCGCTTCGACGGCACATCGTGGCGCGATATGCTCGGCGCGGCCGGATTTCATGTATGGGGGCTCGATTTCCACGGCTCCGGCGCCTCCGACCCGTACCCGGAGATGGCGCAACCGGCGGAGGCGCATCCGCCGCTGGGCCGGGCCGAGGAATGCTCGCAGCAACTGGAGACGGCTGTGCGTTTCATCTGCGAGCACTACGACGTGCTGCGCGTATCGCTGCTCGCACATTCCTGGGGCACGATCGTCTCCGGCGCATTTGCCGGACGCTGCCCCGAATTGGTCGATCGGCTGGTCTTCTTCGGTCCGATCGCCGGGCGGGCGCCGAACGGCGAACGGCGGTGCCTAGCCGCGTGGCGACTGATCTCGCTGCAAGATCAGTGGGAGCGCTTCGTCGCGGACGTTCCGCGGGGCGAACCTGCGGTGCTGTCGCGTCGCCATTTCGACGAATGGGGCGAACGCTATCTCGACACCGACGCATACAGTCGCGAGCGATCGCCGGCAGCCGTTAAGACCCCAAGCGGTGCGTTCCAGGACATCTTCGACGCGTGGGCCGGCGAGCTTGCCTATGACCCGGCTCGCGTGCTCCCTCCGGTGGCGATCATCCGTGGCGAATGGGACGGCATGTGCCCTGACGCCGATGCGGGCTGGCTGTTCGATGGGCTGTCGAACGCCCCGTTGCGGCGCGACATCAAGATCGGCCGCGCTACGCACCTCATGCATCTCGAGCAAAACCGTTTCGCGCTCTATCGCGAGACCGAGTGTTTTCTTAGCGGGGGCGACAGTCTCTAGTACAGGAGGACGACATGAACGATGTCGCAGTCATCCACGGATACGACTACGGCACGAACCGCGCAGCCCGGTCGCCGGT
>Ga0306920_100011487_pt1 | contig 11966 bp, 9 predicted proteins | sample flu12Cox44000170_FD_204666 | JGI IMG/M metagenome (GOLD analysis project Ga0306920, IMG submission 204666) | Lab enrichment of tropical soil microbial communities from Luquillo Experimental Forest, Puerto Rico - flux4day.12C.oxic.44.000.170 (v2)... | ecosystem: Environmental > Terrestrial >...
CTCTCTCGTTGTTTCTTCTGAGGTCATGCGGATCCGGTCGGTGCGGTTTGCCCCTGATCCATGGAACTCTCCCAATTGGTCGCATGGACATTACATCATATCCGCGTGGTCGGCGTGAAGACGACAAACTATATTTAATACCAACTGCGCGGCCCTATGACAGACCGGCAAAGCAATTCCTCGAGCATCTTGCCTTCCTTCAAGTCGTGTGTCCCGAAAGAGTTCCTGCTGGTTTCGGAGGTGGTCAGCAGATTAGCCGAGGGTATACGGGTGGACTGCCGCGTCCTCTGCCAGTCGAAGGTGAAGCAGGCGTCGGCCACGCCAATGCGTCGCGGCATCCCTATTTGAATAATCGGTGAAGGATCAGCGTGGGGTAATCGACGGCTCGAACGGATTGAGCACATCGGCGCCTAAGCCGGCAACATCGGGGACATTGCGCGTTGCTAACGTCATCCGGTGTTACTTTCGCTGTTGCTGCGAGCAGTGAATCGACGGTGGCCGCCGGCCGCGTTGCGCTCATGCATCCCCATTCGTCGGCAACTATTTGGTCAATAGGCAGGATGCGGTCGCCGTACGATTGCTTGATCGTGGATAGCCATGTGTCAAGCGCACGGGCTCGAGCAGGATCGCTCCGTCGCGCCTCTCGATACCCCTGCGGATCTCACCCAGCACCAACACGCTTAGGTAAACGTCTTCATCGTTGATCGAGGAAAACTAAGCGGATACATACGGATCGCAGCGCGCTTCTTTTCGGACCTCGGAGATGACATTGGTGTCGATCAGGTAATTCACAGTTCGATGTCCCGCCCGAAATTGCGCTTGCGACTAAGGTCGATCCCTTCGAGCGGGGCAGACGCAAGCAAAGCCTTGAGACCCGAAGCTTTACTGGCGCCGAACCGCTCTCGCAGCAGAGCGCGCGTTTGAAATTCTCGGCTTGGGTCAGTGAGTGCCTTGACGACGCCTCGGACGAGTGGAGCGTCCTCCTTGCGGACATGGACCTCCAGGCGGACGATGCCGTGTTGCGTGAGGCGACGCCGGTACTCCGATAAAGCTTTTTTTTTGTCGGATCGGCATGACAGCACCTCGGTTGTTTCCGGAAATATATTCGGAACCAAGAAGCAAACCAATCGGGGCTTGACCCCTGATCGCCAGATAGGAATTACATTTTCCACAATGGGGAGGAGCCGGTGGAATCAGCAATCACAACGAAGGGCCGGGCGACCATCCCAAAGGCTATCCGTGAGCATCTCGGACTAAAGTCCGGCGATCGGATCAAGTTTTTCGTGCACCCCGATGGCAGCGTGGTCCTCTTGCCGAAACGGCCAGCTTCTCTCTTGCGGGGCATTGTTAAGCCGAGGCGGCGACGGGCCTCAATCAATGAGATGAGCGAGGCTGCGGCTGCCGGCGTGGCCGCGGACGCGCTGCCTCGAAGGCGCTAATGATCGCGCTCGATACCAATGTGGTCGTCCGCCGCGCGTCTTCATCGACGAGAACGGCCACGCTGCCCGGGTTCGGAAATGCGAATACCTCCGTCCTGCAAGCTCTGTCAGGTGTAGGTCTGAGCGATCGGCGACTTATCGTACAGGTCGTTCGTTTAACACCGCTGGTCTGGCATCAGCTCATTATCCGAGATTGGCCTGGGTCGACAAGGATGGCACAAATGGGAAAGCGCGGCCCGTGCTATTCTTGGCGGGCTGGCGCAACCTTCTGGAAGGCATTAGCGGGGTCACTCGATGCATATCGCGATGATCGGCAGCGGCTATGTCGGGCTGGTGTCGGGCGCCTGCCTCGCCGATTTCGGCCACGACGTGGTGTGCGTGGACAAGGACGCGGCAAAGATAGCGGCGCTAGAGCGCGGTGAAATTCCGATCTTTGAGCCCGGTCTCGATGACCTCATCGCCAGCAATGTGCGCCAAGGCCGCCTCGCATTCACAACCGATCTGGCGAAATCGGTAGGCTCGGCGGCCGCCGTTTTCATCGCGGTCGGGACCCCTTCGCGCCGCGGCGACGGGCATGCGGATCTTACCTACGTCTATGCCGCCGCGCGCGAGATCGCCGCCGCGGTCACCGGTTTCACCGTGATCATCACCAAATCGACGGTGCCGGTGGGCACCGGCAACGAGGTCGCGCGCATCATCCATGAGACCCGGCCCGATGCCGACATCACTGTGGTCTCAAACCCGGAATTCCTGCGCGAGGGGGCCGCCATCCAGGACTTCAAACATCCCGACCGCATCGTGGTCGGCAGCGACGACGAGCGCGCGAAAAAGCTCATGGCTGAGATCTATCGGCCGCTCTACCTCAACAGGGCGCCCATCCTCTACACCAGCCGCCGTACCGCCGAGCTCATCAAATATGCGGCGAACGGCTTCCTCGCCACCAAGATCACCTTCATCAACGAGATCGCGGACCTCGCCGAGAAGGTGGGCGCCGATGTGCAAGAGGTCGCGCGCGGCATCGGACTCGACAACCGCATCGGCTCGAAATTCCTCCACCCCGGCCCCGGCTTTGGCGGCTCGTGCTTTCCAAAGGACACGCGCGCGCTGCTCAAGACCGCACAGGACCACGATGTGCCGCTGCGCGTGGTGGAAGCCGTGATCACGGCGAACGACATCCGCAAACGCGCCATGGCGCGCAAGGTGGCGGCCGCGTTCGCGGGCTCTCTGCGGGGCAAGATCATCGCGGTGCTTGGGCTCACCTTCAAGCCCAACACCGACGACATGCGCGAAGCGCCCTCCATTCCGCTGATCACTGCGCTCCAAGACATGGGCGCGAAGGTGCGCGCCTTCGATCCCGCGGGCATGGAGCAGGCAAAGGAGCTCATCCCTGGCGTGGTCTTTTGCGATGGGCCCTATTCCTGCATCGAGGGAGCCGACGGGGTCGTGATTGTCACCGAATGGGAGCAGTTCCGTGCACTCGATTTTGAGCGCATGAAGCAGCAGATGGCCTGTCCCGTGCTCATCGATCTGCGTAACATCTATTCCGGCGAGGACATGGCGTCGCACGGCTTCCTTTATGCCGGGGTCGGACGATCGGACCGCGGCGAGCCGAAGCGACTGTAAGCTCGTGGCAAATGCGAGCGTGGTTTTTGCATCGTCGCCCACCCGAGATCGGACATCTCTGGTTTGGGCCACTCAAGAATGATGAACTCACGCACTCGGAATTTGAAATGTTCATCGCAGTTTAGCGCTGGGCATGGTCAATGCCATCGGGATGTTTCAAATCTCCGGATGGGCACCTCCAGCCCGACTCGCACCTGCTCGATCCTGAACTGAACGCTCAACCAAGACTCAACGGGTGCGCTAAGCCTTTTTCCTCTGGGGCTTGCGCAGGCGCACCCCAGAGCCACCGTCATCCTCGTCGATGAATTGAACGCCGGCCCCCTCTAAAGCGTGCCGTATCGCCAAGTCGTTGGGTGTTGTCAGCGAGGTGTCACGCTCGGCGAGTTCAGCACGCTGGATCGTACGGAGGCTGACGGCCGATTGGCGAGCAAGGTTCTCCGCAGTCCATCTGAGGAGTGCCCGGGCAGCTCTGATCTGAGCGCTGGTCAGAGCTATTGGTGGGTATTGACGCAATAGCAGCCATATGTCATATTGTACGACATATGTCCTAATTTGCTGTTAACGGAGGTGGTACATGAAATCGGCTGTATGGACGAAGCTTTGTGGAGATCGCCAGTCTTTCATTGGCGGCTCCGACGCCCGCGTCATCATGGGCGATAACGAAACCGCCCTGGTCCGCCTCTGGCGCGAAAAGCGGGGTGAGGCTGAGCCGGAGGATCTGGCCGGGAACCTCATCGTCCAGCTCGGCTTGGTGACTGAACCCCTCAACCGGCATTGGTATGAGCGCAACACCAGGCAAACCATTGAATGCGTTCAGCATCGGCTGCGGCATCCCGTGCTCCGGTGGATGGGCGCGACTCTTGACGGGATTATCGCGGATAGCGGAACGATTTTCGAGGCCAAATTCATGCTGCCCTGGTCGTTCTCGGAAGAAGCGGCGGCCGAAAAGCATATGGCCCAGGTCCAGCACAATATGTGGGTCACCAACGCTAGGGAGGCCGCGCTCTCGATCATCACCGGCGGCGGGAAATGGGTCGAGATCAAGATAGCGGCCGACCCCCTCTACCAACATCTCCTTTTGACAGCGGAAAAGAAATTTTGGCGCTGCGTGGAGAGCGGCGAGCCCCCTCACCTCTTCACCGTCGAGCCGCCGCGGCCGCGCATCGAGGCCATCCGCATCGTCGACATGAGCTCGTCGAACTCCTGGGCTGAGTTCGCGGCGCTTTTCCGCAGCACCCGTGGCGCATTCCTCGACCACGAGCGCGCCAAGGCCGAGCTCAAGACGATGATGCCGGAGGATGCCAAGGAGGCGATCGGGCATGGCGTGCGGGCAAAGCGCTCGAAATCGGGTGCGGTGAGCTTCGATGTGCTCGACACGGAGGTCGCCCGTGCATCGATCCAGTGAATCGTTCGCCGCTCTCGCCGCAGCGCTGGCCAAGGCGCAGGCGCACCTGGTCAACCCCGAAAAATCGCGCACCGCCACCATTGCAGGCGGGCGACCCGGAGAGGCGACCCGCAGCTTTCGCTACGCGCCGCTCTCCAGCGGGCTCGAGATCGTCCGCAAGACGCTCAGCGAGCACGAGATCGCCGTCGTGCAGACCACGGCGGTCGATCAGGCTTCCCGGATGCTCACCCTGACCACCATGCTCGCCCATTCATCGGGCGAATGGATTGCCTCCTACTGGCCGGTCTGCTCCGTCGCGGAGATTGCCAACCCGCAGCGGATGGGCGCCGCGCTCACCTATGCCCGCCGCTACGGGTTGTTCGTGCTGGTCGGCATTGTCGGTGAGGACGACCTCGATGCACCCGACATCTGCATGCCGGCGCCAGTCGCGGCGTCGCCGAATGCCGGATCGCAGTTTCCTTCGCGATCACCAGGAAATGGCAAGGCGCGCGAAACCACCAGGAACCCCATTCCGGCGGTCCTTCCCGTGGATGAATCGGCCGCCCTGCGCGACCGGCTGCTCAGCGAGATTACGGGCCTTGCTTCGCCGGAATGCGCAACGAGCTGGGTGCGTGCCGCCCTTGCCGCCAAGAACAACCTCACAGCCGCCGATGCCAAGCTGCTGGAGGACGCATTCGAGCAAAAGGTAGTCGGGCTCTCGCCCGCTGAAGCCGCAACGCCAGTAGTTGACGGGGACGCTTGCTCGGCCTTAGCCCCCGGCTCCCAGGAGGCCCGCCCGAGCGACAGCGCCGATAGCGCCGACCCGCATCCGCATCAGGCCACGGGCATCGACAAGAGCGTGCTCGCGCTCAGCGTCCCCCGTCGTTACCGGAATAAGGAACATCTGCGATACATCACCTCGCAGCCATGCCTGTTCTGCGCACGCAAGCCATCCGATGCACATCACCTGCGATTCATGCAGCCGCGCGCGCTTGGTCGCAAGGTAAGCGATGAGTTCGCGGTTCCGCTCTGCCGCACCCACCACCGCGCCGCCCATCAGGCTAAGGACGAACAAGCGTGGTGGAAGGCAACCGGCATCGATCCGGTTGAAGTGGCGCGCAAGCTCTGGAAGGACTCGCGTTTGGGCAAGCCTTACGAACCCGTCGGGCCTCAATCGGCGCCACCTTCTGCGGTCGATGGCAAGGAGCCCTGACCATGGCCGACAACCCGGCCGTATTGGGCACACCCGCCTCCCTGTTCCACACGGCAACTGGCGTCGCCTACGCCGACCTTGAGATCGACCAACATCGCGAGACATGGCCCGTTCGCAGCAAGCAGTTTCGCGCCTGGTTGCGGCGCCGGCATTATCAGCGAACCGGAGAGGCCATGGGCCTGGCCACAATTAGGTCAATTCTCGATCTGCTCGAAGCGCGCGCCCAGTTCGACGCGCCGGAGCGTGCGATCCACATCCGCGTTGCCCAACATGAAGGCCGCATCTACTTGGATCTCGCGGACCATCTGTGGAAAGCCGCGGAGATCGGACCCGATGGATGGCGCATCATCACCCACCCGCCGGTGCGCTTCCGGCGAGCCGCCGGCATGCTGCCACTGCCCATGCCCGAGAGAGGCGGATCGATAGAGACGCTCGCATCTTTCCTCAATCTTCCAGCACGCGATGATCAGGTCCTGGTGGTTTCCTGGTTGCTGGGAGCCCTGCAACACCCTGGCCCATTTCCCCTGCTGGCGATTGCCGGCGAGCAGGGCTCCGCAAAGACGGTCCTGTCGAAAATCTTGCGGGCACTGATCGACCCCAATGTGGCTCCGGTGAGGGCGCCTCCACGCGAAGAGCGCGACCTCATGATCGCCGCGAATAACGGCCATGTTCTCGCGTTTGACAACCTGTCGATCTTACCCGGCTGGCTTTCTGATGCGCTGTGCCGACTCGCCAGCGGCGGCAGCTTTGCCTTGCGTCAGCTTTATACCGACGCCGATGAGGTGCTCTTCCAAGCCGCACGCCCCACCATTCTCAACGGCATCGATGACGTCATCACGCGCGAGGATTTAGCGGACCGGGCGATCTTTCTTACGATGGGCTTCCTTCCCGACCAGCGACGTCGTCCGGAAGCAGAGCTTTGGCAGCAGTTCGAATTGGCGCGGCCACGCATCTTGGGCGCTTTGCTTGATGCGGTGACGCACGGCTTGCGAATGCGAGATCGAATTCAATTCGCTCGGCTGCCGCGCATGGCCGATTTCGCAAAGTGGGCTACCGCCTGCGAGGCCGCGCTCTGGTCATCGGGCGCATTCCTGATGGCCTACGACGCCAATCGACGCCGGGCGGTCGAAGACGTCCTTGAAGTAGATCCGGTAGCCATCTGCGTCCGCAGAATAATGGCAAAACAGCCAAGGTGGGTAGGCACGGCATCGGACCTTCTCGATGCAACTGTCATCGGCGGGAACCAGATAGCGGATTGGCCAAAAAACCCGCGCGCGCTAGCCGGCCGACTGCGCAGGTCGCAGGCATCTCTCAGGACTCTCGGCATTGAGCTCGCGTTTCATCGCGAAGGCCGAGAAGGAAACCGGATTATCAAGATGACCTCGCAGGTGGATTTCTCCCCGTCAACACCATCAGCGACAGCCGAATCGGTCCTGAGCGAAGCACCGTAGGCTTGGCACCCCCACTGACGGTGCTGACGCAAAAATCCAGGTGTCGGAAACGATGGACCGCTCCCCCGGTCTCCTAATATATCAAGCCCATGTCCATCGATGGTCCGCCGAATCTTCGCCCTGCCGCCCATTTTAGGAACTGCGAGACGCTATCGACTTGATCGTCATGGCGACCGTAGGGGAAGGCGAGCAATTCGAGCAGGAATTGGTCAAGCCAGTCAGCTTGCCGCTGAAGATGGACTTGGCCGGCTTCGATCTTAGCCGATTGCGCCACCATACGGTCGACCTTGCTGCCCTCGGGCTTCTGCCCGATCGGGCGAGGCATGCCGGGTGGGGTGTCGCGCTGCAGGTCCTGCAGGAGTGACATGCCGGGGCCAGCATTTTCGATCAGAATGGTGTCAGCTCCGAAGCGCGCGGCAAGGTTCGCGACCTTGCGGCGAAGGTCAGGGTAGGGGAAGCGACCGCGCAGGACATCCATCAGGTAATAATCGGAGCCCACCATGTGCCAGGTTGTGCACACCGTATAGTCATTTGTCTCACCCGTCATCATGGCGACGTCCCAGCTCTGAACAATGCGATCGTTGGGCCCGGGCGGGGGCAGCTGATCCCAGAATCGGAACCAATCCCGTTGGATTAAATTACCCTGGATCGGCACCGGCCGTTGCTGGTATTGGGCCGAGAACTTCAGGCTGCCCATCTCGGCCTTTATGCGGTCTAGGGTTTCCTTGCTCTCCCGCTCCGGATGCAGTAGGTCCCCGCACCGTCGGTTTATTACTTTGCCGTGGCCAATTGGGATGATGCTGTCCTCAACCGCGATCGCCGGAAGGTCGAGATGGCGCCAGCCGCCTTGCCTGAGCAGATGGCCCGCGAGATCGTCCTCGTGCAGCCTTTGCATGACGACGATGATGGGGCCATTCTCCTTGTCGTTGAGGCGGGAGACCAGCGTGCCGCCGTACCAGTCAATCACACGTTTGCGCGCTGCCTCGGACATCGCCTCCTCCGGCTTGAGCGGGTCATCGATCACAATGAGGTCTGCCCCGCGCCCGGTGAGCGTGCCGCCGACCGAGGTGGCGTAGCAGCTCCCTCCAGCCGCGGTCACGAGCTCCGTGTCGGTGTCCTTCGCCGGACGCATCGCCGGGAAGAGGGCGCGGTACCAGGGAGAATTAATGACTATGCGGAATTGGCGATGCAGCTCGACGACGAGCTCATTGGAATAGCTGACAACCATGATGCGAATGGTAGGATCATGACCGAGCAGCCATGCGACAAACCCTACGGATACACAGATCGATTTCAACGAGCGGGGGGGCTGATTAATGAGCAGCCGGGTTGTTTCTCCGGAGTGGACCAGCATTAGCTGATGGACAATGGCGTCAATATACCAGCTCGAGTAGTAGGTCTCCCCCGGCACAATGGTCTGGAAGCACTTCCGAACGAAATAGCGCAGGTCAAATCGGAGCAGGGCCTCGAGGGCCAATATTTCGTCTATTCGCGAGTTTTTCATTGGGATCGACGACGCCGTCTAACGCGCAGCTGGGGCGGTGCTTCGGAGGTTGTAGGTGCGGTCGGCGCCGGGTTTTCCGCGAGATAGGCGGCGAGAATCGCCTTGTCGTCGGCGGACAGGACTCGTGCCCCCTCGGCGCCGGGCTCGTTGTTGAAGCGGATCGCGAGCTCGACAAACTCTTTAAGCGCCCGCGTTTCTCCTCTAAGCGCCTTTTCCCGCAATAACATGAGCATGCCAGCTTGAGTTGAGACCTTGCGAGAGCGGCCTGCCACCCTCACCTTCACCGGGATTTGCAGGATGCGTCTCACCTCGGTCGCAAGATTGCGCACCCCCTCGGGGCGACCGTGGGGATTGCCCGAGCGGCCCGGACGGAATTGACCGTGCCGCGGCAGTCGGCCGTATCCGACCTCGTAGGTGCGGCCTTCGGCGGGAGTTTTCCGATTCTTGTTGGACATGGCCGATCACCCCTTCGCGATATCGGCCGATGGAGCCGATTGGCATCGTAGCGCACTTGTGTGGCAAGGCAGCCCGAACGGTCGGCCGGTTGCAGCATGCACCGCGGTGCGACCGGTCAGCCGCTGCCAGCGCACAACGCTGACGTCGACGAAGTGCGGATCAAGTTCGATCACGCGGCCTCGGCGTCCGGTTCGTTCCGCTGCAATGATGGTGGTTCCGGTGCCGCCGAACGGATCGAGGATCACGGCGCCGGGGTTGGTGCAGTCGCGGACCGCGTCGGCGATCATGGCCACCGGCTTGACCGTCCGGCGCCGCGCGACCTCACTCTTGTCGGTTCTGGCCAAGGTGCTCTCGCTGCCATAGTCCCAGACGTTCGTCCGGTTCCGGCGGTGGCGGCCAAGGGCCATGTTGTTGATGAGCGCACCGTTGCCAACCTTGAACGCGAAGATGAGCTCGTGCTTGCGATGGTAGAGCGACCCCTTGCCCGCATTGGCCTTGCTCCAGATGCAAAGATCCTCGGGTCTCCCGTAGACCTCCTCGCCGGCGATGAACCCCTCCTTCGCATGCTGCCAATCCGTGCACACGAAGTGAATGGCGCCATCGGTCGAGAAGCCGGCTGCGTGGCGGAAGAACGCTTTCAGCAAGGCCAGGAACTCAGCAGAGGAACGATCGCCGGACCCCACCAGGTCGGCGAACATCATCTGCGCCTTCTCGGTCCCCAATACGCGGGCGTAGCTCTCAGCAACGAGGGAGTTACCGCAGAGCAGGCGATGATCCCCAAGAACCCATTCATCTCCTAGGCACGTGATGGCGTCGGCGGCGGCGACGATTGTTGGCAGCTCGTCTTCCTGAGCGAGGCAGTCCCCGCCCAGAATGCTGTCCGTCTCACCAATTTCGAAACCGGTGTCCTGGAGATCGATTTCGAGCGCAAGCTCCAAGATCTCGGTGAGCTCGATCTTGAGCGCTTCACGGTCCCAGCTCGAATCCTCGCCGATCCGATTGAGGGCCACCCGCAGGGCCCGTAGCTTGGCTTCAGACAAGTCGGCGACGGTCACCGCCGGCACTTCGGCGAGGCCCAATTGCCGCGCCGCAAGGACCAGACCCCAGCCCGCCACCACCCGCAGCGCCTGGTCGATGACGACCGGCAAAACGAAGCCGAACTGATCGAGGCTCGCCGCCAGCTTACGCACCTGTTTCGCCGGGTGCTTGCGGATCTCGCGCCCCAGCGGCGTCAAGCTTGTGGTCGAGACAAACCTCGGTTTCAAATCGCGCGAGACAATGTAACCATTTCCACGCGCGACGTGGTTTGCCGCTTGCTTATCGTTCCCCATTCAATGCGCGCTCCAAGTGGCCCACCGGGCAGCTCGGTGGGTCTCAAGAACGCGGGTATTATGGGGAGCGTTTTTCTATGTCGATATTTGTTATTTTGTCGGGAATTCAATTCCCGCCAATTTCCGACAAAACCGAGTTGCGGGCGTTGTTAACAATTTCGCGCGAGGCGCCGTAGCAGCGAGCAAGTTCCTCTTGGGTCATGTTTTCTAGATCCTGCGCGCTACGTCGCCCCTCTCGAATATCGTTCCTCATAGCATCCATAACCCGCGGAGTTTGCACTGGTCGTCGGCCACTCCGCCGTGCCTGGCGAGCCGCAGCAGATTGCGGACGGGCGATCGATCGCAAATCAGCTCCAACCGAGGGGCCTCCGCTTGCGGGCGCGGGATGACTTCTCGTTGCTGCGCCCGGTTCAATGGAGGCGTGTTGAGGCACCTCGCTTTGCCATCCGGGAAGGCAGAAAGCGTTCGTAACGTCGGCCTTAGCAAGCTCGATCCACTTCAGCTTCCAGAGCCCTGATGGATTGTGCCTCCCCTGTCGCACTATCCAAGGTTTAATCGGTCGTGACTCCCTCCAATCGAAGTCCTCGGGGTGGATTTCGTTCATCATCTCAAAGCCTTCTCGGCCAAGTACCGCGCCCGAAGAAATCGGCTTACTCCAATGTTCCAATAATTTAGCGCGAAAGTTGATAACTCCGTCGGCCATAGCGCTGCAGATTTCGGCTCGCGCCTCGGCCTCTGAGAGCCCACGCGCCGCCATTACCCGTGCCGTGGCCTCAGAGAGCTGCTCCCACTTTGAAGTGTAAGGCATGAACTTGCTCTGCCGCTCACTCAGCTGATTGGATTTCGGTGCAAGACATGGCCACCCCAACTGCGGTCTTCAATGACACCAGCCAGCGTGACGCGATTTACCGCGTCAAGGAGCCGTTCCCAAGTTCGGATGGGTCGACGAACGCTCGCGTCGCTGGGCATGTCGCTCTACCGTGCCGCAGATTCATGCCGACGATGGTTCAAGCGGGTAACGCCATTCCGTCAGTAACGTTCACTCCAAGAATCCTAATTCCGTTGACTAAAAAGCCCTGTTCCGCGGAAAAAATTCTCTGCTTCCATTGAGTAGGGAATTCGGTGGTAAGCACTTGAATTTGCTCGTTGATTGAACGCGAAAATCGTCCTCATGGGCCGGAATGGACGAAATTCCCTGTAAATTTCCCTGTTATGGAGTCGGAGGCTGAGTCTTGGAAAGTCAGGCTCGATGCGCTTGGTGATGGTCGAGCCGGACAACGAGCAAACGCCTGTCCCGAAAGTGCTCTCGTAATCCAGGGCCCTCGCAAGGCTGCTGGGTGCCAGACGCCTCGCAGCTTCCGTCTGATTGGACGATTCCACGAATTGGGTCGTGGTGTCCGAGCTCGAAATTGGGTCCTAAGCCCATCGATTTCTCAACGACTTCAGCCGGACCACGCCGCGCTGTGGTAATCCCCTGGCGCCCCCAATTGAGGAGGAAACCCTCCACTTTATCGATATTTAAAAATCGATGAACTGCCGCAACGTCAATTCATCGGCGATCCCGC
>Ga0306920_100011490_pt1 | contig 11965 bp, 13 predicted proteins | sample flu12Cox44000170_FD_204666 | JGI IMG/M metagenome (GOLD analysis project Ga0306920, IMG submission 204666) | Lab enrichment of tropical soil microbial communities from Luquillo Experimental Forest, Puerto Rico - flux4day.12C.oxic.44.000.170 (v2)... | ecosystem: Environmental > Terrestrial >...
CGGCAGCGCGGGGCTGGCATACCTGCTCAAGGACCGCGTCGGCGACCTGCGCCAGCTGCTCGCCGCCCTCCGGGAGGCGGCGGCGGGCGGATCGGTCATCGACCCGCTCGTCGTCGACGCGCTGGTCACCCGGCGGGCCCGGCTGCGCGAGTCGCCGCTGGCCCGGCTCACGCCGCGCGAGCTGGACGTGCTGCGGGAGATGGCCCAGGGCCGCGGGAACGCCGGCATTGCCCGGGAACTGTCGCTGTCGGAATCATCGGTGGAGAAACATGTCAACGCGATCTTCACCAAGCTCGACCTGGCCAGCGAGCAGTTGGTACACCGGCGGGTAGCCGCGGTCCTGACCTTCTTGCGCGACGCCAGCTTGCACCGGCCCGGCTAACCACCGGGTTGCCCGCGCCACGGGAGGCTCGAGGCCTTATCTGGAGGCACTTCCGGCGAGTCGGCCACGGTGACGGGTGCGTTTCCAGTAGATTCGTGCTGTGGCTGGTGGTCCGCTGCGAATGGACGGGGCGCCTGGCGGACTGCGGGACGGCCGAACTGACAGGATGCCTCCGACAGCGCCGGAGCGTCCCGTGAGGCGCACCCGACGACGGCCAGCACACCGCCGCCGACCACGTACAGGCCGGTTCGCCGTTCTCGCCATCCTGGTCTTCGCGGTCAGCACGGTCGTCGGCTGGCGGGGTTTCGGCCACGCCGGTGGCGGAGCGCCGCCCATCGCGTCGGCGCCGACCACCGGACCGGCCACCGAATCGACTGCTGGGTCGGCCGCTGGATCGGCCACCGGGTGGGTGACTCCCCATCGGGTGACGCCCAGCGTCCCCGCGCTGTCGCGATTCGCCGCGACATCAGCCGGCCGGTCAGTGCTCAGCCCGAGCGCCCGCCGGTCCTGCCCGCCTCCGGCGTCCGCCTGCGCGGACCTGAGCGCGAGCCTGACTTGGCTGCAGTCGGACGGCAAGATCACCTACGGCCCGGTGCGCATGAAGGCGGGGCTGCCCAGGACGCCGCGCGGCACCTTCTATGTCCAGTGGAAGGCAGGCGCAGACTACGTGAGCACCGAATTCGGCGATCCGATGCCATACGCTGTGTTCTTTGCCCCGGGCGGGATCGCCTTCCACGGCGGAAGCCTCACCAAGAAGTCGCACGGCTGCATCCACCTGGACATCTACAGCGCCCGGTACTACGACGACCATCTGCCGGTCGGAGCCGAGGTTGTCGTATTTTGAGTTCTGCCGGAGAATCCGTCCGGCGAGACCAACTCAAGTCCGTCACGTGAGGACGTCGTGTCCGCAGGATTCGGCCGACACGCCGGCGCGGAAATGCGTGTGATGACCGGTCTTTGCCCCTAGTTTCAGGACATGCAAATTAATCACCACCGGCCACGGTTTGAGGAGCTGGCTGTGCCTGGTTCGCGGACCCAAAATGAGGGTCGGCCACTCCGGCGCCAGCGTGTAACGAATCTGCGTAGCGAACCGCCGGCTAACGGTCCGCCTGCCGCCCCGGCCAGGACACCGAGCATGGATGACACTCCTTTGTACTGGCAGACTGTTCAGGCGATGGCGATAGCGAAGTGGCGGCGGGACGGATAAAGCCCCGGACCCCGTTGCGAAGTGCCTTACTGTCGGCTGTCACCGTCTACAGTCGGTTCTGCATCGGACAGCGATGGCCGATGAGGCTGTTTCTGGCATGCCCTTCAGGGGCATGCCAGGCACCACGATTCCCTGCGTGTGCCGTTGCGAAAGGCGGGGCCGCTCGTTCGCGTCCCGCTGGTGCAGACTTGCGCTCGCTAGCGGCCAGAACGGCCTGTGACCAGCCGTTCCCGATTTCTGGTGAACCTTCCTAGCACAATGGGTTGGCGTTGTTAGCCGTATTCACCTGATCGAAGTCGCCGTAGCCGTTGAGAACACCGTTTCCACCGGACCATTGCCACATCAGCTGACAGGCAGCCGAGGCATTGGCGAACCACTGCGCGCTCGCGTTAGAAGCTGAGAATCCGTGCGGGAAATTAAGCTCGGACTGCTCGCTTGTGAAGGTCCATTCAGGCGTGTGCTTGATCACCTGGCCGCCGAATATTCCGGTCCACGAACCATATGAGCGGCCGCCCGCGGAATAGACCCCGGCTAGGTAGGGCGAGTGGGCGTCGATGTAGTTCCTGAATCCGGTGAAGGTAGCGTAGTCCACTTCCGGGGCGATGTAACTCGCTTTTATCCGGCCCCCGCATGGGCCGTTCCAGACGGTGTTCCAGCCGTTTTCGTCCGGTGCCCTGCCGTTGTTCTCGATGTCAAGGAAGATGTAGCGGAAGGAGAAGAACTTACCGTTCAGACGGGCGATGGCCTGCTTGGCCTGCGCGACTCCCCAGGCCAGCGCCTCCGCGTACGTGCCGCGAGGTTGCTGAACCTCACATCGCCAATGCGGGTAGGCACCGTCTTTCCGGTAGTTGCGCGAACCATTACGCGCGGCCAGCCGCGAAGTGTGCACGTGGTGCGGGCGATATTGCGGAATATCACGTTCCATGCGTGCTTCCCCATCCCCTCGGCCGGATCACCCGGGATGGCGGCCGGGATGCTGATACGCAATTCGCTGGCCTGGCATCGGGGCGGAGCAGAACGGGGAGAGGCAGCCGGACCGGACGCGGACGTCCAGGCCGACGCCGGGCCCGTGGTAAGCATGATGAGCGCCACCGTGGCCGTGATTGCCCATCGAGCCGTGCGAAGCGGGAGCACCCCCCCGGGCCATATGCGGAATACCTCCGGTCGACAGGTAAAGATGGCAGGCTGGCAGCACGAACTGACCGGTGGGCTCACTAAAGCTGGCCACCAGCGACCGGGCCCCAGCTCCGGTCCGTCCGGCTTCACGCGGGAATGGCAGTGCTCTCCGCCGTCCACGCCAGGGCCGGCAGTCTGATAGCCCGCGGGGCTGGCCACCTAATTCCAACGCCTGGCGATGGCTAACGTTTTACCCCGTAAGTTCACTCATGGCCCGGCGACACGCCGGAGTAACTTGCCAGCTTTAGCCAGGCGCCCGGCATACGGCGTGGATGCCTCGTTCAGGTCGTTCTTACGACATGGGTGCGGCATCCACGTCGTATAAGCAGGGGGACGGCGAGGGGTATGAAGGTCTGCCAAGCTGGGGCTGTGGATCCGGCGGAACTGAGAGCAGCCGTGGCGCTGCCCGATCCTGCGCTGGTCGTGCTGGTCGGCGCGTCCGGGGCCGGGAAGTCGGTCTGGGCGGCGGAGCATTACCGCCCGGATGAGGTGATCTCGTCGGACCGGCTGCGCGCGCTGGTGGGTAGCGGCGAGCACGACTTGGCTGCGTCGGCCGACGCATTTGCCCTGCTTGACCAGATAGTGGCGGCCCGGCTCGGCCGCGGCCTGACCGCGGTGGTGGACACGCTGGGCCTTGACCCGGCGCGGCGCCTCGGCTACCTGGCGCTGGCCAGGAGACGCGGCATGCCCGCCGTTGCCGTGCTTGTCGACACCGATCCGGTGGAATGCCGCCGCCGGAACCGCGCACGCGACCGGCCGGTGCCCGCGCCCACGCTGGAGGCCCAGCTGCGCCGGGTGCGGGCGGCCGCCGCGGAGATTCCCGGCGAGGGATGGGACCTGGTGACAACCGCCGGGCAGGCTCAGCCCGAGGCCTCGCACTCCCCGGGTGCGAGGATGGCGGCCAGCCAGCAGCGGCAGCGGCCGGTCCGGATGGGCCTGGTGTTGCAGCTGTCGCGATTCCCCTGGGGTGAGGACCCGGCGGCCCCGGCGCGCTGGCTGGCGGCGGTGGCCCGCGCCGCGGCCGAGGCTGGCCTGCAGGGAATCGCCCTGATGGACCACCTCATCCAGATTCCCCAGGTTGGCCGGGCCTGGGAGCCGATCCCGGAGCCGTGGGTGACACTCGGGATGCTCGCGGGCCTGGAGCCGGGTCTTCGCCTCGGCACGCTGGTGACACCCGTGACGTTCCGGGCGCCCGGGATCCTGGCCAAGACCGTGGCCACGCTTGACGCACTGAGCGGCGGACGATCGTTCTGCGGGATCGGGGCCGGCTGGTGGGCGCGCGAGCACGCCGGGTTCGGCCTGCCATTTCCGCCGCCCCGGGCCAGGCTCGACGAGCTGGAGTCGGCCATCGAGACGCTCCGCGCGCTGTGGCAGCCCGGCACCAGGCAGTACCGCAGCGAGCGGGTCTGGCTGCCGGAAACCACCTGCTACCCGCGGCCGGTGTCGCGGATCCCGGTCATCGTCGGCGGCGGCGGCGAGAAGCGGACGCTGGCCATCGCCGCCAGGCTCGGCGATGGCTGCAATCTTCCCTCAGATGTCAGCACGCTGGACCGCAAGCTCGCCATCCTCCGGCAGCACTGCCTGCAAGCTGGGCGTGACCCAGCACAGGTCGAGGTGACCGTGCTCGACATCCCGGTCATCGGCCGCGACCGTGACGACGCCGCATCGATCGTGGAGAGACTGCGCGGCAGGACGACGGCCGCCGTCTTCGCCCAGCGCCATCACGCCGGCCCTGCCGACGAGCACATCGGCCGCTACCGGTTGCTGGCCGACCGCGGCGTGAAGACCGTGTTCGTCTCCCTCCCCCACCTGGCCGATCCCGAGGATGTCCTGTGCCTCAGCCCGCTGGCCGCCGCCTTCGCCTGAACACCGTGACCCGGGCGATTCACCCGCGCAGGGGGAGTTCGCGTTACGGGACACGCGAGATGCTCGGGTGAGTCCGCGTCACTCATTCCCCGTGAGCGCTGGGGCAGGGCATGAAGCTGACCCAGGCTGCCGTGAGCCTGCTACCCCCGCTTTAAGGTGGCAGGGAACTCATTGCCAGCAGGGTCAGGTGACCTTCGGAAGAGTTATCGGAACCGAGAGTAAGAGGTGATCGCCGTGGAGATGGAACACGTCATGCGGGCCGGGCTGCGGACGAGGGGTGGTTGCGATGTCTGAGGATGAGCAGCCAGGCGCCAGCCCTGATACGCCGACCAGCCAGGACCTCAGCCTGGCCAGGACCACGCGGCTGAGCGACCGGGTCGCCGGCCACCTCGCTGATCAGGCACGCCTCACCGCCCAGGGCGCCAAGGCCAGACGAGTGACGAGCACTGACGGCGAGCCAGGAATGGCCGATTTCACGCCGTTGCGTGACCTGATCTCCGAGCTGGTGGAGGAGGCACGGAAGGTGAGGGCGCGGGAGCGGATAGCCCACGCGCTGCGGCAGGCCGCCGACGCCCTCGACCCGCCTGGCTGAGATACGGCGTGGATGCCACGTTCATGCTGCTCCAGCGATGTGGATGTGGCATCCACGCCTTACGTTGCCCAGAACTTCGCATGAACTGAAACACGTTCTAGTCTTGTGCCATGCGTCACGGCATTGTCCTGAACGGGTGACATGAACCCACCCCGTTCGGACATACCTCCGCCTCTACCGGCGTCGGTGCTGGCTGAGGGCACCGAACGCTACGACGTGGTGGTCATCGGCTTCGGCATCGCCGGCGGAAGCGCGGCCCTGGAAGCGGCCCGGGCCGGCGTCCGGGTGCTGCTGCTCGAGCGGGCCGCCGTGCCCGGAGGGACCACCTGCATGGCCGGCGGGCATTTCTACCTCGGCGGGGGCACGGCGGTGCAGCGGGCGACCGGTCACGAGGACTCCGCGGAAGAGATGTACAAGTACCTGGTCGCGACGTCAAAGACGCCCGAGCACGACAAGATCCGCGCTTACTGCGAGGGGTCGGTTGAGCATTTCGGCTGGCTGGAGTCGCTGGGCTTCGAGTTCGAGCGTTCCTTCTTCCCGGGCAGGGCGGTGATCCAGCCTGGCACCGAAGGGCTGATGTTCACCGGCAACGAGAAGGTGTGGCCGTTCAGGGATCAGGCCAAGCCGGCGCCGCGTGGCCACAAGGTCCCGGTTCCGGGGGACACCGGGGGGGCGAAGCTGGTGATGGACCTGCTGCGGGACCGGGTCGAGGAGGCTGGCGTCGAGGTGAGATACGAGACTGGCGCGGCCCGCCTGGTGACCGGCGAGTCCGGCGCCGTGGTGGGACTGGCCTGGCGTTCTTTCGGTGACACCGGGGTGGTCCGGGCGGGCGCGACCGTGATCGCGGCCGGCGGTTTCGTGATGAACCCCGAGATGGTCGCCGAGTACACCCCGGCGCTCGGCGGCAAGCTCATCACGCTCGGCTCGACGTACGACGACGGGCTGGGCATCCGGCTAGGGATGTCGGCAGGCGCGGACCTCAGGCACATGGACGAGCCGTTCATCACCGCGCCGTTCTACCCGCCCCCGGTGCTGGTCACCGGGCTCATCGTCAACTCCCGAGGCGAGCGTTTCGTGGCCGAGGACTCCTATCACGCACGGACATCGCAGTTCGTGATGGAACAGGCCGGTTCCGCGGCCTACCTCATTGTCGACAGCGCGCACATGCAGCGGCCTCAGATGCCGCTGGTGCCGGTCTTCGACGGCTACGAGACCGTGGCCGAGATGGAGGCGGGACTCGGCATGCCCGCCGGGTCACTGGAGAAGACACTGGCCCGCTATAACCACCATGCTGCCCGCGGGGAGGACCCCGACTTCCGCAAGGGCGCTGACTGGCTGGCACCACAGGACCGGAGCCCGTGGGCGGTCTTCGACCTGCGGCTCGGCCACGCGCTCTACGCCGGGTTCACTCTCGGGGGTTTGCGCACCACCGTGGACGCACAGGTACGGCGTCCCGACGGTTCGGTCATCCCGGGTCTGTACGCGGCCGGAGCCTGCGCGTCCAATATCGCCCAGGACGGCAAGGGGTATGGCTCAGGCACCCAGCTCGGCGAGGGATCGTTCTTCGGCCGGCGGGCAGGCCGGCACGCGGCTCAGCTCGTGCCGGCGAGCTAGCCGCGCTTGTGCTTACGGAGGGCGCGCCAAGTCTCGGTCTTGTCGCCCTCATCCGGCCCAGCTTCGCCCCGGGCCGCCGCCTCCACCTGCTCGGTCAGCTTCTCCGGGCTGCTGGCCGCGACGAGCGTTCGCTTGCCGCGGACCGCGATCCACACGCTTTCCAGCGGGTCGAACAGAATTCCCCACCGGGGGAACCTGGCCCGGAGCCTGCGTGTGTCGTCAGCCGTCTCTGCAATGCCGTCTGGCATGGCATCCCCCAATTGCTGAGAGCCTGCCTGTTCTCCCAGAATAAGACCGGAGAGCCCGGCCCGCTGGCGAATATCAAGATCACCTCGGCGCGGCAGGGGCTCCTGGCCGTCCTCCGGACTGGTCGGGGACGGGTTCGGGCCGCCGAAGGCGGCCGCCGAGCACGACCGCGATGGCCGTCAGCCAGGCGGCTACGAAGAGAACACTGGCGATCACGTCGGTCGTCCAGTGCACCCCGAGTTCTACTCGCGAGAACGCGGTCGCCGCGATAGCCAACCCGGCAGTCAGCCAGCACAGTATCCGCACTACCCGGTGGCGGGCGGGCGTAGCCACGCACAGAGCCAAGGCGGTGAAGGCCAGGCACGCCGCGGCGGTGTGACCGGACGGGAACGACCAGCCGTGCGCGGATACCAGCCAGATGGCCCGCGGCGGCCGGTCGCGACTGACGACCGTCTTGCCGATCCTCACGCCACCGGCTTCACCTGCCCACGCGAATACGGCCGCGAATATGGCCAAGACCGGAAGTCGTCTGGTGATGACCAGCACGACAACGACTACGGCCGCGACCAGCAGCGCGACCCACGAGCCCAGCCAGGTCACGTGCTTCATGACGGAGCTGAGCGCTGCCGTCCGCGAGTTCACCACGGCCCGCGTGAGGTGATCATCGAAATGAGTGATCGCAGCCGAGTGGATCACGAGCTCACCAGCTGCGATGAGCAGGCCGACCAGCCCGGCCCAGATACCGGCCAGCACCATGAAGCGGAACAGCACGGCCCTGCGCTGCGGTGCTGGAACTGTGCGCCGGTGCCTGTCTTGAACGACCATGCCATCTCATCTCCTCCCCCACCAGGCTTCGGGAGTCCACGGACCGTGCGTCAGGAGTGCGCCAGCCAGGGTGTCGCCCGGTCCCGGTCCAGACGCTCCGGTGCACGCAAGGTAGTGATCATGAGCTGGACGGCGTCCCGGACGTCCCTGGTCATCTGGAAGCACTCCGCCGCCGAGTGGCATTCGGCCGGTGCGAACTGCCGCGCCGTCGCCACCACGGCGCCAGCCAGGCCCGGGAATTCCGCGGCGTCCCCGGGATCGAGCGGCCAGCCCGCTCCCCCGGCCGCGGTTCCCAGGCTGGCGATCTGATCGCCCAGCCAGGTCCAGGGGTCAGAACTCAAGGCAGCATCCCAGAACCGGGCGGACGGCTCGTTGCCCGTGAAGTTCGGATGGTAGTGGGCAGCGGAGAAGCTGCCGGGAGCATCCGCGAGGCGGTCGAACAGATCGGCCCGCCACAGCGGGCGATCGACGGTGGTGAGCTGCGACGCTGACTCGCTGCCTCGATGCGGATGCTGAACCAGCTCCCGGATCTCGATCCGGGCACCATGCTCCATGGAAGCGTCGTCAAGGTTGATCTCGAACCAGTGCCGGATGATGACGGCCGAGCGGGAAAGAGCCAAGATGTGCTGCACAGCGCCCCGGTTATCTGGATCTGGACGTCCAGGCCCTAGTATGCGACCGGGCGAGCAGCAGGTCAACGCGCCCGACGGCGCGCGGCGATTCCCGGGAACCTGGCGGGTCTGTATCAGCATGAGGACGTCTGACGCATCGGAGGAAATCATGGCGAACTCGGTTCCCGGCGGGGCCGGAGACTACAACACCACCATCATTGAGGAGTTCCGGGCCAACGGAGGACGCGTCGGCGGACCATGGGCGGGCACCACGATGATTCTCATTCACCACATCGGCGCCAGGTCCGGGATCGAGCGCGTCTCGCCGCTGGCCTGCTCCCCGCAGGGAAATGGCCGCTTCGCGATCGTCGCCTCCAACGGAGGATCGCCAGCCCACCCGGACTGGTACTACAACCTCAAGGCGAGCCCCAGGATCAGAGTCGAGGTGGGTGCCCAGACGCTCTGGGCTCTGGCGGAGGAACTGGATGGCAACGCCCGAACCCGGCTGTGGCCGAAGCTGATCGCGGAGGCTCCCGCCATCGGCGAATTCCAGGCCAGGACCGAGCGACAGATCCCGGTCTTCATGCTGACCCCGGAGGAGCAGGCGCAACGCCCCCAGCCGTGAAGGGAAGCTGGTACCGACGACCGTTCAGCCCTGACCTTCGAGGCACGTCCCGGCTTATGCCCTGATCGGCGGGTAGTTCGCGGGGAGCAGCCCGTAGGAAGACTGGTCGCGGTTGGGCGCGGCGGGTACGCCCAGTGACTGGAGCAATGCTTCGAAGTTGAGCCCGATCCTGGTCGGGAACGGGCCATTCCCGCCGACACTCCCGGCTTCGGGAAGCTGCGATTCCGCGGACAGCCCGCTTTGCTGCGCCCATCCGGTCTCGATGCCAGCGCTGCCGGCGAACATGTTGGCGATCACGGTGGCGGACGAGACGTGCTGGCCGACCTGAACGGTTGGCGAGACATCTTCGGCCAGGTAGACCGTCAGGCCCGCATCCGGGCCGTCGGTCAGCTTGTACGTGATCCACCCTCCACCAGGCCACCCGGCGGAGTTCCCGGTCGCGTTGGTGATGACGGCGTTGCCCAGAGCGTAGACCTGACCCGATCCGCCGAAGTCGACGCCCATGTCGATGCGCTCGGGAACCAGGCCGCTGACATCACGGAGAGGGTTCTGATAGCCGGGCACGACCGCGACGCCGACGCTGACGATCTCGAGTTGCTGGCTGGCCCGTGAGCCCAGCGCGCCCGCGAGGCGCATGCCGAGCAGATCAGCCTGAGCCACCCAGGCGAGATCAGGTTCTCTCGCTATCCAGTGGTTCGCGGTGGGCCAGAAGGAGTACAGGAGAGCCGAAACCGCAACGCCAATGGCCGCGACCCGGGCGGGCTTGCTCCGCAACGGGGACGCGGTCGGCGATGGCTTCCGGTGCCGGGAAGCCGCGCTGGGGCGACCGGGTGGCAATCGTGGCTACTTACGGTTCCGGGCAGGTGTGCAGGACACGTGCACCAGGCTGCACTACACCCACAGGCCAAGCGGCCGAAACTACCCAAGAGATAGGAGTGACCACACTACGTCGACCTAGCACCGGCGCCGAGGGCATACTGCATGGATGCCGCGCTCACGTCGTAAGAGCTGCATGAAAGCGTCAACCATGCAGTATGGACACAGTATGGACAGACAGTCTGGGGCGGCTGAGACGCGCGCGGTTACCGGTAGCGGAAGCCGTCCAGGAACCGGCGGAAGACGCCGCCTTCGCGGGTAAGGGCGGGGCTGGGTTCGGGCGTTACGGTGCGCTGGCGGGCGACGGGCTGGTCGTAATCGGTGCGAGCGATGGCGTCGACGACCTGAGACTCGTCGAATCCCTCAGAGCCTTCGATCTGGGGCACGTAGCCGACGAGCATGCCGTCCCGCATGACCTGGGCTTCGAGGCCGGCCGTGCCGTCGGTGTCCCACTCGGCTTCGCGGCCTCCGGGCAGCGACACGCGCACGCCGAACTGGTCGACGCCGCCCCGGAGCAGATGGGCGTTGATGCCGCGGTCACGAAGAGCGTCGACCACCCGGCGGGCCCGGAATTCGTCCATACCCGCAATTTAGCGTTCGTTCCTGAATGATCGCTGAACGTCAGCACCAGCCACGTTCTGAGCAAGGCTCGCTAGCGGTGCCCTCCGACGGGCGGGTTGACCCCGGTTCGGGTGGCGGACCATGGCGCCGACGGTAGCGGCGCGAGGACCTCGGCCGGGATCGAGTCGAGGTTCGGCGGCTGATCCGGGGACCCCGTCCGCGCACTCGCCACCACGGTGTCGCCCAGGCCGAAGACGTCGCCGGTCCCGGCGGCTTCGTCCTCATCGGCCCTGCGGGCGCGCCACCTCGACGGCACGAACATGGGCGTGATCATCGCCAGTCCCGCTGCCGTGAGGATCCCGTTGATGAGCATGGCCTCGAAGCCCGCCCCGAAGGGATCCGGCCGCAACGGGATCAGGTCGACCGCTTGCCGGACGCTCACCAGGTACAGCCCGGTCCAGCCGAGCAGCATCAGCCCCGGCAGCCCGGCGGCGAGCGGCGAGATCCCGGGTACGGCGATGAGGATCCCGGCCAGCAGGCCGGTGCAGGCGAGCGCGGCGAAAGCGATGAGCACGTTGTGATCGGAGATCAGCGAGCCACCGCCGGCCGGCAGCTGGGCAAGCTGGCCTGCGGCGGCGGGCACGCGCAGGAGCCGCAGGTAACCCCAGGCCCCTGGGAAGAACAGCACTCCGGCCATGATCACGGCCAGTACCAACCCGATCCGATGACGCATCTAGCGAGCCTCCGTTCTGTCACATCTGCCGGTTGCTCCCGATTCGAAGCGGAATCCGGCCCCGTGACGTTACATCTGGCCCGAAGATGCAGGATCCCGTCCGAGTTCACGCTTCCGGATCGGGCGGCTTGCAGGCCGATAAGGACGCCGGCCGCGGCGCAGCCCAGAGGGCGCGTTACCAGACCTGGTGGGCTACCTCCGCTACCAGTTCGAGCTTGTGCTGCTGGGTGTCCTCGCTGATGAGGTTCCCCCCGATCGACACCGGCGAGAACCCGCACTGGGTGGACAGCGCGAGCCGCTCACGGTCGACGTAGCGGGCGGCCTCGTCGATGCGGGCGATGACCTTGTCGGGCGACTCCATCTCGGAGAGCTTGCTCGACACCAGGCCGAGCACGACCACCTTGTCGTCGGGCACGCTGGCCAGCGGCTCGAAGGAGCCCGAACGCTCGTCGTCGTACTCGAGCAGGAACACGTCGAAGTTGCCCGAACGGCCGAACACCTTGTCGGCGGTGAACTCGTAGCCTCCGGTCGCGATCCACGTGCTCTTGTTGTTCCCCTTGCAGATATGCAGGCCGAACGTCACTCCGGGCACGTCGGCCACGGAGTTGATGATGTCCACGCCCTCGGTGAGCGTACGTTCGGTGTCGATGC
>Ga0306920_100011491_pt1 | contig 11965 bp, 8 predicted proteins | sample flu12Cox44000170_FD_204666 | JGI IMG/M metagenome (GOLD analysis project Ga0306920, IMG submission 204666) | Lab enrichment of tropical soil microbial communities from Luquillo Experimental Forest, Puerto Rico - flux4day.12C.oxic.44.000.170 (v2)... | ecosystem: Environmental > Terrestrial >...
CAAATAATCCCCGGCTCCCGCTGATCGTCTATCGCGGCGCGCTCAAAACCGGGGGCGATGCCGCGGCGAGCTGCGTGGCGCTATTCCACCGCAATGGCTGGACCGGCGCCTGGCAGAACGGGGTCTATTCGCATCATCACTATCACAGCAGCGCGCACGAGGTGCTCGGCATCGCCGCCGATTGGGTCCGCGTGAGATTGGGTGGCGAGAGCGGTCAGACCGTTGAGACTGCGCGCCGGCGATGTCGTGGTGATCCCAGCCGGCGTTGCCCACAAGAACGAGGGGAAAAGCCCGGACCTTCTCGTGGTCGGCGCCTATCCGCGCGGGCAGAGCCCCGATATGTGCCGCCCGGGTGCTGCGGATCACGCATGGGCAGTGCCGCAAATCGCCGCGGTGCCGCTGCCCACCGGCGACCCGGTCCATGGTCCTTCAGGGCCGCTGCTCGAGCGCTGGCGCGCACAGGACCCGGCTGATCCGGAGCCTCTGGGTGTCCCTTCGCGGCGCTCTATAGGCAGCGCCCGGTATAGACGATGTCGCCGCCATTGCCGAACGGCCCCTCCCAGGGCTGCACGAATCGCCGGGTCTCGACGACATAGCCGGCTGCGCACATGCCATGGGCGGTGAGCGCCTCGGCGAGCCAGTCGCGGCGAATCTGCTCGGCGGCACCGTCGTCGTTTTCCGTCATCACCGTATTGGTCCAAGCATCGTAGGTGAACGTGGCAGGCGTGTCGGCGGTGAAATTCTCGACGCGAACCGGGTCGTTGTCGATGATGCAGCCGGCGAGCAGGATGAGGCAGGCAGGGACGAGCGCGCGCATTTGGTTGGACTTCTTGATCAGCTCGTGCCTCTCTTCCCTCTTTCTCCACCCTGACGCAAGCATTCCGCGTCTGGTGGCAGACAGTATACGGTTCTTCGGCATCTGGGTGACTGTATAAATCTTTGAGCCTAATTGACCCGGTAATCTGATCGAGCGTGAGATGAGCTTCGATCGCATTTTTTGCCTGCGCCGTCGCATTCTGCGGCGCTGGACGACGGACATGGTCACTCTTGCCGATTCCGCCCGGGACTCGGAACAGTGGAAACTCGCTGCCCAGCTATATCGAAAGGCGCTCGACTGCGATCCCCGTAATGCGCCGATCTGGGTACAATACGGTCATGCGCTGAAGGAGGCGGGCGGGCTGCAAGACCGTGAAAAGTTGGCACAAGCCGAGGCCGCTTATCGAACGGCACTGTCGCTCGATTCGAGTGTACCCGACACCTATCTGCAGCTTGGTCACTCGCTCAAACTCCAGGGCAAGACGGAGGAGGCCCAGGGGGCCTATCTGCGTGCCTTCGCGCTGGACCCGTCAATACCTGATACGCTCCGGGAACTAGATGGACTCGGCTGGTCAGCCGCCGAACTCTTTGAACCGCGGCGGCAAACGGCAGCGGATGGTCGTCCGGCCACTGGCGATGTTTCGCTACCTTCGCCTGCCGAAATCGGCAACTCGGCGGATCACCTATCGTTGAAGCTGTCTGTCGATCGACCGCAAATCATCGATGGCAAGGTATTGGGCAGGATCCGCGACAGCCTTCTAATTGAGGGCTGGGCATTGGCTCGCGATGGAGTCGCGGGCGTCGACGTGTCGATTGATGGGCGTCATTTCGATACCGCGAAGTACGGTCTTCGCAGAGAGCATGTCGGCGACGACTATACCGATTGGGAGGGATCGAGGTTATCCGGTTATGCGCTGGCGATCCCCGCGAGAGTTATAGCGACCGGCGAACATTTGGTTCGGGTCACTCTCCGCGCGCGCTCTGGACACACCACAGCCACCGAATTCCGGTTCGTGGCGGAAACCGAGCAGCCGGCTACTGATCGCGCGCCCTGGGCGCTGCGGCGAAGGATGCCGCGCGCGGAGATCGAGGTGACCAAAAGTATCCTGATGGGTCTCGCATGGCATCCGCAGTTTGGTGTCGTTCTCGGCGCTGCCGGCCCCGACGACGAAGCCCTGGACATCTCGTTGCAAAGCCTGCGCGAGCAGGTTTACGGCTCATGGCATGCCATCGTCGCCTGGAAGGACTCCGCCTTTCCGGAGAGACTCTCTGAACGGCTCGCCCAAAAATTCCCCGACCTGCGCGACCGAGTCAGTGTCATGCTCCAAAGCGAGAACGGAAGTTTCGTCGAAGCCATTTCCCGGGCGGACGGCGGCGAACGCCCAGAGCTGATCGGCATGATTACTGCCGGTGACATACTAAGCTGCGATTCGCTGCTCCAGATGGCGGTGGCGACCGGGATTGAACGCGAAGCGGAATTTTTTTATGCTGACGAACGCCGGGTGAGCCCAATCAGCGGCAAGGTCGAGGTCTTCCTCAAGCCGCAATGGTCTCCCGATTTACTGCTCGCAACGAATTACATCGGCAGGTTCTGGTGCGCCCGCCCGGGCCTCCTCGAGCGGGCGGGTGCCCGGCTCCGAGACTGGCGATCTTTTGGCGAGTACGATCTGGTCCTGCGTTGCACGGAGCAGGCGGAGAGCATCCGGCATGTCCCGCGGGTGCTGTGTGAACGGGGCGTATCGCGGATTGATGACTCTGAATGCGAGCGCATAGCTCTGACTCGGGCGATGGCTCGGCGGGGAATCGATGGCGAGCTTACCGAGGGTTGCGCTTCCGGCTATTATCGCCTGAACCGGCGGCCCCGCTTCCACAGGCTGGTCTCAATCATCGTTCCGACAAGCAATGTTTCGCTTTTGAGCCAATGCTTATCCGGACTTCTCAAGAAAACCGCCTATCAAGACTTTGAACTGATAATTCTATACAACAAACGAACGAGGCCCGAAGTATGCCCCTATTTGGAAACCCTTGCATCGGACCCACGCGTCAACATTATCAACTCTACGGGACCGTTCAATTTCTCGCGTATCTGTAATCTTGGAGTAGCGAAGTCGCGTGGTGAACTTTTGCTGTTTCTCAACGACGACATCGAGGTGGTCGAACCAGGCTGGATCGATGCATTGATCCAACATGCCGAACGGTCCGAGGTGGGCGCGGTCGGGGCTCGGCTGCTTTATCCTGATGGCAAGGTCCAGCATGCCGGAATGTTCTGGTCGGGGCCTGCGGGACGCCACGCATTTCGCTTTGCCGGAGGGTCGGACCCCGGCTATTTCGGTCTCTCCTTAACCCCGCGCAATGTCATCGCGGTGACTGGCGCGTGCATAATGATGCGGCGCAGCTGGTTCGACGCGATCGGCGGATTCGACGAGAGCCATAGCGTCGTCAACAACGACGTCGACCTCTGCCTGCGTTGCTGGAGCAATGGCGGGGTCGTCGTCTACGAGCCAGCCGCCACCTTGATCCATCACGAGCTCGCGACCCGCCACGATATGCGAGATGAATACAATATCGAGGGTTTTTGGAAGAAGTGGGGCCCACTCCTGAACGCTGGTGATCCTTACTACCATCCGAATTTGGCGCGCGATCGCGATGATTACTCGGTCGATGAAGAAGCGGTCCAGCTGCACTACGCCGGTCACCTGCTCTTCTACCAAAAGGAGATCCGTCGAATCCTGGTCGTGAAGCTCGATCATATCGGCGATTTCATAATCGGCGCTGCGGCGCTGAAGAGGCTGCAAGCCCGTTTCCCAGAGGCTGATTTGTACCTTCTCGCGCCATCCGGCAGCGCCGCCCTTACCGAATTCGTCCCCGGGATTAAGGAGGTCATCAACTTTGAATTCTTTCACCCTCGTTCGGGTTTGGGTGAGCGCCAGCTATCCGAGGACGATCTGGATTCGCTGCAACGTCGGCTAGCACCTTATTGCTTCGATCTCGCCATCGATCTTCGCACCTACCTGGACACACGAAAGATCCTCCGCTTGACCGGTGCCCGCTGGCTTGCGGGCTATGACCGCGACAGTCATTTCCCATGGCTCGACATTGCGCTCGAATGGGAGGGCGACAACCCGCTAATCGGCAAGCGCTCCCACGTGGGCGACGAGTTGTGTCGGCTGATCGATGCGGTCGCCTTGGCCACAAGCCCCGATCGGGACATTCTCCGCCCAACCGCGCCGCTCGAAGGCGGCCATCTGGACGTACCGCCGCCGACCGGCCGGGGTTATGTCTGCGTTCACCCCGGCGCTGGCGTCGAGACGCGGCGGTGGCCGGCAGAGCATTTTGCTGCGTTGATTGATCTGTTGGCGGCAAATCACAATGTCGACATTTTTTTGATCGGAGGGGCCGACGAAACCCAGATCGCAGCCGAGGTTTTGGATAAGGTAAGCCATAAAAAAGCCGCGCGTTCTCTCGTGGGGATGACCGATTTGACCGAACTTTCAGCGCTGCTTGCCTCGGCCGCGTTGTTCGTCGGCAACAACAGCGGACCCCAGCATATTGCCGCCGCGCTCGGCGTTCCTACCGTCGGCATTTATTCTGGAACCGTCGACGCACGCGGGTGGGGACCGATCGGCCCTCATGCAGTCGCCGTTCAACGAAATATGAGATGCAGCCCGTGCAACTTCGCCAGGGTCGAACAGTGCCCGCGCGGGCTCACTTGTTTGATAGACCTCCCGCCGTCCGCAATCTACGAGGCCTGCCGAGAAATGTTATCTATCGCACCTACGTCTTTTCTAACGAAGCATTGAGTATCGGCTATATAGATCCAATCTTTCTACTGTCCGCGAGAATCACTTCATTTCTCTCGGCAGCCATGGGCTTCAGGTCGCAACCGACCACCAGATCATGTAAAAATACCGCAAATAGAACGTGGTCGATCGCGCACGCGCCGGACCGCAGATTGCCGCGGTCCCGCTGCCTGTCGGCGACGACCGTGTAGACGTTGTTGCCACCGTTGCCGAACGGACCCTGCCAGGGCTGTGCGAACTGCCGGGTCTTGACGAAACGGCCGGCTGCGCGCATTCCATGGGCGGTTAGCGCCTCGGCGAGCCAATCGTGCCGGATCTGCTGCGCCGCGCGTGATCGTTTGCCGTCATCACCGTGTTGGCCCGCACATCGTAAGTGAAGGTCACGGGGTCTCGGCGGTGAAATTGTCGACGCGAACCGGGTCATTGTCGATGATGGAGCCGGCAAGGCCGGCGGAGACGAGCGCGCGCATACAATCGGATTCCCTAATACGGGCCCCGAGCCTCTCTTCCCTCTTTCCTCGCCGCGAGCAAGCGATCCACAACCCGGACGCCCCTCTGCCGCGCACGCGCGGCGGTTGCTCGCTGCCCGCCGACCGGGTTAGAAGACGCTGGCTGGTCCGCCGTTAACTACCCGCAATGAGTGACGACATGCTGAGTCCTCGGTCGCTTCCCATCGAACTGCCGCGACGCGACCGAATCAGGGCAATTTCGAGCGCGGTGCAACGCCGGCCGATCGTTCTCGTGGTGGGCATGCATCGCAGCGGCACATCGCTGTGCTCTCATATCCTGAGCGCGCTCGGTGTCGATATGACAGATAGGATAGCCGGTCCGGGGAACCCAGCGCCGACGTCGGACAATCCGCGGGGACATTGGGAGCGCTGGGAGATCGTCGAGTTTCACGATCACATTCTCGAGCTCTTCAACCGCGACTATTTGGGACGCTTTCACGATTTTGCGCTGCCGGTGGCGTGGTGGGCCGATCCGCGCGTCGCCCAGATCAGGCGCGAGATCGTGGCGTTTCTCGAAGCGCGCATGGGCGACAGCTATTTCGGCTTCAAGGATCCGCGCACAGTGCGTCTGATGCCGGTGTGGCATCAGATTTTCAACGAGCTCAAACTGGCGCCAAAACTCGTGCTGTGCCTGCGCAATCCTGCGCAGGTCGCCCGATCGCTCCATCTGCGCGACGGTCTCGATCCGGCAACCGGGGAATATCGCTGGCTTGTTCATCTTGTTGATTTTTTTCGATATACCAATTCCTATGATTTCTGCACGGTCGAGTACGAAACCTGGTTTGACGACCCTTCGGTCAACCTCGAAAAATTGAGCAAATTCCTTGATTTGCAGTGGCAGCAAAGCGAAACCGATCTCGGTCTCGTGTTGTCCGGCGTCATCGACCCCGGCGCGAGACATGACGACCCCGAGCATCGCGCGGCAAACCAACCTCTGGTGCGCACGCTGTATCAGCTGACAAGCCGTGCCGGCGAGGATGGCGGGGCGCGGGACCAAATCGCCTACATTGTCTCGCAGTTCATCGGCTTTCAGCAATTGCAAAGGCCTTTCCAGGAAGCCTTCGAAGAAGTCGCCAAGGCGGCTGCAAAATACCCCGAGGCTGAACAAGAAGCGGCGTGCTTGCGGGGGCTCATCTGCGAACGCGATGCCGGCGTCATTTCTGCCGAGCGGAAAGCGGAAGCCGCCGAAGCCAGGCTCGCGGCGGCCCTTGCCGAGATTGAACGACTACGGGCGCAAATCGCCGATCTTGAGAAAGAGCGCGCCGCCCGCTCCGAGATCGAGCAAAAGTTGAGCTGTCTTGAGGTAACGCTCGCTGAGAGAGAGATGACTTTCCGGCGTACCGAACAAGAGGCGCAAGAGTCCAGCACCGCGGCCCTAGAGAGGCAGATCGGCGAAATTGGTGTGTTGCGCGATGCGCTGGCGCGGATGGAGCAGCAACACGCAGCAGCAACGGCAGCGCTTCAGGTCAAGGTCGCGACGCTGGGGGAGACGCTAGCAAAGACCAAGGCCGAGACGCACCAGCGTGCCGCTGCCGAGAGGACACTGCAGGCAGAGGTCACGACGCTGCGCGGCAGGCTTGCACAAGCCGAGAGCCAGGCGACAGAGCATCGGGCAGCGGCCGCGGCGTCGTTAGAGGTCCAAATCGCCGCGTTGCGAGAAACGTTAACCGCAGCTCGGGAGGTTGGAAAGGCCGCGGTCGCTGCATTCCGCCTCGACATCGCCGCACCTGCAAAACCCCACAGACCGGGCGGATGGCGGCGGGGCATCATACGGTTCTTCGGAGTTCAGCCGAGCTTCTGAGCACTTACGCCTTAGCGAGGTCAGCTATCGGCCGCTCGGATCATTCGATCACTATGTACCTGCGGCTCTCACGCATCAGCCACAAGCCGAACAATGTTAAGACCGCGAGGACAAATGTCGTATAGCCGGGGTCGCCATAGGTCGTGATCGTGGTCCCGAAAACCCCGGCGCGGATCATCTCGTATGCCTGCGTGTATGGCTGATAGAGAGCCACGGTGCGCAGGCCGGGGGGCAGCCAATCTGCGAGATAAAAGAAACCCGAGAACATCATGAACAGGTAAGTGTAGGGTATCCAAATCTGGTGTACCCATTCGGTGCGTTCAGACAGGGCGCCGATGACCAGGGCAGCCGCAATACTCCACCAGGCCATATAAAAATAGCCCAAGTAGAACATCGGCAAATCGCGCGGCACATCTACTGCCCCGATTGCGTAGAACACTGCGAAGGACACGACCAAGGCGGCGAGGTTCGATAAGATCTCTAACAGCGCGCGCGCGGCAAAAATGTCGAAGATCTTAACCCGCTGATGGTAAAGCAGCGGCACGTTCGCACGGATAAACAACAATATACGCATGCCGAGGTGACGGAACAGCAATAGTGGAAGATAGCCGCTCCACAGAAATGGCACCAGCGAAAGGCCATGCTCATTGGGGTCTCTGACTGCCCGCCACACAAACAGGACCGGAAGCGCGAACATCAGCGGCTCAGCGACGATCCAGGCAAAGCCGAGGCCCTCACGGCCAAACCGCGTATAGAGCTCGCGAATGACCAGGGCGCTGACGACCTGCTTTTGGATCAAGAGCCCTCGCCAAAACGACGACATAATCTCCGCCTTGGGTAAAACCCGCGCCGATTGCGGCCAGCCGCAGCGGCGTGAGGTCACTCTAACTCGTTCGGGAGGCGAATGGAACGGGAGCATGAATCAGGTTGGACCCAACGACGCGTCCATTATGCCCCTCTTGTTTAAGCCTCTGGAAACATTGGAAGTTGATTTGCCGGCGTGATGCGATACGGGCGACCTGTTCGCCCAATCGCAGCGGCCACCCGTTCGTCTTGCAGCTCGGCGGCGCGGATCTGGTACGGAGCCCCCGGGACGACCTGCTCAGCGGAGAGAATGCGGTCTTTGATCAGCCGACGGATGCCTGAAACTGTTCGTTATAAACCCACATGCGGTAGCCATTCACGTCGTCCAAAAAGTATTTCCCTACAGGAATAACAAACCATTTTGCTTTAATAGTGAACTCATTCGGCTAAAAATTTATACGTCTCGTTAATATGTTCTAAGACAGAAAAACCAAAGATAATATCGAAATATCCCTCTGGCCAGTCGATATCTTCCGTCTGTTGCTGCAAGAACCTGATTTTTGGGTCGTCGATTCTGACTTGAGGCAGCTCAAATGGATTGGTGCAACTCACTTCCTTTGCGCCGTTTTCTATAAACAAAGACGCGATCGACAATATAGTGTCGCTGTCAACCCTCAAGAATTCTCTTACCTTCGACGTCTACGTATTGCAGGAACTCTTCAGTAACAAGCTTCCCGCCGCATTATGATGCCCGCTTGCTTGGGCCATGACGTCATCACACGTACATACCGACCGATTGTTCCCGGCTGCCATTTGCTGCGACGGGCGGATGCATCTCTTACCGGAGACGAAGCACAGCTGGCGTTGGGGCTCACGTTTGGCGCGCCGACATATTCCATCATTCGCTTTTCCAATGATCCGTGAGTTAGACACCGATCCCGTATCAACATTATCCGGTCGGCGGCGCCTGACGCCGGCCTTTGTTCGCGCCACCACCAAGCCGGTCGAGGTTTACGACACCGTCGTCCCGCAATTGATCTTCAAGGTGACCCCACATGGTCACAAAGCCTGGAACTATGCCGGGACGTTTCCTGGCCACAAAAACCCGACCCGCCGCTCTCTGGGTCCGGTATTTGACGGCACCCGCCGGTCGACCCGCCTCATAGATGCCGGCGCGCTGCGGTGCGGGCCCCTGGACGGTGAACTTCTGTTCGTCCGAGAAACGCAGCTTCGTTTTTAGAGTGCGAAGTTTGTCGAAATCAGCAAACGGGTCTTTTTTTGGCTTCTTCGTTGTCGTCGGTCGCTCAATGCTCGAGCCCCAGCCGGCGACGTCAAACCACGGCAAGGCCTTCAGAGAAGCGCGGCAAACAAAAGCCTCAAGCTTGACTATAGGACCCTATGTCCCTGCCTCGTGAGTTAGAGCGTTCGCGGTTAGGGAGAGACAAGGTTAAGGTCGATCAAGCCGCTTCGCTCCGACCTCCGGGCCTCACCGATGATGGATCCTGAGATAAAAGCGTGAATTGCATTGCGCGAGATACTCGAACCGGTAGTGTGGCACCGCCGGTGCCCACTCAAAGAAGGCTTTGCTTTCGCCTTTCTCGGTAGCGTACCCCCAATCGTCGAAGACGAGGATGGCTCTGTCGGCCAGACGATTCGAGAGATACTTGAGGCAGTCAACTGTCGGTTCGTAAATATCGACATCAATGCGGGCATAGGCAATCGGATTTATTGCGAGTGCGTCTGCGAAGCGGAGGCTGTCCTTGACCCAACCCTTAATCAGCGACAGATATGGACGTTCGGAGAGGCGTAGATTTCGGGCCGTAGTCTCATACTCGGCCGACAATTGGCCTTTCTTCCAACCGTCGAAATCATGTTCCGCCGACGGTTGGGAGAGGCCTTGAAAGCTGTCAAATCCATAGAAGCGGCGCCTCATGCCAATGCTTTCGGCCTTGTCGAGCAGGTTTCCGAGCATTTGCCCTTCGAAAACACCGAACTCGACGATGCTGCCTTCGACATTGTTGGCATGTAACTCTTCGATCAGACTCGCTTCAAAGGCCAGTATGACCTCGAAAAGCTTCATATTCAGCAAATCGCCGAATCGAGTGTCCAGCTCCCAGGATCCGTGCAGAAAATGTGGTGGGTAAGGCGCCGAACGACCGACGACTTCGATGATCGCCCGGTTGTACGCCTGCACATGCGGCCAAAGCCACGCTTGGCGGAATACGTCGTTGCTGGAATCCCGAGCAGCTTCGAATTCGGCTGCGCCAGCCTGGCTTTTGTCAATCCCACTCATTCGAGAAACCCTTCAACTCAGAATGGGCTGAGCGCCCGCTCACCGACGAAACCGAGTCCGATCCATCTAAGCTACCACCATCATCGATGTGGGTGCAAACCATGGGTACTCCGCTACATCTATATGGGCTGTCGGCTCGGCATGGGCTGTCGGCTGGGCTGCGTGTGTTCTTAGTTTCGAGCCGATTGAAGCATTCGGAGCCATGTTCGATCGTATCGCGCAACTTCGGCCGGGCCGCTTTGACTATCGTGTGATGGCGTTGGGAACTCGACCGGGACGCTTCATCTGGTTATGCCTGTTCTGGACGGCGTCGGGCTAACGGCCCTCATCCGAACATCGTTGGGATGGCGCGCAATATCGCGACCTACGCCACTGATCATGGCGGGGAGCAGCTGACAATCTACCGTTTTCGGCAGCGATGCGTCGCCTGGACGATGTCCTCGCAGCAGGTGATTTCTGCGTGCCGACCGGTAAGATCGTCGTAGATAGCGCGGAATATCTCCACCGCGATTGACAGAATCCGCACGAATGGTAATTATATTGACAGGGTCAATCCTCTCGGGAGTGGGGATTTGGCAATAGACATTGCCACGGTCACGTCCGTTCTGCGAGCCTTTTTTGAGGGATCATCTGCAGATACTGTTTTCGTTGGAGATGTGCCGAAGCCAGACGCTCACTTGCACTGGGTCGACGAGCTGTTCACTCGCTCCGAACCGCACGAACCAGATTATCGGATCTTTGGTAAATTGCGTGATTCTGGCAGCACCATCATCGACGTGGGTGCAAACTACGGGTACTCCGCTACATCAATATGGGCTGTCGGCTCGGCTGCCTGTGTTCTCAGCTTCGAGCCGATTGAAGCATTCGGACCCATGTTCGATCGCATCGCGCAACTCCGGCCGGGCCGCTTTGACTATCGTGTGATGGCGTTGGGAACTCGACCGGGACAGCTTGATTTGGTTATGCCTGTTCTGAACGGGGTCGGGGTAACGGCCCTCACAACGGGAAGTCCCCATCCGCACTTCGCTGCAATGGCGCACAACATCGCTACCTATGCCAGTGCTTATGGCGGGGAGCGACTGACAATGTACCGATTTGCGGCACCGATGGGGCGCCTAGACGATGTCCTAGTGGCAGGCGGATTCCGGGTGCCGACCGGTAAGATCGCCGCCATCAAGGTAGATGCTGAGGGGATGGAAGGCGATGTGCTGGACGGGGCGCGGGCGACGATCAAAAGACACCTTCCTTTGGTGATGGCTGACCACAGTCCTCGCCCACGGGCCGTCATGGAGGAAATGGGTTTCAAGATGGCAGAGCTGTCGCCGTCCGGAGACATGCTACAAGAGACGGCGATGCCGAGGCTTGGAGTAAATGGCTGGTTCTTTCATCCGAGCCGGCAGGCCGAGTATCAAGCAGCAGGGATACTACAATGATGGCGACTCGCGCCGCGGCAGAGAGCGAGCGTGTGCACCAGCTCGCCGCTGACAAAACTGTGGGCTAAGTGGGGGCAGGTTGCGGGGAATGCCGCGGTGCGGCGGCGCCGGAAATAGCAGGCGCGAATGTCGCCAGTAAAATTTGATTAATTTTTTCTTCAGGAAAAAATTGGCTTGGGTGCGGTCGCAATCGCTGACCACGGTCCGACGGGCCCTCCGGGAGGGGCGCGAATCGCGCACCACGGTCCGATGGGTCTCGGCGCGATGGGCGATGGCCAGAGCTGCCACGCTCTGGCCCTACGAGTGGTGGAACTAGCCCCCCGACGCTGCCGATGTATGAGCCATCGACGGATGAAGAGATCTTGTACGTCTCTCTCAGCGGTTGGGACTCACGGTTGCCGAACTGACATATTCCATCATTCGCTTTTCCAATAGCCCGTGAATTAAACACTGATCCCGGATCAACATTATCCGGTCGCTGTTCTCGGCCGCCAGGAGGGAATCGATCG
>Ga0306920_100011492_pt1 | contig 11964 bp, 12 predicted proteins | sample flu12Cox44000170_FD_204666 | JGI IMG/M metagenome (GOLD analysis project Ga0306920, IMG submission 204666) | Lab enrichment of tropical soil microbial communities from Luquillo Experimental Forest, Puerto Rico - flux4day.12C.oxic.44.000.170 (v2)... | ecosystem: Environmental > Terrestrial >...
CGGGCGCTCCATCCGCGATCTCGACAATGTCGTTGACAAGGCGCTGACGCCACCGGTGAATCCGCAGCCGAGCGACAACATCTGTCCGCCGCTCTTGATCGGCTCCTGCAAAACGCTCACCGCGCCCCAGTATTGGTTCACAGCCTTTACGGCAGTCTGTATGCGGACCTGCGGCCAAAACCGCTGGCGCTGATCCGTGAGCGCGGCATTCCAGTTTATGATTCCCTTGAACGCGCTGTGCGCTGCCTGCAGGCCCTTGCCGATTTTGGCGAGGCGCGGAAGCGTCCACTTCCTGATGCTACTAACCCCAAAACCGTGCGATCGAGGCAGTTCGAAGAGGTCATCGCGACCTGCCGGAAGGAAATGCGTAGCGTCGTGCTCGAACATGAGGCGCGCCAGGCGCTGGAAGACGCTGGTGTTGAGATGTTGGCGCCAGCGCTGGTCGCTACAACGCTGGGCGAAGCGGAGCAAGCTTTTGAGAAGCTTGGCAGTGTTCCGGTCGCGATCAAGGTGGTTTCGCGCGACATCATTCATAAGACCGATGCTGGCGGCGTGAAGCTGAATTTGAGCACCCCGGCCGCGGTGCGGCGCGCCTTCGCCGATATTGTCGAGAATGGCCAAGCCTACGCGATGTCGCACGCCGGACATGCGGCCGACATTGCCGGCCTGCTGGTCACGCCGATGGCACCAAAGGGTGGCATCGAGGTCATTATCGGAGTCGTGCGCGATCCGAGCTACGGTCCGGTGCTCATGTTTGGATTGGGCGGCGTGCTCGTGGAGGTCCTCAAGGACGTCGTGTTCCGTTCGCTGCCGCTTACCGAGGCCGATGCGCGCTCGATGCTGGGCGAGATCCGCGCGGCTCAGATTCTGGAGGGGGTACGCGGAGCACAGCCGACCGATAAGGACGCTTTGGTGCGCCTTATTCTCGGTATATCCAGCCTCTGTGTGGCGTTTCCCGAGATTGCGGAGCTCGACCTCAATCCGGTGCTCGCTTATCCCAAGGGCGTTGGCATTCTCGATGCGCGCATTCTGCTTGAAAGCAGATCGACTGCCGCATCCTCGTCGCACTGAAGCGGGAGAACTCATGAAAGAGCGCCCGGACCTTATCGATGCGCTGCTGACCGTTGATAATCGCATCGCAACGCTTACCCTGAACCGCGACGACGTGCGCAACGAGCTCACGGGCACGAAGCTGGTCGACGACATTGAGAAGACAGTCGACTGGGTCAATGCCGAAGAATCGATTTGCGCATTGATCGTCACCGGAGCCGGCAAGGCTTTCTCGTCGGGCGGAAACGTCAAACATATGCTCAATCGCGCGGGAAGCTTCGGCGGCGACGTCTATGACGTGCAGAAGCATTATCGGGAAGGCATCCAGCGCATCCCTTTGGCGATGCACCGACTCGAAGCGCCCTCGATCGCGGCCATCAATGGTCCGGCGATCGGAGCCGGCTTCGATCTGGCCTGCATGTGCGACATTCGCATCGCGTCCGATAACGCCACGATGGCAGAGAGCTTCATTAATGTCGGCATCATTCCGGGCGACAGCGGCGCTTGGTTCTTGCAGCGCCTGATCGGCTATCAGCTCGCCGCCGAGCTGACATTTTCGGGCCGAGTCATCAAGGCCGACGAAGCCAAGACCCTTGGCATCGTGCTCGATGTCGTACCGGGCGCGCGACTGGCCGAATGCGCAAACCAGATCGCCGCGAGCTATGCAGCAAGGCCGCCGCGGGCGCTGCGCCTCGCAAAGCGCCTTATGAAATCGGCCCAGCGCATGGAACTGCGTGACTTCCTCGATCACTGCGCGGTGTTCCAAGGCATTTGTCACAACACCGCGGACCATCTCGAAGCGGTCTCATCCTTGCTCGAGAAGCGTTCGCCGGCCTTTTCCGGCCGCTGATATACTCGCGGGGCACAGTGTTCGCCGGCTGCGAGCCCATCTCCCCGAAGATTCGTGGCCTCACGAGCGGAAGGGAACATCATTTGCGTGTATCCTCCGACCAGCGACTGCATGCCCTCCGGGTTGTTCTTGTAGGTGACATGGAGGCCGTGCCCTCCGATGGCTTTTAGGAAGCGCACGGCCGCAAGATGGGCCATGGTTCCGGCGCCTGCGCTAGCGAAGGAAATCCCTTCGGGTTTGGTGGCAATCGCCTTCACGTCGTCGATCGTCATAATTTTTGACGAAGCAGGGACCACGAGCGCCATCGGGTAACCCGCCGATCCCGATGATCGGCGTGAACTCTTGAGGCTATACTTGAGGCTATCGCGCAGGACGGTTTGGACCAGGGCCGCCGGATGCAGGCAGAGGAGAGTAAAGCCGTCCGGCGCGGACTGCGCGACCACCATGGCGCCGACAGCTGTCGCGGCGCCACCCCGATTTTCGACGATGAAGGCCTGCCCAGTTCTGTCCCGATAGCCTCGGAGATGAACCGGCTCAACGTATCGTCGTCGCCACCGGGAGGGTTTGCGACCACGATCCTGATGACCCGATTGGGATAGGTCGCCTGAATTTGGCTCTCGGCTCTTAAGATTACTTACAATGTTCTTTTTTCAGCTATTCTGTTCTTCTGCTGCATTGGGTCGTTCAGCGTCAACAACAATCTTGACGACCGCAATCGGCAGAAGGTGACGCTCACGCCCCCTGGCCAGGCATTCCTGCCCGAGGCGGTTGCGATCCTGAAGCGCGCAAATCTGGGTGTGGAACGCGCCCGCGCTGCGGCGACCGGCATCATCGGCCGGCTGATGATCGGCTTTGTCGACAATGCTCTGTGGGGCGTCTTGCCGCCAGTGCTGCACCGTTTCCAGATCGAGCATCCCCTCGTCAAGCTCAAGCTGAAGCAAATGGCTCGGACGGTGCAAGTCGATCAATTGCGCGACTTGACGATCGATATCGGCGTCCTGCCCTCGTCCTTGCCCCCTGCCCGCGAGCTGGATACCTTCGTCCTGGCGAGCAGCCCCTTATTGGCGGCAATGCCCAAAGAGCATCCCTTGGGCAGCCATTCCAAGGTCGCCCTGCGTAATTTGGCGCAAGAGCCCTTCGTGCTCTCCCCGCCGCGGATGCACAATCGAATGCTCGAGATTGTCATCGATGGCTGCGCGTCGGCAGGTTTCATCCCGCAAATATCCCAGGGAGCAGAACAGCTTCACACCATGATCGCCCTGACGCGCGCAGGTCTGGGTATAACTTTTGTCCCCAGGTGGGTCGCCCAAACCTACAGCACGGTCTTGTCCTATGTTCCGCTCTCAGACCCGCTGCCTCCTTATGAGCTGCTGGTAGTCTGGCATCGCGACCATTCAAATCCAGCCGTGAAGCAATTCTGTGCTGCGGCTGCGGCGCGATAGGTTGACCTCGTTCATTTCCTCCGCATCCTCTCTTCCACTTAAGGTGATTGGCGACACGGCTGCCTTCGAACAGGTCAACGCGGGAGCGCCGTTCCCGGCCGGAGGTGTTCGCAGATCTATGCCGAGATGGCGCACCCGACCATGGATGAGCTCGCCGGACGCTATGATGATCCGATACTGATCCACCCCAAGAACCTTCTAGCTCGCGCTGGTGGCGGCACCGGACGACCTGAACGACGTCGTTTCAGGCCTTGTAATGCCTGAGTGCACCATCCTGAGCCAAGTAGGGCGATCAGACCCGTCGACGCCCCTGTGAAGGGACTCGCCCGATTACGCGCAAACCGCACCCGCAGGCGTCAAGGCCCTTGGCGGCGTCGATGGATACCTCGCACAGAGCATCCGCCAGCCAGCGCATGTCGAGTTGTTCTATCTGCGCTCCTCTCAGATCAACAACTGCGCCCACCGCCGTCCTATCCAAGGTGGATGAAAAGTGCTAAAAGCGAGGGGAACCTCCTACGTGTCTGTCTGACGCAAAGTAGAGGAGGAACTCTGCTATGCAGCAAGCGAAGCGAGCTTCTAAGGGAAAGCGTCCAAGCAAGACTGCCTCTGTGCTGGGAATCGCCGGAGCTTCTTTGGTCGCATCGGGCGGCGGATCGTTAGCGAGCGTAGTGCCCTCGCACAGTGCGGCGCCATTCCAGGCCGTCACCCTTGGTGACGAAGAAATCTCGGACGTCAGCCTGGCGACTTTTCACGTTTTCGACAAGGATGCACTCGGAACATCAGACTCGGCGATCCAACTCGCTCGAGGAGGTTGCGGTTGCGGACACGGCTGTGGCGGCTGCAGAGGCTGTGGGGGATGCAGGGGCTTCGGCGGGTTTGCGCGCGGTTGCGCTGGCTTCGGACATGGTTTCGTCGGCGTCGGACGCGGCTGCTTCGTCAGAGGGTGCTTCCGCAGAGGCTGTCGCTGCGGCTGGGGTGGCTGTGGCGGGTGTGGCTGGGATTGGGGTGGGGGCGGTTGCTGCTGGTCATGGGGGGGATGTTCCCTCTGGTGTTAGACTGCCGCGCCTTCAGAATACCGAGGCAACGCAGGTTGTCATAGCCGGACCCGGACACGGCCGGTCTTGCCGATCTCGTGCAGGGGAGCAACACCAGAACCTCGACCTCGGGAGCGCAATGCATTGTGATTGAGCCGGCATCGCGCTCACCCCCTTCAGCGGTGCATGATCTTTCTTGTGAACCGGTGCCAACGTCTCCGGATCGTGGTTTAGTGCGTCCAGGCAGTGGAGGATCCAGCTTGCATGAATGGCGAAGGCGCGCGTGCTGACCTCATGACAGGCGACCACGGGACGAGCCGTACACGCCACAATGGTAAAGATGTTCTGCAGTTCTCGCCGAATTTCACAGTCTATGTCCTCCCGTCCGATGTCGTGTGCCTCTATTCCGAAGATCGGAAATTCTTGCTTCACGGCGATCTCTATTGTGCAATTGCCGCGGCGATCGGGCAGGGCGGGAGAACCTCTCGGGATCTGGTCCAGGAGCTGGAACGCGATTTTCCATCGGACAAAATCCATGAGGCCCTCAAGCGGCTGATCGATCGCCGGTATGTCCTCCCGACATCGCGCTTTTCGAATGGCACCACGGCCGCCTATTGGGCGAGCCTCGGCCTCTCTCCGGAGACCGCGGAGAGAAATCTTGAGAAGTGTCGCGTGCGCATTCAATCGATTGATGTGCAGGGGGCGGAGGAACTCGGCGCCGCCCTGAGTGGGCTGGGGGTTCGTGTCGTCAAGCGCTCCCCGGATCTGACGATCACATTGGTGAACGATTATCTCGAGGCAGGTCTGGCCGAATTGAATCGCCAGCATCTGGCGGACCGTACATCTTGGGTGCTCGTTCAGCCCTCCGGCATCTTTCCCCTAGTGGGGCCGGTGTTCCGGCCGGGCAAGAGCGCCTGCTGGACGTGTCTTGTCGAGCGAATGAGAAGGAACCGCGAGGTCAAGGCGCTGCTCGACCGTAGACAGGCGCGCTGCCTGAGCGTGTCGCCTTTGGCCCGCCACAGTCTCGGACAAAGTGCATTCCAGCTTGCGGCGGTCGAGGTCGCGAGAGCGATCGCCACCGATTTTCGCACGCAGTTGAGTGACAACATCGTCAGCCTCGACCTGCTGGGCTCGACCATTGTGAAACACTATGTGGGAGCCCGCCCGCAATGTCCGAGCTGCGGCAGTAAGAAGCTGCGCGATCCTCGCCGTGCGCCGGTACCGATCGAGATTGGCACCGGCAGCAAGGTTGTCACGACGAGCGGAGGATACCGCAGCGTTTCGCCGTCAGTCACCGTGGCGCGCTTCCGCAGACACGTCAGCCCTTTGACCGGTGTCGTTTCACGGCTCGAGCGGATCCAGGCCGATTTGCCTTTGAACACCAACTACCATGCCGCCCACAATTTCTCAGGGCCTTCCGAGACGGTCAACGAGCTCAGAGCGGGGCTGAACAGCGGCAGTTTCGGCAAGGGCAGCACGGCCGAGCAGGGCGAGGCCAGCGCGCTCATGGAGGCGATCGAGCGCTATTCCGGAATCTTTCAGGGCGACGAGATCCGAGCAAAGCGACGGTATCGCGATTTCCCCTCAGGCGAGGCCATCCCGCCCAACAAGGTGCTGCTGTTCAGCGACGCGCAATTGCGGCGAGGGTGGGCACCGACTCCCACCCCGGGCGACCCGGAGACGACCCCGGAGCTATTCGATCGGTCGGCCGAAATCGAATGGTCACCAGTTTGGTCTCTGCGTGACAAACGCTTTAAATATGTTCCGACCAGCCTGTTGTATTTCTTCTACAGCGGCTCTGCCGCCTTCGCAGCGGATTCCAACGGCTGCGCGGCCGGCAACACGCTCGAGGAAGCAGTCGTCCAGGGATTCCTCGAGTTGGTCGAAAGGGACGCGTACGCGATCTGGTGGTACAATCGGTCGCAACATCCGGAACTGGATCTCGACCGGTTCGACGACCCCTATGTTCGCGATCTGCGATCCCAGCTGGCGGCAACTGGCCGGCGATTGTGGGTGCTTGACGTCACGAACGATCTCGGAATTCCCACTTTCGTGGCGATCACGCACTGGATGCAAAATGGGCGGGAGAACATTGAATTCGGCTCCGGCGCGCATTTCGATGCGCGCATCGCCTTGCTTCGTGCGCTGACGGAGCTCAACCAGTTTCTGTCCCTCGGACTGATGGGCGGCGGAACCGGCGAAAAATCGAGCCTCGACGGCATCACTCCTCTGCGTCTGCAAGACCATCCCTTCTTGATGCCAAGCAACAAACCGGCGGCCGAACGAGAGTTGGGCTCGGAATTCGGCCAGCTCGGCATAAGCGAGCAGGTGAACGCCTGCGTGCGGCTCGCCAAGCGGGCGGGACTTGACGTCCTCGTCCTTGATCAGACGCGTCCGGACATCGAGGTCCCGGTCGTCAGAGTCATCGTCCCGGGGTTGCGGCATTTCTATCGCCGCTTTGCGCCAGGCCGGCTCTACGATGTGCCGGTCAAGCTTGGATTGCGTGACCGGCCGCTCAAGGAAAACGAACTCAATCCCATCCACCCGCATACCTGAGGGCCCGGGCTTGCGCGCTCCCCGAGCGAGGAGGGTACGACGGGCCGCCCAAATCACCGTCTCGGCGCGGCTCCGCAGTCGCGTCATGCTCGAAACGCGCATGGGTGGGGAGATCGCCGCTAGCTTCGGTGGCCATTTGGTCAACTTGGGCAGGCTCGCCGCCGGTGCAGTGGATCGCGCAAGGAAGTTGAGTACGGGGCTGCCACTCGCCTCGTTCGCGACCGGTGGGCGAAACTTCGACAAGGAGATCGATCTCCTGGTCCGGCGATTGGCCGGTCATGGTCTGCTAGAATACCGACTGGGGCGCGCGACCGATGATGCGGATCTGGTCGTGATCGAACCGCAGGTGCACGACTACTGGCCGCGAACGCCGCGGCTCGGAGATGCCGACACACTTGTCCTGTCGCGGTTCGCGTATCTGCGACGACGTGGCAACGAGATGGTGTTGGAATCTCCGTGCGCCGGTGCGTTGTTCAGATTTCGCGATCCGAAGATTGCGGGCATCGTCGCCGAGCTCTCGACCCCGAAGGAAATCGGAGAACTACGTTCGCAGGAGGGCTTTCCGGGGAAGGAGCTGCTTGCCTTGCTGGTAGATTGCCGAATCATCTTGAAGATCGATGCCGCCGGCGCAAAGGGTCTGCGAGCGGTCGAAAGTGACCTTGTCCTGTGGGAGTTTCACGACCTCCTGTTCCATGCTCGCAGCACGGAGGGCCGGCACGCCAATCCGCTCGGCGCAGTCTATCCATATGTCGGCGCCATTCCTCCGCTGCCGGCGCTCAGACCCCGCTGGCCCGGGAAGGCAATCGATTTGCGCAAATCCACCGCGCGTTCCAAGACAGCCTCGTCGGTCGCAAAGCTCCTGCGGGATCGTCATTCGACACGCAGCTTCGATGACCAGAGACCGATCACGCTCGACGAGCTTTCGAGGTTCCTCGATGGAACCGGGCGCGTCCTGTCGACATGGGACAATCCGCTCGGCTTCGACGACGGCGGATGCGCCGTCAGACCGTATCCGTCGGCGGGCGCCAGCTACGAACTCGAGCTTTATCTGGCCGTCAACCTATGTGAAGGGCTGGCGCGAGGATTTTATCACTACGACGCCGGCGCTCACGCGCTGGTTTTGATCGGCGTCCCGGCAAATGCCCTCGAAGCGCAGCTCGCGGGAGCCGAATACGCAATGGGCGCGGCGGCTGCACCCCAGATTCTGATCACGATTACTGCGCGCTTTGGCCGGATTTCGTGGAAATACGGCTCGATCGCCTACTCGCTCATTCTCAAGGATGTCGGTGCATTCGTGCAGACTCTCTACCTCATGGCGACCGACATGGGGCTCGGCGGTTGTGCGATCGGGATCACGAATATCGAAATGTTCGCAAGGATGACGGGAATCGAATTCTCAACGGAGGGGCCGGTCGGTCAGTTTGCGATCGGCAGCCGCACGAAATCGGCGGCTTCCGACTGAGAATATCCTGCTATCGGCCGTCTCCTTCGCCCGAGCGATAAGGCGGCACGTAGTAGACGACAGCGCGGGGGCTGCGCCGATCGAGCAGGGCGAATATGGCGCCCTGAGGATCCGTGCAATGGACGATCCGGGCACCGCCCGGCACCGAAATCGGCCCATAGAGAATTTCGCCTCCGCCCGCGTCCACGCGCTGTGCTGCCCCCTCGATGTCCACGATGTTGAAATAGTAGAGCCAGAACGCGAAGGGCAACATCGGAGGCTTCGTGAACATCCCGCCAATGGGCTGCCCTCCGGCGGAAAACTGCTGATACGTGCCCATGGCGCCGACATGGCTGTCGGCCTTCTGCCAGCCGAACAGCTCGCTGTAGAAAGGAAATGCCTTCTCCCAGTCGGCCGCGAGCAACTCATGCCAGCCCACGTGACCCGGTATGTTCGCGTCGGCGGGCCGTGCCTTTGTGGGCCTGAACCCCTTGACCAGGGCGAGCGTCGCCATTTGCGGGTCGGCAATGACCGAGAAGCGGCTTATGCCGGGAACCTCCGTCGGTGGGACATGCACTGCGCCGCCGAGCAGCGTTGTCCGGTTGGCCGCGGCGTCCACGTCGTCGACCCCGACATATCCAATCCAATGTGGTGTCAAGCCCATTCTCCCGGCGTCGTCCGGCAGCTTCATCAATCCGGCGACGGGCGCGTTTCCGGCGGTGAAGAGACCATAGGTGAGTCCGGGCGTGGCCGCATCCCGCGTGCCCAGGCCCAGAACACTTGCATAGAAGGTCTTGGCGGTTTCCATGTCCCACGTCATCAGCTCGTACCAGACGAAGCGGCCCTGAGATTCGACCATGTCTTTATTTCCGCTCGAGCCGGCTTTGAGCCTCGTCCCTGTTAGAAGAATCGGCGCCGGCCAATCAGCTGAACATCGTAACCGCGACATAGGTGAACTTGTGACCCAGCACGACGAGTTGCGCGACTATCGTCGCCCTCCGGCGTCGACATCGATCGGGCGTCCCGCGAGCGCCTCTTGAATGAGCGGCCAGCTCTAACCATTGGGCTGCAAGGCGGTAACTCGTCTCATACGAGGATATCCGGCTTCGACCTCGCGCCCGGCCGCATTGCGAGGGAGCCGATCTTTCCAACAAAGCCGCATCGAGATAGGTCCAAGCGTCGAGCTCGTTGGCGAGACGTTCGAGAGCATCACGGTTGGCGATCAGTACGCGGCGTGCTTCCTCGGTGACGTGCAATAGGAGTTCGGTGTTGAGAACGGTTGTATGGATGGGTCCAAGAAGCTCGTCGGGACCCCCAAGCCACATGGGTCCAAGCGAGCCGAGACGGAAGGAGCCGGCGAGCGCGAGATCCGAATACTCTCATCGATCGGCTCGGCAATGAACCTGAACGCCGGCAGCGCGGCGCCTTCAATTCGCGGATCGACAGATGCTTGCTCACTTAGGGGAGGACTTGCCCGTTGCGGCGAGGCTAAGCATTCCCTTGAACGTTTCTTGAATGGCATCCGGCGTCAACGCGAGCCAAGTTCGCAGGAGGGATTCAGGCGAAAGCTTGTCGAGATTGGCGCGCATCATCTTTTCGAGGTCTTCCATGATGCCTGCCTGCATTGGCTTGACGTCGGGAAGCCCCATGAATTCGCGGGCTTCGGCAGGCGTGCAGTCGATGTCCACAGTAATTTTCATGATGTACCCCTATCTCCTACGTCGTTGCTCCCAAGGGTGGCCTGATATGCGCCCATCCAAACGCCCGCGGCATGATCGGCATTCACTTTGAACGGTCCGGCAGGCAGCAAGCGCACAACGACCGCGCGCCTACTATGTCAGCAAGCCTCCACCATGAACCATCCCATTTGCGCCGAATGGTCAATATCAGGGGCTCGCTTCAAACTGCGCGCAGTCGGGATCACAAAAAAGCCCGACGCGAGGCCGGGCTCTTGATCATTTTGTCGAGGGAGGACGATTTACTTCGCGGCTTTCGAGCTTACTTGCGCGGCAACCGTCTCGACCGGCTTCACAGCTTCCTTCGCGAGGTTGCTGACGAGCTGACCCACCTTGGTCGAATGGGCGACGAAACTCTCGAAGGACTGCTTCGCGAATTCAGCCTGGACCTCGACGGCCTTGTCGAGCGTCTTCACACCGGCGAGCTTCTCGAAAGCAGCGGAGTTCGCCTCGAACTGCTTCTTGGAGAAATCGGCAATCTCGACGGCAATGGCCTCGAACCCCTTAGATAGCGTGCCGAAGTTCTTAACGACGACGTCAAGGCGCTGCTTACCGAATTTCTGGAAGTCTTCATACTGCGCAAACATGCTCTTTCCTCTGCGATGCCCACTTTTGTGGGAAATTATGAAGGTTGTATGACACCTCGTGCGCTCCCCGCTGATCCGCTTTTTGTGGCGGGAGTTTCTCCTGCCCGAGTGAAACAGGTCTGTCCGTTACCAGACTCTCGCGGTGATTTTTCATTTCGGCGAGCAGCGAACAGCCACCGGACACGGCCTTTCAGAGCCCCGCTTTTCGATGTAATAAGGAAGTTGCGGTTTTGCGCCGATCGAGCGCGAGCGAACACGAAGCCTCGAAGGGTACGATCGGCGGCGCAGGGAGGCCGCGATGCAGATCGATCGCCCGGACGCTGTCAGACGAAATCAATTGTTGCAGTCTCTCCCGCCAGGGGATTTCGCCCTGCTTGCTCCCCACCTCAAAGACATTTTGCTGCGTCAAGGAGAGATCCTGGTCGAGCCGGGAGCGCCGGTTGAACATGTGTATTTTCCTCACACCGCGGTCATCTTGCTCCTCGCGGTCATGCGGGACGGACGGTCGGTCGAGACAGCGACCATTGGCCGCTCGGGCGTCATCGGCGGCATAGCGGGCTTTGGGCGATGGCGGGCTTACGCAAGAGGGATCGTCCAAGTGTCGGGAACAGCGGCGCAGATATCCAGTTCGCGGTTTCGCGCCGCCATCAGGCACAGCGATCGTTTGACAGCGATCGTTTTGCGCTGTGCACAGTTGATTGTCCTCCAAATCCAACAGACGGCGGCATGCAATGCCTTGCACAACGTCGAGCAGCGCCTTTGTCGATGGTTGCTGCTCACACAGGACTACGCCGATACAAACGTCATTCCACTGACGCAGGAGCTTCTGGGACAGATGCTCGGGGTTCGAAGGACGACCATAACGGTAGCCATCTCCAAGCTTCAGGCATCGGGCGTCATCCGGTATAGCCAGCGGGGACGAATCGAAATTGTTGATCGGAAAGCCCTCGAACAACACGCATGCGAATGTTACGACGTTCTTCGGTCGCGGTATGACGAGCAGTCTCGGCAGGACGAGCTCGTTGTTTGAGATGGCGCGTGGAATTGCTCGTCGCGCACGACGTCGTGTGGAGCGGACGCGCTCGACTGGTCAAACCAGGATTTGGCCGTAGTAGCGACGAAGATTAATCCTGCTGGCCCATTTTGACCTGGGGCGGCGATGCACTCGGACCCGATTAGCTGGCTGCACATCGATATTTTTAGGATAACCAACCTGCGCAGACGAGCCTTGAACCCATTGCTGATGGTGTCAGCGACTTCGGCAGGCA